>OCTA010005630.1_pt1 | contig 10805 bp, 13 predicted proteins | sample 1538991 | NCBI WGS metagenome assembly OCTA01 (sample SAMEA3539302, study PRJEB22396) | soil metagenome | biome: tundra; feature: field; material: soil | place: USA | collected 2010-05 | depth 0.15 m | reverse complement strand
AGGTGCTGTTCCACAAGGAGCCCTCGCGCGTCGAGGTGCTCAATGACCGCGACCGCGAGATCGTCAACTTCTTCCGCGTGTGCCAATGGCACTACGAGGAGCTGATCCGCTACCTCCGGCATTGGCCGCCCAGCCGCGAGTTGCACGAGCTTCAGGCGAGGACCGACCCGGCAACACTCACCGACATTCAGCGCGCCGGACGATTCTTCTACCTTCAGAAAAACTCCTTCGGCGGGCTGGTAGTGCGGCAGTCCTTCCATTACGGCGTGACCCAACCCCCGAACTACAACCCCGCGCGCATCCCCGACATCCTCTGGCAGACACACGAGCGATTGCAGCGGGTACAAATCGAGTGCCTGCCCTACGAAGAGGTTTTTGAAAAGTACGACCGTCCGACGACTTGCTTCTACCTTGATCCGCCGTACTGGGAGCGGAAGCTGTATAAGTTCAACTTTACGGAAGAAGATTTCCTGGCATTGGAGCAGCGGCTCCACAACATCAAGGGCAAGTTCCTGCTCTCTCTTGACGATCATCCCGAGGTCCGAAGGATATTCGGACGCTGGAACCTACTGCCGGTAGACATCTCCTACACGGCGCAAAAGAAGCCGGGAAAGCGCTTTCGTGAGCTGATCATCACGAATTTCGAACCTCGGGAGAAGACACCCTCGGACACTACGCGCGTAAGCTCAAAAGAAGAGGTCTGATCGTTTGCCATGGGACGCTGAATCCGCGCCGCCTGTCGCGCAGGTCATGCCTGCGGTGGCTTGGCTCGCGGACCACGACGTGCCGTCCGAACGCGTCCGGGCCGCGTTCGGAATCACGCCCGGACACCGTCGACAGCTCGTATCACGGGGCCGCAAGGGCCGTGTGTGGTTTCCCTACCCGGTAGCCACGCTGCCTGAACTCCTGCAGCGGGATATCAACCGGCTCCTCGGACGAACCGGCGTTCGAAGAAGCGTAGACGAGCGATACCTCGGTACTGGAAAGCGTTCCCGAAACGATGAGTTGAAACAGCATCTCGACCGGATCGTCTCGGCACACCGCATAGACGGTTCCTTCCTTGATGCGATTCCAGAACTAAGCAGTTTGAAGCGACTCGTGGGACACGTCGGCGAAATTGGGCACATCCGGCTCAAGGGCGAACTGCTGCGCGCAATCGCTTGGTTTTGTACTCATAGCGGACAGAGCGTTTCAGCTTTCCAGTACGCGCTTGAAGCTGCGGATCTTTACCAAATCACCTGGCACGAGACCGGATGTCCAGATGATCTCAATCAACTCGCAGGCTGCTCCTTGATCGCCTCCAATGCCTGTCTGCTTGGTCATGACCCCGATACTGCGCTTCGAATTCTCGACGTGGCCGACAAAGCCGCGGAAGCAGCGGGCCCCGGCAACCGGTCGGATCATTTTCGGCAACGCGGCGTCGCTCTGTTTCAGAAATGCGTGGCGGATGCCGACAACGCAGCCCTCGATGCATTCCGGTCGTGCGACTCGGTACTCCGCGAGCATTCGGGTGAACTCAGCGTTTCGAGCCGCATGAACCGCTTGCGGACATCGTTGCTCGCACCTAATCCCGATTTCGAATCCGCCGAAGAAAACCTACAGGCAATCAGACTTTCTGAATCGGCTTCGAGCCTTGAGAAGTCGATGGCAATCCGCTGGACTTGCGCCTCAGGACTTGTGACGGATAGTGAGACTGTACACCGCAGGGTCGCGGATATCCTTTCGTCCGCGCCACCAGTCGAACCAGGGTACGGCCATCAGCGGACCGTGCGCGGCTTGCTTGCCATAACGGCGGAGCTCGGTCTCCCGGATGGAGTTCGGCTCAACTGGATCCGCTGGGTGCTGTATGAAAACGCCTACAAATCCGCCTGAAGCCCACGGGTAGGCGTTACAGAATTCGGCCATGATGGCTATTACGCAAAAATGCCTTGCAGCCTCACTCTGGGGCTGCGATGGAACAATCCAGTCTTGAACTCTTGCAGTTCCGGCGTTGCCGGGATCTTCACGGCAACGCAGTCGGCGTCACCGTCGGCAGGCGAAACGGAAAACCCGCCGCCTTCCTAACTGCCCGCTTCGAAGACCCCGCGCCAGCGCCGGAGCCACAGGAGTTCGAAGACGACCCGAAGCATTACGTCAACCTCAACCCGCTGGAGCGGGAGACCTTCCGCCGAATCCTGAAAGGCCAGTCCATCGCGAGCATCGCCCAAGAAGACGGCGTGAAGCGTTCGGCCATCTACGCCCGCATCTGCGGCAACAGCAAGGGCCAGGGCGGCATGATTGCCAAAAACTTCTGGGTACTGCTGTGGTGGCACTGCCGCCAGAACATTCAAGGCAAATCACTATGAGCGCGATCATCGAACAAATCATCGTTTACGCCTGGAACCAGCTGCGCAACAGCGGGCGCAGAGGTTTCGGCGGCGGCCTCCAGATTGGACACGCAGTGATTGACGGCCGCGAGACCCGTAGTCTCGTTACGATCCCGCACGCCAAACGCGCCGAACACATCGCCATCCTCGGCAAGACGGGCAGCGGAAAGTCGATGCTGCTGCGCCATATGGCGGCGCAGGACATTCATTCCGGCCGCGGCTTCGTCTTCTTCGATTTGCACGGTGATGCGACACCGATCTTGCTCAAGCTTGTTGCCGAGCAGGAACGCCGGATCAACAGGGACCTGAGCGAGAAGCTGATCGTGATCGAGCCCGGGGACCCGGAGCGCTCGGTCGGCCTCAATGTGATTGGCCAGGGCACTGGGCAGAACAGCTTCGTGCAGATCGCCGAGTTTGCGGAGGTGTTGAAGCAGCGCTGGCAGCCGGCAGCGTTTGGCGCGCGCACAGAAGAGCTGCTCCGCAACTCGCTCCATGTTCTGTCAGACAACCGAATGACCCTGCTGGAACTCTCGCCGTTGTTGACGAGTGGCCCATTCCGGGCGTTGTGTTTGCGCCAAATCCAAAACGTCGAGGTGAAGGATTACTTCGCGCTACGTTACGACCGCGCGAGCGAGGCCATGCAGGCAGCGTGGCGCGACGCGATCTTGAACAAGGTGTCGGCGTTTACCGCCGATCCGCACTTCAGGCACATCCTGGGCCAAGCCGAGTCGACTTTTTCGCTGAGTGACGCCCTCGAGTCCGGGTACTGGATCATTCTCAATCTCGACAAGGGACGTTTGGGCGAGCAGGCCGCTACGCTCGGGAGCCTGTTTCTCACCCGCTTGAAGAACGCGTTGTTCGCGCGCCGATCCCGCAGTCTGCTCACGCTTTACTGCGACGAAATCCAGAACCTCATTGTTTTCGATTCAGGTCTAGAAACGCTTCTGTCCGAGGCGCGGAAGTTCGGGGCCTCGCTCGTCAGCGCCAATCAGTTCCTGGACCAGTACCCGCCCGCCATGCGGTCGGCGCTGGCTGCCGTCGGCAGCCATATCTACTTTCAGCTCTCGTCAAGCGACGCCGAAAAGGTCGCTGGCACGCTCGATGGCGGGCGGACCCTGGCCCAGGAACTGAAGAACTTACCCCAGCGCCACCTGGTGCTGAAATCCGGCCACCAGCGCGTCGAACGGGCCATCGTTCCAACAATCGCCCAGCCGGAAGGCGACGCCCGAGACCTGCTGGTGCGCAGCCTACAGCGCTGGGCGCGCCCAAGGACCGAGATCGAAGCTGCGATCCGGCGTCGCCACGAGTCGATGCGGATCACCACGGGGGAGGCTCTGCATGACTGGGAATAGAAAAATCGGTCTGGTCATTCAAGAGCGGGACCGCCAGCTCTTCCGCGAACTTGGCGTCATGCGCGTCATTGACCGCGAGCAGGCGCAGGTGGCCGCGGGCTTTGACTCGATCCGGCGCGCTAACGACCGCCTGCTGCGTTTGTCCCGGGCTGGCCTCTTGCGCCGCATCTTCATTGGCAGCGCGGGCCACGGCCAGAAGGCTCTCTACACGCTGTCTCCCAGAGGAGCGGCGACGGTGGGCGCAGAGGTCGCGGGGCTGCCGATGCGGCAGAGCATCTTCGGTACAAGCCCGTTCCTGCTCCATCGGCTCGCCATCAATGAGATCTACCTGGCTGTAAAACACCAGCAGTTGCCCCGCCCGGACATCCGCTGTGCCCGCTGGATCACCTTCCGCGAACCGCTGACACAGGCGATTCCACTGATCCCCGATGGCTACTTCGAACTCGTCGTTGACGGCGCAACGCGCCCGATGTTTGTCGAGGCGGACCTGGGCACGGAGGCGCTTGGCGTTTGGCAGAAGAAGGTCCAGACGTATCTGCAATTGGCGTTGTCTGGTGAGTTTCCAAAGCTCTTCCGCCAGCCGCAGTTTCGCGTGCTGATTGTCGCTACCACCGACAAACGCCTGCAACACATCCGCGCGGTTGTGGCCAAGCAATCGGACAAGATCTTCTGGCTGTGCACTTTCGAACAAATTCACGAGCGCGCGCTTTGGTCGCCCATCTGGCTCCGGCCAGCGGGTGAAGCAAGGCTCTCGCTCATCTAGGAGTTCCCATGCGTTTCTGTCCTCAGTGCCACAAGCTGACCTCCGGCGAGCCACTGTTCTGCAACCATTGCGGCGCAAGCTACGATGCCAAGCTCTGCCCGGCGCGGCACCTGAATCCGCGCTCCGCCGAGGTCTGCTCGCAGTGCGGCTCGCGGGATCTCAGCACGCCCGCCCCACGGCTGCCGCTTTGGCTGCAGCCGATGCTGTTTGCGGCTTCGCTGCTGCCCGGCCTCATCCTTGCATTGCTGCTCGTCCTTGTGGCGGTTGCGATGCTGCGCGAGCTGGCCACCAACGGCCAGATCCAAGCACAGCTTGTCGCTCTGTTATTCATCCTCGCCATCCTCTGGTGGCTGTACATGCACTTGCCCAGATTCATCCAAAAGGCGCTCCGTTCCTTATGGCAGTCAAAAAAACAAGACAAGCACTGATCTCCGCAACGGCGGCCTCATCCACTGACACTCGCGTGGTCGCCGTGGCGCGCAAACCCGCGCCAATCCGCGGCTTTTTGGCCCCTCCCCCCGGCCACCACTGGCCGAGGGCTTGGCCGGGCCAACCTGGGCCGATTCTGGGCCAACCTGGGCCGATTCTGGGCCAACCGGGGACATCCTGGGCACCCTCCGGCGGCGGGGAGTACCCCGTGAAGCTGGCTTCCGGAGTACCGCCTGGGCTCTCGCTTGGAGTCCCGATGGACATCCGGACCGTGGCTTGGTTCATTGGCTGTTCGCCCTGGACCGTAAGGCAGACCCTCTTGCCGAGAGGGCTTCCGCACTTCCGGTCCGGGGCCAGCGGCCGACTGATCTTCTACCGGGATCAGGTCATTCGCTGGATCTACGAACAACAAAGCAAAGGAGGAAAACGAATCCATTGAGCCTGCTCAAAAGAGGGAGCGTCTACTGGTCGTACTTTTACATCGATGGCATCCGCCATCAGGCCAGCACCGGCACCTCCAACCACAGGCAGGCCGAAACCATTGAAGCAAAGTTCAAGGAAGAGGCCAATGCCAAACGGTTCCAGGTCGTCGAGGCCGACCCACGCATCACATTCGGCGAGCTTGCCGCCCGCTTCATCGCCAGCGGCATCGCCCACAAGCACCACGTCTATCACCTGAAGTTCCTGCTGCCGTTTTTCGCCGAGACTCGGGTACTGCGGCTCACCAAGCCCATGGCCGAGGAGTTCCGGCGGGCGCGAATGACCGGCAGGATCGGGCGTCCCCTGAAGGACGCTACCGTCAACAGGGATCTTAGCGTCCTTCGGCACATCCTTTATTGGGCCGTTGACGAGCAACTCATCCTGGCCAATCCGCTCGCCCGCATGAAAATGGCCCGCGAGCGCAGAACCCGCAGGGCGATCCTGAGTCTTGCCGAGGAGCAGTTGCTCCTGGAAGCTGCCTCCCCGCACCTGAAGCTCATGGTGACGGCGGCGCTTGACACCGGCATGCGGCGGGGCGAGATCACGAACCAACGCTGGGAGGACATCGACTTCCCGCGCAAGCTGCTGTCGGTCACGCGCTCGAAGACGCCGGAAGGCGAAGCGCGCGAGATCCCGCTGAGCGACCGGCTCTACCGGCTGCTCTCGGCGAACCGCAAGAGCGAAGGCATCGTCATTGCCTACCAGGGCGAGCCGGTGCGCATCATCAAGCGCGCGTGGGGCGGCGCTCTGAAAAGAGCGGGTGTCCGCCACGTCCGTTTCCACGACCTGCGCCACACCTTCAACACCCGCCTGATGGAAGCCGGCGTCCTGCAGGAAGTCCGCATGGCGCTCATGGGCCACTCCACCGGCAAATCCGTGCACGCAACCTACACCCACATCGAGCTTCCCGTGAAGCGCGAAGCGATCAGAAAGCTTGAAACGTGGGTGCAACAGCAACGCCAAGAACTGGAACACCAAAAGGAGAACGACAATGCCCGCACCCAAGACCCAGGAACCGAAGGCGGCTCCGGCCAAGCAGCCGGATACCCGCAAACCGTGGAAGAAGAAGACTCCCATTGAGGTTTTCTTCGAGCAAGCCGAGAAACTGCGCGCGGAGATCGCCGAGGCGGAGGAGGAACTGAACGCCAAGAAGCGCCAGCTCCAGAAGTTCGAGGAAGCCAAGAAGCTGTTTGAGGCTATGTAGTCCCATGCAGCTTCTCACGGAGGAACTCAAAGCCCGCCTGCCGCCGCTATACGCGCAGGAAGGCGAAGCTGAGCCAATCGTGCACGCCAAATTCTTCATGCCCGGCACACGCTGGACGTGGTGGATCTTGGAGGGCGAACCGCGAGGCGACGACTTCCTGTTTTTCGGCTCCGTACAGGGGCTCGAAAACGAGTTCGGCTACTGCTGCCTCTCTGAGCTGGAGTCCGTGCGCAACCCGCTCGGGCTTTCGGTGGAACGCGACCTGACCTTTACCCCAGGCAGGCTCACGGACGTTGTGCCCCTGCTCGATCCATAAGGGCAATGGCACGCAAAGAGACCAAGACTTGTTCCTGGTCTCTTTTCTTGTGGCCGCCTACTGACAGGCGGTCGCTTTAATAAGGATGGGAAGCAGTTCTGCTTTCCCAAGTCCGCAAAAGTCTGAACCCAACTCTTACAGGAGACGTGTGTCTATGAAAAAACTGTCTGTCGTTGTGGCCGGAAGCGGCCAAATCCGTGACGTGGATATCCAGCCCGGCACCACCGCGGGCGATATCCTCAACCAACTGCACCTGGACGACTACCTGCTGTCCAAGGGCCCCAACGAACCCTTCTTCGCCGCCGCCGAGTCGGTCTACGACAAGGTCAAGGACGGCGAGAAGATCTTCGCTTCGACCAAGATGGATGTCGGAGTGCTGCCGCTGTGCGCGTGAAGGACAACGGTAGCAGGCCTGCCCCCGCCGCCATTCGCGAGCTCCTCTCGCGGTTGGTGCGGGGGCACGGCCCCGCAGTCAAGGTCGAGCGGCGCATCATCCCGTACTGGCAGGAACGCGGATGGACGCGCGAGGAGAATCGGTACACGGGCTCCTATCGGACTATTCACGGCTCATTCTACGGGCGCGTGGACGAGCCGCACCGCGGATACTTTCGCTTTCAAATCTACCAGCCTCCCCAGGCGATGGAACGGCACAGCCATTGGACCTGCTTCCAGAACCGGGGAGACGGCTGGTATGAGGTGCACATGGCCCGGCAACCCCGGGACGTGGGCTCGGGGATCATGGGCATCGAACGGATTCTGCACGACGCCTTGGAGGGGCACGAGTCTTATGCAGACAGCTGAAGCAAGCCCAAAACTGCTCGACGCCAAGCGCCACGAACTGGTGCAGCGCCGGGAAACTTTGTTCCACCAGCTTGCACAGGCCTCACGCTGTTTCGAAGACGAATTGGCCCGGCAAAAACTGGAGCACGTCGAACGCACGAATGAGTTCATCGCGACATTGGATGGTCTGGCGCAAGAAGCCCGTGAGGCGAAGGAGCGACGCCGCTACGTGGTGAGCTCGTTGTTTCTCCACGAATGTTTCCGCAAGCTGACCGCCGATCAGGACGAGCAGTTCTTTTTTGTCACCGGCGCGGAGATTGATGGCGCGCTCGTCCTCGACCAGTGGGCCGAGTTCGCGCACCAGAAGCGCTCCATGATGGGCGTCACGGGCGAGCCCAAGGCCACGCACGGGTTGCTCATCAAGCTCGAACAGTTCGGCCACCGGCTCCTCGGCCACTTCCACAGCCACCCCGGAAGGGGGGCCGAGGCCACTACGCCTTCTGGCACGGACCGGAACCTCCAGCATCGGCTGGAGAGCGCCGGACACGTGGCAGTCATGGCCATCTTCAGCCGCGACGGCTTCATACGCTTCGTGCGGCTCGACCAGAACCTCGAGATCGAAATCCACGGACAGGGAGTAGAAAACGATGCGCCCGGCATTTATCGCCTCGCCAACATCGATTGAGCTTAAGGGCAAGACCATTCAGGGTGCCGAGGACCGCCAGGGGAAGATTCCGGGATTCGACCAGTTGGTCTTTTCGCAAGCTCGATCTCTCTGCATCGGAGCAGGCGGAATCGTTTCACAGATTGCGCCGACGCTGGCCCGCAAGGGCGTCGGTGTGATCACGTTGCTTGATGATGACATCGTAGAGGCGAGCAACCTAAACCGCCAGCGATTTTACGCGCGGGACCTCGGCAGGAACAAGGCCCTGGCCCTCGCGCGCAACCTCCAACCGGAGTGCATATCCGCGTCAGAGATTCGCGGGTACGCGTTTCGGCTGGAAGAAGCGATTGAGCGGGAAGTGGATTTGGAGTGCGACGTCGCCATCTGCGGCGTGGACAACAACCCGGCCCGCGTGGCGGCGAGCAGGCACTTTCGCAGCATGGGTGTGCCAGTTGTATTTGCCGCTGTCAGCACGAGCGGCGATCACGGCTATGTCTTCATCCAGGAACGGGGAGGGCCATGTATCGCGTGCCTTTTCCCGGACATGATCAACGATGACCGCTATCCGTGCCCTGGCACGCCGGCGATCGCCGACATTTTGCAGGCTGTCGGTGCGTTGGCAGTGTACGCCATCGATACGCTGCTCATGACACGCCCGCGCTGCTGGAACTACCGCAGGCTCAGTCTCTCAGACGGCCAGCAGGACGGTGCATCTCAGATCCCGGCTCGTCGCGACTGTCCCATCTGCACACCGACTCTCCAATGACGTCTGTCCGGCCTATCGACGGAATCGACGTCGGCGTCCGCTACCGGCAGGACCTCGGGGACCTGCGCACTCTCGCTGAAAGCATAGAAGCGGTTGGGCTCCTCCACCCGGTCGTCGTGACGCCCGTAGGGCGTCTGATCGCCGGGCAGCGGCGGCTTGCAGCTTGCCGTCTGCTCGGATGGTCGGAAGTGCCGGTGACCGTAGTGGATTTGCTCCAGGCCGCGCGCGGCGAGGCGCACGAGAACTTCGTGCGGAAAGACCTGCTGCCCAGCGAGATCGTGGCACTGAAGCGGGCCATTGAGCCGCTCGAACGCCGCGCTGCCCGGCAACGGCAGGGCACCAGGACGGACCTCTGTCATCCGGCCACTGTGGCCGAATGTCAGGTGCCCGTCCGCGACCGGCTGGCGCGCTACCTCGGCGTCGGCCGCACGACCATCGAGCGGGCTGAGGCGGTCGTCGAAGCCGCCGAGGATGAGCCGGAAGAGTACGGCCACCTCGTCGCGCAGATGGACCGGAGCGGCAAGGTCGCCGGGGCCTACCGCAGGCTCATGGTCCAGCGGCAGGCGAGGGAGCTCGATGCGCAGCCGCCGCAGCTGCCAACAGGGCCGTTCCAGGTCATCGTGGCGGACCCGCCATGGCGGTACGACAGCGGTAACTCCCTGCCATACCCGACGATGGACATCGAGGAAATCAAGGCCATGCCCGTCCGCGACATCGCCGCCGACGACGCGGTGCTGTGGCTCTGGACCACGAACGCCCACCTACGCGTCGCCTTCGACGTGGTCGAGGCGTGGGGCTTCGAGTACCGGACGCTTCTCACCTGGGTCAAGGACCGCATGGGCACCGGCGAGTGGCTGCGCGGGCAGACCGAGCACTGTCTGCTCGCGGTGAAGGGCAGGCCCGTGTTCCTGCACGGAAACTACACAACCGTGCTGCAGGCGGCGCGGCGCGAGCACTCGCGTAAGCCGGAAGAGTTCTATGCTCTGGTGGAAGCCACATGTCCCGGAGGCAAAGTGGAGTTGTTTTGCAGGCAGATGCGAGAGGGCTGGCGTTCGTTCGGCAACCAGACGAATATGTTCACGCTACAGAGACAAGGCTACCCTTAAATTCGCTGATGCGGTGGGCGAAATCCTCACCGCTGGCCCGATCAAGGGGATACCTCCTCTTCCTTTTAGCCATTACATCTGACCAGGTTCGTCCACGGACGGGCTGAGCCGATGTGGAATCCATTATTGGGGGGCTGGCCCTTCAGATGGCAGCGAACTGTAGTCGATTTTGTAGCTGCGGAGACCAGTCCGGCTGCAGTGGTGAAACGGACCCGGCGTTTCTGCCGGCAGGCCGCCACGCAGAGCCCGGTCAGAAGGTGCGTTTTCCCTGTGCCGCATTCACCGATGAATAGGACCGGTTCGGCGCGCTCGATGTAGCCGCCCTCGGCCAGGTCGCGCATCTTCGCCGCCGTCACATTCGGCGACTGGGTGTAATCAAACTCTTCGAGCGTCTTCGTGCGCGGCAGATGGGCTTCCCGGATTCGCCGCTCAATCGTGTTGCGCTCGCGCTCTTCGACCTCGGTCAGCAGCAATGCTTCGAGATACCCGATGTGGCACTTCTTCTCGCGGATCGCTTGTTCGGCCAGTGGGCCAAACTGCGAGGCGATCATCGGCATACGCAACGTTTTGCACTGCGCT
>OCTA010005629.1_pt1 | contig 10805 bp, 5 predicted proteins | sample 1538991 | NCBI WGS metagenome assembly OCTA01 (sample SAMEA3539302, study PRJEB22396) | soil metagenome | biome: tundra; feature: field; material: soil | place: USA | collected 2010-05 | depth 0.15 m | reverse complement strand
AGGCGTAGTAACCCGCGGCATATCCGCTGCCCCAAATGTGGCTGAAGTAGCTGGAACGGTAACGCGGCGGAACGTAGCTGAGCGCAAGGTGGGTCTGCTGCAACGCTTCGGTTTCGAACGCATCCGGCTTCTGTATGGGTGCGCTTGCCGGAAGTGTGTGCCACATCATGTCCAGCTCTGCCGCTGCCAGCAACTCGGTGGTCTCGTAGCCCTGGTTGAAGGTGGCCGCCCTCTTGATCTTCGCCGCTAACTCCGCCGGCATGGGTGCGCCTGTCTTGTAGTGCTTCGCATAATGCTGGAAAACGGCAGGGTAGGCCGCCCAATGCTCGTTGAACTGCGAAGGAAACTCTACGAAGTCGCGTGCCGTCTCGGTGCCGGAAAGACTGGGGTATTCCGTGTTAGCAAACATGCCGTGCAACGCGTGGCCAAATTCGTGGAACATCGTCCTGACATCATCCGAGGTGAGGAGGGCAGGCTCGCCCGGGGCAGGCATGGAAAAATTGGCGACGTTAACTACGACCGGTCGCGTGCCGAGCAGTTTGGACTGGTCGACATAGTTGCTCATCCAGGCGCCGCCTTGTTTGTTATCACGCTTGAAGTAGTCGCAATAAAAGAGCGCCAGCGAGCTGCCGTCGGCGTTAAACACCTCAAACACGCGCATGCCCGCGGCATACACCGGAAAGTCCTTACGTTCCTTAAACGTCAGTCCGTAGAGCTGGTTCGCCGCGAAGAAAACACCGTTCTGGAGCACATTATCGAGTTCGAAATACGGCTTGACCTGCTCCTCGTCCAGATCGTACTTGGCTTTGCGCACCTGCTCGGCGTAGATGTCCCAATCCCACGGCTGCAGCTTGAAACCGCCATTTTTCCCGTCAATTACTGCCTGAATGTCTTGTGCTTCGCTGGCGGCCCTCGCCGTGGCTGGCGGCACCAAAGCGTTCATGAACTTCAGCGCCGCTTCCGGCGTTTTTGCCATCTGGTCTTCCAGCTTCCAGGCAGCGAAATTCGGATACCCGAGCAGTTTGCCTTTCTGGGCGCGGAGCTGTGCGATACGCGCGATGGTGTCACGCGTATCGTTGGCATCGCCACGTTCCGCGCGTTCCCATGAGTTTGCGAAAAGTGCCTGGCGGGCGACTCGACTGCTCAGAGAGACGAGATCGGGCTGCTGCGTAGTGTTCTGCAAAGGGAGGACGAAGCCCTCCACCTTGCGGCCCTTCGCCGCCTCGGCAGCAGCCTTGATTTGCGCGTCGCTCAGGCCCGCCAAGGCCGCTTGGTCTGTTGTCACGTACGCGGCCTCTTTCGTGGCCGCGAGCAGCTTTGTGCTGAAGGCGTTGGAAAGGGTCGCCAGCTCTTCGTTGAGCTTCTTGAGTTCAGTCTTGTCGGAGTCGCTAAGGTTTGCTCCAGCATGCACGAACTCGTCGTAGTAATACTTAACCAAGCGCAACGACTCTGGATCAAGCTTGAGCGAGTCGCGCTTTTTATAGATCGTTGCTACACGTTGAAATAGCTTGGCGTCAAGGTAGATTGCATCTTGGTGCGCCGCGAGTTTGGGCGCCTCGATTGATCTGACTTTCTGCAACGCCGGATTGGTATTCGCGCCGGCGACGGCGAAGAAAGCCGCTCGCACGCGACGCAACAACTGGCCGCTCTTTTCCATTGCGACAATGGTGTTCTCAAAGGTCGGCGGCGTGGGATCATCCGCAATTGCCTGAACTTCCTTGCGTTCCTCCGCCATTCCGGCTTCCATCGCCGGCTGGTAATCCTCATCCTTGATTTTGTCGAAAGGAGGCGCCTGAAAGGGCAGCGAGCTGGGTGCGAAGAAAGGATTGTCCGGGCCAAAATCCGCACCGGACGCCATAGCTGGAAACGCGCTCAAGGTCATGACGACGACAGCAGCAGCAACAACCAGAGTATTCATCGTTAACAGTGTAATCGTAAGAAGCACAAATTATCCCTCACCGAACCACACCGTTCGAGCAGAGTAAAAGCGTAACCGCCTCATTTGATTGAATCCGGGATAGTTGCTGAATGGCGTACTGCGACTCAAAATCCGCCGGGCTTCGGCCCTTGGGGGTTCGATTCCCCCTCCCGGCACCAGCACTCAAGTGTTTGAGATTGGTTAGTTTATGGGCTTTCTTCGCTCCACGGTGCAAGCGCCCGCAAGCTTCTACTAAACCCTCAACGTGATGTAAACGTGATGTGCCGGAGGAGCGTCCGGAGCAACCCGCTTGCGTTTCCCTTCGGCTCGACTGTGGCGCCGAGCAGTCGGTGATCGCTTCCATCCGGCCGCCTCTCGCCGCTGGCACCCGTTCAACCTATGGCGTTGCTGATCCTCAGCACGTGCCGCTTACAATCACCGACAAGTTTCGCGGCGGATGACGCGAAGCTCGAAATTACGGTAGAATATGACTTCGGGTCACATCTATGCTGGTTATCAGCGCCTACACTGAGATTGTTTAAATGCGCTATGTTCTCAAACTCGTGGGATTGATCCTGGTGTTCACGCTGGGGGTATTGCCATCAGTGGCCCTCGCAGGCACTTGTACGGAGATGCGGACTTCTCACTCTTGCTGTTCCCCTAAGTTGATTCCGCAAACGTCAATGGCAATGAATGGCCCGGAAGCGCCCGCTCCGTGTTGCCGGTTTTCATCTGGTGGGGCGGCGCCCGCAACAGAGTCGCAAATCCAAACAGCCGCTTCCGGCGCATACCGGCCAATCGCGACCGCAGTTCCACTGATGATGCGTCCAGTGCGATCGGCATTGGGCAGTGAACTGGTCTGCGCCGTTCTTCTCACTCCAGCCCAATCCACCCTCTGCACTTTTCTGATCTAGCCCCCCTGCTCGAAGTGTCTCTATCGTTCGGGCGTTCTGCGCCTGAGATACATCCCTCTTTCGAAGAGACGAGATTGATCCATGAGCAGGTTAGGATTCTTTCTCCTGGCGAGTCTGCTGGCTTTGCCCGCGCCCGCACAGGAATCCCCGACGACCCAAGATACCGCCTCACAGGCCGGTCCAACAGCTTCGGTTGACCAATCGCCCTCATCGCAAGTCCTCACGCTTGAAGAGGTCGTTAGCGAGGCGCTGGCGAAGAACCCCGGAGTGCAGAGCGCTCTGCATACCGTCAACGCTCAACAACATAAGATCCCGCAGGCGAAGAGCCTCGCCGATCCGATGGTGTCTGTCGGGTGGAATGGAAACCTCGCTCCGTTCAGCGTGCAAGAAGGCGATCCCTCCAGTTATCGCGGCGTCGCCGTCAGCCAGCAGGTCCCTTATCCGGGCAAATTAAAGCTGCGTGGCCAGATCGCTGCCAAGGACGTAGACGCTGCGCAATGGGATTACGAGGCAGTCCGCCGTCGTGTCGTGGCCGATGTGAAGGCGGCCTATTACGACTACTTCTTCTACGACAAGGCCCTGCAGATAACCCGCAAAGACAAAGACCTTCTGAAGAAATTGTCGAGCATCTCGGAAGCCCGCTATCGCGTAGGTAAAGGCATGCAGCAAGACGTGTTGAGGTCGCAAGTGGAGATAACGCTGTTGTTGCAAAGGATTACAGTGCTGGAGCAGCAGCGTGCAACGGCCCAGGCCAGACTAAACACCTTCATGGCCCGCGATCCCGGATCGCCACTGCCTCCTGCAGCCGGCGTTGAACCTGCGGCGTTGAACGAAAAGCTTGATGCGCTCTACGCGTTAGCGGCAAAGAACGACACGTCGCTGCAGCGGGAACAGCAGATGGTCGAGAAAAGCCAACTGGCAACGCAACTGGCGCATAAGGATTATCTGCCTGACTTCAACGTTGCCTATATGTACCAGCAGCGGCCTATGTTGCAAGACATGAACGGCATGACATTCACGGTGAATGTGCCAATCTTCTACAAAACCAAGCAACGCGAAGAGGTCAGGCAGACGACGGAAGAAACGATCAGCGCCGAGCGCAGCCGGGACAACCGTAAAAACGAATTGCAGTTCGAGCTGAAACAGAATTACCTCTCTGCCCAAGCCTCGAAACAACTGCTCGATCTCTACTCGAAAGCAATTGTGCCGCAGTCGTCGTTGGCGCTGGAGTCGTCGATGTCTGCCTACGAGGTCGGTAACGTCGACTTCCTCACGGTCCTGTCGAACTTCAGCACAATTCTCAATTACGAAGTGGACTACTACCGCGAACTTGCCAATTACCAGACTGCGCTGGCGCGCATGGAGAGCCTGGCCGGCATGGAACTGACTTCGGCACGACCGCTGCCGCCCGATGGCGGAGCGAATTCCGCGAAGTGAAGGAAGCAAAGCATCATGAATAACAAATTATCGAGAATCGCTGCTCTAGTGGTCTTGGTCGTTGTTGTCCTCGGAATGATCTACGGGCGCCGGATATTGGGATGGCGGAATCAGCATGGCGATCACGGCACAGCCCAGGTTTCCCAGGGAGAGCGCAAGGTGCTGTATTACTACGATGCCATGAACCCGCAGCGTCACTATGAAAAGCCCGGCAAAGCGCCCGACGGAATGGACCTGGTTCCGCAATATGCGGTCGAGCAAACCAGCATGGCGAAAATGCCTGTGGGCACAGTCATGATCCCACCCGACAAGCAGGAACTGGTCGGCGTCCGCACTGGCAAGGTGGAAAGGCGATCGTTCGAGCGCACGATACACACCACCGCGCAGCTCACTGCCGATGAGACGAAGATTGCGCACATCCACGTCAAGGTGAGCGGCTGGATCGACAAGGTCTATGTGGACTACGTCGGTCAACTGGTGAAAAAGGGACAACCGCTGTTCACGCTTTACAGCCCCGACCTGGTGGCAACCCAGGACGAATACCTGATCGCGAAGCGTGGACAGGCATCATTGGGAAGTTCGCCCTTCCAGGAAGTCTCCGATGGCTCGAATTCACTGTTTCGGGCTGCGCGCGATCGCCTGAAATTCTGGGACATCAGTGACGAACAAATCAAGAAACTCGATGAAACTGGTGAAGTCACTAAAAACCTGACCTTCTACTCGCCTATCGCAGGCTTTGTAACCGACAGGAAAGCATTTCCTCAGACCTCCGTAACCTCCGATACCGAGTTGTATACGATCTCCGATCTCTCGACCATCTGGGCAAACGCTGACGTATACGAATACGAAGTTCCGTACATCCACTTGGGCCAACCAGTCGAATTGCAGCTCAGCTATTACCCCGGACGCAAATGGCACGGACACGTCAGCTACATCTACCCGATGGTTGACGCACAGTCACGAACCTTAAAGGTCCGCATTGAACTTCCCAACCCTGAGTTGGAACTGAAACCGCAGATGTTTGCAGATGCGCAACTGAAAGTGGACTACGGCACCAAAGTTGTTGTGCCAGCGGAAGCCGTGCTGGATTCCGGCAATGAGCAGATCGTTTTCGTGGTGCATGACGGCGGCATGTTCGAGCCGCGCCGGATCACAATGGGGCCACAGTTCGATAATCGCATCGTTGTGCTGTCCGGGTTGAAACCGGGCGAACAAATTGTTGTTTCCGGTAACTTCCTGATCGATTCCGAGAGCCGCCTGAAGAGCGCCATGGGCGGAATGCAGCACTGAGGAGGACAAGATGAGCGCACGGAAAAAGACAGGTCTTGCGGTACTTGGCCTCGTAGTGTTGGCGATGCTTGCTCTCGGCGGGTACGAGTTCAGGGAATTTCGCACTCCGAAAGAGTGTGGCTTCTGCCGGCGTCCCTTACAAGAGAAATTGCGCGTCGTAGTCGAGATCGGTGGACAGCGGAGGGAAGCTTGCTGTCCACAGTGCGCCGTAAGCGAATCGCGCCAGGAGCACAAGCCCGTTCGCCTGATCGCCGTTCGTGATTACACCACGGGGCACGATCTTGACCCCAAGCAAGCCTGGTACGTGAACGGAAGCCGCGCCATGGCCTGCAGTCACGACAGAATGCACATGGATGAGATGAAGCATACAGAGGACTTGGCGTTCGACCGTTGCTCGCCCGGTGCTTTCGCCTTCGCAAAGAAAGAAGATGCGGAAGCCTTCATCGCCCACAACGGCGGGCAGATCCTGAGCATGGAGCAACTGCTCGGAGGGGGGAACACTCAATGATCAACAAGATTATTGAATTTTCGGCAAAGCGGAAGTTTCTGGTGTTCCTGCTGGTTGGAGCTGCTGTCCTCTTCGGCTGGCAATCCATGAAAAACACCAAGCTCGACGCCATTCCCGACCTCTCCGACACCCAAGTGATCGTGTACTCCAAGTGGGACCGCAGCCCGGACATCATGGAGGACCAGGTCACCTACCCAATCACCTCGGCCTTGCTCGGCATGCCGAAGGTGAAGGATGTCCGCGGCTTCAGTGATTTCGGCTATTCCTACGTCTACATCATCTTTGACGAAGGGACGGACATCTACTGGGCGCGCTCGCGCACGCTGGAATATCTCAACTCGGTCACACCTCGCCTTCCGAAAGGCGTGAATGTTGAACTAGCGAAGGATGCAACGGCGGTCGGATGGGTCTACGAGTACGCACTTGTGGATACGACTGCACAGTACAGCCTGGAACAGATGCGAACGTACCAGGACTGGTATCTGCGCTATGCGCTGCAATCCGTTCCGGGTGTGGCGGAGGTCGCTCCCGCCGGCGGCTTCGTCCGCGAATACCAGATCAATGTCGATCCCAACAAGTTGCTTGGTTACAAGATCCCGATTGACGTGGTGATAAGCGCCATTCAGAAGGGAAACAACGATGTGGGTGCGCGACTGGTGGAAATGACCGGCCGCGAGTACATGGTGCGAGGACGCGGGTACATCAAGTCGCTGAAAGACATTCAAGACATCGTCATCATGTACAACCCACAGACGGGCACTCCCGTGCTGGTACGTGACGTCGCCACCGTAGTCTACGGTCCTGAGATAAGGCGCGGCGTAGTTGAGCTCAATGGACAGGGCGAGACCGTGGGCGGCGTAGTCATCATGCGCTTCGGCGAAAATGCCGAAAAGACAATCGAGCGTGTAAAGGCCAAATTAGCTGACATCGCGCCCACGCTGCCCAAGGGCTTGAAGATCGTCACGACCTACGATCGATCGGAGTTGATCGATCGCGCAATTGACAACCTGAAGCACACGCTGATGGAAGAAATCATCATCGTGAGCCTGATCATCCTTATCTTCCTCTGGCATTTTCCCAGTGCGATCATCCCTATCATCACCATTCCGGTCACGGTCATTCTGATCTTCATTCCGATCCAGATGAGTGGCATGACAGCGAACATCATGTCGCTGGGCGGCATCGCGGTGGCCATCGGCGCCATGGTTGACGCCGCCGTCGTGGTTGTGGAGCAGACCCACAAGAAACTGGAACACTGGGAGGCTGAGGGAAGACCGGGCGACTACCACAACGTCGTGATCTCGGCCGTGAAAGAGGTAGGCGGTCCCAGTTTCTTTGCGTTGCTGGTGATCGCCGTTGCCTTCCTGCCTGTATTCACTCTCGAAGCGCAGGAAGGCCGCTTATTCAAGCCGCTGGCCTATACCAAGAATTTCGCGATGGCGATTGCGGCTGTGCTGGCAATTACGCTCGATCCCGCGATGCGGCTGCTGTTCACCCACATGGCGAACTTCAACATCCGTCCCCGCTGGTTGGGGAAGGTGGTGAACGCGGTTCTGGTGGGCAAGATCGTAAGCGAAGACCATCATTTCATCAGCCGTCCACTGATGAAGCTGTATCACCCAGTCGTTGAATTCGTTCTTGAGCATAAGTGGAAGACGATCGCGGCAGCCCTGCTCGCAATGGCGGTCACGGTGCCCATCTTCTTCAAGCTGGGTTCCGAGTTCATGCCTCCACTCGATGAGGGCACCCTGCTGTACATGCCATCTACACTGCCCGGCATTTCCGTGACGGAAGCGTCTCGCATTCTGCAAGTGCAGGACAAGATCATCAAGGGGTTCCCCGAAGTCGAAACGGTATTCGGAAAGGCCGGCCGAGTGGAAAGCTCAACCGATCCGGCTCCCTATTCGATGATGGAAACCGTCATCGTGCTCAAGCCACACGATCAATGGCCGACACGACCGCGCTGGTACTCCAGTTGGGCCCCCAACTGGATGAAGAGCTTTTTGCGGCGCTTCTGGCCCGACCACCAGTCAACCCAGGAACTGGTTTACGGCGCGAGCGGTATGAATGACGCTTTGCAGATCCCAGGCATCGCCAATGCCTGGACCATGCCGATCAAGGCCCGCATTGACATGCTCACGACTGGCGTCCGCACGCCCTTGGGCGTGAAGGTGCTTGGTTCCGATCTCGGAGAGATTCAGAAGATCGGCGAAGAAGTCGAGATGGCCCTAAAAGACGTGAAGGGCACGACTAGTGTCTTTGCCGAGCGCACTACGGGCGGCTACTTCCTCGACTTCACGCTGAAGCGCGACGAGTTGGCGCGTTACGGGCTGACGATTGATGCCGCCAATGACGTGCTGATGTCGGCCATCGGAGGGGAGCCGGTAACTACCACGGTCGAAGGGCGCGAACGATACCCGGTAAATGTGCGCTACCTGCGCGACTATCGCAGCGATCTTGAAGCACTAAGACGCGTGCTGGTCTCCACTCCCTCTGGCGCCCAGATTCCGATGGGACAAATCGCCGACATCACGGTCAAGACCGGGCCTGGCATGATCCGCGATGAAAATGGGCGTCTCAGCGGCTACGTCTACGTGGATGTATCCGGCCGCGACATCGGCAGCTACGTGACCGATGCAAAACGGGTGGTTGCAGAGAAAGTTAGCGTTCCGGCCGGCTACCAACTGGTCTGGAGCGGTCAGTATGAGTCGATGGAGCGTGTGAAGGAGCGGCTGAAGATCGTGCTGCCCATCACGTTGCTCATCGTCTTTCTGTTGCTCTACTTCAACACCGGTTCTGTAACCAAGACCGCAATCATTTTGTCGGCGGTCCCTTTCTCAGCCATTGGCGCGATCTGGCTGCTCTACCTGCTGAACTACAACATGAGCATCGCGGTATGGGTCGGACTTATCGCGTTGCTCGGGGTTGACGCAGAAACCGCTGTCTTCATGCTGCTCTATCTCGATCTCGCCTATAACGACGCCATCCGAAAAGGCGAAATGCGCAATTGGGATGATCTGCGCGAGGCCATCGTGAACGGCGCCGTCAAACGGCTTCGTCCCAAGATCATGACCGTGGCTTGCATGTTGTTCGGCTTGCTGCCGCTCATGTGGTCCTCGGGAAGCGGGGCCGATGTGATGAAGAGAATCGCAGCGCCCATGGTGGGCGGCATTATCACGTCGTTCCTTATGGAACTCGTGGTGTATCCACCTGTCTATGCCATTTGGAAATGGAACTGGGAAGTGAAGCCAGCCCTGAAGAAAGATCCAGCGGGTGTGCAACTCACTCCGGCAAACGAGGTGGCGCATGTGTAAGGCACTCCTTGCCGACGTGTTCATGGTCTTCGCCATTCTTGGACTGTCGACTGCTGGCGCTCAAACAAAACTGGCAGCCCCGGCGTCGGTGCAAGCGCCTGACCAGTTTTCCGCCTTTCACGAAGCGCTGGACCGCACAGCGGACGACCTCCTTGCCGATGCGGTCCAGCGCATGGCCGATGCCGCTAATGACGATCGCGGAAGCGTCCGCGTTCGTTCCCCTGAATCGCTGGTCCGCAACTTCGATGAGAAATATCGTTCGAATCTGTCCACTGGCGTCTCTGCGGCGATGAGGCGCCTGGATCGGTTGCGCCCATTACTGAGTCCCATCCTGGAGCGTGAAGGTGTTCCGCAAGAGATAGCTTCCGTGGTCGTGGTGGAGAGTGGCGGCAGAACCACCGCACTGTCGCCCAAGGGCGCACTGGGACTCTGGCAGTTGATGCCCGACACCGCTCGCCGATATGGACTGGTCGTCACTCCCTCAAGGGACGAGAGATTGGACATCGAGAAATCCACCGGTGCGGCGGCGCACTATTTGCGGGACCTCTACCAGCAGTTTGGTTCCTGGCCTCTGGCCCTTGCGGCTTACAACGCTGGCGAACAGGCGCTCCAAAGAGCAATAGCGCGTGCCGGCACACGCGATTTCGTGCAAATAAGCAGCCTGCGGCTCCTGCCCCAAGAAACACGGAACTACGTGCCAGCAGTTCTCTCAGCGATGCAGATGCTTGGCGTCTCTTATTTACCGGTTGAGCCAAGGCAGATCGCAAGGAAGAGCGGTCCCAACGGAATCCTTTTCGCGGTTCCGGGTGCACAACCGTGAATTCGTAATAAATGTTCTCGCGAGGAGGACTTATGAAAACCGCAGTAGTTACAATCCTGATCGCAGTCACACTGATTGGAACGAGTACCGCAGACGGCGAGTAATCAACTGCTGCGGCCTCGCTCCCTGTAAACCATCCCAGTTCCACGCCGCTTGAGCGTTCCTATACCTTGAGGTCACGTGAATGTGCAGGAATATCAAAACCCTCTTCAACTTCGATCCGCCCGTCACTGCCGAAGAGATTCGAGCTGCTTCGCTCCAGTTCGTGAGAAAAATCAGCGGTTTCAACAAACCGTCGAAGGCGAACGAGAGCTCGTTCCTGGCTGCAGTCGATGAAATAGCCGGCATCTCGACTCGTCTTCTGCGTTCGCTCGAAACGAACGCACCGCCAAAAAATCGAGAAGAAGAGGCCGCAAGAGCGAAAGCTCGTGCCGCAGACAGATTCGGTGCATGAGTCTGCCAAACCCGTCCTGGGGCTAGGATTATGGATGGATGACGGAGACTGAAGTTGTCGGCCTGGTTCCAGTTTCGTAAAGCAGTTTCACACTCGGTGTATAGGGTGGAGCACCGCTTCAGCGGTGCAGTTAAGATTCGGAAATGAGCC
>OCTA010005628.1_pt1 | contig 10806 bp, 10 predicted proteins | sample 1538991 | NCBI WGS metagenome assembly OCTA01 (sample SAMEA3539302, study PRJEB22396) | soil metagenome | biome: tundra; feature: field; material: soil | place: USA | collected 2010-05 | depth 0.15 m | reverse complement strand
GGAATCCCTCCTGTCCGGACGGCGATAGAAAACCTCACAGGAATCTCGAAGACCCCTGCAGAGAAACTCATTGCGGTTCTCCCCTTCACGAGCATCGGAGGCGATCCGAAAGATCAAGTGTACTGCGACGGGTTGACGGAAATCGTAACACTGGGACTGATGCAGCTTCGCTCGCGGGGCGGAACACTATTGTCTGTGGTTCCGTCGACCGAAATCCGCGGAGACACGATTAGAACGGCCGACAAGGCGCGGAAGCGATTCGGCGCGACGCTTGTGATAACGGGAATTGTAGAACGCGACTCAGACCAGATGCACATAATCATTCATCTCATAGACGCGCAAAACCTGCGGCAACTTAGTTCAAGGTCGATTGACACTCGACGATTGACGCGCATCAGGCTTCAGGACACGACAGTCGGGATGCTTGTGGCGATGCTCGATGTGCCCGTTGAACCGGGGTCTGTGACCATGGCGTCGGCTGGTGCTACGAACGTCTCCGACGCGAATGATTTCTATATCCTGGGACGGGGATATCTCGCCGAGCTGCACAGAAAAGGGAATATCGATTTCGCGATACAGCAGTTTGAGAAAGCAGTCAAGGAAGACTCATCATATGCGTTGGCGTACGCCGGACTGGGGGAGGCCTACTGGCGCAAATACGAACTCACTAAGGACCTTCAGTGGACCGGCAAAGCGACGGGCTGTTGCATCCGCGCGGTTGAACTCAACTCTCAGCTTCCCCAGGTTCGAATGACGCTGGCGTTGATCTACACGGGAACAGGAAAATATGAAGAAGCAGTATCGGCATATCAGGCCATCCTTGAAAAGGATGCCTTCAATGCCGATGCCGAACGGGGACTGGCGAGTACCTACAAGGGCTGGGAAAGATATGACGAAGCTGAAAAAGCATACAAGAGAGCGATCGATCTGAAGCCGAGTTATTGGGCAGGACATCTCGATCTCGGAGGATTCTATTTCTTCCGCAAGCGTTACGCTGAAGCCGTTGAGGAATACAATCGAGTGGTTGATCTGACACCGGATAACGCCGGAGGGTTCAGCGGGCTGGGGGCCTCATATTACGAACTTGAGCGTTACGGTGAGGCAGAAGAAGCGTTCAAGAAGTCAATTGCCATTGAGCCAACGTACAGGTGGTACAGCAACCTCGCAACTCTCTATGTCGCACGAAAACAATTCAGCAATGCGATTCCGGTGTATGAAAAGGCGCTCGCATTGAACGATCGAGATTACAGAGTCTGGGCGAACCTTGCCTCCGCGTACTACCTGACCGGCCAACGCGACTCCGCCAGGAAGAGGTTCGAAAGAACAATAGAGCTTGCTGAAGCACAGCGATCTCTCAATCCCAAAGATGCCACCGTTCTGAGCGAACTCGCGGACTACTATTCAATGGTAGGGAAGAACGCCGAGGCTCTCACGCTCATCCAGGCGTCCCTGTCTCTTGCTCCTGAAGATCTCGAGGTAATCGCGCGGGCAGTGGATATCTATGAAATGGTCGGGCAGCGGGGGGAGGCCATCGTCTGGATGGGGAAAGGGCTAAAAAGAGGCATCCTGAAGGAAGAATTTGAGAACGATCCGGATTTGAAGGGATTGCGCGGCGACAGAAGATATCAGGAGTTGATCAAGCGCTGAGGCGAAGGCCGAAGCGACACTTACCACTCAATAAACGCGGGAGGACACAATGGCTCAGTCACACTCAACAAAGGTAATCAACGTGTTCCAGGATCCGGTGACGAAAACGGTCAAGGCGGATAAGATTCACGTGAGCCCCGGTGATCAAATCGTTTGGGACAACCAAACAGGTTCCAAGATCGATATCCTGATACCGGACCATGGCATTTTGACGGTGCGACATATCCCCCACGGTCACGGCAAAACACCTTCGGACCAACAACCAAAGGTGGAGATGGTCCCCGTCGACCCCAACTCCCCCACGTCATATCATTATGCGATATATGTGCACGGGACGAGAGACTTCGCGACCGGCGGGTCACATCCCGTAATGATAGTGCCGTAAGGTCATTCATCGAGAACGCAGGCTGCGGGCGACGGATTCGTGACGGTTATTGTCGATGAGACGTTCAGACCTGCTCGATGAAAGGGGCGATGTATGAAAACGCGACCGACCCTCTGGTTTGCATCTATTTTGATTCTCGCTGCAGCTTTCCTGGTGGCGTCTCCCGCCTCGGCGCAGAAGGGTAACCGGACGCCGCAGCGCGGCGGCCGGACGGCCCAGACTCGACCGCGCGCAAACCAGGGGCGCGTTCCAAAGGCGCCGCGCGGCGAGGAGCAATCCTGTTGAACAGCGCCAGACCGAGCACCTGCCCGCCGGCCATGTGAATGACATGCCTCACGTGAACCACGATCAGTGGTTCGGCCACGAGCAGCCGAATGATGCGCGGTTCCACATGGATCATCCGTTTTCGCACGGCCGCTTTACCCATTTCGGGCCGACGTTTCGCTACCCGGTCGTCCGGATTGACGCCAATCGTCACAGGTTCTGGTTTCGGAACGGCTCCTTTGAAGTGGCCTCATGGGATTGGCCGCTTTGTGCGGAATGGTGCTGGGACTGCGGAGAAGACTTCGTCGTTTACGACGACCCCGACCACCCGGGCTGGAATTTACTCTATAACGTGCATACCGGAGTCTACGTCCACGTGCAGTACAAGGGAAGGTAAGGAGTCGCCGGGCACACCCGTGGCGTATGCCGGCCGGGAGGGACGTGTTTCGACTCCGGAGAGTGAATTCCGCTCGATTTTCCCCCAAAAAGTGGCATATTCGCCTGGTTCATTGGCTCTTCAAGGGATCCAGTGATTTAGTCAACCGGCAATCCAGGACATCTTTGTCCTGACGGACGTTGACATATTCCACCAAATTGCTTATTATCCACGCTCGAGAGCCGGAGCAGCGGCTCTCACACTGTTCTCACACATGCTTCTTCGCGACGGCAGGCCTCACAGTTGAAAAACATCACCTGTTGCATGCTCGCTCCAAACATCGGCCCCGTCGCCCCCCTTCGGATTTTCCAGTCCACCAGTACAATAAACCATTCACTTACTTACAATCAACGGAGCACTCTATGAAGAGTCTTTCTCGTGCAATTGCTATGTGTGTGTTGCTCGTGGCAGCGGGCGCCGCAGTTCGGGCGGAGGATGGAAAGGGCTTTCGTGCGGATTTGATCGGTCAGGTCGGATTCGCTCAGAAACAGATACTCGATCTCGAGAACGCCATCCCTGACGGCAAGATGGCATGGCGTCCGAACAAAGAGGTTCGTTCGATCAGTGAGGTGTATTCTCATATCGCCTTTGCCAATTATCTGGTTCTCAAGTTCGCCGGTGTCACGCTGCCGGAAGGTATCTCCATTGCCTCACCGGATGACGCTACGAAGTGGGAAAAGGCTTCGACGGACAAGAAAGTCATCCGCGAACAGCTTGTGAAGTCGTTTGAATTCGTGAAAAGTTCAATCGGCAGCATGTCTGACGCCGACCTGGAAAACATGGTGGACTTTTTCGGGCAGAAGATGACTGTGCGAAGTGTCCTCCTGGGCCTCCTGTCGCACATGCACGAGCATCTCGGACAGTCTATTGCCTATGCACGCATGGAAGGCGTTGTGCCACCCTGGACGGCTGCGCAGAAGGCCGCCGAGAAAGCAATGAAGTAAGTCCTCGGGACTTGAAGCTTTCTCAGACCATGTCCAGAACCTGGCTGTTCTGACCATTTGATTCATCATTCGAAGGCCTCGCCGCCGGGGATATCTCCTCGAGGCGGGGCCTTCGTAGTGAGACACAATAGTCCGTGGATTCAAATCCCGCTTTCCGCTCGGACAACCGCTATTTTGCCCCCTCCCGGTGGCTGTCGCTGATATCCCGCTGATACGTTTTCGTCATATCAAGGATAGCGCCAGGCAATTTTCTCTGGCCGATCCAACGCATATTCTCGAACTTCCCGGCGTCGGGCAATTGAGAGGTGTCTCCGCGCGCCCGCTCGTTCTGACACACCGCCTCGGGCGAGTCCGCAGAGTGGGATACAGAGGGGTTAACTCCTTTTTCGTCCCTTTGCCCTATTACATCCACGGGCCGCCCGACGTACCTTTCCTCCTCGCTCGTGCAGTGGAAGATTAGTCCAATGAATTCAGTCTTCCATCGAGACGCAGTCGGACCGTTCAATACTCAAGAAAGGAGATCGCCATGCTTCTCGCAATCGCCGGCGTTCTGCTCGTCCTGTGGCTCCTGGGCCTCCTGATATCGTTCACGTTGGGTGGCTTCATCCATATCTTTCTCGTCATAGCGCTCATCGTCTTAGTGACTCACATCATTCGGAGCCGTCGAAAGCCGGCTTGAAGAAAAAAGAGAGGCACAAATGAACCATCTACGAACCGCTCGAGCTCTGGTTCCGATGCTGGTCTGCATCCTGTCGGCCCCGGGTGTCATGGCTCAGCGAATTGAGACCAGAGTGGAGAATGCCGAAGTCGTGTATGTCGAAGGGAACGATGTCGTCGTCAGGTTGGCGGACGGCGATGTCAGACAATTTGAGATTGCTGACAGCTGCAAGTTTAGCATCGACGGCAAAGACGTGACCGTGCTCGAAATGAAGCCGGGGATGAAATTGACGGCGACGATTGTCACCGCGACTCCCCCCAGGTGGGTCGATACGGTGGAAGTAATCGACGTCGGGACGGTGTGGCGGAATGTCGGAAGCAGTCTTATCATCACGACGCCGCAAGGGGAGAATAAAATGTTTCGCGTGCCATCGGGGGGAAAAGTCACAATCGACGGGAAGGAAAAAACGCTGGCTCAGTTGAGCGAAGGGGACAAAATTACGGCCACGATCGTGAAGACGACGATCCCCCCTGGTGCGGGGAGCGCTGCCGCAGTTGTTCACAAAGCTCCCAGGATGCCGGCGCGCGTGGGTGCGCTTCTGATTGACGAAGGCGCCAAACCTGTTGAGCCCCCCGTGCCATCTGGAAAGTGGGAGACTTCATCAATCATCATCGCCATTATTCTCGTCCTTTTGGTCGCAGGACTCGTTCTGTGGGCATTCCGCCGCAAGCGGAAGCCATGACCCAAGAGACAATGGACGATGTTGAAGATCGTCGGTCAGACCTTCCAGGCGTTTGACAACTTCAGGAAGGAAGGTTCAGACTACAGAACGACACGGGAGCTTCTCCTGGAAACTCTCGACCGGCTTTGAGGCCCGAACTCCCGCCACGAACCACTCTTGCCGGCACACGGGACGGGAGGGCCGGCCGTCTCATCCCGCTCTTCCATCGGGGGATCAGGCAGAAGGGTAAGGGACTAATCCCATTTTCATCCTTTGGGATGATTGTGCCCCCGGTTCTTGTTTGCTAGGTTCCAGATGGTGACTTGGACGCCTTCTGACGCGCAGGAGGGACAGCAGGGGCTATGGAAGGGGGGGTTCAAGACTTCTCGTTCGCTCACGCATCGTTCCTCCCGGGAAATGTACTCCATGAATATCCTTCTCGTCTGCCCCGAATACCCGGATAATTTCTGGTCCTTCAAGCATGCTCTCCGGTTTGTTTCCAAGAAGGCCGCACAGCCTCCCCTGGGATTGTTGACCGTCGCGGCTCTCCTGCCTTTTGACTGGGAGAAGAAGCTTGTCGATATCAACCTGACCCCTCTCTCCGACGAGGATCTCCGATGGGCCGACTACGTTTTTCTTGGGGGGATGTCGGTACAGGCGGATTCCGCACGGGAGGTCATCGCCCGTTGCAACGAGGTGGGGACGAAGATCGTTGCAGGCGGACCGCTGTTTACCGCCCGGCATGAGGAATTCCAGGGAGTGGACCATTTCGTTCTGAACGAGGCGGAAATCACGCTGCCGCTGTTTCTCGACGACCTTCAGGCTGGCCGGCCGAATCGCCTGTACGAAACAGATGAGTGGGCGGATCTGGCCACCACCCCCCTGCCGATGTGGGACCTGATCGATCCCGGCCAGTATGCCACGATGAATATTCAGTATTCGCGCGGCTGCCCGTACGACTGTGAGTTCTGCGACATAACAGTTCTGTACGGACGTCTCCCCCGTACGAAATCCGCGGCGCAGGTGATCGTGGAACTGGACGCACTCTACAGGAGCGGGTGGCGCGGCCATGTGTTTTTTGTCGACGACAATTTTATCGGAAACAGGATCAAGCTGAAGAAGGAGATTCTCCCGCTGATCATCCGGTGGACGGAGGCGAGGCAATACCCCTTCACATTCGGGACCGAGGCATCTCTCAACCTCTCCGACGACCCGAGATTGCTGGACCTGATGGCCCAGGCGGGATTTGAGGAGGTGTTCGTCGGGATCGAAAGCCCGAATCAAGAGAGCCTCGAAGAATGCAGGAAGATACCGAACAAAAACCGGGATCTGATCGCAAGCGTCAAGACACTCCAGAAAGCGGGCCTCCAGGTCCAGGGGGGCTTCATCGTGGGTTTCGACCACGACCCCCTGACCATTTTTGACACGCTGATCGGGTTCATCAGGGAGAGCGGAATTGTCGTTGCGATGGTGGGACTCCTCAATGCCCCCATCAACACACGGCTCTATCACCGGCTCGGTCGGGAGGAAAGGCTTCTGAAAACGTTTTCGGGGTCAAACACTGATTTCACTATCAACTTCACCCCGAAGATGAATCACCAGGCACTTCTCGATGGCTACAGGAAGATCCTTGCCACGATCTACTCCCCGATGGAGTACTACCAGCGCGTCACCGGCTTCCTCAGTACCCATGAACCCCTCCGGCAGCACAGGACGCCTATCCGCTTCGCCCATCTGCAGGCGCTCTCACGGTCGATGTTCCTGCTCGGTGTCCTGGGAAAAGAGCGATGGTACTACTGGAAGCTTTTCTTCTGGTCGTTGTGCCGGCGGCCGCGTCATTTTTCGACGGCCATCACCCTCGCCATCTATGGATTCCACTTCCGGCGGGTATTTGAACAGTATCTGTAGCAGGTCAGGCGGCGCTCAAAGACTTCCGGAGAAAAACTGTCATGTTCGGGCGGAAAACCAAGCCGGCCCCCTTCGGGGCCGGCTTTTTGTGCTGCAGGATCTTGATCCGGCGTGTGTGCGCCACACCGGGTACGTTAGTACATGTCACCCATGCCGCCGCCGCCGGGCATCGGAGGCATCGGCTTCTTCTCCTCCTTTAGGGGCTTCTTTCCCCTTCACCGTACCCGGGAAACAAACAGGTTTCTCCCGAAAATGAGGGTTAACTATGTTTTCATCCCTTCGCGCTATTACCTTCCGGGTTTTTCCTCGATATACTCCTCTATCGATAATGTCCACGTGAGGCCGACTGTGCGCACAACTTTAGCCGTGTTCGTCTTGTTTGCGGGTGCCGGGGTGCTCGGGTCAGGATGCATGTCCGCTTCGTCCGACCCATTGCCGCGCCGCGCAGTTCATGTTCGTGGCACCGTCCAGAGCCTGAGCGGTCCCTTGCTGACGGTTGAGACTGACAGGGGTCCTGTGCCCGTGGAGCTCGCGTCCCCTTCCCGTGTGTCCATGGTCGTTGCCTCCGACCGGGGGCATCTCAAAGATGGCAGCTACATGGGGATCACATCGGTCACACAGCCGGACGGATCACTGCGGGCGATTGAGGTGCACATTTTTCCTCCCGGTGAGCGAAGAACCGGCGAGGGGAGTTTTGCCTGGGACCTGTCCAGTCCGGATGGAGGGGGTATGACGGTGATGAACGGGACCACATCGCACGCTTTCGTCGTTGCCCCCCTGCCGGGTCCCGGAACGGAGGCAGGGAAAATGAGAGACTCAAGGAATCCCGGGACCATCGAGGGGAGGCGGGACGGGGGCACGTCCCTGACGCTCCAGTTCAAGAGCGACCTGATGACACGCCCGCAAGCTCTCACGATTCCGTGGGGGATACCCATCGTCACATTCATACCGGCCCGGACCTGGGATCTGAAACCCGGGGCCCATGTGCTCGTGATCGCGAGCCAGAAGCAGGGCGGTGAGTTGTCCGCCGATCGGGTCCTCGTCGGGAAGAACGGGCTCGTGCCGTCCATGTAGTCCGGTGCCGTGATGTGCCGCATCCGCCGTAAGGGGGGATTAACCCTCTTATCATCCTTCTGCTGTATTCCTTTCCGAACTCACACGTCGTATACTTCATCATCATTCACATGAGCGTGAACTCCCGAATAACATCCGAGAATAGTTCAGGCGAATCATGAACTGGGATTGCGTTGAAGGAAAATGGAAGCAACGAAGAGGCAAGGCTGTACAGCACTGGGGTAAGATGATGAACGACGAGCTCGCCGCAATCGCGGGCAAGTATGAGGAGCTCGTCGGACGGCTCCAGGAGGATTACGGCATCGCCAGGGAAAAAGCCGGCTTGCAGGCTGCCAGGTGCAGGGAGGCCTCAGAGCAAATAAAGAAGTCCGAGCGAAGGATCAGCGAATTACAGAAATCCATAACCAGGAAAGAGAAGCCGGATGGAGCCGGGAAAAGGAAGTCAGGCGGGAAGCACAGAGGGCGTTGAGGAATCGATGGAGCGAGAGTTGGGAGCGGCCAACAAACCGAAATTCTCGGGGCGGAGAATTCTGGGGATTGCTTCCCTTGCGATCGGAGTCGTGGTGCTGGCGTGCGTGGTGGTTTTCCTCTCCTTCCCCGACGCCTTTGTTCAAAGGTTCGTTGAAGAACGGGTCACACGGCGTCTCGCGGCGGCGTATCCAGGATACTCGATAAGAATCAGCGGGATGCACTTTAACATAGTGGAAAACCGGCTTGCGTGCGACACCGTAATGCTGCGCCAGAACGACTCGTCCTTTTCCTGCAGCGTTGCCTCACTCTCTGTGAGCGGCATTCACTGGCTGGGGCTGCTTCGCGGGGGCAGTTCCGATCCTGGCAACTTTGCCGGCACCGTCCTCGAGGCGGGCAGAATTGACATGGCGTTTCAGCCGTCCGGATATGGATTACGGTGCGGACCATTGCGTGTGTCCGTACCGGATTCGGAGATTGTGGCGGAGTCGCTGGAGATGCATCCCCTGGAAAACGACGAACAGTTCTTTGCAGGAAGCAGGTTCAGAAAAACCCGGTTCGGTATCGCTGCCCACCAGTGCAGAATTCAGGGCGTGCCGTTTGCCGGCGTGCTGCGGGGGGAGAACATCCTCGCCCGTTCCTTGCGATGTCAGGATGTCTCTGCCGACGTGTTGATCAACAAGGACAAGCCCTCTGTCGAAAACGCCCGGCGTCCGCGCATGCCCGGCGAGATCCTGTCGTCGATGAAGGACACGGTCGGGCTTGATAGTCTGATCATCACGGATTGCCGGCTGAAGTACAGCGAGAGGTTTGTGAGGGGGAGGAATCCTGCGACTCTGACGTTTGACAGGGTGCAGCTTCTGGTAACGGGCATTGCCAGTCATGCCGGCCCGGATGCAGAAGCGGACATCCAGGCACGGGGGACGTTCATGGGGGGAGGGACGATCACCATGGCCATGTCGATCCCTATCTCAGGACCGCAATTCTCATTCGGATATTCCGGCTCACTCAGCGGAATGGATCTGAGCAGGCTCAACCCGTGGATCGGACCATCCGACCAGACGCGCATTAAATCCGGAATGCTCGGGTCGGCGTCGTTCGATATAGCTGTCAACGCGGGATCCGCCACCGGCCATGTGCGTGCAGTGTACAGAGACCTCGTCGTTGCTTCCATCAGCGCCCGGACCGGAAGCGAAAACGGGCTTGTGGAGAGGTTCTCCTCCTGGGTGGCAAAGAACGTGAAGATCCGGGGGACCAACACGCCGGATAAAGCGGGCGCGATGAAGGTCGGGACCGTGAAGTACTCCCGGAAGAAGGACGATCCGTTTTTCGGATTTACATGGTTTGCACTCCGGAGCGGCGTCGGTGATGTTGTCGGATTTTGAGTAACAGAGGCTGGGAACCGTTGTGCGCGCGTGACCGCGCATCATGGCTCGTCCATAAACGAATATCATAGTGAGGAGCGTATCATGAATAGAGCCTTTTCGTTCGCCCTGCTCGCCGGGGGCATCATTCTGATCGTGCTCGGCATAAACGCATCGAATGCCCTGAGTTCGGACATCTCCCGCTTTTTCACCGGCTCTCCGACCGACAAAGCGGTATGGCTGCTTGCGGGGGGGGTCCTGATGGCGGTGATTGGATTGATGGGTCTGACGCGACTGTTGAGAAGGAAACCGGTGTGAGGGATCGGGACAATCGGTTTTTGGGCGGGAAGAAAAACCACTGTTTGAACTATCAGGAACCGGAGAGCAGTTACCATGCGAACGTCTGGAAGCGAAATTGCCGTCGAGAAAGGCGTTAAGACGCCGCCGTCTGAGATTGTATCGAAGAAGCGAGCCGTGCGGTCTCCAACGATCAGTCGTGAGATCCGGCTCGTCTCCCGGCCGCACGGATTGCCGGTCCCGGATAATTTTGCTCTGGTTCGCGTCGAGTTGCCGCTCCCGGAGGAAGACCAGGTGTTGGTGCGTAACCTCTTCATGTCCGTCGATCCGTACATGCGGGGCCGCATGAACGACGGCTCTTCCTACGTGAGCCCGTTTCAGCTTGATCAACCGCTTGATGGCGCGGCGGTCGGTGAGGTGATCGAATCACGGGCGCCCGGAATCGCCCCGGGGGATATCGTCACCTCCCGCCTCGGATGGCGCGAGTACTTTGTCTCGGGGGCGCGGGAAGTCCTCGTGGTCGACCCCCATGTCCGGCCGCTTTCGGCCTATCTCGGAGCACTCGGCATGACCGGGTTGACCGCATGGTCCGGATTAAACCTGGTCGATGTGAAGGCGGGCGGCGGTGTGGATGATGAGC
>OCTA010005627.1_pt1 | contig 10806 bp, 6 predicted proteins | sample 1538991 | NCBI WGS metagenome assembly OCTA01 (sample SAMEA3539302, study PRJEB22396) | soil metagenome | biome: tundra; feature: field; material: soil | place: USA | collected 2010-05 | depth 0.15 m | reverse complement strand
ACCGTGTAGTCCAATACATCCTTCATCGCGTCAGACCGGAAGACCGAGAACGCCAACGTATAAAGCAACACAATGAAGGGGATGAACGAGAGGATGGCGTTGGCCGCAACGCTGAAGGCAAAGGTATGCACCTCGCTGTCCAAAAGGTAAGAGATGAGAGCCACGCCATCCCTGCGCCACAGGTACCATTTGGATTTCTGAGCCGGTTCAACCGCGGCTGCCGATTCGGCTGGCCTAGGCGACCCTGCCGCATCGACGTTGCCGGCCTGATCCACAACCGTTTGTCCGGCCGTTTCGCCGGGCGCACCGGAATTCAAGACTTCAGCCAACTGTTCCTCCTTGTGTGGGACCATACCAAATTGCCGGATGGGTGCTTCTTCAAGGATAGCCTTCGGGGGCGGATTCAACATGAAGGGGGCAGTTCTCCCGAGGGTTTCAGCTTTGAAAGCGCCCATCGGGCCGCTGCCCGGAGGCCCTCATCGGCAGCTGCCGCCCACGTGTCGAGAAGCGGCGCAAAGCGGTGTTGGCCGCTGTTGCCCATGGCGATGGCGACGTTGCGGCGCAGCCCCTGGAAGCCCGCCCTGCTCACTGGAGAGCCGTTGAACTGCTGCTCAAAATCGGCCTCTTCCATTGCGGCCAGCCATTCGAGCGCGGGATTCACCAACTCGGCGCGCGGCTCCAGCTCAGTGTCGGCGCTGATTGGCGTTCGCCGCGGCGAATTCCACGGGCAGACATCCTGGCAGATATCGCAGCCGAGGACCTGGCGGCCCATACCTGCCATCAGGTCCTCTGCAATGGGGCCCTTGTGCTCGATGGTGAGGTAGGAGATGCACAGCGTTGCATCCATGCGGTAGGGGGCGATCAGTGCGCCGGTGGGACAGGCCTCGATGCAGCGGCGGCAGGTTCCGCAGCGATCAGGCAGTGCCGTGGGCACTCTTTCGTCTTGGACGGGCAGTGAGGTGAGTAAAACGGCCAGAAAGCCGAAGGACCCCAGCTTCGGATGGATAAGGCAGGTGTTCTTTCCCGTCCACCCGAGGCCGGCGGCAACGGCCAGCGAGCGCTCGACGATCGGGCCCGTGTCCACATAAGCGCGCGCCTCAAATGTTGCCGGCTGGGCAGCTCGGATGCGCGCCTCCAGAGCTTCCAGCCGCTTCTTGAGTACCTTGTGATAATCGCTGGGGCGGCGATGCTCCTTGGGACCGTTGCGGCTTGTCCAGGAGTAGCGAGCGATCCAGCCTGCGCCGGCTTCGGCGGGCTCAGTTGAGAGGGGCTGGGGGCTGTGGTAACCGGCAAAACAGACGATGGCTGAACGGGCCCATGGGAACGGAGTTGCAACCCGAGCCCGCAGGAGTTGCCCGCCTTCGCCTCTCCGTTCGAGATAGCGCATGGTGCCGGCTTTGCCCGCGCTTACCCACTCTTCAAACCGGTCTGCATCGCGCGCATCGGCTGCGTGAGGCAGAGCGACCAGGCCGGCCTCAGTGAAACCGGCCTCCAGCGCCCAGGAGCGCGCCTGGACAAGATTCAGGCTGGGACTTGGACCGTCGGCGGGAGTGGTAAACGAATTTGACATGGAACCGGCGACACTCCGTTTTGCGTACAAGGATTCAGTGTTCATTTGCGGACGTCGGAATCGAAATCGAACACGCGGAACGGCGGCAGGGGATTTTAAAAGTCTTGTTTCCCCTGCATTTTCAGCATATTCCCCTGGTGCGGTTCTGGACGTCCACGTGCAAGTTCCCAGGTGCGTAACACCATAGGCAATCGCCAGGCACCCCTAAATTGGAAATGGGGAATTTGCAAAGGAGGTTTTTATGACTGGAACAATTTGCTACGAGACAATCATGAAGGCAGTTGAGTCAAGCAAGCGGTGCGATCTAACCGAACTGGTGAGGGGATGCGAAGGTCACCTGATTGAGGAGATGACACCCGTGGTGCGCCGCCAAAGTGTATCGCTCGACATTAAATCGGTGGAACGGATCGATGCAGCCGGCATTGCAGCTCTCATATCGCTTTATCGCATCGCCCGCGAGGCGGGACACCGCTTCAGCGTTTTGAATGCAGCACCACATGTTGCGGAGTTGCTTGCGCTGGTGGGGTTGGACGGGATCCTCCTGTCCCACAATGCGAAACGTAGATCGCGCTCCGGTCGTCGGCTGGTGCAGAACGCCGCCTGAAGCGCGGCTGAAGTCTTCCCCAAAGCCTATGCGCGGCCCCGGTTTGCGTTTCAAATCGCAAAAGCCGGGGCCTCTCTTTGTGTGGGCTTTCATGCGCTTTCAAATCGAATGTGACGAAATGCACAGGCAATCGTATACTTGGGACGCTATTCGTATAGCGACGGATGAATGCCGCAATGCGCCGTCGTATGTCTGGATGACCCGCACGTGCTCAGCTGATTGACTTTAGAGTTTGAGTGTTGAACCTGCGTCCCGCCACCCTTTCGTATCGACCGCCGCCGCGGAATCTAACAGATGGAGGCTTTACCCCATGACGCAGGGCGTTCTGGAACAGGCGCCTGCCGAAAAAGCAGGCACAATCGCAACCCCAACCAAGTATGTGTACTTCTTCGGCGGCGGCAAGGCCGATGGCCACGGCCGCATGAAGGATATTCTGGGCGGCAAGGGCGCCGGTCTGGCAGAGATGACCAACGCCGGATTGCCGGTACCTCCGGGATTCACGATCCAGACCGAAGCCTGCCGGGAATACATGCGCGGCAAGGTAAGCAAGCAGATCGACGTCGAGATGCTTTGCGCACTCGATCAGTTGGAAAAGTTGCAGGGACAGAAGCTGGGCAAGGGCGACAATCCGCTGCTGGTCTCAGTCCGCTCCGGCGCCAAGTTCTCAATGCCCGGCATGATGGATACGATTTTGAACCTCGGCCTGAACGACAAGGCCGTGGAATCGCTGGCCAAGCTCAGCAATAATCCCCGCTTTGCATATGATTCCTATCGTCGTCTGATCCAGATGTTCGGAGACGTGGTTCTGGATGTTCCCAAGAAGAAGTTTGAGCACATCTTTGATGGCGTAAAGGCCGCTGCGAAGGTGAAGTTTGACTACGAGCTCAAGCCCGATGCGCTGCAAAAGATCATCGTCGAATACAAGAAGCTCATCAAGAAGGAAACCGGCAAGGACTTTCCGCAGAATCCGCTGGAGCAACTTGTTGCTGCCCGCGATGCCGTTTTCAGGAGCTGGCAGAACGAAAGGGCCAAGACCTATCGCCGCATTAACCGCATTGATGACTGGCTGGGCACAGCAGTCAACATTCAGGCCATGGTGTTTGGCAACCTGGGTGAGAACTCAGGCACCGGCGTCGGCTTCACGCGCAATCCGGCAACCGGCGAGCACATGTTCTTCGGCGAGTACCTGATGAACGCGCAGGGTGAAGACGTGGTTTCGGGCGTCCGCACTCCGCTGTCGATCAGCGAACTCGAGAAGGCGATGCCCAGGGTCTACGAACAGCTCAAAGACATTACGCGGAAGATGGAAAAGCACTACCGCGACATGCAGGACTTTGAGTTCACCATTCAGGATGGCAAGCTCTACATGCTGCAGACCCGCAACGGCAAGCGTACGGGACTGGCTGCGGTTCGGGTTGCTATCGACATGGTTCGCGAAGGCCTGATCACGCAGGAAGAAGCCATTCATCGCGTAGAGCCAAACCAGCTTTACGACTTCCTTGTTCCGCGCCTGGTTGAAAAGGGCGAGAAAATTGAAGTTCTGGCCACCGGCCTTCCGGCATCGCCCGGCGCGGCTGTTGGACAGATCGTGTTCACTGCGGAGGAAGCAGTCAAGCGTCATGCTGACGGCTCCTACAAGGTCATCATCTTGGTACGCGGTGAAACCACGCCGGAAGATATCGCCGGCATGGAAGTTGCGGCTGGCATTCTGACCTCGCGCGGCGGCATGACATCACACGCGGCAGTCGTAACGCGCGGCATGGGCAAGTGCTGCGTGGCCGGCGCCGGCGAGTGCACGGTCGACGAAGCGAAGAAGGAACTTCGCGTCAAGGGCCACACCTACAAACAGGGCGACTGGCTCTCGCTGGACGGCACCACCGGCCGCGTGATCGCAGGGCGCCTGAAGACGCTTGAAGCTCAGCCTGACGATCCCGATCTGGTCAAGTTCATGAGCTGGGTTGACCCGGTCCGCAAGCTGCGCATCCGTGCCAACGCCGACATCCCTCGCGACGCCAAGCAGGCTCGCCTGTTCGGCGCCGAAGGCATCGGCCTCTGCCGCACCGAGCACATGTTCTTTGCTGAAGACCGCATCGAGCATATGCGCACCATGATCCTGGCCAACGACGAGAAGACCCGCCGCGCCGCGCTCAAGAAGCTGTTGCCCATGCAGCGCGCCGACTTCACCGGCCTGTTGAAGGCCATGGAGTCGCTGCCGGTGACCATCCGCCTGCTCGATCCACCGCTGCACGAGTTCCTGCCCAAGCGCGAAGATCTGCTGGTTCAGATTGCACGCCTGGAAGAGACCAAGCCGCGGTCGCCCAAGCTGAAGGATCTGCGCAGCCTGCTGGCTCGCGTGGAAGAACTGCATGAGCAGAACCCCATGCTCGGGTTGCGCGGATGCCGTCTTGGCATTACGTTCCCCGAGATCACCGAGATGCAGGTTCGCGCCATCTTCGAAGCCGCGGTTGCGGTCAAGAACAAGGGCGGCGATCCGCATGTCGAGATCATGATTCCGCTCATCGGCTCCATTGAAGAGATGCGCAACCAATCCACAATTGTTCGCCGCGTTGCTGCAGAAGTCTTCGCGGAGAAGAACGCGAAGGTGGAATACATGGTGGGCACGATGATCGAGTTGCCGCGCGCGGCCCTCACCGCAGATCAAATTGCGGAAGAGGCCGAGTTCTTCAGCTTCGGCACCAACGATCTGACGCAGACCACGTACGGCATCTCGCGCGACGACATCAACAACTTCCTGCCGGCCTATATGAGGCTCGGCATCTTCAAGCAGGATCCCTTCGCCACCCTTGACCAGGCGGGCGTTGGGCAACTGGTGAAGATGGCCACGGCCAAGGGACGCAACACCCGCGCCAACCTCAAGGTGGGCATTTGCGGCGAGCATGGCGGCGATCCTGAGTCCGTCAAGTTCTGCCACAAGATCGGGCTCAACTACGTCTCCTGCTCGCCCTTCCGGCTGTTGACGGCAAGGCTTGCAGCGGCACAGGCGGCAATTGAAGAAAAGCAGACTGGCGGCAACATTCACACCACCAGCTAGTCGGCAATCAAGCAATACAGCAGGGGCGCAGCCATTTGGCTGCGCCCCTGCTGCATTTAAAGGCTCTCCAATTTCCCTGCATTTCACATGAGACCTGGGATTACTCTGCTGAGCGTCGAGGACGCAGTTCCAAGAAATTGCATCGAAATTAACAAAGCTGTTTCATTGCCCACCGCGCACGTGCTCCAACAAGCGCAAACCCAACCCAGCCTGTACTTTCAATACAAGAGGTCCCAGCTTGTTCATCCGTCTGGCGTACGACATTCAATTCGACATCCCAGCCGCGGTCGCAATGGTCGCGTTGCTCAACGTCCATCCCTCGCGCGTCCACGACCTGCTGGAGCCCGATGAGTTGCAGATCGAGCCGAATATTCCCGTGACAAACTACATCGACAGCTTCGGCAACCGCTGCGCGCGATTCGTCGCGCCCAAAGGCTCCCTGCGCCTTAGCGGCTCCACGCTGATTCGAGACTCAGGTTACCCGGACATTCTCAATCTCGCTGCCCGGGAGTCCGCCGTCGGAGATCTGCCGCACCAGGTCCTCAGCTATCTGCTGAACAGCCGCTATTGTGAGGTTGACCGTTTCTCCAACATTGCCTTTGAACTATTTGGGAATCTGGACCCCGGATGGGGGAGAGTGCAATACATCTGCAACTGGGTCCACAACCATGTGGCGTTCAATTATCAGCAGGCCCGGCCCACCAAAACCGCCCTCGACGTCTTCACAGAGCGCGTCGGCGTTTGCCGCGACTTTCAGCATCTGGCCATCACCTTTTGCCGCGCCCTCAACATCCCGGCCCGTTACGCAACCGGCTATCTGGGCGACATCGGCGTCCCAGTTGTCCTTCCCATGGACTTCAGCGCCTGGTTCGAGGCCTGGCTCGACGGCCGCTGGTGGACATTCGATGCCCGCAACAGCCAGCCTCGCATTGGCCGCGTCCTCATGGCAACCGGCCGCGACGCCTCCGACGTTGCCATTACCACTGCCTTTGGCAAAGCGGACTTGCGCCACTTTTTCGTGGTAACCGAGGAAGAGATTCCGCCCCCGGCCGGTACGCCAGTCCCCTAGTGCCGTTTTCTACTTCTCTGCCGAGTAATACCCTTCCCGGGTCGACACGGCCAGATCGGCGTTCTTTGCCTTGAGCGCGATCTTGTGGAACTCTTCGTCGTTGTCCGGCTTGTCGGGCGTGTAGGAGAGCAGGTACTGGCCGCGTAATTCTTCGGCAATCTGATTGTAGATATCTTCGAGATTGTCCTTCTTTTTGGCCTCGAAGAAGCGGCCACCGGTGCGGGTGGCAATTTTCTCCATGATCTTCCTGCCGTCTATATCCGACTGGCGATCGCCGCCACGCCTGCCACCCCCTCCACCGGGATAGCCGCCACCACCGCCTGGGTATCCACCGCCGCCCCCACCGGGATAACCTCCGCCACCGCCGCCACCACCCGGCCAACCGCCTCCCCCGCCGCGCCGGCCACCGCCGCCAGGAAAGCCATCACCTGCGCTGCGTTCCTGCTGGCCCTTGAAGTAGATGGTGTAAACGGCCAGATTGGCGTGGTCCGCGGCGTCAATTGCGTCGTTGAGGTTTTCCTTGCTGCCACGGTCTTCGCCGTCAGAGAACACAACCAACGCTTTTCGGCCTTCTTTGGGCTTCATCAGGTCGTCGGCGGCCAGGAAGATTGCGTCGTAAAGCTGCGTGCCGCCGCGGTTGCCGCGCGACTGGCTGCCACGGTCATCTCCACTCGTCTCCGGGCCATTGGAGGTATTCCGCTCCCGTTCCGTTGGTCCCATTGTGTCCAACTCGCGGTGCAGGTTATCGCGGGAGCTGGTAAAGTCCTGCAGCAGCTCGACCTCGCGGTCGAAGTGGATAAGGAAGGCCGCGTCACCCGCAGTCGCACCCTTGGAGCTGGCGGGCAGCATCAGGTCAATGAACTTCCCGGCCGCCTTCTTTTCGTTTTCCATTGCCGCAGAAACACTGCGGCTGGTATCGACGAGGAGCCCTAGTCGGAAGGGTAGGTTACTTTCGCGGGTAAAGCTCTTGATGACCTGGGGACGGCCATCTTCAGCCAGCGTGAAGTCGGCTACTGTGAGGTTGGGCACTAGCGCGCCGCGCTTGTCGCGCACGGTGACGGGCAGCAGGACCTCGCGCGCTTGAACCTTGATGGTTGCGACGGGCTTGTCAGCAGCGGCCTGGGCCGCTTGCTGGGCGTGGGCTGCTACAGGCAAGCAGCACAGGGCCAAACCGGAGAGGACAAGGAGAAGAACTGGCTTATTTCGCATAGGTTTCAGGGGGAATACACCTTCGTCCCGTTAGACGAGGCTAACTCAGGATAGTTGACTGGTACGGTGAATCCGGCGCCAATTCGAGCTGCTGGACCTACGTGCCCCTGACCTTCTAACCCCGATTTGGTGTGATTCATATCACATAAACGGGTCCCATTGTGCCTTAGCCTGATTTGCATAGACAGCCAATTCGAAATGAGGGCCCCGATGAAGAAGGTGACCAGGACCAATCGCCAGATTTTTGACATTTCGGGCACCATCACGGGCCCCAATGGCCTAAGGGTGGAGGTCAGCTTCGATTTGATCGAGTTGGAGGACCTGAATGACGGAATTCCGGGGCACAAATACAGCTACGGCATTCTCCGATTCCAAAAACCGCTTGAGCCCTCGGTTGAGCCACGCTTGCTTTCAACAACCCGGCTGATTCTGACCGGCGGCGGGATTCAGGCCACGCTGTGCCTGTACAAATTGAATTCATTTACGATGGTGGATTCCATCAGGGAGCTTTCGCCTGCCGCTGAGTTTGTGGCGGCATAGACTCGAGAGTCGCCTTACAACGTCTTTCCGGGCAAAAGCAGGTCTCGCCGAAGTTCTCACATTCTTTCTGTCCCACCTTTTAGTGCAAGATAGAACACTTTGCGCGCAATCTCCATTCGACTTGAGCGATTTGGTACAGATACTCTCCGGAAATCCACGTAGATACGAGTCTGTGCGTCCGACGTGGACGCATAAATGTGCGCGCCCTTCCCCCACTTTGCTTCGATATGAGTGTAGTTCGATCCAAACCATGAGGTACGACGCGAGTTCCCGCGAGTGGCATCCCATTCGCCGTTATTTGGAATTGATTGTGCTTTGCATACGAGAGAACACTCAACACTTCCAAACAACAGCGCCGGACCGACTCGAGGCATAGTAACCGCATATCAGGAGGCCACGATGCAATCGACCGATTCAATGATTTTGGCGATTCAGAGCTGGGGAGAAGGGAGACTTTTGTCCGCTAGGCTCGCTCCCTGGACAGGTGCGCTCTTTTTGGTCTTCATCTTTGCTGTGCCGGTTCGCGCCCAGTTCGGCGCTAGCCTCGCAGGTACTGTGCTTGACCCGACCGGAGCGAGCATTCCTCAGGCGACTGTAACCCTGATCAACCCGGCGACGCAGATGACGCAAATCGCAACCACGAATGAGACAGGCGCTTATCACTTCAACGAATTAGCGCCAGGGCATTACACTCTTCAGGTTGCAGCTCCCGGATTCAAGTCAAACAACATAACTGATCTGGCCCTGGCCGCTGAAACCCCGCGAAGTTTGAATGTAACGCTGGAACCGGGCGGGGCCACGGAATCGGTTCAGGTGAACGGCGATCTTGTTCCGTTGTTGCAAACCTCAGACCCGAGCATCGGGACGACCATCAACAGTGAAGAGATTCAGCGGTTACCCACCTTTGGCGCCGACCCTTATGAACTTGTTCGCATTGCACCCGGCATCACCGGCGACGGTGCTCGCAGCGGAACGGGCCAGGCCGTCTATCTGCCCAACGGCGGCGGTCCCGGCGGATCGAACTCTGGGATTTTTCAAACCGAGAACCAGGTTCAGATCGCCGCGGCAGGCCAGCGCCAGGCCGACAACAACTTTATGGTGGACGGTGTGAGCGTGAACTCGCTCACGCATGGCGGCTCGGCGGTGGTTTCTCCAAGTGAGGAAGCGGTCGGGGCGATGACTGTAATATCCACTTCCTACGACGCATCCGATGGCCGTAATTCCGGTGCGCAAATCAAGATTGTCACCAAGAGTGGCACCGATAGCATTCATGGCTCGATGTTTGGCCTGTATGACGAAGCAGGGCTGAATACGGCGAACAAATGGGGCGGCCCCTCAGGCGCGCTGCCAGTTGTTGTGAACAACGATCAGCGCAGTTGGGCCGCCTCACTCGGCGGCCCGGTGGTGCGGAAAAGGCTTTTCTACTTTGTCTCCTGGGCTGGCTTTACCACCGCCAACAACTCTCAGACGCTTTCCTACGTGGAGACTCCGCAATATCGCGCAGCCGTTGTAGCGAATCGCGCCGGCAGCGTGAGCGCCGGGATTCTGGCCGACCCCGGCGTTGCGCCAAGGATTCGGACCATCCTGACTCCCAGTTGCGCCGGCCTGACTTTGGGCGTCAATTGCAACATTGTCACGGGCGGACTGGATATCGGTTCGCTCACTCCCGGTGGCGTTACGCAGATAGGAGTTTTCCCGGCGAATACGCAACTTGGCGGCGGCCTGGACGGCATTGCCGACGTACAAAATGTGCAGCTGTATGTGCCTTCTCACAGCCGCGGCAACCAGTTCAACGGGCGCATCGATTACGACATGACATCGAAGGACCACCTTGCGGGAAGCGTCTACTTTACCAAGCTGGATAATTATGGCGTCAGCGGCGCAGCAGGTTCGCGTCCGCAGGCGGATATCCCCTTCAAGCCGCTCAACTCCGCCGCAACTGTCATCTTTATTCACACGTTCTCTGCTACCTGGCTGAACGAAGCGCGCGCCAACGGCACCCGGTTTGCAGATAACGGAGTCGCGGATGCGGCTGGAGTAGTCAATTTTGGCCTTCCGTATGTCAATGTGCAGACATTGCCCTGGCCAATTCAATTCGGCGCATATGCCGGCGAAACAACGCCGTCCCTCTATGCCGAGAATACGTACGAAGTGCGCGATATGGTGACCCATAGCTGGGGCACGCACGTAATCCGCATGGGCGCGGAAGTGCGCTTTGAACAGGACAACGACAATCTGCTTGGCGACCAGAGGCCGACCTACGCCATGCAGGGTCTGTGGACCATGGCCAACGATGCGGCAATCTTCGAGCAAGTCGAGGCCAATCCGCTGACCGGCGGCACCCCGCTTACACAACGGTACTTCCGCTCAGAAGATATTGCCGGCTATGTGCAGCACGATTGGAAGGCAACTCCTAATCTGACTCTCAATGCGGGTCTGCGCTGGGAGTACTTCACGCCGCTGCGCAACAAGGGTTCGATGATCAACTATCCCGTGCTCGGCACCGCAACCGGCCAGCAACTCAGCGGCATCACGCTGCAACTGCGCGACCACCTTTGGAATACACAGCCGCGTAACCTGGCTCCCAAGGTTGGCTTTGCTTACACGCCAGGCAATTTGAACAACAAGTTGGTGATCCGCGGCGGTTTCGGCATGGCTTACAACCACCTGGACATCGCGCTCTTCAACCCCTCACTCGAAAACGGGCCCGGCGTATCCAAGTTTGGCCTGTGTTGCGCAGGCAACGGAAATTCAGCGGGCGT
>OCTA010005626.1_pt1 | contig 10807 bp, 5 predicted proteins | sample 1538991 | NCBI WGS metagenome assembly OCTA01 (sample SAMEA3539302, study PRJEB22396) | soil metagenome | biome: tundra; feature: field; material: soil | place: USA | collected 2010-05 | depth 0.15 m | reverse complement strand
GTTGATTCCAACGCCTTGCAGCGGCCCAAGCGCTTTTTCGGCGCGGCCCGTAACATCGAAGAAGGCGGCTCTCTCACCATCATCGCGACTGCACTGGTTGATACCGGTTCACGCATGGATGAAGTCATCTTCGAAGAGTTCAAAGGCACGGGTAACATGGAAATCATTCTGGATCGCAAGCTGGTCGACAAGCGTGTCTTCCCGGCCATCGACATCCAGCGCTCCGGTACCCGTAAGGAAGAGCTGCTTATCCCCAAAGAGGACCTCTCCCGCATCTGGGTTCTCCGCAAGGTACTTAATCCGTTGTCTCCAGTTGAAGCCATGGAACTGTTGATCAGCAGACTTGAGAAGGTCCGCAACAACCCTGAATTCCTGCAGAACATGAACCAGCTATAGAGGTGCTTCAATCCAAACCGAATCCGCAGGGCCAGCGCTTGAATCGCTAGTCTTGCGGATTTTTCCGTCCACTGAACATATAATCTGCGTTATGCAAATCAAGATAGAGCGCGATCGGCTTCGGCGCCTGGCAACGATTACGGCGGGCTCTTCTGCAGCGTTAGCTGTGTTGCCTGCGCTATCGAAGTCCCACGGCCATCCCCTGCTTGGACTGATCTGTATCGTTGTCCAAATGGCTCTTCTCAGTCTTTCGATCTATTTCCTCATCCAAAGCAAATGAGCGGCGCCACATCCTGACCCTGACCGCAGGACAGAAAGAGCCGTGCACAGACTGCGATCGCATTGTGAACATTCTGAGAGGGATCCCAAACCCCTCCCTGGCGATTGAAGTTTGACTGCCACCATTGCGGCACGCGAAAAGCGACGAGTTCCCTTCCCCCTTTCCCCGCGCGCTGGTAAGATAAATAAGTCGTGGGGCTGTAGCTCAGCTGGGAGAGCGCCTCGTTCGCAACGAGGAGGCCAGCGGTTCGATCCCGCTCAGCTCCACCATTCCTTCCCCATCAAGTTTGAAAGAATAAGCATAAAGTGGCAAGAAATGACATTTTATGCTTGCCAGCGGTGCGTACGCAAACAGACAGTTCATGGCGTTGAGTGTCAGGAATCGTACACTCAGTTACCGGCCCATGCTCTTCTCGGATTGCGCCCTAAATGCTGAGTTGACCGAGCGGGAATCTGCTTCACGAGTTCCGGAAACATATCGCTAATAGTACTGACCGCTAAACCAGTTTCTCGCCACAGACACTGGAGTTGAGGGGTTCTTCAGCCAAAAAACTCATCAAAATCGATCAAATCTTAACCCGCTTCGATTCTTTATAAGCGAACTTGTCTCTAGTCCGACCGAGGAGCTATCTCGAGTTTGCCAACCGGGAAATGAGCCAGATTTCTGGGACATTTTTCGGCGCCCCGCAACATCTTTGTGTGTTGTCTCAACGGTCAAAAACACTAGTCGTTTCCTGCAAAACTGACATGAAATGCTTACGTTTCGTAAAAGCTGACAAGTTATGCTTTCCAGCTCGCACTTCCGCTCCTAATCCGATCTTGAAAACAAAGAGGTTGTGAGGTGGAATTAACAAGTTATGCCTGCACTGAGTCGCCAATTTAGGGTTCTTTTGACACAAGTCACCCACACTTCGACTGCTAAGCTTCGAATTCCGACTATCTTCGAACAGTGTTCAGCGCGACGAGAAGCTGAGAAGAGCGCGCTCCGGAACCCGGGTAGCGTTTGCAATCCAGCCGATTGCCCGCGGCAGCACGACCATTGCCAGGGGTGCGAATTCTCTCGCGACCGACGTGACCATGAAGCGCGAAAGCGCGGTCGCCACCCACACGCCGCGTTTGAGCTGTGCGTGAAGTTTGCGCTGATATGCGTCCGCACTCTCGCCGGTGAGGTACATCTCGGCTGCGAGAGCTCCTGAGTGAAGAGCGATCGACATTCCATCTCCGGTAAAGGAGGGGATCACGGCCGCCTGGTCGCCCAGGCACCACAAACCTGGTGTTTGGTGCGCGATGTAACCGTAGGGAATCGAAGAAATCGCTAACGGGCGTTGCCAAAGCGCTTCTGCGCCGTTCAGGCGGCTTTGCAATTGCCGGTTGGTGACCAGCAACTCTTGCAGTAACTGATGCCACCCGCCGATTTTATGCAAATTTGAACGCCGCACCACAAGACAGAAATTTGCTATGCCGCCTTCGACGAGCGAGAGCCCCCCGTACCCGCCTTCAAAAATGAATAGCTCCATGTACTCGCGCAGGGCCTCGATCTGTGGCGCCGCTAACTTCCAATGCATCTTGAATCCCACGAGATCGCCCTGTACGCCGGGTCCACGATTCCATCCGCGAAGGTCATGCTTGCCGGTCGCTAGAAAAACGGATTGCGACTGCAGCAATTTCCCATCACCGAGTTGAATATCCCAGGAACCATCGCGCGCGTCGAGTCGTTCCGCGGCCACGCCGCGCAAAACCGTGCATCCTTCCTCGGCGGCGCGCGCAAGAAGAGCCTCGTCGAGAACGCTTCGAGACAGTGACAGAGCCGTAAAGGGTAATTCTGCTTCGACTACTTTGCCCTTTGCCGAGACGCGTAGAGATCGAATCGGCACAGCCCCGAGGCTTACCAGATCTATGCCCGCGTGCCGCAGATACTCAACGGCTTCGCGACTCAGGAATTCCCCGCACACCTTGTGATGGTGTATGCGCTCTTTTTCAATCAACATCACGCGACGTCCGGATGCAGAAAGCCGCATCGCCACCATCGCTCCCGCCAGGCCTCCACCGATAACAAGGTTCTCTGAAACCGCGCTGGCGACATTCATACGCGTTTACTCCGGCTCACACAAAGCCGCCCCGGCTTGAACGGGCGAATCGAGATATCGCTCTCGACAAGGCCCGCGTTCGTGCAGTAATTTCGCCAATCTTCTGGCCTAAAGGCTCGCGCAATCGATACTGGGCCGTCGTGCTGCACAAAGGGATGAAGGCCTGTAAGTTTCGACAACATTCGGAACAAATGATATGGGATGGGAGCGCGCGAGAGGTCGTTGATGAACCATCCCACCTCCGCACTCTGCTCCATCCAATTTACAAAACGTTCGACATCGGCATCCGCGAGATGATGCGTGAAAAGCGAGCTGACAATCAGGTGGGGGGGCTTGCGCATCCTGTAGGAGAACACGTCGCCAGTGACCCAGTGAATGCGATGGGAAGCACCACTCGCTTCTGCCGCAATCGCTGTCGAATCCGGATTCAAATCGAGCCCAGTGAGTTCCGCGGCCATTGAACGAGATTGCGCCCATTGCTCGATTCGTCGCAATCCGTCGCCATAACCGCATCCCACATCAAGAATTCGGAGCGGTTCCGACAGTCGCCGTAGATCAAGGCTTTCGAGCCACCAGAGTAGCGGACGGTATGCCAAAAGCCAGCGATTGACCTTCGCCAAGTCCCTGAGACACGCGCGCAACTGCTCACGGCTACAGGGCTCGTCCATCAACTCAGTGAGGTGAGCCCGGTTTTGAAAATCCGGTACTTTATGCCGCATGAAAAAGCATCGTCTCCGCAGTTACGCCGGGCCCAAACGAAATTGCGCAACCTTGCTGGCCGGGCTGCGCACCCTGCATAACTTGTTCGAGAACGAACATCACTGTGGCTGACGACATATTTCCGAAACGAGCTAATACATCCCGCGAGCGGCAGAGCGCTGTTGCCGGAAGTCCCAAGCCGCTCTCGACCGCGTCAAGAATGGTGCGGCCTCCCGGATGAACTGCCCACAAATCGATGTCGAGCGGATCCTTGCCGCGAGCAACCTTGTGGCCCTCTTCTTTTAGAGTTCTTTTGATCTCCGCAGGGACCTGCCCGGAAAGATGCATATCGAATCCCATCTCGCGAATACGCCAGGTAATCAAATTGCTTGTCTCCGGCAAACAGACCGCAAGAAAACTGTCGATGCCCAACCCTACCGGTTCAGCGGTTATCAGGCTCGCGGCACAGCCATCTGCAAACAGGAGGAACGAGAGCATTTGCTCCAGTTCTTTAGTCTCCTGCATATGCAGCGAGCAAAGCTCCAGATTTAGCACTATGACCTTTGCGGATGGCTCGGACCGAACGATGTGGTGCGCTGACTTCAACGCATTAATTGCTGCATAACATCCCATGAAACCTATCATGGTGCGTTCCACTGAGGAATCGAGACCCAGGTACTTGATTATCTCGAAGTCGAGCCCCGGCGCATAAAGTCCCGTGCATGAAGTCACGATGACGTGGGTAATTCCAAGTCGCTCTTCCTTGGATAAGGCGAGGCGGTCCAGGGCTTTCTCTGCCAGTTGCGGAGCAAATCGCTCAAATGCCTCCATGCGTTTCGAGGTCGTCGGAAAACTTCCCAGCACGTACATTCCCTCGGCGTCGCGCCAGGTTGAGTCACCAGTTTCAATAGGTTGCAGAAATGAATAACGGTGTTCGATTGCCGACATGCGTGCCATACGACGAAAAAGGCTCCGCATCGTGCCCTCAGGCAACATGCTTTCGGCAAAATCCACGAATGCACGATGCACGTCGTGTTCCGGAACCGCACTTGCAACGCGGTTGATATAGGCCGTCGTCATTCCCTTTCCTCTCTTAGCTTCGACTTGCTGGCTGATCACCGTGGCGAGACTCAAAGGTTAGATGCGTTAGCCGCTAACTCGTCTCAATTCGACATGTCATTGCATTGTCATAAGGTGGGATTTGCCCACTTGAATTTTTGAGCATACATAACCTTTTCCAAATCATGCATCTATTACGGGTTAGAAGTTCAGGCGCTTCGCCCGGTCCGAGGTAGAGAAAGGGCTTCCGCGGTGCTGCTTTGTCCATGCCTTCGAGGAACGCTGGATTGGTTGGAGTGTTCAAATGCAATCTTCTGGTTCGGCCCGATGGCGGAGCTGTGAGGAAAAGGAGGAGCTTAAAAAAATGGGCCGGAACGACGTTGCAAGTCCTCCACCATCGCAGCTGTCTTCGCGGGAGTTTTCTGGCTCTCGGATAATCGGAACCGGAGAGATGGCAGATCGCATCCGCAGTCTGGAGTGGTCTTTGACACCCTTAGGTCCGGTTGAGACCTGGTCGAGAGAACTCATTACGGTCGTGAATCTAACCATCTGCTCCCCTGTCCCTGCGCGAACGCTCTGGGGCCCGGACCTGATTCTGATTTACAACGACGGCTACCGCGAAATTCCGGGAAAGCGCCATCCGGAAGCTCTCGGAAAACCGGCGCGAGAAGTCTACAAGGAAGCTTGGCACGTCGTCGGCCCCTTGCTTGAAGACGCATTTGAAAGCGGAACCGCTTTCTCGCACCAAAAGCTGCGCGTGCCCATCGATATGGGGAAGGGTATTGAAGACTTCTACCTGGATTACACCTACAGTCCTATATTCCAAGATGGAAAGATAGCGGGCCTGTTCGGTTTATTGCACAACGTGACCGGAGAGGTCATTGCCGACCGCAAATTGCGACAGAGTGAGGCTCGAGCCACGCGTGTGCTTGAAAGTATTGGCGATGCGGTGATCGTGACCGATGCCGATGCTCAAATTCTACAGATGAACCAAGTCGCGCAGGCATTGACGGACTGGCGTCTCAACGAAGCCAAGGGGCGCCCACTCCACGAGATATTTAACATCGTCGACGAGAAGACGCGGCAGCCGGTGGAAAGTCCGTCAGAAAAATTGCAGAGGGTCAAGACCGTCGTCGGGCTTTCAAATCACACTGTCCTGATCCGCAAAGATGGAACCGAGACGGCAATCGACGACAGCCTGGCTCCTATCTGGGACGATTCTGGAGCACTGTCGGGCATGGTGCTTGTGTTTCGCGATATTCGTGAAAGACGTAAGGCTGAGCGCGAGCGGGGAGCACTCGCCAATCAATTGACTTTGGTGCTGGACGCAACAACTGATGGGGTGTTGAGCCTGGACCGAAACTGGCGATCGATCTACATGAACGGCCGCGCACAAGAACTGCTTCGCGGCAGCGGCGACATACTCAATAAGAATTTTTGGGAAACTTTCCCGGGCACGGTTTACGAAGGATCTCCGTACGTCAAGTACTACTATCGGGCGATGGATCAGCGTATTCCGGGTCGCTTTGAGGCTTACTATCCTGAACCGTTCAATGCGTGGTTCGCTGTGCAGGCCCAGCCTTCGGAGCAAGGTATCGTGATCTTCTTTCGCGACATCACCCAGCAGCGAATGGAAGCAGAAGCCCTGCGAGAGAGTGAAGCGCGGCTCAAGGCAATGTATAGCACTAGCCTTGAATATATCGGGCTGCTCACACCAGAAGGCACCGTGCTTGATTGCAATCGAGCTCTGCTCTCTTTCGGGGACAGCACGCGCGCCGACGTTGTGGGTAAAAACCTGGCGGATTTGCCTTGGTTTGCAGGCACTCCGGACGCCCCCGACGTGCTGCGCAAGTCTATCCAGCGGGCTGCGACTGGAGAATTCGTGCGGTACGAAGCGCAACTTCTGCGGCCTTCCGGCGATACCGTTGTTTTTGATTTCTCGCTCACCCCAGTACGCGATCCCAGTGGGAAAGTGGTCTTCCTTGTACCGGAAGGGCGCGAGATTACCGAGTTCAAGCGTGCTGAATCGGCATTGCTCAAGAGCGAAAAGCTCGCCGCAGTAGGCAGGCTCGCTTCTTCAATCGCGCATGAAATCAATAATCCGCTTGAATCGGTCATGAACCTGATCTACCTGGCTCGCCATGCGCCGGGTGAGGAGGGACGGCAGTTTCTCGATCTTGCTGATCAAGAGATTCGCCGCGTTTCGATCATTGCCAACCAAACACTGCGATTCCACAAGCAGGCCTCAAAGCCACAAGCGACCACAAGTGCCGATTTGTTTTCGACGGTGATGAGTATTTACGAAGGCCGGCTCCGCAATGCGCGCGTTAAGGTGGAGAAGAAGTTTCGGAGTGGCGAACCTGCCGTCTGCTTTCAGGGAGATATTCGCCAAGTGCTCAACAACCTCGTCGGCAACGCGCTTGAGGCCATGCCGTTTGGCGGCCGACTTCTCATCAGAAGTCGTAAGGGAAGAGATTGGACCACGGGCCGTGAGGGCCTCGTCCTCAGCATCGCTGACAACGGCACCGGCATTAACCCCTCGGTGCGAAAGAATATCTTCGACGCGTTCTTCACAACCAAAGGAACCGCGGGAAATGGCCTTGGCCTCTGGGTGTGTCAGGAAATCGTGACCCGACATGACGGCAGGCTCAAAGTCCGCAGCACCCAGCGTGAGGGCCGGAACGGAACCGTCTTCACCCTTTTCCTCCCATTGCGTCTTGAGTAGATTAGAAGCTCGCTCCGAGGGACGATAGACCTGGCTCTTCGATCGACTCATGTCGGTCGATTGGTGCCGGCTTACGCCCGTACCAATTGCGACTCCCTCATCTCTGAATTCGCCACAAGCCCTCTCCGCTTCGCTTCGCGCTGCGAACCGTGCCAAGAATGCGGATGGAATCGGCTGATCGACGCATTAATATGGCTTTACCGCCGCGTGCGTCGCCAGGAGTTTGATCAACATGAAGTTCCGCCGCCTTTCAATGCATCTTGCCTGCCTGCTCACACTCGCACCGTTCCAGATGTTCTTCAACGTTTCGGCAATCGCGCAGGACTCCGCGTCTGCTCAAGACCCGCAGGGCCAGTGGGCGCCCCAACTACACTGGAGACTCGTTGGGCCGTTTCGCGGCGGCCGAACCCGTGCCGCAACTGGAGTTTCAGATCAACCAAACGTCTTCTACGTGGGCCAGGTGGATGGCGGGGTGTGGAAGAGTACGGACTACGGACGCACTTGGAATCCCATCTTCGACGGTGAGGAATCGCAATCCATTGGCGCCATCGCAGTGGCTCCATCTGACAGCAATATCCTGTATGTAGCCAGCGGCGAAGGCCTGCATCGGCCCGACCTCTCAGTTGGCAACGGCATCTATCGTTCCAGTGATGCTGGCAAGACATGGAAGCATCTTGGCTTGCACGAAGGCCAGCAGATTCCGTCGCTGGTCATCGATCCACGCGATCCCAACCGGCTCTTTGCGGCCGTGCTGGGCCATCCCTATGGCCCTAATGAAGAGCGCGGAATTTACCGCTCAACCGACGGCGGCCAAAACTGGAAGAAGATTCTTTACAAGGATGCGAACACTGGTGGGTCTGACGTTGTGCTCGATCCTGCTAATCCCGACGTGGTCTACGCCGCGATGTGGGAGTCGAGGCTCGGTCCTTGGGAAGACGGCAACCAATACGATGGAACGCATGGCGGCCTCTTCAAGTCCACAGATGGAGGCGAGACTTGGAAGCCTCTTACCAAAGGGCTCCCTGAAAACTTGGTGCAGATTCAGGTAGCAGTCTCGGCCAGCAATTCCAACCGGCTCATCGCAACCCTCTCCACCTCGCGAGAAAGCGGATATGGTTCCGGTGCAGGCCTTGGTGTCTACCGGTCAGATGATGCCGGGGAAAGCTGGACCAAGGCGACCGACGATCCGAGACCCGCAACGAAGATAGGCGGCGGAGATCTGCCGGTTCCGGCCATTGATCCGAAAAATCCTGACATCGTGTACAGCGCCAGCATCGTAACCATGCGCTCGACCGATGGTGGTAAGACGTGGACCAGTTTTCGCGGTGCCCCAGGAGGAGACGACTACCAGAATCTGTGGATCAATCCCAAGAATCCCGACATCATTCTTCTGGTGAGCGATCAAGGCGCGCTGGTGAGCGTGAATCGCGGTGAGAGTTGGAGTTCCTGGTATAACCAGCCAACAGCGCAGCTCTATCACGTGGCAGTTACCAATACGTTTCCATACAGACTGTGCGCAGGCCAGCAGGAAAGCGGCTCTGTATGTATTTCAAGCAGGGGCAATGATGGTGAAATCACAATACGCGAGTGGCACCCCGCGGGCATCATCGAGTATGGCTATGCCGCTCCTGATCCGCTGCATCCCGACGTGATTTATGGCGCCGGTCGCACGCAAGTATCAAAGTTCGACAGCCTTACGGGACAAGTGCAGGATGTTACTCCCATCCCGATGCGCTCTCCTGAATTTCGCGCCGACCGTACAGAACCGATTCTGTTTTCGCCTGTCGATCAGCACCTGCTGTTCTATGCGAGCAACGTGTTGTTTGAAACCAAAGACTACGGCAAAAACTGGGAAAAGATCAGCCCCGATCTTTCGCGCGAACACTCCGGCAAACCCGATTCCCTGCCCGCATTATCACAAAAAGCGGCTGACCAGCGACGCGGCGCGATCTACTCGCTCGCAGCGTCCTTTCAAAACGCCGACACGCTATGGGCTGGAACCGACGATGGCTTGCTTTGGATTACGCACGATCACGGCAAGAACTGGAAGAACATCACGCCCACGAAGTTGACTCCCTGGAGCAAGATCACGCAAATCAGCGCATCCCACTTCGACGATCAAACAGCCTATGTTTCGGTGAGCCGGTTCCGCATCGACGACCTCCATCCTTACATCTACCGCACGCACGATGGCGGAGCAACATGGCAACCCATCAGCACAGGTCTGCCGGAGGATTCGCCCGTCAACACAGTGCGTGAAGACCCGCTGCGCAAAGGCTTGCTGTTCGCCGGCACTGAGACCGCGGTCTGGATGTCATCGGACGACGGAGATCACTGGCAGTCCATCGAATATAACCTTCCGCACACCTCGATGCGCGACCTGATGATCCAGGGCAACGATTTGATCGTCGCCACGCATGGACGCTCATTCTGGATACTCGATGACATTTCTCCATTGCGTCAGTTCGACTCCGCGAAGGTTCAGACTTCCCCAGCACTGTTCAAGCCCGGCGATGCTTATCGCGTACGCAGAAGCACTTATACTGATACGCCGATGCCTCCCGACGAGCCGTCCGGCGAAAATCCGCCCGATGGCGCCGTGATTGACTATTCACTTCCCACTTCCGTTCAAGGACCCGTTACCCTTGAGATCCTCGATGCTGCCGGTAAGGTGGTACGCAGCTATTCGAGCACGGACACGGCAGAGTCCACCCCCGAGGAACTTGCCAAGCAGCTTATTCCGCTTTACTGGCTGCGGATGCCTAAGGTCCTGCCGGCGACTCCAGGCATGCATCGATGGGTTTGGGACCTTCATTACGCAACGCCGGTTAGCACTCGTTATGAGTACCCCATTTCGGCAGTCCCACATGACACACCTCGTTTGCCCCAAGGCGCATTGGCGTTGCCCGGAACCTACCAGGTTCGACTGACCGTTGCGGGCAAGGTGTTGACTGCGCCCCTGTCGATAAAAGTGGACCCACGAGTTAAGGCATCGAAGGCCGACTTGGAATCGCTTTTCAACCTTGAATTCGAGCTGTCCAACATGGTTACGAGCAGTAACAAGGCAGCTCTTGAAGCTCACTCCGTTCGCGGGCAGATTGAGAATCTATCGAAGACTGCGTCTCCTGAGTTGAAGGATGCGCTCGAGAAACGGGACCAGGAATTCGCCGAGCTCTTAAGCGGCAAACGAAATCCTTCAGGCGGTGAAGCTGAGCCGGGTCTGGATCAAGTTTCTGCCGGAGCGTCAGCGCTCTATATACAGGTTGGCTCTGCAGACGCCGCGCCGACCTCCGTTCAGCAGAAGGCCGGCGATCACCTGCGACAAGAGGTCGACGAGGTCTCCCGCAAGTGGGAACAGCTGAAAGCGAAGGCACTACCAGACTTAAATCGAAAACTCAGCGCCGCTCATTTGCCCATAATCAACGCACAACAAAGTCCCGATACAATGCCGGAATCTGGCGACGAAGATTGAGCCGTCCTGAGCCAATCTACTGTTACGGAGAGATTAAGCATCTTCTCGAGTGAGTTTATTTTTGAGCTGCGTCCTCTGATTTAGTACTAC
>OCTA010005623.1_pt1 | contig 10810 bp, 11 predicted proteins | sample 1538991 | NCBI WGS metagenome assembly OCTA01 (sample SAMEA3539302, study PRJEB22396) | soil metagenome | biome: tundra; feature: field; material: soil | place: USA | collected 2010-05 | depth 0.15 m | reverse complement strand
AGCGTCGAGAAGAGTCTCGACGCGGCACGCAAGAGTGCGTGCGCCACAGTACCGTACCAACCGTTAAGGCAGCGCCCGTGGAGGATCTCCCCACCGGGAGCGTTGAGAGTGGTGCGGTGCAGAACGCCAGCCCGGCGCCTGATCCGGCTGATCCGAATGCTCCCAATACCCGGATCTCCAATGTGCCGCTGGCTGGCTGGCTCGAGCAGACGGCATTTCCGAATCAAGTCCGGAACCTCTATGAATCGGCCGCGCCCGCTGAGACCGGGGCTAAATCTCCGGCGAAATTCTCCGCAGTCACTAAGGATTGTTTCGAAACCCCGGCGTCCGGCTCGGTGGGCAGTGCGGGTGCCCGCCTGATGGCCGGGACCAGCCGACGCTCCGCGCGCCCGGCTGCTTCCACCACGGAGGCCGTTGCGAAACCGGAGCGGGCGAAGGCAACAGCGGGAGTGGCTGCCCCTGCCGGCGTCCGGCCGTATCCCGGCAAGATCGGCTCTTCGCCCCGCCCGAGCCGGACAGCATCTGCCGCTACCGAGGAGGGCCTCCCCACCGGGAGCGTCGAGAGTGGCGCGGCGCAGAACGCCAGCCCGGCGCCTGATCCGACTGATCCGAATGCTCCCAATACCCGGATCTCCAATGTGCCGCTGGTTGGCTGGCTTGAGCAGTCGGCATTTCCGAATCAAGTCCGGAATCTCCATGAATCGGCCGCGCCCGCTGAGAGCGGGGCCAAATCTTCCGATAGTGGCGCGCCTGCTTCGGCCGGGCTGCAATCTCCAGCCGTGCAAAAAGAAGCCGGCAATTCGGACGCAGCCGCCCTGGCGGCGATCTCATTCCAGCCGCGTCCACCACAGCCGCCGCTGGTCTCAGCCAGATTCTCCGCGGTTACTAAGGATGGATCCGAAACCCCGGCGCCCGATGCATCGAGCAGCACGGCCGCGGTGCCAAACGTCGCTGCGCATCAGGCGGTGGCGCAGGCGGCCGCCGCCATTGCTCATCTGCCGTTGGTTCAGGCTGCGCCCTTCGATGCCGCCGGCATCACGCCCTCCGGCGCGCAGAGTTCCACTCCGGAGAAAGCCGGACAGCCCGTAAGCGGTCCGGACCCGCGCGCGGTCAACGTGGAGGCGGGGACACAAAGCAAGGCAGACCCGGCTCCCGCGGACCTGGCAGTCGCCGTCCGGGTGAAGGCACAGACCAGTCCGGCTGCCGGCGTTCAGAGCGCACCGGCCAAGGAGCTTCGGCGGGTTGACCTGGCGGACGCACCACCGGCCGCCAGCCCTCGCACCGAGGCATCCCGCGCGGGCGCCTGGGTGATCGGTGAAAGCCCTGCGCGCGGCGGATGGCAACCCGCCGCCGAGACAGCCAGCCGCCAGCCCGAGCGCCTGGAGGCCCCACCCCTCCGCGCCGAAGAAGCCGCACCCAAGACGGCGGCGCCGCTGAAAGACCTTCTGCTGCAGGTGGGCCAGTCCAGTCAAGAGCGTGTAGAACTTCGGGTGATCGAGCGGGAAGGCGAGCTGCACGTGGCCGTCCGGACCGGCGATGCCGAACTCGCGCACGGCCTGCGCCAGGGGCTGCCGGAGCTGGTGGACCATCTCGATCAGGGCGGCTTTCGCACCGAGGCCTGGCGCCCCTCGGGAGTCGTAAGCGCGCCCGAGCCGTCGAGCCAGACGCCATCGAGATCGTCTGAATCGCGGAACGCCGATTCGCAACCGCAATCCGGCTGGTCGCAGCAGGAGCGCGGCCAGCGTGACCACAACCAATCCAATCGTCCCAAGTGGGTTGAGGAACTCGAAGGCAACCTCGCGGGCGGTGGAGAAAGATCGACAGGAGAATTCCATGGCTTCACCCATTAGCCCCATCACCAGCGCGGCCACCACGGGCGCGACCAGTTCCGGCGCGTCCACGTCCCCCGCCAGCGGAGTCAATGAGCAGGTGTTCTTGAATTTACTGGTGGCCCAGCTTAAGAATCAGGATCCGATGAATCCGACCGACAGCACGCAGTTCGTTTCCCAACTGGCGCAGTTCAGCGAACTGGAGCAAGTCATCGGCATTCGCGGCGACATTGAAACGCAAATGAGTAGCACTACCGCCGCAACCGGCGCATCTTCGACCGCAGGCACTTCCCAAACGTAGAGACAAGGAGTAACGACATGTTCACCGTATTCAACACAGCGCTTTCCGGACTTAACGCGAATTCGACGGCGATCGACATCGTCGGTAACAATCTCGCCAACCTGAACACCACGGCGTACAAAGCCGACACGGTGGAGTTTCAAGACTTGATGAGCCAGCAACTGGGGGGCTCCTCGGCCAGCAGCCAGGTCGGGCTCGGTGTGAGCAGCGCGGAATCGGTTCCGCAGTACACACAGGGATCCATCACGCAAACCACGGGGTCTTACGACGCGGCGATTCAAGGCAACGGTTTCTTCGTAGTGAGCGGCCCCAACAACCAGTTGCTCTACACCCGGGCCGGCGATTTCACGTTGGACCCCGGCGGCCATTTGCAGACCGCCAGCGGACAGGACGTGCAAGGCTGGAACGCCGTTTCCGGGGCGGTGGATCCGAACTCGGCCGTGAGCAATATCGTCGTCCCGCTGAACGGGGTCAGGCCGGCCACCGCTACCGCCAACATGTCCGCGACCGTCAACTTGGACTCGCTCGCGACGGCGGGGGGGACAAACGGCACGTACTCCACCCCCATCCAGGTGATCGATTCACAGGGAGGCTCCCACACCCTGACCGTGACGTTTACCAAATCGGCTACGGCCACAAACCAGTGGGATTACGCGGTCACCATCCCCGACGCCGACCTCACGACGCCCAGCGGCGGCACACCCCTGGCCTCAGGCACGCTGACGTTTGACGGCAACGGAAGACTGGCCACTCCGGCCGCTACCGACGCTCCCGTTTCCGTGAAAATCGCCGGGCTGGCGGATGGCGCATCCGACCTAAGCGTCAACTGGAACCTGTACAACTCGAGCGGCAGCGGTCTGGTGACGCAATTCGCGCAAACCAGCGGGGTTTCCGCCACTTCTCAGGACGGCTTCCAGGCGGGGCAGATCAGTAAGGTCACCATCTCGAACGGAGGATTGCTCGTGGCCACCTACTCCAACGGGCAGTCGGCCACGGTTGGACAAATTGCCCTGGCCTCGATCGAGAATCCGGGAAGCATGCTCTCGGTTGGCAACAACAATCTGCAACCCACCGTCGACACCTCCGCGCCCGCCATCGGGGCGGCCGGCAGCGGCGGCCGCGGACAGATCGTAGGACAGTCTCTCGAAGCTTCCACGGTCGACATCGCTACCGAGTTCGCCAACCTCATGTCTTTTCAACAGAGCTACCAGGCGAACTCTCGCGTGCTCACCACTGCCAATCAGATGACACAGGACCTGATCGGTCTGATTCGCTGATAACCGCCCATGAAAGCCCCGGAACAATTTTCGTTGCTGGATGACGTGCCCGTGGACATCGAGGCGGCCGTGGCGGGGCCCAAGATGCGAGTGAGCGAGATTCTCGCCTTGCGCCCCGGCAGCGTCATCTCGACCGGGCTGCGCGCCGGCGCCAGCATCGATGTCTTCGCCGGGCGCGCACGCATCGGCACCGGAGAATTCTCGAGTAACGGCCAGCGGGAGGTCATCCGTATGGTGCGCTTCGGGAGTAACGACTGATGGAAGAGATTCAACAGGTGCTCGGCGTAATCATGGTGCTGGCGCTGCTGGGCGGCGCGCTATGGTGGCTGCGCCGCAAGGGCGTGGCGCAATTCAACGTGAGAGGCCCCGGCGGCGGCAAGACCAAATCCATGAAGGTTGTCGAGCGGTTGGCCCTCACGCCGCAGCACTCGCTCTTCCTGGTGCGCGTGGCGGGCCGGACCATGCTCATCGCGGCCTCGCCCGGCGGCTGCTCGATTCTGGATGGCGTCGCCGCCGAACCCGGGGACGAAAGGATGGCATTGCGATGACCCGCCGGATGAGCGCCATTATGGTTGCGCTGCTGCTGGCGGCGAGTCCCTTGGGGGCTGCCGCCGCTGCCAACGACTCGCTGTTCGGCGTCACCATGAGCAAGAGCGGCGAGTCGCTCAGCGTTCCCATGCAGATCGTGATTCTGCTGACCTTGCTGACGATGCTCCCCGCCGTGGTCATGTCCATCACCCCATTTCTGCGGATTGCCATCGTCCTCCACTTTCTTCGCCAGGCGTTGGGGACCCAGACCACGCCCTCCAACCAGGTGCTTCTCGGAATCTCGCTCTTTCTCACCATGCTCATCATTCAGCCGGTGGCCATGGATATGTACCACCAGGGCTGGGAGCCTCTCCAAAAGAACCAGATCACCCCGGGACAGGCGTTCGACGCGGGCACCAAACCGCTCAAGAACTTCATGATACGGTTCGCCCGCGAGAAAGATGTCGCGCTGTTCGTGGGCATCTCCCACTTGCCCCAGCCTCACAACGCCGAGGAACTGCCCCTGCAGGTCCTGATTCCGGCGTACATTCTTTCGGAGTTGAAAGCCGGATTTCAGATCGGCGCCGTCCTGTTTCTGCCCTTCCTCATCATCGATCTGGTGGTCGCATCCGTAACCCTGTCGATTGGCATGATCCAACTGCCGCCGGTCATGATCTCCGCTCCTTTCAAGATCCTCCTGTTTGTGCTGGCCGACGGGTGGAACCTGGTCATCGGCTCGCTCATGAAAGGGTTCTACACATGACGCCCGAATTCGTCATCCAGATTCTGCGGCAGACCCTCATGATGGCGTTCTGGCTGGCTGCTCCACTGCTCGCCGTGGGATTCGTGGTGGGCATTATCATCAGTCTGGTCCAGATTGTCACGTCCATTCAGGACACCGGGTTCAATACCATTCCGCGCCTCTGCGCTTTCCTGGCCACCTTCATCCTGGCGCTGCCCTGGATGCTGCAGAAGCTCATGTCGTACACCATAGGCATCCTAGGGGACCTGAGCCGCTATGCACGCTGAGCTGCAACTTTCTACGGCCACCCTGCTGGGTTTCCTGGTCACGCTGGCGCGTATCGGCGGCGTGTTCGTGTTCCTGCCGCTGCCCGGCATGAAATCCGGCGCGGACATGGCGCGCGTCGTCCTCTCGGTCTGTGTCACCATGGCCCTGTTTCCTCAGTGGCCGCATGTGAGCGCTGAAGGGTCGGCTGGGCTGCTGGCGATGTGGATGGTTTCCGAAGCGGCATTGGGCATTGGAATCGGCCTGGCAGTGGCATTTGTCACCGAAGCGGTGTTGGTGGCGGCCCAAACCCTAAGCCTTCAGGCGGGCTACGGGTTCGCTTCCATGGTCGATCCCAACACGCAAGCGGATTCCGGCGTCCTGGTGATTTTCGCGCAGCTCGCCACCGGGCTGCTATTCTTCGCCGCCGGATTCGACCGCGATGTCATTCGAATCTTCGCGCGGAGTCTGGATATCCTGCCGGCGGGATCCTTCGTGCTATCGCGCGGCATGGGCGAGCGTCTGCTGGCAAACGGCGCCGCCATGTTCTCCACCGGTATCCGTCTGGCGATGCCGGTGATCGCCGTTCTGGCCATGGTGGATATCTCGCTGGCGCTGCTGGGGCGTGTGAATTCCCAGTTGCAGTTACTCACCATCTCGTTCCCCATCAAGATGATGCTGGCATTGACGGTCTTTGGCTGGATCCTGGTGCTCCTGCCGGCGGTCATGCGCAGCGACATGGGCATGGCTCTGACGGCGGCGAAGGGGCTGCTGGTTCGCTAGTATGGCCGACAAAGACCAAAAAACCGAACAACCGACACAGCGGCGCATGCTCAAGGCGCGGGAGGAAGGAAACTTCCCCTCGGCGCGGATCTTTGTGGGCGCCATCCAGTTCCTGGCTTTCGTGGCCATGCTGCGCTCCTGGGGCGCCACCTGGATCACCGCTACCCACGAAACCATGGCCCAACTGCTGCATCACGCTCTGGCGCCGAACCTCGATCCGGCGTTCATTCTGAATCTGAGCGTGGAGCTGATCGAAAGAACTTTCATGCCGCTGGCCGTCCTGGGCTGTGTGCTGATTGGGGTGACGCTGGCGGCGCAATTCATGGTCACGCGCCTGGGCGTCAGCTTGAAGAAGCTCGCTCCCGATTTCCAGCGCCTCAACCCGGCCAACCGCCTGCGTGAATTGCCGCGCCAGAATATCCCCGCGCTGCTGCAAGCGGTGGTCATGCTGCCGGTGTTCGGAGCGGCCGTGTATTACCTGGTGCGGGACGATTTCGAAGCCTTCCTTTCCCTGCCTCTCAAGAGCGTGAGCGCTGGCGCCGCACAGGTGGGCGCTTCCATCCAGACCCTGCTGTGGAAGGCGGCGTTCGTATTCATGGCCTTCGGGGCCGTGGACCTGTTCCGGCAGAAGCGGCGCTACCAGCAGGACCTGCGCATGAGCAAGCAGGAAATCCGCGATGAGCTGAAGGAAGTGGAAGGCAGTCCGCTCATGAAGCAGCGCATCCGGCGCTTGCGGCGCGATACGGCGCGCCGCCGCATGATGCAAGAAGTTGCCAAGGCTACGGCCGTGATTGTCAACCCCACGCACTACGCCGTGGCGCTCAAGTACAGCATGCATTCCGCGGGCGCGCCCACGGTGGTCGCCAAGGGAAAGAACTACCTGGCGCTGCGCATTAAACAGAGGGCCATCGATAACCAGGTGCCGCTGGTGGAGAATCCGCCGCTGGCGCAAGCGCTATATAAATCCGTGGACGTTGGACAGGAGATTCCGGCGCAATTCTACCGCGCCGTGGCGGAAATTCTGGCGTACATTCACCGCCTCATGAATGGCAGGTTGCCTGCATAGGAAAGAGCAAACGGAGCATCGGCTTTGCCACAGGTCAAAACAGCGGCGCTGAAACAACTCCCCGGGATGACTCTCGCCAACTGGCGGGATATGGGCGTGCCGCTGGCGGTGCTGGGGATCGTAATCGCCCTCATCACTCCGCTTCCCCCGTTCGCCATGGACATCCTCATTGTCACGGACATCATGATGTCCGTGGTCGTGATGATGGTGGCCATGTACATACGCCGGCCCGTCGAGTTCAGCGTCTTCCCCACTACGCTGCTGCTGTTGACGCTGTTCCGGCTGTCGCTGAACATCTCTTCCACGCGGCTGATCCTGATGAACGGCAACACCGGAACCTCTGCGGCCGGCGACGTCATCCAGGCATTCGGCAATTTCGTGGTGGGCGGCAACTACATCATCGGCGCGGTTATTTTTCTGGTGTTGATCGCCATCCAGTACGTGGTCATCAACCACGGCGCCGTGCGCATATCGGAAGTCACCGCCCGGTTCACCCTGGATGCTCTCCCCGGCAAACAGATGTCCATCGACTCGGACCTCAGCACCGGGCTGATCGATGAAAATGAAGCGCGCCGCCGCCGCAAGATGCTTTCCGCCGAGGCCGAATTCTATGGCGCCATGGACGGCGCCTCGCGCTTCACGCAGCGAGATGCCGTGGCCAGCATCATGATCACCAGCATCAACATTATCGCCGGCTTCCTGATCGGTGTCCTGCAGCATGGCATGGATCTGCGGCGCGCGATCGAAACCTACACCGTGCTGACCATCGGCGATGGCCTGGTGACGGTGATTCCGGCGCTCATGATCTCCATTTCGGGCGGCCTGATTGTGACGCGCGCCAGCACCGATGAGCGGCTCGGGACGGACGTTCAGAAGCAGCTTTTCGGCAACCCGCAACCGCTTCTTCTGTCGAGCGGCGTGCTGCTGGTGCTATCCACTTTTCCAGGGCTGCCGATGGTGCCCTTCCTCGTCATGGGCTCCGGTCTGGGCTATATCGCCTGGAACATGCGGAAAAAGAAAGCGGCCACCGCCCAGTTGGAAGCGGGCGCCAAACCGGCCACCGCCGCCGACAACCTGGAAACCCTGCTGCGCGTGGAGCCGATTGCGGTGGAGATGGGGCTGGGCCTGGTCAAATTCGTCGCCGGCGGCCAGGAGTCCCCGCTCATCAAGCGCATCGGCGGCATCCGGCGCCAACTCGCCAGCGACCTGGGGTTTCTGCTGGGACCCGTGCGCATCATCGACAACATGACCCTGAAGGCGCACGAATACGTGATTCTGCTCAAGGGCGTGGAGGTGGCGCGCTACGAGCTGCCGGCGGGCTGCGAGCTGGCCATCCCGGTGGGCAAGGTCGATCCTCCTCCGGGGGGCCGCCAGACGCACGATCCGGCCTTCGGCATGACGGGATGGTGGGTTCCCGTCGACCAGGCCGAGCGCGCGCGGCGAAGCGGTTTCACCGTGGTCGATGCCGTCAGCGTGCTGGGCACCCATCTGGCCGAAACCATCCGGCGCCACGCCTACGAGCTGCTCTCGCGGCAGGACACCAAGAAGATCCTGGACCGCGTGGCTGCCGATCATCCGAAAGCGGTGGAAGATCTGGTCCCCAAACTGCTGCCATTGGCGGTGGTGCAGCGTGTGCTTCAGAATCTGCTCCGCGAGCGGGTTTCCATCCGCGACTCCGTAACCATCCTGGAGGCGCTGGGCGAAGCCGCCCCCACCACCAGAAACCCAATTCTTCTGACCGAGTACGTGCGTCAATCCATGCGGCGCCAGGTGGTCAAGCCCTACCTGAATGCGAGCGGCGAGCTTCCCGCGTATCTACTGGATGCTGCGTTGGAGCAAACCGTGGAGTCGGCCGTCGAGCACGGCGAACAGAACAGCCACCTGACACTCAGCCCGGCCGCCATTCGCGACGTGCTGCGGCGCATCAACCTGAAAGCCGGCAACCCGGAAACACCGGTGGCGGTGATCGCCAGTTCCGCATCGCGCTACTTCTTCCGCCAGATCGTGGAACCCACCATGCGCAACGTCTGCTTCATCTCTCATAACGAGATTCCCGTCGAAACCAAAGTTCTGTCCCTGGGGGTGATTCAATAGCCATGCCAACTACCGAGAATAGTCCGCGCCTTTATATCAAGTCTTACTTCGCCGCTTCCGTGGTGGAAGCCATGGAACGCGCCCGCGTGGAGCTTGGCCCCGACGCCCTGCTGATGAACACGCGCGAAGCGCCGCCCGAAGCCCGGCACCTGGGCGAGTGCGAAGTGGTGTTCGGCGTTCGGCCGCCGGCGCCGCGCGTGGGCGGCGCCTCGAAAGCAGCCATCGATCCCTTCGCGGATCTGCGGCAACGCATGGAAGAACTCCGCGAGATTGTGTGCCGCCGCCGCCTGGCGCCGGTCGGCGACCCCCAGCCGGATGGCGCCGTTATCGAGAAGGAGCTTAGGAAAGCCGGCCTGACCCGAGCCCTGGCCGCCGAGATTGACTTAGCCGTGCAACAGCGCCTTCGGGGCCGGGGCCCGGTCCGAATCGGCCGTCCCAAATTGATGCCGGCCTGGAGCGCCGGGGACCTGAACCGGGAAACCCTCGCGGAATTGGAAAGCCGGTTTGAAGTGGCTCCCGAAACCGGCCGGATCACCGTCCTGCTGGGCCCTCCGGGGGCGGGGAAGACCAGCGCTCTGGTAAAACTCGCCGTCACGCGCGGGCTGGCGGCGCAGCGTCCGGTCCGCCTGCTCTCCATCGACCACTACCGCATCGCCGCCGCGGAACAATTGCGAACCTATGCGGCCATTTTGGGCGTTCCTTTCATCCTGGCTGAAACCACCGTGGCGCTGGCCCACGCCATCGATGCGGCTCCGCCCGAAACCCTGCTTCTGATCGACACTCCCGGCTACACCGCGGCGTCGCTCGAGGAATCCGCGCAGGACCTGGCATCTTTTCTTCGTGGGCGTCGGGATATTGACACCCATCTGGTTTTGACGGCATCCATGCGCCAGGCCGACCTCCAGCGGACCGTCGACCTGTTCCAGGTGTTCCAGCCGGCCAAGCTCCTGTTTACCCGCCTGGATGAGACAGACTCAACGGGTGCAATGTTTTGCGAGGCGGCGCGCACGGGCAAGCCCCTTTCGTTCCTTTCCACCGGGCAGGTGATACCGGAGGATATGGAGCCGGCCACCAAGGCCCGCATCACTTCATTCCTGGTACGTGAATTGCCCCAGGCTTTTGAGGCGGTGGCATAAAGACCAATGGCGACTGGAGCGGCACAACAGTATCTCGCGCTGGACAACGAGGGCGTACTGCATCGGGAGGCCCTGGTGTTGCAACATCTGCCGCAAGTGCGCCTCATCGCCAAGCGCATTCACGACCGGCTGCCGCAGCATATCAGCCTGGACGACCTGGTCTCGGCCGGCGTGGTTGGCTTGATCGAGGCAGTCGATAACTTCGACCCTTCCCTCAACGTCCAGCTCAAGACCTATGCCGAACGCCGGATTCGCGGGGCCATCATGGACAGCCTGCGCGAGCTGGACTGGGCTCCCCGCGAAACGCGCAAGAAGGCCAAGCTGATCGAGGCCGCCATCCAGCACGTGAAGCAGCGTCTCGGGCGCGAGCCATCGGAGGAGGAAATAGCCGCGGAGCTGCGCATTCCTCAAGCCGAGTACCAACAGTGGCTCAGCGGCATTCAGGCCATTAACCTGGAGCGCCTGGAGTGCGTTTCCACCGAGGGCCAGGAATGCAGCATGTTGCGCTTCATTTCCGACGACGAGGAGAACTGGCCTTCCCACCTGGTCGAGCGCGCGGAGCTGGAGCGGATTCTGGCGCTGGCCATCGATAGAATGTCCAAGCTGGAACGCACCATCCTGAACCTGTATTACTACGAAGAGCTGAACCTGGGCGAAATTTCGAAAATCGTCGGACTGCATCTTTCCCGTGTGGCGCAGTTGCGCGTTCAGGCCATCCTGAGGCTGCGCAGCCACCTGCGAAGAGTGTGGTCGTCGGACACAAGGATCAGAGCATGACACCCTCGTCACC
>OCTA010005622.1_pt1 | contig 10810 bp, 10 predicted proteins | sample 1538991 | NCBI WGS metagenome assembly OCTA01 (sample SAMEA3539302, study PRJEB22396) | soil metagenome | biome: tundra; feature: field; material: soil | place: USA | collected 2010-05 | depth 0.15 m | reverse complement strand
GCGTCGGATACCACAGGTTACTTTTCGTTAATCATTAAGTTAGCGCCTATGGGCCAGGAGGCCCGCCCCACCGGACTGGCGCTGGGTGGGGCGGGCCTCCTGGCCTGCCTTCTTGGTGTTGCTCACCCTGGGCCGGGCTACCGCCCGGCTGATGACGCCAGAAGGCGTCATCGCGGGCCAAAAGGCCCGACCCCACGTGGGAGGCCTGCCCCGCATGTCAGTCTTACCCCGCCACCCGCTCAATGCTCTCCGCTCCGCAAATCTGCTCCACTTGCGTCCTAAATTCCTTGTCCGGACGCACCTTGGAGGGCACGTCCAGCAGCACCGAGAAATCGCGGGGGGCCTCCAGACGCAGGCGCACCTGCGTGTCGCCGGGTTTGCGGCGGAACAGTTCCTCCAGGGCTTGCGCGCGGTCGGCGGCGGTCTTGCCGTTGCGGCCCAGCCAGACGCGGATCGATATCGCGGAGGGCAGGTCCACTCGGGCGTTCTCCAACGTCACGATGTCCTGCACCGAAATCTTCGTCGCGCCGCCTTCCTCGGGTAGAGCCAGGCCGCGGATCAAGACGGCCTCGTCTTCCACGATCTGCGGCGCCAGGCGTTCGTAGGCCGTGGCGAAAACCAGGGCTTCAATCGACCCGCTGCGGTCCTCGATGGTCACGGTGGCCCAGGGCTTGCCCTCTTTGTTGCGCTTGCGCGTGACGCCGGTCAGAACGCCGCACAGCGCCACGTCCGCATTCTTCGCCAAGCCGTCCAGATTGCTGCTGTCGCGGGTCGTCAGTTCGGCGACCTTGCCGGCATAGCGGTCGAGCGGATGGCCGGTTACCCAGAAGCCGAGCAGTTCCTTTTCCCCGGCCAGCTTTTCTTTATCGGTCCAGTCGGGCACGTTGGGCAGCGCGACGTGATGCTCTTCGGCGGCGAGCATCTCGCCGAACAGGCCCACTTGGCCGCTTTCGCGGTCGCGCCAGGCGCGCGCGCCACCCTCCATGGCACTTTCCACCACCGCGAATTTCTGCGAGCGCGTGCCTTCCAGCGAATCCATGGCGCCGGCGCGGATCAGGCTTTCGATCATGCGGCGGTTCACGGCGCCCATATCCACCTTTTCGCAGATCTGGTAGAGCGATCGGAACCGGCCCACTTCGTCGCGCGCCCGGGCAATGGCCTCCACGGCGGCCTGGCCCAGGTTTTTCACCGCGCCCAGTCCGAAACGGATGGCCTGCCCGTCGGGCGTGAAGCTCCAGTCGCTGTGGTTCACGTCCGGCGAAAGGACCGTAATGCCCATTTCGCGGCACTCGTTGATATACTTCACCACCTTGGCCGTGTTGCCGGTTTCCGAGGTGAGCAGCGCCGCCATGAAATCCACCGGATAGTGGGCCTTCAGGTACGCCGTCACGAACGCCAGGTAGGCGTACGCCGCCGAGTGCGACTTATTAAAGCCGTAGCCCGCGAATTGCTCCATCAGGTCGAAAATCTTCTCGATCTTCTTCTGCGGGAAACCGCGGGCAACCGCGCCCTCCACGAACCGTTCGCGCTGCTTGACCATCTCCTCGAGCTTCTTCTTGCCCATGGCGCGGCGCAGCAGGTCGGCGTCGCCCAGCGAATAGCCCGCCAGCCGATTGGAGATCTGCATCACCTGCTCCTGGTAGACGATGACGCCGTAGGTCTCCTCGAGCAGTTCCTGCAACTCCGGCAGGTCGTACTGCACGGCGCGGCGGCCCCACTTGCGCTCGATGAAATCGTCCACCATGCCGCCCTGAATCGGACCGGGGCGGTACAACGCGTTGAGCGCGGTGAGGTCTTCCAGGCGGCTCGGCTGGTAGCGCCGCAGGATGTCGCGCATGCCGCTCGATTCGAACTGGAATACGCCGCTGGTGAAGCCCTTGCAGAAGATGGCGTAAGTCGGCTTGTCGTCGAGCGGCAGGTCTTCGGGGACGAGGTCAACGCCGTGCCGCTTCTTGATAAGGCGCAGCGCGTCCTGGATCAGGGTGAGAGTGGTCAGGCCCAGAAAGTCCATCTTGAGGAGTTGGAGCTTATCGAGGCCGTTCATATCGAACTGCGTCACGATTTCATCGCGGTTGGTCTTGTAGAGCGGGACGAGCTCCTGGAGCGGCTGGGGCGAAATCACCACGCCGGCGGCGTGCACGGAGCAGTTGCGCGCCAGGCCTTCCAGGCGCAGCGCCACTTTCAAGACGTCCGCCACGCGCGGGTCTTTCCTGGCAGCCTCGTCAAAGCCGGGCTCCTGCTTGATGGCCTCTTCGAGCGAAATGTTCAGGACGTTGGGGACCATCTTGGTGATGCGCTCCACGTCCTGGAACGGCATCTCCAGCACACGGCCCACATCCTTGATGGCGGCGCGCGCCCCCAGCGTGTTGAAGGTGATGATCTGGGCCACCTGCTCGCGGCCGTATTTCTGGGTGACGTACTGGATCACCTCGCCGCGCCGGTTCATACAGAAGTCCACATCGATATCGGGCATGCTGACGCGTTCGGGGTTCAGGAAGCGCTCGAAAAGCAGTCCGTACTGCAGCGGGTCGATATCGGTGATGGCCATGGCGTACCCTACCAGGCTGCCGGCGGCCGATCCGCGCCCCGGACCGACCGGGATGCCGTTCGCCTTGGCGTAGCGGATGAAGTCCCAGACGATCAGGAAGTACCCGGAGAACTTCATCTGCTGGATCATCCGGATCTCGCGGTCTAGCCGCTCGGCGTATTCCGCGAGGTCGTGCTTCAGGTATCCCTTGGCGCGCATGGCCTCCAGGCGCGGGCGGCGCTTTTCGAATCCCTGGCGCGCGACGTATTCGAAAAAGGTGTCGGCGGAGTGGCCTTCGGGGACGTCGAACTTGGGGAACGGTTCCTTGACCTTTTCGAGCTTGACATGGCAGCGCTGGGCGATGTCCCAGGTGCGGTCGACAGCGTCCTCCAGCTCGCCGAACAGCTCCATCATTTCATCGCGCGTCTTCAGGTAGAAGTCGGGCGTGGCCCAGCGCATGCGGCTGGGGTCGTTCATCCCCTTACCGGTCTGTATGCAGAGCAGGATCTCGTGCGGGCGCGCGTCTTCCTTGCGCAGGTAGTGCGAATCGTTGGTGGCCACCAGCGGCAGGCCGGTCTGTTGGGACAACCGATTCAGTTCGGGGATCAGCCGGCGGTCCTGTTCCAGGTGATGGTCCTGCACTTCCAGGAAGAAGTTGTTCTGGCCGAAGATATCGGCGTAGGTGTGGGCCAGGCGGCGGGCGTCTTCGTGTTTATCCGAGAGGAGGGTCTCCGGGATGTGGCCGCGCAGGCAGGCGGACATGCCGATCAGCCCCTTGGAGTGCCGTGCCAGCAGGTCCAGGTCGATGCGCGGCTTGTAGTAGAAGCCCTCCAGGTAGCCGGTGGAGACCAACGATATGAGGTTGCGGTAACCCTCCTGGTTTTCGCACAGGAGAACGAGGTGGTTGTAGCGGTCGCTATCGGACCGGGTCTTGTGCCCTTGCTGCGACACATAAACCTCGCAGCCGATCACGGGATGCACGCCGGCCGCCACGGCGGCGTTGTAGAACTTCACCGCCCCGAACAGGTTGCCGTGGTCGGTCATGGCCACCGCGGGCATCTTCTGCTCGACGGTGAGCTTCATGAGCTGGTCGATATCGCAGGCGCCATCGAGCAGGGAATAGTCTGTGTGGCAGTGCAGGTGAACGAACGGCATGGTCGAGTCGGCTCCTAGACGCGCCGGGGGAGGCTCTGCAAAAGGATACCTATATCTTACCTCCCAGTGGGGCGGCCCTCCAGGCCTGCCCAGTCAAGGATGCTTCTCCAGCCCGCTATTGCTTTGTGAGTCTCAGGCGCAGCGGCTGGTTCGCCAGAAACAACGATCCCTCCAGACTCTGCCCTTTGGTCATGAGGGCGGCCGTGAACTGGTCGCCCGTAACGTGCTCGGATGCGCGCACGACGTGAGATAGCTTGCCGCGCATCGCGTAGTCGTCCCGCCAGTGCATCAACTTTCCAAACCAGCTTCGGTTGTACGCCATCCGCCCGCTTATCAGCGCCGCATCGCCGACTCGGCCTGCTACCGATCCGTCCGGATGGATGACAAAAACCACGTCGAGCGAATTGGATGCCGGCTCGGCCAACACCCGCGTCAGTGTGGCCCGCCACTCCCCTACCATGTCGGCTGACGGCCGGAACGCCGGCGTCATCAGCGGCGGATTGCCGAACATCTCGTTGGCGCAGAGCGCGATGAAAAGCGCCACAGCCACCCCTACGACGACCAGAGCCGGCCTCGGTACTTGCCACGCCACCCCGAACGCCGGGGCGCCTGCCCGGAGCCTCCACCAGCAGAGCAGGTTAAGAACGGCGATCGCTACCGGCAGAAGAAACAGGCCGGTCGCAAGCGAGCGGACGTGCTCGATCAAGACCAGAAGGACGAAACCGGCCAGCGGTATCAATCCTCCCAACAATTCCCACTTCCACGCGAGAAGGAGGCCAAGAAACAGCGCGGCCAGGGCGAGGAAATGGAGGTTTTGTTGTAAGCTCAGCCGGAAGAGCGGCGGCGGGCCTTCCCCGACTATAAACGCAAGAAAGAACAGGGCCACCAGCGTGCCCGTGAGGCGCGCAGTCCAGCGGCCGACCACCGCGGTCCGGTAAATGGCTTGCGTGAGCATGTCGTTCCTCCAACTAGTGCAGCGGTGGCAACGGCCCTTTGTGGTTCTGCAGATCGCGCGCGAGCTTGCGCACCTTTTCGTCGGCCTTGAGCGCGTCGAGCAGGAGATCGGTCACGTCGACCACTTGGACGCCTGGGCCGGCATAGGGCAGGTCGGGAGCAATCAGAGAGACCTGCGCGGTTCTCGCAACATCCGGGAACGCCGGAGCCAAAGCCTCGAGAATGCTGGTGATGGGCGCCTCTCCGGACAATTGCCGATGCGCCAGTTCCTGCTGGCCGTTGCCCCAGGCGTCGAGCTCCTGAGCCTTCTTTGTGTCGTTGGCTGCCTTCGCCTGCTGCAGCTCGGCGGTCTTGGCCTTCAGGACTTCGGACCACATCGGAGAATTGTAAAAAGCCACTACGATAGACGGCTTGTGAAATGTGCCCACGCGAATGGCTTGCGCCGGGGCGGGAGCGGCGCCGATCGCTGAAAGCAGCACGGCTGCCGCAAGAGTCCAAGACATTTTCATATACGTATTCCTTTCCGCGGAGTGCCCGCACTCGCAGTTTGGCAGGGATCGCCGCAAGAAGCGCTTCCAAATCGCTTCGAAATCGTTGCGGAAATCCTTCGCTAGATGTTAAGCGCCGTGGAATCAACGCTGACGGGCAGCGGATAGGATGACCCGAACCCGCATGGCGATGTCGCGCGCAGCGGAGGATACCGCCTGGTCGATATCGCCTGCTGGGTACTCGTAGCTATCGGACCAAGCCACGTTGCCCGTATGCACATCCACCAGGCGCGCGGTGACTCTCAGCCGCTCATCCGCCTTCCGGACCGGCCCTTCCACCAGAACGTCCAAACCGAGCAGCCGCCCCATGAGCCCCATCGAAATGCCAAACCGTTGGCGCCGCCGGACCGTGCTGGGTGAGATCACGTACAGACGGTCGGCGCGGGAGGAGTTTCGGCGCCCGCCTGGGCTGTTTCGGTCACCGGTGCGACGAACCGGTACCCGCGCCGCGGGATGGTCTCTATATATTCGTTCGGATCGCCCTCGTCCCCGAGAGCTTTGCGAAGCAGCGAGATGTTGCGCGCCAAGCCGACTTCTTCCACCACGGTATCGGGCCACACCAACTGCATCAACTCGTGCTTCTCCACAACCCGGCCGTGCCGCTCCAACAGGACGTGCAGAGTATCGATCGCTTTGGGGACCAATGGCACGATGGCCCCGGCCCGGAACAGGAGCCGCTGCTCCGGGTCGTAACGGAACGGCCCGAACGCGCGAACCGGTCCGGCGGGGTGGTTCATATGCGATCCGACAGCAATTGTAGCGGAATGCGGTCAGCCGATCTCGCGCACGATCCGCATGATCTCTTCCATCGAGGTATGCGCGGCGGCGATGAGAGTGCCGTCGAAGATGTGAGTTTCCAGGCCGAGCTTCAGGGTGTAGCCGTCGTGGTCCAACGCCGTCATGATGGCTTTCCAGTCCTCTTTCTCGGGGCTGGTGGGCATGACTCCCTTGGCCTTGACCTGGATGTTTAACAGGCGCTTCTGCGGCAGGAGCTTGTATCCGTCGGGATAAGAAGTTTCTTTCCCGTACGCGTTGTGCGGGTCCCAATTCATTCCGATCCACTTGGAGGGGATCAGCTTCATGATATCGGCCAGTTCCGCGGATGTGCCGACGTTCTGCGATCCTTCGTTCTCGATCAGCAGGTAGACCTTTTCCTTCTCCGCGGCCATGGCCATCGGGCCGAGGACTTCGGCCACCTGCTGAAACGCGCTCCTCGGGTCCGCCAGCCGCGTGCCGGTGAAGACGCGCACCTTGTCGCAGCCCATCCATTGGGCGCAGTGGATGGCTTTCTGCAAATCCTCCACGCGGCGGTCGAAGCGCGCCTTCTCGCTGGCCAGGCGCTTCTCGCGCGCCGCCGGGTCTTCGGGACGCCGCTGGGACGGCTCCATGCCCGGCCAGGTGAACTTCATCAGGCTGGTATTGATGAAGGAGACTTTCAGGCCTTCTTGGGCGAAGCGGATCGCGTCCGCCTTGATCTCGGCCTCGGTGAGGGTGAAGTACTCCTTGCGGCTGGTGGCCGTGGCGCGCTGGTCGCGGATCTCGACGTGGCTCAGCGCGTACTGGTGCGCGAAGGCGATGGATTCCTCCGTGGTGTTCCCGATCTCGTCGGTGATGGCGCTGACGCGCGACTTGTCCCAGTGGGTGCGCGCCTGCAACGGCAGTGCGCAAGCGGCGCCGGCCGCCGCCAGAAGCTCTCGTCTGGTCATGTGGGCATTGTACTGCGCGCGGACCCTTCGGTGTGGGCGTGGTAGGGACGGGCAGATTCGAACTGCCGACCTGTCGCTTAGGAGTTTCAGGTGACCGCGTCCAAACCCTCTCTCAGGTTAATACTGTTCCGTGGTTTTTCAACAATTTGGGGAGTCTGCTTTCGCTCAGCAAACAACCCAAAACGGGCCAATTGGATAGGGTTCTGATACGGTTCTGATACGGCAAGACCGCTCCCGAGCGGCTGCTCGGAAAGCAGATGGCCCACTTAAACTCCTTTTCCTTAGCCAGTCAGAGGGGCTCAGCGTACATGCCAAAACAGAGCTTTTCCAAATTCGTACGACCGGAGGTGCCCAGCCGCGGCGCGATCACCGGCCGCGACCTCGATATCTTCGACTCCGTTTTGCGGTACCGGTTCTGTTGGATATATGAAGCACCCAACTGGTGCACAATTTCATACAGTATGGCTTCGAACGAAATTGCGGACTCCTCTGACAATTCACTTGAGCCGCTGGTCACCATCGCAGCGCAGCAAACCAATTTGTCTGGTCTGAATGTGCTGCTCGCGCGGATCGCGAGCAGCATGAATGCACTCGGCTGTATCATCTGGGAAGAAGTCCCAGGTTTTACGGTCGCAGACAATCCAGCAACCGCTAGGCTCTTTCCATTGGCGCAAATCTGTAGAATCTGGTAGAGGCTGGCCTTCAGCCGCAGGCGCTTGCGGATGATCGCCACCAGCACGTAAACCGAGACCGCGATCCAGATTTGGGTCTTCACCGCGTTCTGGCTGGTGCCGTAGAAGGCCTTGATGCGCAGGTGCTGCTTGATCCACTTGAAGAACAATTCCACCTGCCAGCGGCACTTGTAGATTTGGGCGATAGTAAGTGCCGGAAGCGTGAAGTTGTTGGTGAGAAACTTGAACCGCTTCCTCGTTGCCACATCGAGATAGCTTATGCGCCGCAACTGGTCCGGGTAGGCTTTGGCGGAGTCGATGGCGGTCAGAATGACGGTGTGATCGGAGCGAACGCCGGTGGTCTTGTCCACCGGATGCGAGTATCGGCGCTGGAGCACAACGTTGGATTTGGTGCGCACGACGAAGAATGCGGCGCTGAGTGTGACCTCGTAGAGACGCTCGACATCGACGTAGCCGCGGTCCATGACGTAAAACGCGCCGGCCTCCGGCACAATCTCGTCGAGGATGTTGACGTCATGCACTTTGCCGTCGGTAATGCTGATAAACGTGGGGATGTTGCCCTGCAGGTCCAGCAACGTATGCATCTTCATGGCAGCTTTGTGCTTCTGGAATCTGGCCCAGGGCAACAGCGAAAGGCACAGGTCAATGGTGGTCGAGTCCAGCGCATACAAGCTTGCATCCAAATCGACGCCGATCGGATCGCCCGCGTACAACGGCCGGGCGATGCCGATCAAGACCTGCGCGAAATCCGCGAAGATGCGTCAGTCATGGGACTCATTGGCGCCGGCCAAGGTCAGCGATACCTTGCCGCGCAACCCCATATGGTAGAGTTTGCTTGCCACCGACCGCAGGCACGCCTCGATATTAATCCGGCCATAAGTAAGTAGATGCGTTGTATAACAAAACAGCAATGCAGCGGCCTGATTCCGCAGTAGAGTATGTCTACCTACTTCTGGCCTGATTAATATCGCGCCGGCTCTCGCGGTAAGTCAACTGCGCAAAGGACATTGCCGGCTCCGGCGTAATCGGGACACGACCCCTGCCAATGTAACTGAGGCTGAGCGTGTAGTCGCCAAGCTTGACCTTCATAGGCGCGTCGCCCTGGTTCATGAGCACCGTGGCGATGGCATCCTTCCCCTGCTGCGCCAGGATTGCGGGAGCCATCTCTGAGATCACGTGGTGTGCGGCGGCCAGCTCGTTATCCGGCCCTACGCTCCGTTCGATGCCGAACGGCGAGAACCCGATGGCGTTGTACTTGCCGACGGCCAGGAACGCATTGGCAGCGTTGGCGCTGGTTTCGGGAACGAAAAACGGGTTCCCGTTTCGGGTGAACCTTTGGGCGACCTCGTCGAAGTACTGCAAATAGAGGTCCGGCGCAAGGATGTCCACGGCCGGCGCGCCGGCCCGCCAGATGTCGTGCACCTGGTGCAACGGGCCGCCGCTCGGGTACGTTCCGGGCCAGGCCATGTTCGGCTGCTGCAGTCAGGCATTCACGTACATCGGGATACTGTATTCAGCCTTGCCTTGCTCCACGACCTTGTTCACGTACTTGGCATAGTTCCACGCCATGAAGAACTCATCCGCAGGCCAGTGCAGCTTCCGCCAGCCTGTTTGGTACACCTCCTGGCTCAGCGGAGGACTGTTGGATTGGATAGGCATGTCCACGCTATCGGGTTTTCCGGGGCCGAAGACCTCTTCCCACGTCCCGGAGGTCTTGGAGCCATTGGCCGCCCAGACTTCCCGAATCTCCGGCGCCAGCGTGTCCCTGTGCTGCTAGAGGTAATCCATCAGTTCTTTTGGAACCGGTCCGGCGAAAGCCTTATTGTTCCCCAACTCTCTCGTCAGCGCCAGGAACGGCTTAGTCGGATATGATGGCGGAATGAGATACGCGCTCGTGATTCTGGCCACGACCGCGCTTAGCGCGCAAAGCCTCAAGTTCGATTTCGTTTCCGACAAGCCGGCGCCGGGCTTTCAGAAAGTGTTTCCCGGCGCGATGTACTCGGAGGAGACGGGCTACGGCTTCGAAGACGCCGCCAAGCAACCGCCGTTCTATTTCTCCGTTCGCGTGCCGGAAGAGGGCAACTACAAAGTCACGGTGACGCTGGGCGATCCCGCGGCCGACTCCGTGACGACGATCAAAGCCGAGCTGCGCCGTCTGATGTTGGAGCGCGTGCGCGTAGCCGCAGGCAAGGTTGAGACGCGATCGTTCCTGGTCAACGCACGCACGCCGGCGATTCCAGGCGGCGGCGAGGTGCGGCTAAAGGATCGCGAGAAGACGTTCGAAGCGCGGGCCTGGGACAACCGCCTCACGCTGGAGTTCACCGATGCGCATCCCGCGGTGCGCACTGTCGAGGTGGAGAAGGCCGGCAACGTCCCGACCATCTACATTGTTGGCGACTCGACGTCCACCGACCAGCCACGGGAACCGTTCAACAGTTGGGGCCAAATGCTGCCGACCTTCTTCAAGCCGGAGATCGCGATCGCCAATCACGGCGAATCGGGCGAGTCGCTGCGCGGGTTCCTGGGCGAGAACCGGTGGGCGAAACTGCTGAGCGTAATCAAGCCGGGCGATTACGTCTTGATTCAGATGGGTCACAACGACCAGAAGGAGAAGGGCGAGGGTATTGGCGCGTTCACCAGCTACATGAGCGATCTCAAGAGGTTCGTGTCCGACGCGCGCCAACACGGCGCGACGCCGGTGGTGGTCACGCCGATGAACCGCCAAACTTTCGACGATGCAGGCAAAATCACGAACAGCCTGGGCGACTACCCCGAGGCCGTGCGGCAGGTTGCCAAGGAAGAAAACGTGGCTCTGATCGACCTCAACGCCATGAGCAAGCTCTTCTACGAGGCCCTCGGACCGGCGGATGCGCACCTGGCCTTCGCCGGGAGCGACAAGACCCACCACGACAACTACGGCAGCTACGAGCTGGCCAAGTGCATCGTGGAAGGCATCCGGCAGGACAAATTGCCGATCGCGAAGTACCTGTTCGACATGCCGCCGTTCGACCCCGCGCATCCCGACCCGGTGAGCAAGTTCGATATTCCCGCAGAGCCCGCGGCGGATGGCCAGCGGCCGTATGGGCAATAGAGGAGCCGCAGTCGTGCCCCGCGAATCGCCAGATCAATAGACGCCAAGGGAGACGCGCAGCGCGATCGGCTCGGCGCGGAGGTTGAGCCCGTTGTCGGTCTCGTCGCCGTTCAGAATGCGAATGAACTTGAAGACCC
>OCTA010005621.1_pt1 | contig 10811 bp, 10 predicted proteins | sample 1538991 | NCBI WGS metagenome assembly OCTA01 (sample SAMEA3539302, study PRJEB22396) | soil metagenome | biome: tundra; feature: field; material: soil | place: USA | collected 2010-05 | depth 0.15 m | reverse complement strand
CGCGGGCCGCGGCGCCCATCCCGCGTCCGATCGCGGTGCCCGCCACCCGGGCCAGCTGGCTGCTGTTGACGCCCCCGCCGGCCGCCGATCCCGGGGCATCAGGCCGGGGCTCCCACAAGGCGGGGGTAACGCTCCCGGACGCCAGCTCCGTGCCCGCCGCCGGATCGGCCAGGCCTGAGTTCTCGTGGTAGGCGAGTTCACCGGCATCGACGCCCTCGGCGTCCTCCCCCGGCCCAGCCAGCAGCAGCCGGTAGAGCGCGCAGCGCGCCGTCAGCCCGTCGTGCGTTCCCTCATCGATCAGCCGCCCTTCGTCCAGGACAGCGATCCGGTCGGCAAGCAGGAGCGTCGATCGGCGGTGCGCGATGAGCACCGTGGTCCGCCCGGCCATGACCTTGCGCAAAGTGGCGTGGATCTGCGCCTCGATCGTCGCGTCGATCGCCGAGGTGGCGTCGTCCAGTATCAGGATGGACGGGTCGGTGATCAGCGCCCTGGCGAGTGAGACGCGCTGGCGCTGGCCGCCGGACAGGGTCAGGCCCTGCTCACCGATCACCGTGTCGTATCCGTTAGGCAGGCTGGTGATGAACTCATGGGCCTCCGCGGCGCGGGCCGCAGCCATGATCTGCCCCAGCGTCGCGTCGGGCCTGCCGTAGGCGATGTTCGCGCGGATGGACTCGGAGAACAGGAAGCTGTCCTCCATCACCAGGCCGATCGAGGCGCGCAGCGAGTCCAGGGTCAGGTCACGGATGTCCTGGCCGCCGACCCGGATCGCGCCGCTGCCGATGTCGTAGAAACGCGGCAGCAGCAGTGAGATCGTCGACTTTCCCGAGCCGGACGTGCCGACCAGGGCCAGCGTCTCGCCCGGCCGGACCCGCAGTGACAGGCCGCGCAGCACGGGCTCGGACGGCAGATAGCCGAAGCCGACGTCGTCCAGCTCGATTTCCGGCGTTCCCGGCGGCAGGGCGACGGCACCGGGCTTCTCGGTGATGACCGGGCGCGAGTCGATGACCTCGAATACCCGGATCACGCTGGCCCGCGCCTCCTGGCCGATCGTGATCAGCCCGGTCAGGGCGCGGACCGGCGCCACCATCTGCCCGATGTACAGAGCGAAGGCCAGGAAGACGCCGAGCTTGATCGAGCCGTGGATAGCCAGCCAGCCGCCCAGTGCGAGCACCCCGACCTGGCCAAACAGCGGAACTGCCTGCAGTGCGGGGTTGTACCGGGCGGTCAGCCGGACGGCGCGCACCCGGGAGGAGTACAGCGTGGAGCTGGCGTCCTCGAGCCGCTCAATTTCCTGCTCTTCCTGGCCGAATCCCTTGACCACGCGGACGCCGGTCACCGCGCCGTCAACGACGCCGGCGACTTCCGCCGCCTTCTGCTGCGCGTCCCAGCTGGCGGGGAACAGCTTGCGCCGCGAGGCGATGGCGATCAGCCAGAGCACGGGCGCGATGACGAGCGCGACCAGCGTGAGCGTCGGCGACAGGTAGGCCATGATGCTGATCGACAGCACGAAGAGCAGAGCGTTGCCGAGCAGCATCGGAATCATGCTCAGCAGGCTCTGGACCATGTTGAGGTCGGAGATGGAGCGGCTGACGATCTGCCCGGTATGCAGCTGGTCCTGCCGCGTCCCGTCGAGCCGGGACAGCGACTCGAACAGCTCGGTGCGCATGTTGTGCTGGACGTCAAGCGACAGCTGCCCGCCCTTGTACCGCCGGTAGTAGACGCCGCCGAAGCTAAGCAGCCCGGCGAAGATGAGCAGCGTGGCGCCCAGCCAGATCGGGTGCTTGGGGACGAGGATGGTGTTGTCCACGATCCACGCCATGATCAGCGGGATGACCGCCTGGACGAGGGTGGCCACCAGCGAGCCGCCCAGCGCCATGATTTCGAGGCGGGGATGTCGCCAGCAGTAGCCAGCCAGCCGCCGCAGCCAGGCATCCGGCGCACCGCGGGCGCCGGCCTTCGCTGTCGGGCCAGATCCCCCTGTCGGGCCAGGTCGCGCTTTCGTGTCAGATCCTCCTGCCGTCTTAGGTCCCGCCGTTCCCGCGTGTCCGCGTGCGCTCATGCCAGCCCTAGCCGGGCCCGGCGCCGCTCATCCATGGCCGCGTCGAGTTTGCGGATGGCATCGAGCACCCCCGCCGTGTCCCCGGTCGCGCTGAGCAGCGGGCCGAGCCAGTCGGCGTACGCGGCATCGGCGCGCTCCAGGGCGGCGCGGCCAGCCGCCGTCAGGCACAGCCGGACGACCCGCCGGTCGCCCACCTCGGCCTCGCGCTGGGCATACCCCGCAGCGACCAGCCCGTCGGCGGTCGCGGTCAGCGTGGGCTTGGCCACGGCCAGCCGTTCGGCCAGCCGGGCAGAACGCTCGCCGCCGGCCCCCGCCAGCTTCAGGATGCGGTACTGCTGGGGAGTCAGGCCGGTCTCGACCCGCTCCAGCGCCCGGAACAGGCGCATCATGGCCAGGACGGCCACCTGCGCGGTCGGCACGTCCAGGGTCTCGGCACCCGGGTCGATCACGTCTTCATCCCCCATGGTACGAAGCTCTTACAGTTCGTAGACCTAACAAACAGGCCAGCATGCATGTTCCCCTACGGTGGGATGGTGAGCGCTGCACCGGCCTGGACGGCGGCCGGGTTCGTGATCACATCAGGCATGCCCTCAGCGGGGCGGCCGGCCGACAGGGAACTCATGAAGACCGTGACTCAGGTCTACGCATCCGTCCCCTGGGACCCGATCTGAGCCTGTCCTGAGACGGGCCGGGCCGCCGCGGGCTCAGCCGGCACCCGCTGCCGGGCGCTGCGGCTCAGCGCGGCGAGTTCGTCGACCAGGCGGCGGGCCTCATCACCGGGGCGGTCGCGGAACTCGGCCCTGACGTCCCGGCCCGCGGCGTCGACGTGCACGGTGGCCAGCCCGAGACGGCGCTGGACAGGTCCTTCCACCAGCCGGACACTCTGTGCCTTCTCCAGCGGCAGCCAGGTGGTGACCTTTCTGAGCCGCCCGGTGACCGCCATCGCCGTGGCGGCGTCGTGCCCCGCGGCCAGGAAGTGGTAGCTGAGCGGTGCCTTCCCGCGGGCCTTCCGGGGCGGACGCTGCAGCCCGGGCGGGTCGGCACCGAGCACGGTGCACATGAGCTGGCCGGCGGCGTCTTTGCTGCCCACCGGCAGCAGGGACTTGCGCATCCGGCGGCTCCCGTCGGCCCGGTCCCGGCCGGGTGAGCCGGCCACGTCGATCTCCAGCCTGCACCAGCCCAATGGCCGCCACAGCAGGGGCTCGACCATCCGGACCGCCTGCACGCGCCGCCGGGGGATGGTCTCCGCCACGGTGCTGAGCAGGCCGCGGCGGATCCGGATCCCGTCCGGAGACTCGGCCACCGTAAAGCCATACTGGGTGGCCAGCCGCCGCCACGCGATCGGGCCCAGCGTGATGAGCCAGACGGCGAACGTGCCGCCCGTGGCGGCGAGCACGGCTGGCACCGCCAGGGCCACGACTACTTCCGCGATCATCAGCAGGACGACCAGGCTCGCGCTGGACAGCACCACGGAGCCCACCAGGCGGCCGGCCGGCACGGTCGCCAGCACGCGCTCGGCGGGCGCGGGGGTGCCGGGGTCGAGGCCATGGTGCGCGGCGAGCAGCCGGGCCCGCAGTTCCAGGGCGGCCTGTTCCGGCAGGTAGGCGAGGCGCCCGTCGGCGTGGCTGGAGCCTGCCAGCCGGACGCGCAGCTCGGCAAGCCCCAGCGCACGGGCCAGGAACGGGCGCACCACGTCCACCGCCTGGATACGGGCCACCGGCAGCTGCCGTGAGTCGCGGCGCAGCAGGCCGGTCTCGATCCGCAGGGTGGGCCCGTCCAGCCGCCAGCGGGTCACGAGCCAGTTGATGACCGCCGCGATGGCGGCGACCACCGGCACGGCGATCTCGTAGAAGGGCGATCCACCGCTGTGCATTCCCTCGGAGGTGGTGATCGCGATCAGGGCCAGTACCGCCAGCACGCCCCGCCCCGAGCGCACCACCGGGGACAAGGGATGCAGCCGGTGCCAGGTCTCGCCCGCGGCCGGCCCTCCACTCACAGCCCGGCCGCCTTGGCCTCGCCCAGGGCGGCCAGCCGGTCGCGCAGCCGGGCGGCTTCGTCGCGCTCAAGCCCCGGAATGCGGGCGTCGCTCGCCGCGGCGGCCGTGTGCAGCTTCACGGTGGCCAGCCGGTACACGCGCTCGACCGGGCCCGAGGTCACGTCGACGAACTGCATCCGGCCGTAGGGAACCACGGACAGCCGGCGGATCAAAACACCCCGCGAAACGAGAAGATCCTCGTCCCGCTCCTGGTAGGTCCAGGCCCGGAAACGGTTGCGGACGAACCACAGGGCGATGCCCCCGCACAAAGCCACGGCCGCGGCGGCGCCGACCCCCGCGGCCGGACCTGCGGCCAGCCCGGCCCCGGCGCCGGCCAGGAGGGCGACAATCCCGGCGCTGGCCCCCACTTCGGCACAGCGCATCTGCCACAGCCGCGGAGAGGGGCACTTCGTCACCGATCCCGCGGAACCAGACATGGGCCAAACGCTACCGCCCGGCAGCGTCCGCCATCAAACAACTCCAGACGGCCTGCGCCTAGTCGGTGAACCAGGTGGCTGCGCGGCCCTGGCCGCGGTGCTGTCCGGGGAGTACTCCCCCCGGCCCGACGAGATTGTCACCGCCGTCATCAGCGGGGCGAACACGACAGCGGTTGATTTCGGCCGGCCGGCCGCCTAACGGCCGCCGATATCCTCGCTCCAGATCTCTGGATATCGCTGCTGAAATTCCCGCATAACGGCCACGCACCGGTCATCACTCAGGAGCACGACGTCTACTCCCCGGCCAGCCAGGAAACCCAGGTCACCCGGGAATGTCTCGGCCTCCCCCACGACCACCCGGGGAATCTGGAAGAGCAGGATCGCGCCCGTGCACATCTGGCACGGCGAAAGCGTCGTGTACAGGGTCATCCCCCGGTAGGAGGACTGCCGGCCGGCGTTCCTGAGGCACGCGATCTCCCCGTGGGCGACGGGATCGCCGCGCTGCACACGCTCGTTGTGCCCGGCTGCGATGATGCCCGCATCGGACGCGAGCACCGCGCCGACCGGGACCCCCCCGGCGTCAAGGCTGGCCCGGGCCTGGTCAAGCGCGGCGTTCATCATCTCCTGGTCCACCGCGGCGGGCGGCCCGATCGTCATGCCGACGAGGGTACCCGCGGCTCACCCGGCACGGCCGCCGGGGCTGGCGGCTCGGGCTGGCGGCTGGGCTCACCGGCCGGACTCACCTGACCGGGCTGCGGGCCACCACCGCCGCGACGCGCCGGGCGAGTTCGCGGGGGCTGAACGGCTTGACGATGTAGTCGTCAGCTCCGAGGGCGAAACCCCTCTCCACATCGCTCTCCTGGGCCAGGGCCGTGAGCAGGATAACCGGCAAGTTCGCCGTGCCCGGCTCCGACCGCCAGCCCTCCAGAACCTCGAGGCCGGTCGGCCCGGGCATCATGACGTCGAGCAGCACGATGTCGGGCAACTCTGCGGCCACGGCGCTGCGGGCCTCGTCACCGTCAGTCGCCCGACGCACCTCGTACCCCGATTTCCGGAGCTTGAAGGTGACGAGGTCACAGACATCCGGATCGTCGTCAACGACCAGCACTGTGGTCATTTCTCTCCCCCGCCGGTCCCGGGCCGACCCGAGACTCCGCCCTGTATCTGTGATATTACACTCTGCAATGAGGCGGCCCGGGGCGGCCCGGGGGCGGCGGGGCGAGCATCGATAGGGGCCGGGGACCGCAGCACGCGGAGCAAGGCCTCCGGTCAGGCGGTTTAGTGGCCCACGCCCAGCGCGGCGAGCAACACCAGGACGATCGTTGTGGTGGCGAGAACTCGCACCTGGTAGTCGCCGGCCGGCGGCCCCAATCTCAGCCCACCGACGGGCCGAGGCCGAGGGACTGCGGCGTGCTGGAGTCCGGAGACGGCTGATGCAGTCCCTCGTCGAGCGCGCCGAACTCGGTCATCAGCGCGGGGCTGCCGCCCCAGGGCGTCTGCTCCTCGGCGATCAGGGTGTTCGTGGTGAGCAGCAGCCCGGCCACCGAGGCGCCGTTCTGCAGCGCCGACCTTGCGACGCGCAACGGGTCAATGATGCCCATCTCGATCATGTTGCCGAACCGCCCCCGCAGGGCATCGAACCCCTCGTCGGTGCCCATCTGCTGCATCCGGGCTACGACCTCCTGGCCAGAGTAGCCTGCGTTGCCCGCGATGAGGAATGCGGGCTCGGTGAGCACCCGGCGTACGATCTCCACGCCGGTGGCATAGTCGCCGCTGACCTCCAGCTCGTCCAGCGCCCCCTCGGCATGCATGAGTGCCGCTCCGCCGCCGGCGACGATACCCTCGGCCATAGCCGCCCTGGTGGCGGACAGCGCGTCCTCGACCCGGTGCTGCAGTTCCTTCAGCTCGGCGTTGGTGGGGGCTCCTACCCTGATCACCGCGACCTTGCCGGACAGCGAGCCGATCCGCTCGGTGAGCACGTCCTCGTCGATTCCGAAGGTCGCCCGCTCCATCTCCGCGCGCAGCTGGGTAACCCGGAACTGGACCTCGTCTGTTGAGCCGCCGCCACCGATGATGGCGGTCCGGTCCGCGTTGACCCGCACCTGGGAGGCCCGGCCCAGCTGATCGACGGTCATCGTCTCCAGGCTGAATCCGGAGTGCTTGCTGTACACGGCGCCGCCGGTGATCGTCGCGATGTCCTCCAGCTTGTGCAGCCTGCGGTCACCGAAGCCGGGAGCCCGCACCGCGACGCACTGGAAGATCCCGTTGACGTGGTTGTGCACCAGCATGCTCAGCGCCGAGCCCTCGACGTTCTCCGCCAGGATGACCAGCGGCCGCGGCGCCCGCATGATCTTGTCGAGCAGCGGCATCAGCTGCTGCACCTTGGAGATCTTCTCGCTGCACAGCAGGATGTAGGGGTCGTCGACGATCGCTTCCAGGCTGGCCGGGTTGGTCACCATGTACGGCGACAGGTAGCCGTTGTCGAATTCGAAGCCCTCGACGAAGTCGACGCTCATCCCATGGGCGGCCGACTCCTCCACGGTGACGATGCCGCCGTCGCCGACGGTGTGCAGCGCCTTGGCGATGACCGCGCCGACTGTGTCGTCGTCGTTCGCCGAGATGGCGGCCACCCGGGCGTAGTCCTGCTCGGTGACCACTGGGTGCGCGACGCTCTGCAGGCGGCTGACCAGCGCTCCGACCGCCAGGTCGATGCCCCGCTTGACCACGACGGGGTTGGCGCCGCCGCCGATCGACTTCATCCCCTCCCGGACGATGGCCTGGGCTATCACGGTCGCCGTGGTGGTGCCGTCGCCGACGATGTCGTTGGTCTTGATCGCGGCTTCCTTGACCAGCTGGGCGCCCATGTTCTCGAACTGGTTCTTCAGGTGGATCTCGCGCGCGATCGTCACGCCATCGTTGGTGACCACCGGCGACCCGGTGATCTTCTCCAGGATGACGTTGCGGCCCTTGGGCCCGAGCGTCGACTTCACGGCCTCGGCCAGCTGGTCGACGCCGGCGAGCAGCAGGTCGCGTGCTTCCGCGCCGAAACGCAGTTCCTTGGCCATTGGTCCTCCTAAGTGTCTTATTCAAAAGTTCGCGTCATTCAAAAACCTTCAGTGGTAACCGTGGGCCTGACCTGTACCGACCGCTCACCCGGGCCCTACGGGGCCGGGTTCGACAGCCGGTTTTGAATAACGCTCCTGGACGTCGGTGTCTGAGGGCGGTGTTGCAAACTGCTTAGGGGACGAGGATGGCCCGGCCGCGGACCCGGCCCGCGTCGAGATCGCCGAGGGCGTCGGCGGCCGCGTCGAGCGGGTAGGCCCTGGTGTGCAGCGTGACCTTCCCGGTCTGCGCCAGCACCATGAGCTCGGCGAGCTCGTTGTAGGTCCCGACGATGTTCCCGATGATGTTGCGCTCGGTGGAGATGATGTCCAGGGTCGGGATGTGCAGCTCGCCGCCGTAGCCGATGACGTAGTACGAGCCCGCCCGGCGGGTCATCGCGAACCCGTCGTTCTCGGCGCCCTGCTCGGCGACGAAGTCGAGCACGACCTCGGCGCCGCCGCCGGTGAGGTCCCTGACCGCGTCGACCTGGCCGCCGTCCGCGACCACGGTGTGCTGCGCGCCCAGTTGCTCGGCCAGCTTGAGCGCATCGGGGTTGCGGTCCACCACGATGATCTGGGTCGCGGTCAGCGCCGCCAGGCACTGGATGCCGATGTGGCCGAGGCCACCCGCACCGATGAGCACGCAGCTCGTGCCGGGGTACAGCAGCGGGATGGCCTTACGGACCGCGTGGTAGGCGGTGATGCCGGCGTCGGCCAGCGCCGCCACGTCCTTCGGCTGGGTCTGCGGGTCGAGCTTGACGCAGGCCCGCGCCGAGGTGAGCAGGTACTCGGCCATCCCGCCATCGGTGCTCAGGCCGGGGAAGGTACTGGCCACGCAGTGCATGTCGTCGCCGGCCCGGCAGGCGCGGCACAGCCCGCAGGTGGGCGTGGGGTGCAGGATCACCGTGTCGCCCACACTGACGTTGGTCACCGCGGAGCCGACCTCGTGCACCCAGCCAGCATTCTCGTGACCCAGGATGTACGGCAGCGGCGTGCCCATCGCCGCGTCCCACTGACCCTCGATGATGTGCAGGTCGGTGCGGCAGACGCCGGCGCCGCCGATCTTCACGATGACATCGAGCGGACCACCGATGGCCGGCTCGGGAACCTCGTCGATCACCGGCTGGTCGTGAAATGCGTGCAAGCGGACGGCCTTCACTGTTCCTCCTCCTCGCCCCGTGGTTCGGAGCGCAGTCCTGGAGAGTCGTATCGGTGCCGCAGCATGCCGCGGCAGATGCTGCCGTTCGCCTCGAGGCTGGTCCGGGTCAGCCGGGCCCGCCCCAGGTGCAGCCGCAGCGAGCCCGGGCTTACCGGCTCGCCGGTCTTCGGATCGATCAGCAGCGGCGCATCGTCGGCGGCGGGCAGGCCCAGTTCCGCTCGGCGCTCGCGCAGCCGCCGGAGGGCGCGGGAGGGCGGCACCTCACCGAGGGTCAGCGCCGGCAGGCTGGCCGGATCGGTCCCGGCGGCCAGCAGCGGCCGGCATACCTGGTCGGTGCCGGCCATGACCGCCTTGCGCAGGAAGTCGGCACGCAGTTCGTCAAGCTCGCCGACCGCCTCACCATCGAAAGAGTTCGCGAAGCCGCCCCGCGCGGCTACCCCGCCGTTGATCGCTTCGGAGGCGAAGTGATCTTCGAGCACGATCTCGGCGGTCCGCACGCCCGGCATAGCCGACACCGCGTCATAGGCGTCGGCCACCATGAGGAAGGCAAAGTTAGGCGCGCAGAAATACGTCGGCAGCCGCAGCCGGACCCGCGCGTCGCCGTCCGCCGTGACGGTGCACGACGTGACGAAGCCCAGCGCCGTGATCGGCTCGTCGAGCTCGGGGTCCCGCACCGTGTCCAGGGCGGCCAGCACGGTGCTGGCCCGGGGGGGCGACCCCACGGAGCCCCCCGCGTTGGCCGTGCCGGGAAGCTGGCTCCCCGGCACGGCCCCTGCGGTCACTGACGCAGTCATGCCCCCGAGACCAGCTGGGCATCGTCCTGCGCGGCCGGGGTACCCTCGCCGGCGTCGAGCTGGAACTCGGCGGGCACCTTGATGTCGTAGAGCTTGGCCGCGTTCAGCCCGAGGATCTTCTTCTTGCCCGCGGTACCCAGCCGCGGGTAGTCCGAGAACTCGTCACTGGGGTAGTCCCAGTCAACGAAGCCCTCGATCTGCCACTTCGGCTCCCAGATGCCGTAGTCGCTGCCGAAGGTCATCTTGTCCTCGCCGACCCAGAACAGCAGCTCGCCCATGACCTTGGCGAAGAACTTCGGCCTGGCGTACATGAGCCCGCCGATGACCACCGACAGGCCGGCGTAGACGTTGGGCTCCTGCGTCGCCATGAAGCAGAAGTCCTCGATCCGCGGCAGGCCGACGTGCTCGACGATGAAGTTCAGGTCCGGGAAGTCCGTCGCCGCGTGGTCCACGTCCGACACGTCGAAGGCGTCCTTGTCCAGTGGCCAGATCGTCGGGCCCTTGTGCACATGGATGTTCTTGACGCCCAGCTCCTGGGCGGCCTCCAGGAAGCGGTACGCCCCAGGGTCGCTCAGCTTGTAGCCGCGCGAGCCGTTGTTCCACTCGGCGGTGTAGAGCTTGACGCCCCTGGACCCGAAGCGCTCGACGTTCTGGCGCAGAGCCTCCAGGCCCGGGTCGCCGTCACGAGGGTCGAAGCGGGTGTTGTAGATGAACTTGCCCGGGTGCTTCTCCCCCATCAGCGCGTTGCGCTCGGTGGTGTTGAAGCCCTCCTTGTACCACTCCTTGAGGTACGTGGGCTGGAAGACCGCCACGTCCACGTGCCCGTCCTCGAAGACGTCCTTCATGAGGTCGTCCTCGGAATACTTCTGGAAGTGCTCGATCGACCAGTGCGTCTCCGGCGGCCCGAGGCTCTGGTAGGCGTGGAAGCACTCGATCCAGCCCTTGGCGTACTGCTCGGCCCCCGCCACCCAGTTGTCAGGTGCCGCGTTCCAGTAGTGCATATGACTATCTACAACGAAATACTTCTCGCCGTCCTTCTCGTACACGGCTGCCTCCTCGTCGTGGCCCAACCCCCAGCAGACCTGCTGGGCATCGCAGGCGCAAGGGCTAACTGGCGGTCAGGTCGAAGCCGATGAACTCGGCCGCGTCCTCTGGGTTTGCGAACATGATGGTCCGGTCGTCCTCGTGGATCATGCGGCCGTAGTGGGTGGACATGTTCTCCTCGA
>OCTA010005620.1_pt1 | contig 10812 bp, 10 predicted proteins | sample 1538991 | NCBI WGS metagenome assembly OCTA01 (sample SAMEA3539302, study PRJEB22396) | soil metagenome | biome: tundra; feature: field; material: soil | place: USA | collected 2010-05 | depth 0.15 m | reverse complement strand
GTGGACATAGAAGCTACCAGGCTCCTCAGTACCCGATGAGCTGCTTTGAAAGAGACACTGAACACGGCCGCACTCGAAGGCAGTGCCTGGGTAAAGGTCCGGGCTACCCGGGCGGCAGTGAACACAGCACCAAGCGTCGCGGTACCCGATGCCAGTGATCGAGCCACCTGGCGATACAGCGCCCCGGACATACTTGCGAGCGATGCCGTAAGTGCGGAAAACTTCAAGTGCGCCGCCAGCAACGCAGCAGCGAACGCAACCACAGAAGCAGCCAAGGCTCTGACTGTGGCGCGGCCCGTAGATCCCGCCATCGCGGCCAGGGAGGAAGACAGCGACCGGCCTCGCATCATGGCCCCCGCCATAGTGGCGATAGAAGCGGCAGAACACTTGGAGGTCTTCCGTCTCGCAGACCCGCTCGTGGTGGCCATGGCCGCCGGTAAGCTCTGAGAGTGTGCAATTCCTAGAATGTTAAAAGGGCTGCTTGTAGCCGAGGTCAACCCGCTTGCGGTGGCTTGCAGTGTGTATCCTGAACCAACGGCATTTATTGAGCAACCAGAAAATGAAGCAACTCCAGCAGATGCACTCAGCGGATTTGTCGTGACTGTAAGAGTACCGCTACCGGGATTGTTAGAAAGTGCAAGTGTAACAGCATTGCTGTAGGTTGTTGCTATATTCCCTAAATCGTCTTCGAGTTTGACAACTGGCTGTGCGGACCATACGGCACCATGCGCACCACCACCCGGTTGAGTTGTAAAGACTACTTTAGTTGGAACAATTACCGCTGTGTAGGTTAGTATTACTTGACCAGAATTACCGTGGGAACCGTTGTTCCCATACCCCCCACCATTCCCGCCATTATTCGAGAACCCATTTGTAGCGCCACCGCCGTTACCGAAGCTGTTACCATCGGCATTTCCACCACTATTCCCGTTTTGTCCGGTATCTCCATTATAAGATCCTCCGCTGCCACCAGTACCAGCATATGCGCCTCCAGGAGCACCACCTTTTCCACCACCACCGACACAATTACCGGACGCAGCCGGGAAGTAGGAATCTTGACCATCGGCACCATTCGAAGGTCCTACTGGTGGATCTGCATTTATGTCTTCCTGTCCACCATCACCATACTGACCAACAACTACAGTATAGTTAGTACCAGGAGTAACCGCATATGAGTTTATTGTTCCGTATCCACCAGAACCACCACCACCACCAGCAGTACCATTGTAGTAGTGTGATCCTGAACCTCCTCCTCCACCACCACCCCAACATTCAACTGTGACATGAGTTACACCAGCCGGACAAGTCCAGGTGTAACTTCCAGATGCGGTATATGATTGAGTGGCCATTGGGGCTCACCTAAGTCCACTTCTCGTTCAGGTTCGAGACACCCGGCTGATGCACATGCGGCTTCAGTCCCAGCGTCTCTGCCCGGTGCGCAATCAGCCGGTCCAGCCCGCAGTAGTGGCGCGTGTGCGCGCAACACGCCGGAAACGGCTCCTTCAAAAAGTGAGGGGACTTCTGGATCATCTGGTGGCTGAACTTCGTGCAGCCCAGGCCGTCCTCGATCCAACCCACGGAGCAGTAGTATGGCAGGGTACACCACGGCTCATCGCAGTTCGCCAACTCCTGAAGTCCGCCCGGCCACACCACAATGTCATGCTCGACGACGATGAACCCTTCGCCCTCCGACCAGAGGCGCGCGAGTAGATCATAGTAGTCGTTCTCGCGCGTCATGTGATGGAGTGCCGCGTCCACGCCGTCCTGCCTGAGGGCAAGCTTGACCGCATGAATAGGCCAGGAAGGGCCAGCGAATGGAACTACAACTTTCACGACACCGCCTTTGTTCTGCGCGCCCGCCCCAGCATCTGAAAAACGTCCTGCGCAATCAGATGCAAAGTAAAAGTGAAGCTGATCGGCTCGTCGTCCATTAGTTTCTCCGTCGCGACCAGTTGCCGGCGAATCTCGGCGCGGTAGTCCGGCTGCCCTACCGCGCCCATGTCAAACATGCGCTGTCGAATCTCCTCCGCGATGGCATCGAGTTCCTCGGAAGAGACGCTTTCGAGATCCAGCGTCATGTACGCCCTACGAGCCGCCCGCGTTGACGGTCAGGGTGTAGGTGAACTGGATGCTGTCTCCCGAGATCACGTTGATGGCCCCGAACACGCGCCGGTCCCACATCGTCCCACCCTGTGCTGCCTGGTTGAAAAGCCCCCATTCGGTAATCGCCAGGCCGCTCACGTAGGCAATAGTGCCCACAGACCGATACTGGTTGGTGGTCGGGTTGCTCTGCGTGCCCGAGGCCCGCGTGGTGGGTCCAGCCTGCGTGCCCAGCCCGGAATCCGTCGAGGTGGCGGCTACGGTGCCCGTGCCGCTGTCGTGAAAGTTCATGCTGCTGATGCGCGGCGAGGCCTGCCCACTGGCCATGTCCGTGGCCAGGAAATTGGCGCCCCCCGTCACCACCAGGGCAAGCTGGCTGGAGAGCCGGTCCCCGCGGTCCAGCAGGATCTGGGCCACCTTCGGATTCTGGAACAACTCCAGCATCTTCGCGGGCTGATCCACCACGCCATATGCTGCGAGAAACGCCGCAAAGCCCATGGTGATGGGAACCAACCCGGCCTTCCGCATGGCAGCCCACAGCGAGCGCCACCACTGGATCGGCCGTCCGATCAGCCTGTAAGTGTTCGGGTCCGAGATCGTGCCCAGATCCCGATGCGATCCGTCACCGCGGATCAGCACTGCATCCAATTGTCCGGTGGCGCCGGGAAGGGCGCTACCCAGGTCTCGTTTCGGTGTCTTCATGTTACTGTGCTCCTTCCGCCGCTTCTGGCGCAGGAACGAACTGATCGCAATTGCATGCGAGAAATCCGCTCCCGTTCTCATCTTCCAGATACTTGGTGCCGCCTGGCACCAGACATCCCACGTTCGGGTCGTGGGACTCGTTAACGCCGCGCGCTACGTTGGGCACGCCCAGATGACCACAGTTCATGCAACGCCCAGGGTCCTGGTACGTCGGCTCCGCCGGCAGCGCCGGATTTCTCTTGATCGTCCACATGTTGAGTTCTCCTTATTTCTTCTTCTCCGAGGCCTGTGTTTCCGCAGGATCGAGCAATCGCCAGGCAGCCCCTACCACGAGCGGTCCGAATGCCTTCCCGATCCGGGTCTTAATCGTGGCGATATCTTCCACCGGAAGCACCACGTCTTTGTTCTTGTAGAGCCGACGCGCCAGATCGTCCAGTCTGAACTTGTCGGCGCCCGGCATGGTCCGGTCTTCCTCCAGCGCGGATTCGAGTGCCACCAGCGCCACGTCGCCCAGCGTCATCGGGGACGGGGCCTTCGCATCGCCGGCCGCTTTCGCCTCGCTGTAATTGATCGTCTTCCCATCCACGCCGGTAAGCACCTGCGTGAAGTCAATGTGCCTTGGCGCCGCGGGTTTGTCCTCAGCTAGCGCCAAGGCGCCAAAGCATATAATCGTTAAAAGCGTCTTCATCCGAACTCCCTTCAGCAGTTAGTTATGATTCCGCCCATCACGGTGGGCAAGGTGGTGCACGTCTTTGTCACACCACTGTAGCCGCCGGTAATCGAATAACCAGCCGAGATGATGGTCGACGTTGAGTGCAGGGTATACACGTAGGCGTTACCGTTCGTGTCGATCATCTGCGTGTTCCCGATCCAGAACCCTCCGTTCGCCCCAGTCCCGGCTGAGATCCCGCCGCTAGGCGTCGCAATCGCCTTGTTGTTTGAACCGGTGGCTTGGATGGTCACAGCCGAAACGCCACCGTACGGGGCCGAAAACGCGTTGTACGCGGCGCTGGTCACCTGATTGGTGGAGGAATACACGCCGCCGCTAGGGAGCGAGAGCGTGTTGTATCCGCTCCCCGTCAACGTCACGGCATAGAACTGCGGACTATTCCCCGTCCCCACCGCCTGGCCGATGGACACCGTAACCCCGCCGGTGTTCGAGCTGACGCCTACGCCGGTGCCTCCATACATCGCCGTTACTCCCGTGTTCGACACGTACACCGCGCCGCTTGTCGGGGAGACGCTGACGCCTGACCCGCTCGCGTTGACCGAGAGTACTCCACTGTTGCTGATCGTGCTGCCAATGATCGAAATCCCCGAGCCTCCGTAGTAGGTAGTGCCAGGGCATCCGCTGCAACTCGTTACACTGATGGACCCGAAGCTGCCGTTGCGGGAGCCATCGATGACGTGATTGGCGCCGATCCAGATTCCACCGTTGGCGCCGGTTCCCGCCGTCACTCCACCGTTCGGAGCGTACAGCGCGTGATTCCCGCTATCCGTGGCCTGAGCGGTTGCTCCGTAAAATCCGCCCGTCGCCGAGATGGCGTTGTATCCCGAGGCGTTGATTTGCAGCGTCGATGCCACAATGCCGCCGTTGGCCACCGACAAAGCGTTGTACCCGGTTCCGCTCAATAGAACGTTTGTTGTCGAGAACGTCCCCCCGGTCAGGCGCGCCCCTTCCGTTCCGTTGGTGCCGAACACCAGCGGGGCATTGCGACGGTTGATGACGTAGGCGTAGTCCGCGGCCCCGGAGTAGTTGCTTGAGTTCGACCAGAGCGTCAGAGCATCGGCAGCCGCATCGTTACCAATCCGAACCTCGTTTGTCGAGCCAGTGCCCCCGTTCGAGTTCCGCAATGCCAGCGAAATCTTCGTACCCACCGCTGACCCGAGAGAACTGAGAGTCAGATTGGTATAGTCGTACAACAGCGACGGCGACGCTCCGAAGGTGCCGGATGTATTGATCTGGATCTGCTGATCCGATCCCGAGGCCGAGGGTCCTGACCCCGTAGCCCAAACCGGCACTCCCCCGCTCGAAACCGTCAGCACCTGGCCCGTCGATCCAATTCCCAACCTCGCCGCCGTCGCCGGGCTCCCCGCCGCGCTGGCATAGATGATGTCGCCTGCCAATGTCATCGGGTTCGACATCCCCGCCGCCGCATTCGCGCACCACCCCAGCACTCCGGCGCCGTTCGTGCACCAGACCTGGCCGGTGGTGCCATCCGCGCCCGGCACCGTGAACGTCACCGGAGTCACTACGCTCGCCGGCGCCCGCAGCGCCACATAATCGGTTCCGTTCGCCGGGTCTTCCTCCAGAAACAGCGCCCCCGCTCCCACGTGGTGAGCGTACGCGGTCACAATATCGCCCTCGGCCATGATGTTGTAGACGTTCCCGATATTTATCACCGCCGTGGTGCAGGTTCCAGATGGGCACGAATATTGGATCACGCCCGTGTCCAAGGTGTGGCCGCCGGAGTTGACCGCGGGCATGTGAATGTAGAAGCCGGCCGCGTCCGTGGGCGTCGTGTTGGCGACCAACGAACCGCTCACGTTGAACTGCCCCGCCAGTTGCAGAATTCCCGACGATGGCGCCGACAGGCTACTTCCCGGCCACGTGATTCTCCCGTAATTATTAAAGCCATCTATCTTGATCGCTGCCGCGTTCGCGGGGTCCAGCAGGTGCGCGCCATCATCCAGGTTTTGCACCCAGATTCCATAGCCGTTCACCACGCGGCCGCCGCCGCACGTGTAGGGCGCCTCGTCGTCGCAAGTCTCGTACCCCGGCTGGGCGACGATCAGGCCGCCCCAGGTATTCAGGGTGACTCCAGAAGCGACGCGCACCAGCGAAGCGGTGTAATTCTGCCCCAGGTTTGCGGTGTACGGCGTCACCGGCGTGAGGTAGTACAGCTCGGATGGCAGCGCTTTCTGTTGGCCGCGAATATAGGGCACGTGCAGCCCGCTGGTCGGATCGACGTATAGCGGATCAGCCGGCATGTTCATCGCGCCCAGCTTCACGACTCCCGCCACCCCGAACTGGTCCCACCCGTAGGTCTGCTCGTCGATTGTCGTGCGCACCGCGTGCACCACCACCGAGACTCCGCGCGTCTCGTTATCCTGGTTGACAAACGGCTCCCAGATGTTCGAGACCACATACCCGCTGGCCGTGCTGTCGTTGATCCCCGCCGTCGTCCCCCACGCCGTGAACCCCTTCGCGTCGATCCATTGCGTCCCAGGCAATGGCAGCGTGAAGGAACTCGGTATCAGCCCCGGGGCTCGAATGCTGATGCAATGCGAGGAGACCTGCTGGTCGCAGAGTTCCAACTGGTTGCTCTGTCCGAAAAGCGCCGCAGCGAACGCCAGCACCGCCCCTATAAACCTCATGAATGCCTCCCTATAATTCCCGTGTTTACCCACTTCCCCGAGACTCCAACGAACAGAGCGGTAGTCACCAGGTCCGCCCCGCCCGGAACTGACGGAGGATATAAGAACATCGCGTCCCACGTCACCGCGTGCCCTGTCGCATCCTGGGTGATCATCAGGAACAGAATCTCGCCATCCACCTCGGTGATCGAGATCTGAGTGGGCGCGCTAACGTAAATTGCATTGACTTGCGCCAGCCCCGCTGGCCCCGGAAGGCCCCTCGGCTCGGCTGCCCCACTGCCTCCGAACAGCAGAAGTCTTCTCCCTGCCACTACTGCGCTCCTGGGAAGATAATCAGCGCGCTCCCGAGTGCCGCGCTGTCCGGAAGAATCTCGGTCGTGCCGCCGCCAGGCAACACGTCGGCCCCGCCCGCCACGATCTTCACGAAATTGAGGTCCGAGAGATTGGCCACATCGGCCGCCTGTGGGTTGTCTTTAGTGACCGTCAATTGCTGTCTGGGAACATCGTCGGCTGGCAGCAATTGCACTGTCAGTCCCGCGGGCACGCTCACCGGGTCCCCGTTCGAATGCGCCGCAGGGGTAGTGCCCCATCCGCCTCGGCCTTGGGCCGTCAGCGTGCATGGGCCGGGCACCGCTCCGGACAGTATGAGAATGCGCTCGTTCGCAATCTGGATGTACGCCCCGTTCGTGACGTTGTCGCCCGCCGCCACCGGAATGGCTAACGTGGCGGCATTGATATCCCCCGCGAGCGCAGTGGCGGTCGGCTGCGCCAGCCCCGATGGATCGCACAGCAGCAACCCATCAGTCGGCAACTGCGTCGTATCCGATGTGACGATCCGCGTGCCCTGCGCACCATAGATCCAGTCCTCGCGGATCGGCCCGTCGCCGTCCGGCGACCCATTGCCGTTCACATCCACCGTGAACCCCGCGATGACCAGGGATTGATTCACGAAGTTGTCTGTGGGGATGGTCATCGTCACCGCGGCCAGAGGGTTGCCATTGGCGCCCCCGCTCGAGTCGCCCATGTAGTCCCAGGCCGGCGCCTCCACGATCCAGACCGAAGTGCCATCGAGAACCAGCGGCAGGTCCCAGGACAGTTGGATGGGCGTGTTGCCCGTGATCTTGCGCAGTTGACCCCGTCCGGTGCCTTGGATCACCCGCAGGATGTTGCCCACCTCGGCGCCTGCCGTCAAGCCCGTGTAGCCGCACGTGACGTTCTGGTAACCCGTGTCGGTGATCTGTGTAGGCGTCGTGTTGTTGAGAGCGTCGGCCTTATTCCGGATCACGACCACGTCGCCGGCCTGGATGGAGAGTTCCGGGTGCCCGGACAGCACCGCCTGCGGAGAAACGGTCAACGTTCCGGTGGTGTGATCATAGCCCGTGATAATGACGCTGAGGAACGGGGTGCTGCTCTGGGTGCGCCCCACCACCGAGAGGATTCTGCCGACCGGATTGAACACATTGGTGGCATCGATGAGCCAGGGGCAGACCACGAGGTTGGGCGCGGTGATGTGATCGACGGTGACGCCAGCCACGCCCATGTGGACCGCCCGCTTGGCCTTGATCCGGACGTTCGAGACGTAGGGCGAGGGCAGTGCCCAGGTCGACCGCACCAGCGGCCCGCCGAACGTGATCGACCCGGGTGTATAGGTATTGCCGCTGCCGGCAGTCAACGCGCCCGTGGCCTGCGCGCAGATCAGATCGTCCTGGGTGGCGACGAACAGCACGTAGGACGCCAGGCCCGCCACCGCCGGCCACGTGATGCCCTCCAGCGTGAACGTATCGGTTCCCGAGGGCGAGGTCCCGATGATAGCAATGTTCGATGGAGCCGAGGGAAGCCCGTTCGAGTCAATCGCGCAGATGGCCACACGCAGCGTGGCGTTGGCCGGCAACGATCCGCCCGTCCCGGCCTGCGAGATCGATTCGATCCCAGGCGCGCCGGCGCCGGTGCCGCTGAACTCGTTTACGGGCAGTTTCCCGGTGACGATCAGGCTGGCGAGCGCGCTGCCATCGGCCAGCGTGGTGTAGGTCTGGTTCGAATCGAACGTCCATTCGTTCGGGAACAACGCGTCCCATGCGGTCGCCTGCACCTGGTAGGGCGCCCACGCCGGGCCGAGCGGGATCGGGTAAAACACAGGCGGCGGGGGAGCGGGCACCACGTCGATGGGCTTCGGCCCGACGTCCAGGTCGTACATCGAGGCGGTGACGGTCTGACCCTGGATCTCGACCGACCAGTCCTTCTTCAGGCTCCACCGCTGAATCCGGAACTTGCCGGTTCCGGTGGGCACGTCGGGATGCGTGATCGAGACCACCTGGCCGACCTCGTTGGCCAGGCCCAGCAGCGTGGTCTGCCAGGTCGCCGTCCGCGCGTTGCGCCACTCGGCCGGATTCACGCCGCCGATCTCCTCGCGCGTCCGTGTGGCCGCGATTCTCAGCGCCTGGCTGAGCGTGGAGCAGCCCACGGAATGCATCTGGGTGGTAAGAGGCGATCCGGCGCGGCCGTAGTAGGCGGCGTGGCTCTTGTCGCAGTACTCTGCCGTGTTCGCCTGATACTGATAGGCAACGTCGGCGAAGGACAGCACCAGGTGCTCGAAGGCCGCCTGGATCGGAGCCAATCGCAGGCTCTGGAACAGGATGTTCAACGTGGTGTAAGTGTCCACGACGCTGGCGTTGATCCGGCAACCGAGTTTCAACTTCCCGAACTCCCAGGTGTAGAACCCCAGACAGCAGTTGAGCACCTCGGTAAGCCAGTCGCGGAACGGTTTCTGTGCGCTCAGAACTCCCTGAAATTGGAACTGCGTCTCGTTGCCGGTGCCCAGGATGGCCGGCACCTGCGCGGCGGCGATCTCCGCGGCCCCACTGCCGTCGCCGACAACCAGCGATGAGAGGACGAACTTAGACAGTTGCTGCGCGGACAGGTCCGGTGTGCTGATCGAATCGCCAGGCGTCGCGCTGTTGGCGATGGGATCGCGGTACGAGGCAAACCAATCGAACTTGCCGCCGCGCTGCCGGTCGCCGATGGAAGCATTCAGCGCCTTCTTGGCGTCGCTGCCGTTAGGGTCGCCCCCGATGATGACGTTGCACGCCCCAACAAAGGCATTCCAGATCGCATCGAAGTTCGCCACAAAGGTCGCACGGTTGGCGGTGGTTCGGTAGATCGCCGCCATGCTCTGCCAGGCAGCCAGATTCTGCCCCAGGACATTTTGGGCCTGATTGGCGGCGTCGCTCATCGGGACAGAGAACGCGTTGCCGGTGAAAGCGCTCCCGATAGTCGCAACCAGAAGCCCGATGTATCCCACCGGGTTCCCGATGTATGCCAGGATCTTGAACACGCCCACAGTGGAACCACCGAAATTGTAGAAACTGCTCGGGGGAAGGGTCACCGCGATGTTCGTCAGAAGGAGTGGCGTCGGCACGGAGCCGGGAACCCCCAGCGCGCGCAGCAGCATGTTCACCGCGATCCAGAACGGATTTACCAGGCCCAGGGCGGCCGAGCGATTCCCGCTCGCGTCCCACACCCAGCCGGAGAGTCCGTAGTCAATCGGCACCTTCATCTGGTGCTGGTCGGGGGTGCTGGGCTGGATCGTGCTGGACTTGGTGACGCGGATCTCGCACGCCGCAGTGCCCGCGGCGAAGACATTTGGCTCCCACACCTGGGGAGTCCCTTGCCCGAGCGAGAAGGAGTCTGTGTTTGGGTTCGCCGGGTCATTCCCCTGAATCTGGCGCAGCCCCATGCCGGCCTCATTCTTCGTGACGTTCAGGTTTGCATCGACCTTGAAACCCTGCCAGAGATATCCATCAAGCATCGGCCCAACCACGAAGCGGAAGCCATCGGCGTTCTGCGCAACCTGCGAAGGGCTGAAACCCCCAATCGGCCCGGCTCCGAGAATCCCCAATGCATCCGAGTATCCCGACTCGTCGCGGTACGAAATCAACTGCGCCGGGGCGATAAAAGCCTTGATCGGGTCGCCGCCCGAGTTGCACCAGATTTCGGGCAGAGCCAGGCCCCAGACCGTGTCGGAAATGATGGAAGTGGCGGTGACCGTGTTGCGGCCGAACCCGAGGAACCCGGTCGAATCGTCCTTGATGACCACGCCCTGTGGGTCGGCCTGGTGGCCGCCGAAGAAGGGTGCCATGCCGTGCGCCTGGCAGCCGTTGACCGACTCCAGGTAGTAGTCGCAGGTCGCGGGGTCGCCGCCGCTCCCTATCGATGCATAGGGACAATACAGGCCATCGTTGAACGTCTTCCAGCACTGGCGGCTGATCTGCCGCTCGGGATACTGGTTCATGATCTGGAAGAAGCCATCGGAGCAGCTCACCGGGAACACCGGTGTTCCATCGATCTGGAAGTTCTGAATCACGCCCTTCCAGAGTTGCAGCAGGATGCCGGAGTTGACGTGGAACAGGCAGAGGTCGATGTCCGCGTATTTCAGGTCGCTGTCGTTGGCGAGCTGCGTCATGATGCGGTCGGCGTTGCCGAATGCGAAGCGCACGTTGTCGGAGGCGCCTTTGATGTCCTGCGAGATCAGCACGTCGGAGCCAGCCTCGCCGATGGCAACCAGGCGGGGCAGGTAGAGTTGGCCGCCCACGGTCACACGGCGGTCCGATAGGTAAATCTCGAAGGGGCGCCAAT
>OCTA010005619.1_pt1 | contig 10815 bp, 6 predicted proteins | sample 1538991 | NCBI WGS metagenome assembly OCTA01 (sample SAMEA3539302, study PRJEB22396) | soil metagenome | biome: tundra; feature: field; material: soil | place: USA | collected 2010-05 | depth 0.15 m | reverse complement strand
GTCCTCTGCCCATGCCTTAGTCATAAGCCCGGACACAGCTCCCGCCAAGTACCTTCCTCGATTACTTATCTATGCGGTCATTACACTAGACCTATGAATTTGCGTATAAGCAACACGGCTAACCCATATTTAGTCAAGATTGATTGCTTATAAGCAACAAGATGGGCGATAAACGGAGCATATTCCTGGTTAGTAATCGCCTCAGTTGATATTCTTCTGCGATTCGCATGTGAGCTATGAACATGCGCATAGCTGTGGCACACATCGCAGCTGTTCTACCGCCCGAGTTCCACCAACTCCACGCCCCTCGATCTCTGTATTGGGCAGAATCGACGACGGTTACTACATACCATGTGTCAATAGGAAGAAAATCGCAGTGTCATTGCTCACGGATAGGTTGTGACTGCTGATCATAGGATGCAACCTATTGTCACTTCCTCACGCCGTTTGCCCCCCACTGATCGAAGGTACTGGCAGCCAGAAAAAATAAATGATGAACTAGGCCGCAATTTATCTCGACCCCAAGTTGACTTTGGCGCATTGTTATTGCGCTCGGCAGCTTCGATAGAATGCCGCCCTGAGAATAGGGCTCCTTCAGAGTAGGTTCGGATGACTATTTGTACGATCACGGCACGATCCACATCTAGAACGACAGAAACGGCCGCCGCGTGAGCGCTCGTCTGCGTCTGCAGACTCCCGTATAGCTGTAGAGAATCAAGAGGAGAACCGATGCGAGGACTAACGAGAGCGCTAGGGCTGATGCTGATTACTTCGATGTGTGCGTTTGCACAGGATTACAAGCGGCCGACAGCAAACGCCGCGTCCGACGACACTAATGCTGGGAACATCTGCTATAGCAACGCTCTCAACGAGAACAATGGGGTCTATTATTTGCCCGCTTCCTCGATGAGTGCGGTGTATACAGGCAAGTCGGGATCGGGGCCAATCTCCTCTCCTAACTCCTCACTCTCTTTGGCAGGCGGCTACGGTAACCCTTATTGGAAACAGGCTATATTTAGTGGCTGGCAAAGTGCATCGGGTAGCTACTCCGCGCTGACATTGAACGTGAATCTTGCCTGCACGTTAGGTTCCGGGGATAACTATCCCTGCGGTATGGCCTATACGCTCGATGGCGGCTCCACGTGGGCGTATCCTTATAACCCACCGGGCGGGGCAAGCCAATCGACGTCCAGTTTCACTATTCCCGCGAACACGCCACTCAGTTCAATCAAAGTCTCGGTATGCACGTGGGGCTACAATCCGGATTCGCTAAGCGTCTATGACATCTGGACCACGGGTGTTCTACAAGGGAATCCGCCCAGCATCAGCGGCCTATCTCCGAACTTTGGGGCGGCGGGTTCATCCGTCACCCTTACGGGCGCAGGCTTCGGTTCTTCGCAAGGGGCGAGCACCGTTGCTTTCAACGGAACTACGGCGGCGATCAGCAGTTGGAGCGATACTTCCATCGTCGCAACTGTACCTACGATTGCCACTTCCGGAAATGCGGTGGTGACGGTGGGCGGCGTAGCAAGCAATGGCGTAGGGTTCACTGTAACAACCCCGACGATTGCGAGCCTGAACCCTTCGTCGGGAAATGCAGGTTCGGTAGTAAACATTTCTGGGTCTGGCTTCGGGGTGGCGGAAGGACAGAGCACAGTTAGATTCAATGGCGTCCTTGCTGGGGTGCTCTATTGGAGTGACTCTTCAATCACTGCAGTTGTACCAAGCAATACTACGACTGGCAATGCTACGACCGGCCCCGTCGTAGTGACGCTCGCCAATGGCCAAACGAGCAACAACAATATCATCTTTACGGTTAACAACTCGCCTTGCCCTTAGCAGTTTGCAGTGTGATACGGGAGCGCACCGCCATGGAAGATATTTCGGTTCGAGCGATTTGTGATTTGCATATCTCTTCGAAGTCGGTTGTTTTTTCTAGAGGGAAACATACGAAGAAATCAAGGCTTTTACTCGCCCAATATCTCCCTCTCGGAGGGGCCAATGCAACCATCGTGGGGTTGCTCTGTGCGATGGGTCTTTGGCTCTTCGCGCCACAGACGGCTGTCGCTCAGAACCCTGTTCAGCGCGATCCGCAGGCCCTCACAATCCTCGCCCAGACGATTACGGCAGGCGGCGGCCAGGAGTTGTTGGCTTCAATTCAGGATTTCACCGAAACGGGAACCATAACGTACTACTGGGCTGATCAGATTACGGGCGATGTCACCATAGAGGGGCGGGGGCTGCATCAATTCAAAGTCGTGGCGGACCTCCCGAAAGGTCGACGGATCACCGTCGCGGGCAGCGAAGGTGGATCGCTGACAGAGGCAAACGGCTCGGTTCGATCGATCCCTCATCAGAGTGCCGTCGGCCTCGGAAATCTCACTCTGCCATGCGTTCTCTTGAGCGCAGCTGCTCAAGACCCATCTATGAGCGTCGTGTATGGCGGTCTTGTAGACCACAACGGTACTCAGGCATACGATATCCGCCTCCAGAGAGTTTACGACACGAAACAGAAGACCGAGCAAGGGACAAAAGAGGCACGCGACTTCTACATTGATCACAGCAGCTATATGGTCACAGCAGTGTCCGATCAGGTCCACTCAGGAGCTTCGCAAGGCGACGGCATACCGCACGAGATACTGTATTCGAACTATCAGTCCAAAAGCGGCCTGATGACGCCATTGACAGTTACGGAAACGGTCCGCGGTGTCACTACGGCCACGATGAACCTGAGCCAGATCACATTTAATTCTGGCCTGACATCCACAGAGTTTACATGGTAACCGCGATTCGCTTTAGCAGGTGTGCATTGCAACAGGAGCAATTCTATGAACTATAGGTCCAGGATTTCTTATGACACTCATCTGCAGCGATCAGGTCAATGGCGAGTATTCTTTGGAGGCCACTTGGCCCTCGCGCTGGTTGCCCTGGTTCTGATTGCCCTCGTTGTTTGGCCAGTATCCGCAAGAGGTCAGAGCTATTTGACCAGCACCGGGATACCTAGCTTTGCGGCTCCTATACCGGTTGAGCTTGGGTTTGTCGATGCTTCAAATGGCCACCTTCACCTAAGTATTCCGCTGGGATCCTACCCACAGCGCGGCAATGGCCAGCCTGAAACAATCAGTCTGGAGTACGATAGCAACTTCTGGTGGGCGGAGCCGTTTTCCGTTGGGCAGGTCTGGGAACCCACGAATACGCCGGGAGCGGAATTTGGTTATCCCACTGGCTGGTATCTTTCCAATCAGGCCGCAGGGTACCAAACGTATGCTTACGCAGAGGCGGTACAGGGTTGTTGGAGTGACCGGACCTATACCGACAAGTCCGGAACGACTCATTGGTTCCACTTAAATGAATCCTCCAATTCCGGTTGCCCGCAAGATGCGGATGCGTTTGCTACCGACTCATCCGGTTATCACATGTATGTGACGACGAATTTTTCTAAGGTATATGCCCCTGATGGCACGCTCCTTGGCGGGCCAGGGATACAGGACCCCAACGGCAACCTTCTTTTCAGTAAGGACAGCAATGGGAATTATCTATCCCAAACAAGTTGGAATCTCTGGATTGACACGGTTGGGCGTCAAATTGTCCAAGGTGCGGCGTACCCACCAATTTCTAGCGCTGTTACAGTGCCTACGTCACAAGGTACAGCTCAATACTCGTCTTCAGACGCAACGATCAATGTCTCAACAGCGTTTGGGCTAGAGGGGTTTAATAATACTAATGATATAGTTCAACAGACGAATACCCAAATCCAGGTTCTTCGCTCATTGACGCTCCCAGACACGGCACATTCCACATACTACTTTACGTATGATTGCGATGAGAGTAGTGGAAACCCAGCATGTGGCTCACCGGCAGGTAATGCTGGATACTATGGAACACTGGTCGGTATCACGTTACCTGCCGGAAACACGGTTACATACACCTATCAAACAGTCAGTGATGCGTACGGAGACCAAAGTCGATGGGTTAGTTCGCGCTCAGCGGCCGGTGGTACATGGACCTACACGCTCACCGGCGGGAGTATCTGTCCTGTCCCCACTGCTGTGAACTGCACGCAACAAACAACTGTCCAGTCGCCGACAGATCAGACGGTTTACACGTTTCAATTGAACAACGGTGCATGGCCGATCAGCATCGTCAAAAAAGACCTCCAGGGAAACGTGCAGTCCACCGTCACAAATACCTGGGACTTTTCTCAACCGTGCGTAACGATCAATTGTAACGGCGCATCCTTCGTGCGGCTTCTGAACCAACAGGCAACCGTTCCCAGTTCCGGCGGAAACCTTACAAAGCAAACTCAATATACCTACGACACTTCGAACACTTTAAACCCGGGATATGAAACGGGAAATAAAACGGAGATCCAGGAGTGGGAATACTCTCCGTCGGGCAGCTTCTCGTCGGTGGCAGATAGGACGACCTATATCTCGTATCTATACACTGGCTCGAACAATATAAATCGACCCCAGAGCGTGACTCTATGCAACAACTCTGGGTCCGATTCGGCATGTCCTGGTGGTGGATCCCGGGTTTCCCAGACGCAATACATCTACGATGCCTACGGCGCGAACGGATTGACGAGCATCACCGGAGTTGCTCAACACGATGATACAAATTTTGGTGCCAGCCACACAACTGGGCGAGGAAATCCCACCTCAATTTCCCGCTGGGTGAGCGGCTCGGCGTACCTGACTACCTCGTATACTTACGACACAACCGGGCAGGTTCTGTCGGAGACGGACCCGGCGGGGAACGCCACAACATATAGCTATGCCGACAACTTCTTCACCGACAGCGGCAACGGCACTGCGCCGGCTAGTTACACGCCGTCGCAGCCGACTAATGCCTATCTGACCAGTGTCACTGACCCAATCGGGGCATATACGGAAGGCTACTATTTCGGGAGCGGCGCCGAGGCCATCACTACGGATTACAACAACCAGTCCGTTTATAGCCACTACCAGGACGGTTTGGACCGGAAGACGGAAGAGATCGCCCCAATCGGATGGGGCCTTGCGACTTATTCCTCGGCCACGCAATCGGACATGTACACCGCCGTAGGAGACACATCGCCATCGACGGGTTGCGTGAGTTGCCAGCACACGCAAGCGAATCTCGACTCATGGGGCCGGACGGCTTCGCAGATTCTTGTCAACAACCCCATCGGTCCGGTAGAGGTGGATAGTTCCTATGATTCGGTTGGGCGGTTGTATACGCAAAGCCACCCGTATTCCGGCAGCGGGGATCCGAATCACGTTCTCGAAACCTTCAGCTACGATGCGCTTGATCGCCAAATATCCACAACGCATCCTGACAATCAGGTCCAACAGGTAGCCTTCGGTCCAAATGTTGGAAGTCATGGAGGACTGACTTCCCAGCAAGGGGTAGCATCGACCTACGGATACGGGTACCCGCAGGTCTCGGAAGACGAATCGGGGAACAAACGTCAACAATGGGTGGACGGCTTTGGCCGAATTATCGAGGTCGATGAACCAAACTCCTCAGGAACCTTGACGCCCTCCCCTGTCGTCACAAATTATCTATACGACGCTGGCGACCGTCTCACACAGGTGATCCAGGGGGGGCAGGCCCGCTACTTCACCTACGACGGCCTTGGCCGCAAGATTTACGAGAACACGCCGGAAGGCGGAACCGTCACCTACTCCTACACAACGTCGGGCGGCGGTCTATGCAGCGGCGATCCCTCGAATGTTTGCACGCGAACCGATGCTCGCAATGTGGTGAGCACATACACATACGACCACGGCAACAGGCTTACGGGCGTCGCCTATACGATCCCGGGCGGCCAGAACATTGCGTCGATGCCCAACGTCTGCACCACTGTGCCGAACGGGACTGCGGCGAACGTATGTTACTACTACGACCAAGGAGGCACGGCAGCGAACGCCATAGGGCGGCTCACGGAGATGGTCGACCCGACCGGATCGGAGAGCTACAGCCATGATGCCAATGGGCGTGTGACGCAACTTTCGAAGGTCATCAATGGCCAAACGTACAACATCGGCTCCCAATACGATGCGGGAGGCGATGTCACACAGATCACATACCCTTCGGGAAGGGTTGTACAGCAGGCGTACAACCGGGTGGGTCAGCTTTGCCAGATCGCACCTTCGGCGGCTAACTGTACCCCCGCGAGCAGCTATTACGCCGCCAATTTCTCATACAACTCCCCCGGCAAACTGACCGGCTTCAACTACGGAAACGGCTTGACGGGGACGTTCTATTATTCTCCGGATCGAACGCAGCTCACTTACATGGCTTATGCGAAGGGAAACTCAACCTACTTCAATTTGCAATACTCGTACGAAACAAACTCCCCGTACTCTCCACCCTGCACGCATGGCACAACCGGGAACAACGGCTCCGTCCAGTGCGTCACTGACAACGTGGACTCGGGGCGTTCGGTGGGCTACGGCTACGACCCGCTGCAGAGAATGAATGCTGCGAAGACCTGCGGCTCTTCGGCATTTCCGCAGTGGGGTCTGGCGGAGAGTTATGATCGATTTGGGAACCGCTGGAGCCAGACGGTGACGGCGGGAACTGCCCCGCAACCACAGTTGTCCTTCGGCATCAGCGGCATGGACAGTTCGACAACGAACCAGCCCCTCGGCTATACCTACGATTCGAGCGGGAACATGACCATGGATCCGGTTGGGCCCAATACTATGACCTACGACGGCGAGAATCGGATGACGGCTTACAGCGGCATCGCAGGCTACGCTTACGACGCCAACGGATTGCGGGTGGTCAAATCGGTGAGCGGCGGGACAACGACGGTGAGCATCTTCTCCGGCTCGTCGGTGCTCGCGGAGTACGACAACGGCGCAGCGCCGAGCGTGCCCTCGCGGGAGTATGTGTACGGAGGGTTGGGCCTGTTGGCCATGTTCTCGGGCAGCGAGACGACCTACTATCATCAAGACCATCTCGGAGTGCGGCTGACGACGGACGCGTACGGGAACGTGCTCACCCAGCAAGGAACCTTCCCCTTCGGCGAGCAGTGGTATCAATCGGGCTCGGGAGACAAGTTGGTTTTCACAAGCTACGACCGCGACTCGGAGAGCGGTTTGGATTACGCGCTGGCGCGATACTACAACAGCACGACCGGCACGTTCTGCTCGGCTGACCCACTGGCCGGCTCGCCCGGCGATCCCCAGTCGTGGAACCGGTATCCGTACGGCAGGAATGATCCGATCGATGTCACGGACCCGAGTGGCAAGTCTTGGTGGAGTTCGCTCCTCATCGACGCTGGGGTAGCCGTCGCGATGTATTTCGCGCCAGAGATAGCAGCATATCTCGGTTTTGGGGGTGGCGCGGCTACTGGAGGGGGGGCCGCGGCCGCCGCAGCGGATCAACAGGCACTTCTGGCGGGGGGTGCCATTCAGAATTCTTCAGGGCTGTTCATCAGGGCATCGATGACCGCCGCCATCGGCGGGGGCGGCGTAGACGCAGCGGCAGCGGCAGGCGGGAGTCTTGGTTTGGGGCTCACGGGCGCCGCCGCAGCGCAAGCCGCGCAATCTACCGACCAGTCGAATCCACAGCAGGGACACGGCCCAACTGCTCCGGCCCTCACACCTGCGCAAAAGGACTGTCTAAACCAGAACATTGCGCAAATTAACAGAGTATCGAATCTGAATGTTACACCGAACAATTTGGCGACGGATCCTCCGAATCCGAAGATGTATAACGGAGGAATGAATTTTAATTTCTCTGTTCCTGGGGCATCGTCGAGCGCTTTGCCTGCTACGAGGTATTCATCCTCATTCTTAAATTACCTTACGGGCATAGGGCACAGCCTACATGTGCCGCCGTACGGCGGAGCTGATCCGTCAACTTACGGCACCGGGCCGAATGGCGCGTTTAGCTTTACAACCCACATGGACACGGGCTATGCGACTTGGCACACGCCGGTCGGTGCTATGATCCACGGGTGGGTGGATGTGCGAGATAAGGGCGCTCACCGAAAGCCTTGCGGCGGTGCTCGATGAGTGGAGAGGAGGCTCAACGTGATGGCATTTAGAAAAAAGGGACTGTGCCTTTTGCTGGGTTTAATCGGAATAGGAACTGCTGCGATGGGACAGGACAAACAAATCGTTGTACAGGCTGTGGACGGACGAAACGGCAAGCCGATTGCCAACCAACATATGCTTGTGTTCGGCGGCGACTCCACGGAGGCTGTGAGACAGCAAAAAAATCAGTACGAGCTTACGACCGATAAGGATGGGTTGGCTACTCTGACGCTTGTGCCTGGAACTCAATGGCTCCAAGTCTGGATGGACTGGCATGTGCTCTGCCAAAGCGAACACAACAGCAAAAATTTTCCGGTGAAGGACATTTTAGTCTCTGGCCTGAGCACTCCGAACAATTGCAGCTCAGTATCGGAGAAGGCTGCGCCAGGCCATCTAGTAGTGTTTGCGCGTCCGGAGCGCTTTTGGGAAAAGATGCGGCACTAATAGCCGTGCGTGGCCGTTCAATAGCGTGGGTGGCATGTGGTTCCGTGCCAATGCCAGCCTCCCAAGACCCGAGCGGGAACATGACCATGGATCCGGTTGGCCCCAATTATATGACCTACGACGGCGAGAACCTGTCCCTCGCCACAATTCCATCCGGGCGCGAAGGGAGGCTGATGTATGAATGCAGAGTCCAGAATTGCGATGACTTTCGACTGGAGAGAGCTTGATCGGTGACGGGAAGAACCACTGAGGCAGCGCTAGGACCGATGTCCGAGCCAGCGGACACACCTCTCCCGTAGCATTTCGTCAACTCTGTTGAAAATGCGCGAATCAAGAACTCACGCGGCCAGATCGTAACGATGGTGCAGACCACCAAGCCTCGGCATACAATCCACCTTGGACTCTAGCGCAGTGTCCTTCGCAGCTGTTCTGCCCGCAGGCGTCTGCTTCGCCAGCCCAAGGTGTGTTCGGTCGTCGTGGTAGTAGCAGACATATTCGGTCATGAGGCGCTTGAGATGGCGTTCGTTGAGAACGATGACGTGATCGAGCAGGTCTCTGCGGCAACTACCCACGAAGCGTTCTGCCACGCCGTTCTGCCACGGGCTTCGGAAGCTGGTGCGTTTGGGCTCGATGCCGAAGCTCTTGATGGTGCTGACAGCTTCTTCGCCGAAGTTCGTGGCGCGGTCGAAGATCAGATACCTCGCTGTCAGGTCGTAAGGGAAAGCCTCGCGCAGTTGCTGCGAGACCCACGCGTTCGTCGGATGCCTGGTGACGCTGAAGTGCAGAATCCGCCTTCGATCATGAGAGATCACGAAGAAACAGTAGAGCATCCCAAACGTAAGTGTCGGCACCGTGAAGAAGTCCATCGCGGCGATGACTTCACGATGATTGCTCAGAAACGCCGCCCATCGTTTTGCCGGTTCCGGATTCCTCGGAACTTTCCGCATCCAGCGCAACACGGATCGCTCAGAGATGTCGAATCCGAGCATCCTGAGCTCGCCATGAATGCGCGGCGCTCCCCAGGTTGGGTTCTCGACCACCATGCGGAAGATCAGCTCACGCACTTCCTTGCTGACGCACTTTCTGCCGACAGCGGCGCGATGCCGCGAAAGCCACGTCCAATAGAGCTTGAATCCAGCCCGATGCCAGCGAACGACCGTCTCCGGCTGCACGAGGATTAACGCACCCTTCCATCCGGGCCAAAGCCGCCTCAGCGCTACCCAGAAGAACCTATCGTGTGTAGCAAACTGTTGGCGAGGGTGGCGATCCTTCAATACGGCAAGTTGCTGCCGGAGAGCAAGTATTTCCAGAAGTAAAGCACAGCGGGAACGGACAGGCCAAAGAGACAGACCAAACAGGAGCCTCAGCAAGCGGAGCATGAGGCAGTTGTAGCAGAAGTGTTTGCCGTGCAAATCAAAGCAAAAAACAATTCCACGGTCCTGAGCAGCTTTCTTGGCCAGCAGTTCGCCTCTCGGGATTCCATCCGGATAATCGTTTCAGCTCAAGTTTCGGCGTCACGGCTGGGAGTCGTCGGTCGCATAGAATACCGGGATAGGCCGTACTCGAGTCATAGAGGGGGGAAAGAGGCGCAATGAAATTGTCACTGGCATCCGCGATCGATGAATCGTACCTGAAGCGGCTGGCAGGTGATCGCTACTTTGAGCGCGGCTACAAATATTTTGCCGAAGGTGCAGTAATCCGGCTCGTGGTCAAAGGCGAGCAAGTCTCCGCGAAGGTCCAAGGGGCGCACGAATATCGGGTAAAGCTTTGGATTGAGGAGAAGGCTCTCAGAGCCGATTGCGACTGCCCGGTGGGGATGAATGGCGAGTTCTGCAAGCACTGCGTTGCGGCAGGCTTATCATGGCTGGCCCATAGGGAATCAGGTGAGATTGACACACTAGATACGCCAGGCAACGTCGATATACGCGGCTATCTCATGGCCCAGGGCAAAGGGAAGTTGGTCAACCTGCTTCTCGAACGTGCGGAAGAAGACGAGCTTTTTGAACAGCGACTTCGAATGCTGGCCGCGAAGAATGGATCGAATGCTCTGGCGGTTGCATCCTTCCGCAAAGCCATTGACCTGGCAATCAAACGGCGTCGTTTTGTTGAATATCCGGAGATGCGCGATTACGTCCGAGGCATTGAGGCGGTCGCGGATTCCATGCACGGATTGCTCAAGGATGGGCACGGCGAAGAAGTCCGCGGCTTAACTGAGTACGCGCTCAAAACAACGGAACAGGCCATGAATGACGTCGATGATTCGGATGGTTACATGCGTGGGGTTCTAGCCTGCATTATTCGTGAAGCCGCCGTGGAGTGGTTGTGGGGCGGCGAGATT
>OCTA010005618.1_pt1 | contig 10816 bp, 10 predicted proteins | sample 1538991 | NCBI WGS metagenome assembly OCTA01 (sample SAMEA3539302, study PRJEB22396) | soil metagenome | biome: tundra; feature: field; material: soil | place: USA | collected 2010-05 | depth 0.15 m | reverse complement strand
TACCGCCAACGTCATGTTGGCGGGGTTGTCCTCGACGACCAGGATCGTGGCCATGTTAGGCGACCAACTGGCGGCCCGACATGGACCGCCGAACTTCGGCCACAATGCCGTCACGGTCGAACACGGCCTTTTCTACGATCGCCGTGACATGGTACGACGCCGTCCCCGCGATGACTGACGAACGCTTGCATTGCTCATGAACGCGTACGACGCGTGCCTACGCGAGCACGAGGATCTTCGCGCCGTTTTCGGGCTGCTGTGAGCCACGAGAACGAGGGGATGCCTCAGCCCGCATCGAGCAAGTCTTCGAGCTCGACGCTGCCGACATGATCTGCCCGCGACGGCGACTTGCGTCCCGTGAAGGGGCAGTTCGAGACGAACGAGATAGTCGACGTCGTCGAGGTCAACCGGCTCGCTCTCCGAAGCGCGTGGCATGGCGTTGCATCGTGCGTAAGCTAATCGAGAGCTTCCGCGCGGCGCGCGACCGGTTGCCGCCTTCGGCGTCAAGCGCAGCGCGAAGAATGCGTTCGATCGATTTTTCGAGTGGTTGGTCCAGTCGCACCTCAAGCAGGTTGTCTCGAGCACTCGGCTCGGCGCGCGTAGCCACGCTTGGGGGCGCCGCTTGCTGGATCACGGCGGGCAAATCACCAAGCCTGGCTTGTCTGCCTCCCCGGAGAACGCAAAGAAGCTCGATCGCATTGCGAAGCTCTCTGACATTGCCGGGCCAGGCATATGCGCGCATCGCCGCCTTCGCTGCACGAGTGAGTTTCGGCGGCTTGGTTCCAAACTTCGCCGACGCCTGCGCCACGAACTGCGCAACTAGCGGTGCGATGTCGGCCTGCCGATCGTGAAGCAGCGGCACGCGTAGCGAGATGCCCTGGATTCGGTAGAAGAGATCCGCGCGGAATCGACCCCCCTTGACCTCCTCTTCGATCGGTCGAAGGGTGGCCGTGATCAGTCGCACGTCCACGGCGATCTTCGTCGAGCCGCCGACGCGCATGAACTTGCGGCCCTCAAGGAAGCGCAAGAGTTTGGCCTGGGAGCTGAGTGGCATCTCGCCGATCTCATCGAGGAACAGGGTTCCACCGGCCGCCGCCTCGATCTTGCCCCGTGCGCGGTCGCTCGCCCCCGTGAACGCGCCCTTCTCGTGACCGAATAGCTCGCTCTCGAAGAGTGCCTCCGGAATGGCGGCGCAGTTGATAGGTACGAAGGGACCGGAGCGACGGTGGGACAGCTCGTGGACGCGGCGCGCGAGGACTTCTTTTCCCGTTCCACTTTCTCCGATCAGGGTGACGACGATGTCTTTGCCGGCGACCGCGCGAACCACCCGGTCGAGCTTTCGCATCGCCTCCGACTGCACGACCGGCTGAAGAACTACGTCAAGTTGGCGTTTCGCGGGGGACACGGGCGAGTAGATAGCGCAATGCGCCGCTTCGGCCAAACGAGCCCACCCCGAGGGGGCGCTCGCTCGGATCGAGGACGACGATGGGAGGACGACGCGGTCGTGATGGCGTTGAGCCAGTCACGTAACGGTCCGGGTCAACCGGCTCTATCTCTCGGCGACGCTTTGGGTTCGGCGAGCGGCGGAAGGCAGGAATCGCCGCGCGTTCGACCTGCAGGCATACCCCTTGCTGGGGACCGGTCGCGAAACATGGTCCCGAGCTCACGGCTCGAAGGAGCGATTGACGAATGAGACACGAGGCACTGAGCGCATGGGTAAAGACGGTCGCTGAACATGCAAGGCCCCAGGCGGTCCGGTGGTGCGACGGGAGCGCCCTTGAAGCGCGTTCCCTCGAGGATCGGATGGTCACGGACGGCACTTTCATCCGCCTGAATGAGCAAACGCACCCCCGGAGCTTCCTGCATCGCTCAAACCCGACCGACGTTGCGCGCACCGAGCACCTGACCTTCATCTGCTCGAACGATGAGGCCGACGCGGGGCCCACCAACAACTGGATGGCGCCCGATGTGGCCGAGCGGAAGGTCTGGCCACTCTTCGCGGGGGCCATGAAGGGCCGAACCATGTACGTCGTGCCCTACCTCATGGGCCCGACGGGCTCGAAACACAGCCGCGTTGGAGTCCAGCTCACCGACAGCCCCTACGTGGTCGCCAGTCTTCGACTCATGACGCGCATGGGCGAGGTTGCGCTCGCCGAGCTCGGCTCCGACGGAGCCTTCGTGAAAGGAGTCCACAGCCTCGGCGATCTTTCGCCCGAGCGGCGCTTCATCTGTCACTTCCCCCAAGCAAGGACCATCTGGAGCATCGGTTCTGGATACGGTGGCAACGCCCTGCTGAGCAAGAAGTGCCATGCCTTGCGGATCGCGAGCGTCGAGGCACGCGACGAGGGCTGGATGGCCGAGCACATGATGATCGTCGGCGTTACTGACCCAAAGGGAGCGAAGCACTACATCGCCGCGGCGTTCCCGAGCGCCTGCGGCAAGACCAACCTCGCCATGCTGGTGCCGAGCCTCCCTGACTGGAAGATCGAGACTGTAGGCGACGACATTTGCTGGATGCGCGTCGGCGACGACGGACGTCTCTGGGCGATTAACCCGGAAGCGGGCTTCTTCGGCGTCGCGCCCGGGACGAGCGAACGGACCAATCCCAATGCCCTCGCGGCGCTCTCGCGGGAAACGATCTTCACCAACGTGGGGCTTCGTGACGATGGCACGCCCTGGTGGGAGGGACTCTCCCTTTTGCGCGACGATGAGACCGTCACCGACTGGCGTGGCGAACCTTGGCAAAAAGGTGCTTCCCACCCGGCAGCCCATCCGAACGCAAGATTCACCGTCGCGGCTCGTCAGTGCCCGACCGTCGGTCCGGGCTTCGACGATCCCATGGGCGTGCCCATCTCCGCGATCATTTTCGGCGGGCGTCGCGCACGCGTGACGCCGTTGGTCTACGAGACCAGGGACTGGGCGCACGGAGTCTACGTGGGCGCGACGCTCGTGTCGGAGACAACTGCCGCAGCGACAGGCGCAGTCGGCGTTCTTCGCAACGACCCGATGGCTATGATTCCGTTCTGTGGCTTCAACATGGCCGACTACTTCGCGCACTGGCTTTCGATCGGCCAGCGACTCGCACACCCGCCGCGCATCTTTCACGTGAACTGGTTTCGTACCAACGACGAGGGCAAGTTTCTCTGGCCAGGCTTTGGTGAGAACATTCGGGTTCTCAAGTGGATCTTCGAACGGCTGAAAGGGCCGAACGGCGCACGGGCGACGCCCATCGGACAGGTCCCGACGTGGGACGCGATGGATCTGCGCGGGCTTGACATCGGTCCGAGCCGCTTTGAGCAGCTCGTCGCGGTCGATCCGAACGCGTGGATGGAGGAAGCCGAGCGAAGCGGAAAGTTCCTCGACAAGTTCGGCGAACGCTTGCCCGAGGCGCTCCGCAAAGAGCACGAAGTCCTTCTTTCGCGACTCCGAGCTACCATCTCTTGAATCCGAGCGGACCTTCTTCGCGTGCAACGCCGACCGCAGCGTCGAGCGACACCGTTTCCCAGTTTGCGCCGGAGCAAGATGTTTCGGAGACAGGCCTGCGCGCTCTCGGTTTGCGCCGTCGCCAGGGAGGGCGCCTGAGCGACTCGGTGTTCGACGAGGTGTTCCCTTCGGGCGCCCGCAATGTGTCGTGCAACTTCTGGACTCCCGTCGCGGTCGCCCAACGAGCCGCTTGGCTTTTGGTTCAAGAGGGCTGCCGTCGAGTGCTCGACGTGGGATCGGGGGTCGGCAAGTTCTGCGTCGTTGGCGCGGCATCCACCGACGCCACCTTCGTTGGGATAGAGCACCGTGGCCACCTCGTCGTCGCGGCACGAGAAGCGGCGCGCCGCATTGGCGTGTCCTCGGCGCATTTCATTCACGGCACGCTGGATGGCATGGTCGCTTCGGAATTCGACGCGTTTTATTTCTTCAACCCGTTCGAGGAGAATCTTTGGACGGCGGAGGTCCAACTCGACCAGACCGTGGCTCTGTCCGAGCGCCGCTTTGAAGCAGACGTGAAGTGCGCGCAGCAGATGCTCGCGCAAGCGCGCGTTGGAACCCGTGTTGTCACGTACTACGGCCTTGGAGCCGCAATGCCCACGAGCTACGTCCTCAGTTATCAGGAACCGCACCGGTCGAGCTTCTTGAAACTCTGGGTCAAGACCGGCTCCGGCGAGTCCTCTCAGGTCCGCCGCCCGCGACGCGCCGCACGTTTTGCCGATTGGGACTCGCGCGGAGCGGCCGCCCAAGGATCCCCATGACGGCTCTGTGGACCTCATCAAGCCCGACCGGCACCACCACCCGCCATAGAGCGAAAGGCCTGCCGCGCGCCTTTGCCCACCAAGCGGGAGAGATCGCAACGATGACCTCGCAAAGAGCGCGGCCACCCCGCCTGGTACGACGTCTCAGTAACGGCCACCTCGTTGACACCGTCGAGGGAGGTCCGGAGACGCTCGATTTCGTAGTGGATCTCGTTTGTCTTGGTGAAGACATCTCCATCTGCGACGAAGCAAGTCGCGAGGATCGGACCCAGGCCGTACTCGCGCCCGCGAGCTTCGAGCGGCTGCGAAGAGGCGAGGGCTCGCCATCGTCCGTCGAGGGGGTGGCGCTGGCCCGCGCCATCAAGGCGCTCGGTGACGTCCGCTCCGCGTTCGAGCGCATCGCCGGGCTTGAACGCCTGCTGCAAGGGGCCGTTCAGCATGACGCCGATTCCGCGCGGGCGAATGCCGAAGCAGCTGGTGGGCCTCCCACCACCGCATCTCGAAGCTCTCTCCGACGGGCAAGAACACCCGATGAATGAGGAGAGAAACGCGGAAACTCCGGCCGAAGACCTGCCCCCGGCAAAGGGGCCCCTGCAACCTCCAGCGCGAATGGCTGACCCCAAGCGTTCTGACGACGCTCTCTTCGACGCGATGTACCCCGAGCGGATCCGGCTCGTCTCCCGACGCTTTTGGACCCCGATCGCCGTTGCTCAACGGGCGGCAGAGCTCCTGAGGAGCGCCGGTGCACGCCGCGTTCTCGACGTGGGCGCGGGCGTGGGAAAGTTCGTGCTCGCCGCCGCTCGTGCGGCACCCGAGCTTGACTTCGTGGGCGTCGAGCAACGGGCGCATCTGGTCGAGGTGGCTCGCAGGGCGCGCCGCACGCTCGGGATTGCGAACGCACACTTTCACGTCGCGGAAGCGACCGCGGTATCATGGCGCGGGTTCGACGCGTTCTACTTCTTCAATCCTTTGGCCGAGAACCTCTTCGATGAGGAGGACCGGCTGGACAATCGTGTCGAGCTAAGCCACGAGCGCTTTGCGCGGGACGTGCTCCGCGTCGAATGCACGCTGCGTAGGGCGCCGCTTGGTACGCTCGTCGCCACGTACCATGGATCGAGCGGGCGCATCCCATCCTGCTACGAAGCTCTGGCGAGTGAGTCCGCCGGCTCCGACCGATTGAGGTTGTGGAGAAAGTATCGCGAGAAGGACGACGGATCCTTCTTCGTGGAAGTCGGTGACAGCATTGTGTGGCACAAGCGAGGGATGGGACTCGGCCTCGCTTGACCTCTCCACAGAGTCCAACGGCTCGCGCGGACGGAAAGACGTTGGAGAGAGAGGGGCTCACGCACAGTTCGCCTCGCGCACAGCAATGCCCCACCCGTCGCCCTGCTCGTGGCCGAGAACGTGAGGCTCCGCGGCGCCTCCGATGACAGCGCTGAAACCCCTGGGGGCTGCGCGCCACTATGCCAAGAAGGCGGCACATTAGCGGGAAAAGGGGAGAGGCTCGGCCTTTCCCCGAGTCCACGCGTCGTCGACAACGAGCGTCTGCCTCAATCCAAGTTCCTCGGCCTTTGCCTCCACCGCCTGCGCCACAGCCGTATGGACGGCGCGATCGAGGACGCTTGGGACCAGATCGTCGCCGCGTGCGGCGCCCGCGATCGCGCGGGCCGCCGCGATGAGCATGGCGGGCACGATGGCGCGACTCTGCGCCTTGAACGCGCCGAGGAACAAGCCGACGGACCCAGCTACCGACAGCACGTCGCCGCCGAGCGCGCCGGCAAGCCCTCGGCACCCAGTGCGGCGACGGCACCGTGAAGCGCGCCCGGCGCGTCCGACCGCCTCCCCCTCCGCCCCGAGTACCCGATCTCATCGACGCACCCGAGCTCGCCGCCATCATCTTGCTCGAGCACGCCCTCGACGTCGCCGCCGACGCCCTCCTGGCCGAGCACCTCACGCTCATCGACGACTTTCAACGGCCTCGCGACCACGGCCCCGTCGTCGCTCTCGCCCATGCCATCTGTCTCCGCAGCGCCGTCCTGGCCGAAACCTCCGGCGCTATCGACACGCCGTCAGCGATGCCGCGACAACGCCCGCCCGCGATCCAGCGGACGACAACGCCTTCTGACAGTCCCGTCCCCCCGCTCAGACACGGCCGAGCGCCCGCGAGTCCTACCGGCGTCTTGGGAGCCGTTCCACGATCGCCCGGCGCTGCCCCTCGGCGAAACCGTAGACGCTGACCCGCCCCCGACGGAGATGGGGTGGGTCACGATCCTGCCGCGCCCCGGCGTATCCGCAACCGGTGCCCTGGGTCACGACGCGCCCCCAACTGGATCACGGTAAGCGCGCCGCTGAAGGCGTGATCGGGGTGACGGTGTGCGAGGGCGACTCCGTTGCACCGGCGAAACAGACGCTCCGTTATGCGCGGGCGGCCTCTCGCTGCGAAGTGAAGGTGTACCCGTACGACCACTTCGACATCTACTCCGGCGAACCGTATGCCGTCGTGTCGAAGGACCAGCTCGAGTTCTTGGCACGCACCGTCCCGGTCCAAATCGCCGGCAGTCCAAGCCATTCGTGAGTGAGCCTTTTCAGCGGCGCGCTCGCGCCCTCGGACCCCGGGGCCCGGAGCGACGCCGTCGCGGCCCGATTCGGGGAACGACGCGACCATCTCGCTCAGGCATGGTCTATCTCCCGTTTCCGCCACTGAGCACTTCCCGTACTTTTCGCGTCAGTGAAGCGGGCGTGAGCGGCTTCTGAAGATACGGAACGCCGGAGTCGAGGACACCGTGGTGGAGGATAGCATCGTCCGTGTAGCCGGACATGAAGAGCACCTTCATCTCGGGCCGCATGCTTGCAGCGCGCTCCGCGATCTGCCTCCCGCTCATGCGAGGCAGCACCACGTCGGTCAACAAGAGGTGGATCTTCGATCCGTGCTGCTCGCAGATGAGGAGGGCCTCCCCGCCGTTCGGGGCTTCCAGGACCACGTAGCCATTTCGGCGAAGAATGTTTCGGGCGAGGGCGCGCACCTGATCGTCGTCCTCGACCAGGAGGATCGTCTCGCTGCCGCGACCGGATTCCGGTGCGGGACGCTGCGAAGCGCGAACCTCGGTAGCGCCGCTGACCATCGGGAAGTAGACCTTGAACGTCGTCCCCGTGCCCGGCTCGCTGTAGACCCAGATGTGACCCCCGCTCTGCTTGACGATCCCGAAGACTGTCGCGAGACCGAGCCCGGTTCCCTTCCCCTTCTCCTTCGTGGTGAAGAACGGTTCGAAAATCCGTGCCTGCGTCTCCTTGTCTATCCCGATCCCATTGTCCGTCACCGCAAGCATCACGTAGGAGCCGACCCTGACGTCGTGGTGCGTGCGGGCGTAGTCGTCATCCAGCTCGACATTCGCGGTCTCGATCGTCAACTTGCCGCCCTGCGGCATGGCGTCGCGCGCGTTGACCGCGAAGTTCATGATGATCTGCTCGATCTGGCCTGGGTCGGCCTTGACGTTCCAGAGTCCGCTCGCGTGCAGCATCGTAAGCTCGATGTCGGCACCGAGCAGCCGGCGGAGCATCTTCTCCATCCCGGCGCCGCTGGCGTTCAGGTCCAGCACTTTCGCTTCGAGCACCTGCTGCCGGCTGAATGCGAGGAGCTGCCTCGTTAGGTCCGTCGCGCGTAGACCTGCCGTCCTGATCTCCTCGACGTCGGCACGAAGGGGCTCATCGGTCTTGAGGTCGGCGCCCATCATCTCCGCGTAGGACAGGATCACGGACAGGATGTTGTTGAAGTCGTGAGCGATGCCTGCGGCGAGCCGCCCAACGGCCTCCATCTTCTGCGCCTGACGAAACTGCTCCTCTAGCCGGACGCGTGTGGTGACGTCTCGTACCGCCGCGGCAACCTGCAGGCCTGCGCTGGAATTGATCGGCGCGAGACTGATTTCCACGGGGAATACCGTCCCGTCCTTTCTCAGCCCTCGGAGGTTGGCCCCCCCGCCCATGGCGCGCGGCACTGCAGCGCGCAGATACTGCTCCCGAAGGCCGACGTGGTCGGTTCGGCCGGATTCCGGAATGAGCGTCTCCACCGGCTGGCCGATGAGCTCTTTGCGCGCGTAGCCAAAGAGCGCTTCCGCCGGCCGGTTGAGCAACGTGATCAGGCCATTCGCGTTCGTTATCACGATCGCGTCGGGCGCAAGCTCGAAGAGCTCCTCGAATCGCTGCTCGCTCGTGCGCAGATCGCGCTCTAGGTGTCTGCGCTCACGACGCGTCGCGACCTCCCGAAGCTCTCGTTCGATTGCCGGGACCAGGCGAGAGAACTTGCCCTTGACCATGAAGTCGTGTGCGCCCGCGCGAAGGGCCTCGACTGCGACGTCCTCGCCAACGGTACCCGAGACGATGATGAACGGCAGATCGAGGTTCCGCTCCTTCATGAGCCCGAGTGCCAAGAGCGCACTGAAGCGTGGCATGTCGTAGTCGGAGATGATGACGTCCCAGGTTTGCGCTGCGAGCGCGACAGACATCGCTTCCGGCGTATCCACGCGCTCGAACGCGACGTCGAACCCTCCGCGCGTCAGCGCTCGCACCGCGAGCAAGGAGTCTTGCTCGACGTCCTCCACCATCAACGCTCGCAGCGGCTTCCCCACGATATCAGCGCTCCGTGAGCGGCGCGGTTTCGTTCAAGACGAGCCAGTATAGCCCCAGCTGCCGCGCCGCTTCGACGAACTGCACGAAGTCGACCGGTTTTCGGACGTAGCTGTTGGCTCCCAGGCTGTAGCTTCGGATGAGGTCCTGGTCTTCGTTCGAGGACGTCAGGACGACGACGGGGAGGAGCTTCGTCCGTTCGTCAGCGCGCAGCGTCTTGAGGACCTCGAGACCCTCGACCTTCGGAAGTTTGAGATCGAGAAAGATCACCTGCGGCATCGCCGCCGGATCCCGATTCGCGTGATCACCCCGAGCGAACAAGTAGTCGAGCGCTTCTACGCCGTCGCGCGCGACGACCACTGGGTTCAAAATGTTGCTCTTCTTGAACGCGCGGAGCGTCAGCGCTTCGTCCTTCGGATTGTCCTCGACCAGCAGAATGACCCTGTCGTTCATGTCACGCGCTCCTTGTCGTTCAGGGTGAAGTGGAATGTTGCTCCGCCGTTGACTTCCCCTTCCGCCCACACACGACCTCCGTGCCGACCGACGATACGCTGTACCGTGGCCAGTCCCACTCCGGTTCCTTCGAAGTCGGTGGCCGCGTGGAGGCGCTGGAAGACGCCGAAGAGCTTACTCGCGAAGGCCATGTCGAAACCGGCGCCGTTGTCGCGCACGAAGTAGGCGCGATGACCGTCGGTCGAGCTCACACCGAACTCGATGCGTGCCCCGTCGCGCCTCCCGGTGAACTTCCAGGCGTTACCCAATAAGTTGTCGAACACCGCCGTGAGCAGTCGAGGATCGCCGCTATCCTCCAGTCCGTCCAGGATTACGACGTCCATAGAGCGATCGGGCTGGCTCCTCCGGAGGCGCGCGACCGCCGCTCGAGCGAGTGCGCTAAGGTCCACCTCCTCGCGTTGTAGCTCGCTTCGTGTGACCCGCGAGAGCGTGAGCAGGGCATCGATGAGTTGCCCCATGTGCTGGGCGGACTCGCGGATGAAGCGAAGGTATTTGCGCCCCTCCTCGTCGAGCCTGTCGGCATAGTCCTCCAGGAGAGCCTGGCTGAAGCCGTCGATGCTTCTGAGAGGCGCGCGCAGGTCGTGAGCGACCGAGTGGCTGAAGCTCTCGAGCTCGCGGTTGGCGCCCTCGAGCGCAGCGGCGTAGTTCTTGAGCTTCTCTTCGGCCACCTTCTGCTCCGTTCGATCGAGCACGAACCCGACGATCGTGTCGGTACCCTCCATGAGAACGAGCCCGAGGACGACGGGCAGGCGGCTGCCGTCCCTTCGCAGATACTCCTTTTCGAACGGCGTCTCGCTGCCGCTTCTTCTCAGCTGCTCGATTGCAACCCGATCGCGCGCATGCCACTCGGCCGGCGTCAACTCGACCGACGTCAAGCGGCCGGCTTCGAGCTCCGCCCGCGAGTAACCGAGCATCGCGAGGAACGCGTCGTTGGCATCGGTGAGACGCCCACCGAGGTCACCGAGGATGACCCCGATGATGTTCGAGTGAATGAGTCGTTGGAACCGTGCTTCGGTCTCTCTCCAGACGAGCTTCTCGCGCATCCGGCGGTTCTCGTCCTCGAAGTGTTTGCGGCGGAGCTGAGCGCGCAAGCGGGCCTTGAGGACGTCGAAATCGGCGGACTTGGCAATGTAGTCGTCGGCACCGGCGTTGATGCCTTCGATCATCGCATTCCGATCGTCGCGCGCCGTGAGCATGACGAGGGGGATGTCGCGCCACTCGACTCGCTGCTTGATGCGCCTGCATGTGTCCTGGCCGGACAGTCCAGGCATGATCAGGTCGAGCAGGATGCAGTCCACCGGCTGAACCGCGAGGAGCTCCAGCGCCTCCTCGCCGGACGTCGCCAGGACCACATCGTAACCCTCCTGGCGAAGCTCGCTTCCGAGGGCGTAGAGATACGTGATGCTGTCGTCGACGGCGAGCAGACGCTTGGGGCCGAGGAG
>OCTA010005614.1_pt1 | contig 10820 bp, 3 predicted proteins | sample 1538991 | NCBI WGS metagenome assembly OCTA01 (sample SAMEA3539302, study PRJEB22396) | soil metagenome | biome: tundra; feature: field; material: soil | place: USA | collected 2010-05 | depth 0.15 m | reverse complement strand
GTGGCCCAACCGTCGGCCAAGTTTCGAACCCGAGCTCTGCCGCGCCGAGGAACCATCGGGTGCGGTTTCGCCCGGCGGGGGCAGTTGGCCCCTGTTTCCGGCACTCAAGGTTTCAGTCTGATTTGAAATTTGCGGCTCAATCGATTAGCTACGGCAACGGCGTTTGCCGTGATATTCCTGGCTGAGGATCCATTATGCCCAAGCAAGATTTGGTCTCGATTTCCGGAAGTGGGCGACAATCGGTGGCGAGGACGCTGTTGCCGTCGGTGAACCACTTCGTCGTGGTCATGCTGGAGAACCGCTCGTTCGATCACATGCTCGGGTTTCTCTACGCAGCTCAGGGCAACGTCTCGCCCCTGAGCCAGCCGTTTGAGGGCCTGACCGGCAACGAAACCAACCCGGACGGGAAAAGCGGTCAGGTCAAGGTCTTCAAGATTCTCTCGACCGATCCGCATCCGTATTTCATGCCGGGAGCGAACCCCGGCGAAGGATATCTGAACACCAACTGGCAGTTGTTCGGCACGGAACAGGCGCCTGTGCCGATCATCCCCTCCACCAACCAAGGGTTCGTGACCAATTTTGCCTCCACGCTCGCTTGGGAGTCCAAACAGAAGGGAAGGGTGGTGCCGGGCACCACGGCCTCGCAAATCATGGGAATGCATACTCCGCAGACTCTGCCGATCCTTTCCAAACTCGCTTCCGGCTTCGCGGTCTGTGACCATTGGTATGGCTCCGCTCCTACAGAAACGCTTCCCAACCGCGCCTTCCTGGCGATGGCCACGTCGCAGGGATTCGTGCGGGATGCGAGCTGCAAGATATATACCGCTCCCAGCGTCTACACGCTCCTGGAAAAAAACGGCAAGACGTGGTCGATCTACGGATACAACGCCCCCCCGTTGTCGCGTGGATCGGTGGCCGACATCACCTCCGCCCCGCCGGGCCATTTTGGATTATTCGCTGACTTCCAGAAGGCGGCGCAGCAGGGCACGCTGGCCAATTACGTCTTCCTGGAGCCGGCCTGGGGCTCGGCCGGAAACAGCCAGCATCCGATCGACGATGTGTCCAAGGGCGAGCAATTCCTGCATGACATCTATTACGCGCTGCGGGCGTCGCCGATCTGGCAGCAGACTCTCTTGATCATCACCTACGACGAGCACGGCGGCTGCTACGATCACGTCTCGCCTCCGGACAATGCCGTCGCCCCCGACAACGCTGCGGGAGAACTGAACTTTGACTTCAAGCGATTCGGCCCGCGTGTTCCGACCGTGCTGGTCTCGCCATTGATCGCCGCCGGGACCGTGTACCGCGCGGCCGGGCCGACGCCGTTTGACCACACGTCCATCCCGGCGACGGTGGAAAAGCGGTTTGGACTCGCCAGCCTGACCCGGCGGGACGCCGTCGCCCCAGATATTGGCGGAGTTCTCACGCTGGCCCAGCCGCGCAAGGATGATCCGCTGAGCGGAGTCAAGGTCCCGACCAACGCCGCGAGGCGGGCCGCGGCGCCGGGTCCCAGTCACTTGGAGCAGGCCTTGGCGGATTCGGCTGAACTGCTACCGGTCTCCGACACGCCTGGCCCCGGCTACCATCATTACGTCCCGGCATTTCGAACCGGAAAAGAGGCCGTCGAGTACGCTCGAGCGCGCTATCGCGCTTACGATCAGAAACTCGCCCGGGAAGAAGACGGTAACCGAAAAGTGTGAGTTGAAGCGGAAGCCTTCCGCGCGCGCCGCAGTCCGGACGGTTGGGCTGTGTCGCGGGCGCGACCGTTTCATCCTGCGCCCGGCCCGCGATGAAGTCACCTGATCGGCCCGCGCAGGTTTTCTTGAGCCTCGGCTTACGTTGGACATGATGGTCGAACTTGGGTGAACCGGCCGGCCGCCCAACGAATTCGATCTGCGTGAGGTTTTCGCTGCCCACCGGGTTTCTGCGACGGGGGACGGCAATCTTTGCGGGCTGCGAAAACACCGCGAGGAGCGAAAAGCGATGGCTTGCCAGCGAATTTCAGAGCTTCTATTCTGAACCCGGCGAGTTTTGCGCCTCCGCGATCAACCGCCCGGACAAACCCGACCCCACGTCCGCCAACCTTCCTGCCCCATGCCACCCCACATTATCAAATGGGCCCTGTGTTTGCTTATCCTGCTGCCGGTGACCAACCGGCTGCCCGCCGCGGAGAAGCTGGATCTGGATCGGATGCAGCCCGTGCCGGCCGGCGAAACGATCCCGGTGAGTGATTTTTTCCGGCCTAATCTGCTGCGGGAGCCAAAATTGAATCCCTCCGGCACATATATGGCCGCCTTGGTTACGACCGGCGAGGACCGGCACCAGTTGATGATCGAAGAACTCAAGACCCAAAAGATTGAAACGCTGGACGCCCTGTCGGATAACGACATTTACGAAGCCAACTGGCTGAACGACAGCCGTCTTATCTTTGGAATCGGGTTGGAGAAACGCTACGGAATCGGCCTGTTCGCCGCCAACGTCGGTGACCTCTATGAATGCTACCCGCTTCTGCAGTATGTCGCATCCCGTCTGATCGCCGTTCCGTGGCAAGAGCGTCTGCGCCCGCTGGTGTCGATTCATGCCGACAGTCTCAATGCAGGCCGGCAGGATGAAGCGGCCGTCCTCAACACGAACGTCCGGTCCGGAAAGATAAACAACTTTTTCAGGGCGGGGATGAAAGGCGGGGATGTCAAGGATGTGGAAGACGACAACCAGAAGCACATCACGGAAACCCACCTGGGACCCAAGGGCGGATTGAATGCCGGCTTTCTGGCCGACAGGGACGGGCGGCTGGCGTATGGTTTCACCGCGCAGGACGGCCTCTTTTCGATGCATCAATTGGTGGATGACGATTGGAGGAAATGTCCGATCGATCTCGACGAGGTCGACGTGCTCGATTGCGGCCGGACGCACGGGGAAGTCGCCGTGCTGGCTCGCCGTCAAGAAGGCAAACCCCGCGCCCTGCAATTCATGGACGCGGCGACCGGCCGGCTCGGCGATGTCCTGGTGCAGGACAAAGCCTATGACTTCGACGGTTATTTGTATCGCGATCCGGGGACGCACGAAATCGTCGGCGCCGTGTACGAGCGGAACGGACCACAGGTCGTGTGGTTTGATGAAGGCTATCGTAACCTGCAGAAGGTCCTGAATGGCTTCTTTCCGGGTTTGGTCGTCCGCATCATGGGGAGCGACGAGGCCGGAAAGATCTTTCTCGTGACGACGTATTCCGACCGCCAACCATCAATTTACTACTCGGTGGATATGGCGAAACGCACCTACGGCTTGATCGAAAAATCGGCGCCGTGGATTGACCCGGGGCGCATGCAGCCGATGAACATCATGAAATTCAAGACGCGTGACGGGCGAATGCTCGACGCCTATGTCACGCTCCCGGCCGGGGCCTCGAAAACGAATCCGCCGCCCCTGGTGGTCCTGCCGCATGATTTTCGGGACTTTTATCGGGCGTACGAGAACTATCATGTGCGTGACAGCTGGGGTTTCGACGCCGAAGTCCAGTTCCTGGCGAGCCGGGGCTACGCCGTGCTGCAACCGAACTATCGCGGCTCGGCCGGGTACGAGTGGCTGTTTCCGCAGGAAAACGAATGGGACTTCCGCAAGATGAATGACGACGTGACGGATGCGACCAAGGAATTGATCGCTGCCGGAACGGTCGATGGCCGCCGGGTGGCGATCATGGGCTCGCAGTTTGGCGGATATATGGCGCTCTCGGGTGCGGTCAACGAGCCGGCCGTGTATCGCTGCGCGGTCGCGATCGAGGGAATCTTCGACTGGGCCAAGTTGATCCAGGATAACAAATACTACCAATACGACGACCATACTTACGGGTTGATGTTGCGGAAAATCGGCAATCCGGCGAAAGAGGAAGCGAAATTCGAGGCCATCTCACCTGTCCGGCATGTGGATCAAGCCCGATGTCCGGTGTTGGTCGCCTACGAACAGCATCCCGTGGATTATTTGGTGCAGTCGAAAGAACTGATCAAGCAGTTGAAAAAATATTCCGTCCCGCTTGAGGTGCTGGCGGTGGGCGATGATCGATACGGGATGAGTCACCTCAAGAATCGCGTCGAGATGTACACGCGCATCGAGGCCTTTCTCGCCAAGAATCTGACGCCGGCATCGCCGGCGTCCGTTGCCGCCGGCTCACATTGAGCCAATCGCCGTCGCCCAGAGAATCGGCGGGGCCAGTCTGCGGAAGATGATTTCCTGTTCCGCCATCGGTCGCTATTGGTTCCTGGCGATCCAAGCGGCCGTGACGACAGGGGCGGGTTGTTGATCACCTCGAAATTGCAGAACCGGTGAGATCGCCAGAAAGGGTCATGCTACCGCCCGTTTTGCTATCGACACTTGCCGTGAACGACGGAGGTTCCAGCCCGATGCGGGAAAACTAAGGGATAAATGTGCGGCCTAATCCCTTGCGAGCAAGTTCAAGCGCGACCAGGCCCGGGCGGGAATTCCGTTCGTGGATGAGTTGGGACGGCGGGCGGATCTGCACTCGCTTTGAAAGACCTGCGGACTGCACTCGTGCTCAGCGGCAAACACCCGCGCGTCGTCATGAGAGCTGGCTTCCTTTAGTCAACCTCCAGGTCACAAAGACCTACGGTGTCGCGCCATTTGGTTGGATTCCGGCTGGAGGCGAGCATGCACCGACGATTAAACCAAAATGATAGCACCGACAAGCCGGCGGATTAACTCTTCGCCTGAAAGATTCACTCTTGTGGGCGCGCACCTTGTCGTCAGAATTCGGAGGATTAGAATGCAGGAAAAGAAGCACTTCGGCATGATGTGGCATGGGCAGGGCGGCCGCATCCTTCTCATAGCCGCGGTAAAATTGGTCGGCGGGTTGATCCTCTTCTTTCCGTATGAGGCGCGTCCAGACGAAGTGCTTCGCGAACCGCCCAAGCTCTACTCGGAACAGTTGGCGCCTTTGCTTACCCCAAAGGAACAGGTTCTCAAGACAGATCAAAAATCACTCGAAGCAAACGTGGCCGGAATCACCCTGCTAGACGAGGCCATCATTTCGGTCGATGAGTCCGGCCGCCGCACGTGCGTCTTCCAAGTCTTCCACAAGGCGCTGACCGATGCGGGAGCTCATGGCATTGCCGAAGAGACCTTTATATTCCGCAAGAAGGACCAGCGCTTCTTTTTCGTTCTCGCGGAATCCATTCAGCCGGATGGATCGGTTCAGTCGGTGGCGCCAAACGCAGTTCTGGTTCAATCGCCGCAACGAGGGCAGCAATATTCGTTGTATGACGATCAGGCCGAGGTGCGCATTATATACCCGAACGTGAAGCCAGGGAGTATCACCCATGCCATCGTCGTGCGGGAGGATCTGCAGACGCGCATGCCGGGGGAATTCTCTCAGGTTCTCACATGGAATGCAACCTGGCCGATTGGCCAGATCCGGTATCTGGTCGATGTGCCGGCGGATTTGGACAAGCGCCTGCACATCCACACGCTGGGCAACAACGTGCCGGTCACGGTACGCGAGGATCGCCCAGACCGTCGGGTTCGTTATACCGCGATCAAGAATCGGATCGGACCGGTGCGCGACGAAGTGAATCCGGCGCCGGCGAATCAGATTGGTCCTTGCTTGAATTTCAGCACGGTGGCCGACTGGGAGGCTGTCGGCCGATGGTATGGCGGTCTCTTGCAGGGGCGTGACCATTTAAGCGCCTCGCTCGCTGCGCAAGTCGACGATTGGACGAAGGGGGTGGAAACCCCGGGCGCCGTCCTGCGAGTCTTGCTGGCCAAAGTGGCAAACGACGTGCGCTACGTTGGACTCGAACTTGGCGAAGCCAATTATCAACCGCATGACTGCAACGAAGTGTGGACCAACCAATACGGCGACTGCAAAGACAAGGCCAACCTCCTGACGGCATTTCTACACCATAAAGGCATCGCTGCCCGTGTGGTATTGTTGAACGCCGAACACGCGGGTCTGATCGACCGACGAAATCCGGGTTATCAAGCGTTCAACCACGCCATCGTGGCGATTCCGGAAGAGAAAGGCTATTTATATTGTGACCCGACTCTCGCCTACGCGTCGCCGGGCATGATTAGTCCAACGGATGCCGATCGGGATGTTTTCATCATCACAGATTCTTCCGGCCAGTGGGAGCGAACCCCCCTGCAATCGGCCGGAAAGTTGGACTATCGCTTCGATCTGACCATGAAGCCGACCGGCGAACTGGCGGGATGGTTGGTTTTGACAGGCGATCGCTTCTACGGGGCGGCTCAGCAGGACTACTATCAGAAGCTCGACGCCAACGAGGCTCGTCGGCAGTTGGGGGAACTTTTGCGGAGTTTTTATCCAGGCGCCGAGGTCATCGACGTCGTCAACCGTTCGGCGCAAGACGCCTCGCAGCTTTATACGCTAAAGGCCTATTTTCTGGTCCCTCGACGGCTGGAAAGCGGTGCCGGAAGACAGACTCTGACTTTCCCGCAGACCAACGGGTTGTTTTGGTCCATGGGCTATTCTCCGGAGCGGGATTCCCCGTATTTCATGTATCGGGGCCATGTGTCAGTTTCTTGCACGGTGGCGCTGCCGTCCGACCTTGTTCCCGGCGACCTGCCCGCGCCTTACGCCGTGGCGACCGTCGCCGGAACGATCCGCGGGGAGTGGCGGGCGGAGAAATCCGCCTGTCGTATGGAACTGCATATGGAGACGACCCGGTCTCAGTTATCCCCGCCGGATTTCGCGGGGTACTATGGTGCCATTCAGGCGTTGCGGGCTTGGCTGGACAAACCCATCGAGTTATCAACCAGTGAGTCCACCGCGGCGCCGGCGTCCGATCTTGCCGTCGAGGATTTTCCCCTGATGCCGACCGGCGCGGGCCAGCTAGCCCTCCTGGAAAAACGATTTCCACAGGGAGGGAATCCAACCCAGCGGCGTGCCGCGTTGGAGAAGATCCTGCAGTACTTTCCTTCGGACAAGGAGACGGTTTTTCAGGCAGGGGTCTATTTGAGTGAACTCGATTGGGAAGCAGGTCGGAAACAGGATGCGGCGCTCCGGCTGCAATTGCTCGTCGCCGCCTACAAGTCAGAGCTGCAACCGAACATCTTTGCTTTTGGCGAGATGATCTATGGCACGATTCTGCACCGGCTGGACCGCGACCAGGAAGCCCAGGAGATCTTCGTACGAATCGCGAATTCGACCGGCTTGACCGACCAATTGCGGGCGCAGGCTGCGCTAACTGGGGCCGACATCCTAAGGAAGACTGCGCCGGACCGAGCGCTCGAGCTGTTGGCGGGGGCGGTAGCACTTCCGTCGTCAATCCGGCCCGAGGCGTGCGCGCTCATGGCCTACATCCTTCTGCAGCAGGACAAGGCCACGAGCGTGAGGCAACGCGTGGCAGAGGTGATTGCGGCGCATCCGGCGGAAGCGGAGGACTTGTTGTGCCGCGTGGCCAAGAGTTCCGGCGACTGGACAGCACAGGGGGACGACCAGCGACAACAAACCCTGCTCGCAATTCTCGCGGAATCAATGCCCCAAGCCAGTGCTGCGTTGAGACAGGCGATTGCGACAGCAAAAGCCCGCCGGGAGAGCGGTCAGGTGTATGGGCGTATTCAGGGCAGATTGAAAGACGCGATCGCCCGCCCGCCTCTCTCCAGTTGGTATCAGCCGGACGGAGACCAATCGCTGACCTCGGACGAGGAGTTGTCCCTGGCCATTAAGGCTGCCGAGCAAAACGGCAAGGCGGACCGATGCCTCGAATTGGCCGTTCAAGCGCTGCTTGTCCTGCCCCCCGACGGTCATTTTCCGCTGCGCTTGGGAAGGGCAGCCATCTATGCTGATTGGACAGAACGGAGGGCTGGGCAGGCTCTAGACCAGCCCATTCAGTTGCTTCTCTTCGACTGTTGCGATGAACTGTCTGCCGAAGAAGATAATTATTACTGGGGAAGATTGCTGCGCGCGCAACATCTTGGGCGAAAGGGAGACTACGCAGGCGAGCAGAGCATCTACAGGACGATGCTGGAGAATTCCGGATTAATCGAAGTGGTAAAGCCAGCCGTCTATGGTTACCTCGGGGCCAGCCTGGAAAAGACCGGGGATTTTGAGCAGGCCCTTGACGCGTATGCGGGATTGGTGAAGCACCCATCCGTCTCTCCCGAGCGGGCATCGTGGTTGTTGCGGGCCGCTTTCATCAATCTGCATCTTAATCGAACGGAGCCGGCGATCCGAATTTTGGAGATCCTTGAAGCCACGGATGAAGCGACGATGCGACGCACGGAAGGGGCGGCGCAGATCCGCGAATTGATTGCCTTGCATCGTTCCGGGAAGGCGATGGAGTTTTGGGCGAGACAGAATCGCTGGTGGATGGCGTGGCAAGCTCTGGTCAAAAAGATGGAGCTACCCCCCGCGGGCGTTGAAACGGTGGTGCCGCTGATCGTGAGTCGAAACGACTGGGGAATTGCTCTCGACGGGGCGATGAAAGCCAATGATCGCCTTCAGTTTCTCCAGGAGTTAAGAAAAGGGATTAGCGCCGCTCGCTGGTTGCCCAACATTTCCGTCGATGCGGCCGGCTTGCTGGCGCTTCTGGCGCGTATCGCTCCGGAAGCGGTGAGCGACTACCGGCATTTGGTCATCAGCATTTTGGAGCAGGCGCAGGACATGTATAACGCACCGGAGACCCTGTGGGGAGGGCCGCTAATGCTTGCAGCGAACTATTATGACGACGGTCAACCCGGGAAAGCGCTCGAGATTATCGCGAGCCTGCGCAAGATCCCGCAATCTAATGGAGATTCGCTCCGCGCGATGCATCGCCTGTGGGGTTTGGCGGCCTATTCCACCCGGCACGGGATGGAGGAGAGTGCGGCTGCCTTGAGCAAGGATCTGGAGGATCCAAATGTGGTTCCAGCGCGGGCCGATCTCGTGGGCCTGCTGGTCGAGCTCGATTGGGCCCTCTGCCGAATCTCGGATAAAGATGCGCTGCTAAAGCGCGAATTGGCAAATCCCGTCATTCAGAAGGATGCTCGCGGATTCAGGATGCTGACAGCGCAAAACCAGGCGTTCAAGGCTGCTAACTCAGTCGCTAACCAGTCGTTCAATCTGCCTGATCTGAGAATAGATGTCGATCTATCGGCGCCAACCAGAGGATACGGGCAGACCAACGCGCATGCCGATGTATTGCCGAAGCCGATCCTGCAAAAGATGCCCCTCTATCCGCAAGAGATGGCGAAAAGGAAACTGCATGGCAAAGTCATCGTTCTGTTCGTAGTCGACGCGACCGGCGCGGTCACGGACGCCCATGCCATGGGTAAGCCCAACGCCGAGCTTGCCGCGTTGGCCGTGGCCGCTGTCTCCAAATGGAAATTTGAACCCGGGCGGAAGCGTGGCCAAAGAGTGGGGTATCACATGCAAGTACCGATCGAATTTTAGCATAACGACGTGTGAGATTCGACCCGAAAACGGAATCGGCACATATCGTTGGTCGTCGCGATCGGGCGCACACGGAACCCAGCGCAACGTGCTTCGGGCGCCGCGGTTAGCCGGTCGGTGGCGTTTCCAGTCGCGTGGAGAAGGTGGTGGACCCGATCAGGTTCGAACTGACGACCTCCGCAATGCCATTGCGGCGCTCTTCCAACTGAGCTACGAGCCCATGAACCCTGCGAAGCGGTGTAAGATCAAAGTTTCGCCTCTGAAGGCAAGGACTTTTTCCGCGGCCGGAACCTGCGGTGGCGTGCCGCCGCATCCGTGCGGACCTGCGATCTTGATCAAAGATCAGCCGATGGCGTGACCCGCTGCGCCTGACGCGTCACAAGAAAAGGGTGAGCCTTGGGCGGCCACAAAGAATCCGGACGGCCAGCGGTGTGATCGTGCGCCGGGGGGGGCGCGGGGCAAATGCAGAGCCGTCTTTTCGGACGGCCCGCTTGCTTGTGTGCTTGAGTGTGACGAGACTCTATTGTCAGCTGCGTGCCCGGCCGGCCTTCTGCGCGCTCTATGTCCGTCAATCGACCAAGATCTTCAATTTCGTGTTTACCACCCGCTGATGCTTGCACTCGGGAACTCCGGAGAGGGGGCTTGTTTTCAGGGCACCCGGGAGTCCAGGTTCATGATGGTTGCGGCAATTCCCTCGCGCGCGGCCGCCCGCTTCGGACGCAGCCCGGGCGCGCCCCGGTGAAACGGGCAACCGGCTGGTTCCAACATGGGGAACAGGAGCGGTGCATCGTGGCGTCAGGAACACGCGCATAAAATGGAAATCGTCTCGTGGCGCGTGAAGCACTGGCTGGCCCGGCGGACACATCCTTCTGCCCCGGATGGCGAGCCACCCCTCCGAGCCGAGCTGTTCAGCCTGGAACAACTCGTGCGGCACGCCAAAACGCTCGCGGCCGAGCATCAGGTTGTCGCGCTGCGGGGTGCCCCGATTCTCCTGGCCCGGCTGGACGAGAACGAACAGATCCTGAAGAGCTACAATCGTGCGACCCAGACCGCGGACCAAACCCGGCAGGTCACCCATGCGGCCGAATGGCTGCTCGACAATTTTCCCCTGATCGAGGAGCAGATCCAGCTGGCCCGGCGGCATCTGCCGCTGGGCTACAGCCGGGAGCTGCCCCGGCTCGGGAACGGCCCGTCCCAAGGATTGCCGCGCGTCTACGACATCGTGCTCCAGTTGATTTCGCATGTCGATGCGCAGATCGACGCGGAATCGCTGCGTTCGTTCGTCGCCGCGTACCAGACGGGCGCGGCCCTGAAACTGGGCGAATTGTGGGCGGTGCCGATCATGCTGCGGCTGGCGCTCATCGAGAACCTGCGCCGCGTGACCACCCGGTTGACCACGGCCCGCAATGACCGCGACCTG
>OCTA010005613.1_pt1 | contig 10822 bp, 9 predicted proteins | sample 1538991 | NCBI WGS metagenome assembly OCTA01 (sample SAMEA3539302, study PRJEB22396) | soil metagenome | biome: tundra; feature: field; material: soil | place: USA | collected 2010-05 | depth 0.15 m | reverse complement strand
GGCCATGGCGAGCCTCATCGTAGGTCGGTCTCGCGCGTCTGCTAGATCCCACGCTTCTCCCACTCCCAACTTGCTTGATTCAAGTTCGGAAAACCTCAGTTGGTGCCAAATCGCCATTGCACTCACCGAGGACCGGTTGGTACCGATATGTCGGCCAGTATTTACCGGAATGTCGGTGCCCGAATCTCAATCGGCGAGACTCATCGCCGTGCTCCCACAAGCTTTTGATGTTGTGCGTCCGTAAGCTTTAGCTGCACGCTGCCCGGCCGGCGCTCAACCATTCTGCCGGGTCCAAGAGAATGATGTACCAACGAACACTTTAGCTGCGCCCGGTCGCAGTGAGATGCTGCCTGTATTGGAGAACCACCATATGGAGTATGACCTTTTGCTGGCATGTGAGAGAGCTACACTCCGACCGGGCGGCCTGGTGTGCCTGGTAGGAGGAGACTGCGGTGGGGGGAATGTACTGGTGGTGAAACCCGGTAGCGTTTACAGAGCCTGGGCGAACGCGGTCATCGCCATGGCAGTCTGCTGCCGGGACAGAGCTGGAACGTAGGGAACGTATCCGGATTCGTCGACCACGACCTTCTTCTTCTGCCGGGGCTGCTTGAGTCCCTTGGCCGCCCTGTCCATCGCGGTGCGCAGATTCCGCAGATTCCGTTCGCGCGACAAAGCGACGGTCTTCGCTGTTTTCGGCCCAAAGCCCTGCATCACGGCGTTGCTGACAGCCGCCAGGGTGTCCTTGAAGGCATGGGCGACCCAGGCGACAGCCTTGACTGCTTTGGGACTTAGAAGATCTCCCCGCGTGATCGCGCACTTCTTGTCGCCGCCGCAGATCCCCTCCGCCACATGGCAGCTCGCGAGCGAGACCTCACGGGCTTGCTCCTGCTGGAAACGAGTCAGCTTGTCCCAGGCCGACTGCCCCGCAGCGAGGGCCGCCTTGGCGGCCTTGACGACCATGTTGCCGACGATGTGGAGCTCGGCCGCGGTCAACCGGTAAATCCGCATCGCTCCCGCATGGTTGAGCCTGGCGGCCGCTGCGATCTCCTTCATCTTCCAAGGTGAGAACCGTTTAGCGAGCCATTCGTAGGTGAGACGGATCAGCAAATCGATGGTGACCTTTCTCCTGCCGGTTTGCTCCGCGGTTACAGCGGTGCTCCTGGTCTTGTGGACGAGGCTCACGATGTTCTTCTGGGCGGCGGGGGTCATGGCCTGAACCTCGCGCAGCTCGTAGGCGGCGTTGAGGGATCTCTCGACGCAGCCGCAACTCCCGATCTGCTTCTCGTCTGTGCGCTTGAGATCGTAGTTCCGGCTGGATCCGCGCCCGTTGCACACGCGGCACTGGAACCAACTCTTTCCAACGCCGTCGGAACCGCCGATCCGCCCGGCTGGGTAGATCTTCTTGACCTCGAGATAGGTGCGCTGCCTGGCCATAATTGGAGACTATCCGTTTGCTCTGGTGAGCCAAAGCGCTATGTGTTTCGACTATACGAATCAGAGACTTACCGACCCACCCAGAAACCGGGTCAATCGACGGACCTAAATGCAATGCCTTTAATGCAAGAACAAACACAGAACCTCGGCGGCCAGGAGCCCGATAGGGCCGGTCTCCCCAATCCCGTTTCAAACTCAGGAAAGTACGTCGACAACGGTGATGAGACCTGCAATACCTGATTTGGGGTTGCTTTCCCTGGTACCGCTCGGCGCCGGAGCAGTGGCCCGGCTTACGCTGCATTGTTGGTTGTTGGATAAGCCGTTCTCTTTCTCTCGATCTAGCAATCAACGACACGGGTAGGTGGAGATGCTCGGCGACCCTGGCGCCGGGGCGCAGGGGCCCCGCCAAACTCAAGAAGAACCCTGTTCCTGGACTCTGCGGTCTGGTTCATACGATTGAGGATTCCACAGAATCCCCGCCGCGACTATCCGGAATGCCCCTGAGAAGAGCTTATGTCGGCTGGCCGACATCGCCCATAACAAGCCCTTCTCTCCTACTATGATAGGCCGAATTGTTACAGTCCTGTGAATCGGCGTGGACGTCAGCTGGGTACAGAATCACTGCACGCGGACCGAACCGATTCTGCCATTTATTCAGCTTGCCGGCGCCGGTTTCTTCCGGGACAGATGAGGAACCTGTCTCCTCACCTTGAAGCCAGCGCAGGGAGAGCCTACGGCGACCCGACCGGAGCGCTTATCGACATCAACCCTACTCATGATCTGCCGCGGCGACCTGAGTGCCACGGCTCGCTGGGAGTGGTTCCTGCCCGTCCCGGACGCTGGGGCGCCGGATACGGGATCGCGGAGATGATGGTGACCAATCCATGAGTAATGCAGCATTGAGTATCACTCAGACGCGCGTGCGGGGCCCGAGACTGCACGGGAGGGTGCACGCCGGGCGGAAAATGCGACCTCAGCAAAACCAGGGCCATGCTGCGCCTCTGCGTACGGAAAAGCGCATCTTGGCGCACGCGCGGGATCGGGATGGAGAGCGTTGGACAGCAGACTGGCGCGCCGCCGGAAATCCGGATGCTGGGTGTAGAGGGAAATTCCCAATGAATTCGACAGATATACAGGCTTCACCCTATGGTCTGGCCTGGCGCCAGACTCTAGGATCGAGCTACCAATCATGACGATCGTAGAGATCATCGCCGGCTGGAAGCAAGCGCTCAAGATCGAGGAGCTGGCACGCCTGCTCAACTGCTCGAAGGGCAAGCTTTACAAGATGGTCGACACAGGCCGCATCCCTTACATGAAACTTGGCAGCATGATCCGCTTTGACCCGGCTACAACCGCCCGCTGGGTGGCCGATCATATGCTCACATCCATTTGATCGCATTGACCTTCTTGTGCCCGGGAACGTCCTTGGCTGGCGCCAGGTACAAAAGTACCGTCGCCAGATCCTTGTGGCCCGTGTAGGACATCACAGTGCGGGCATCGACGCCATTCTGCAACAGCGTGGTCGTGTACGAGGACCTGAACTTCTTGATGTTCCAGTGCATGCACTCCTGAGCCTCACTCTTACATCCAGCACAGCGTCCACAGTTGAGGCCGGCGTTACGCGCCGACCTCTTCAGCATTGTCAACAGTTTCCAGTTGGGGGTGTCATTGCGGGTGCCGAGAACCAACCTGGTTCCGGGGTTGGACTTCTTCCATCCCCTCAGCGTCTCCGCGAGATCGTCGGGGAGGGGAATCGAACGCTCTTCACGATCCTTGATGCGGACGTCGTCGATGGTGTCATCATCCAGCATCTCCCGGACTCTGATCTTCTTTGCGCGGAAGTCAACGTTGGGCCACTCGAGATGCATGGTCTCCTGCATCCTCATCCCGGTCTTGAGCAGCGTCTCGTAGACTACGCGTTGGTAGTCGCCGGCGGATTTGAAGAGAACCTTCAGATCGGCAGCGTCATAGACCTGGACTTCCTTCTTCGTGTAGCTCGGTGCCCGTTCCGCGAGCTCCTTCACATTCAGCTTCAGCCACTTGAAGAAGCCAAACAGGCTGACGTGCTTGTTGTAGATCGTCCGGTCCTTGTTGCCTGCATCCCTCAGGTGCTTGTAGAACTTCAGGACTGAGCCCTCGGTCACCTGATCGGCGTAGACGAGCTTGGTGGCCTCCAGGAAGTCGTCAACGGCTATCTTGAATGTCTCTGACGCGCGCTTCTGGCCCTTGGCCAGATGCCGCTCAATGTACTCATCCCTTTTCTTCTTCAGGTGTACGCGTACAGGGTCTGGGTCTTCGACGGTGATACCCGCCAGCTCGGCGGTGGCACGTACCTCTGCAAGTTGGGACTGTCTCTGCCAGGCAGCCATGGCATCGGCCGCGTCCGCTCCGACATTGCGGAAGATCGTGCGCGTGCCTTCGTAGCTGCGAAGAACGTAGTGGCCCTCGGGGAAAGCAACAGGCTTTCCATCGACCAGCGCATACCCTGGTCTGATCCTCCCGTTCTTGCCCATGACGATCGGAAGTCGTTGCCAACCGTCATCTGTTTTGCAGACTCTGAGTAACGTGATCGTGCGGTTTGCCATGAGGCTACCCTAGATTTATCGTACCATTTTCGTACCAAGGCAAAACTTCCACTGTAAGATCCTTACTATCAACGTTGTTATTGAGTGCTGCACAGTCCCTCGCTGCCCACCATTTTTTTCGCGTGCAAGGATCGCGGGCGCCGGGTTCAGCGGACCGAACGCAAAGATGTCCGCCTTAACGAGTCGCTGAAACGCCATTGAACCAGCGTCTTGAGGCCATCGGATATGGAGATGTAACCTCTGATGGCGAGAAGAACGTCGGGGAATCCGCCGGCGAAGAGCTATGCATTTGCAGGAATCAAAAAGCTCAACAACGCGAGGTTTTACCAGTTGCGAATGTCTCTCCGCTCATCTGATGAGAAAGTGAACTAACAGGGACTCTAATCGACCTTTTAGGGTTCATCATTTTATGCATCCTGGATCATCTTATGCATCTAGGATCATCGCGATTGAATTCGATCACCTCCCGGCTCCAGCCACGATGGCTACGTCTGGGTGGGCTGGCCGTGGCCGCGTGTCTGACCGGCACATTGCTCCCCGCGCAGGATACGCCCGCGCAGTCTGGCGCGACACCGACGCTGCATGTTTACACCAACCTGGTGCAGATTCCGGTCCTTGTCCTCACGCCCGAGGGCGAAAAACTGTCCTCGCCGATTGCTCAAAATCGATTCTCCATCAGCTTCGATGGCGGACCATGGTCCCGGCCGACGTACGCCCGCCTCGAAGGCGATGACCCAATCGATCTCTCCATCGTTCTGGATACTCGATTGGCGCGGGAGGACTTGCTGGGGAGGATGGACCAGACGATTGCGGACCTTGCGCCCTCCTTCCTGCACCCCAGCGATCGCGTATCCATCTATGCCATCGACTGCTCCAGCATGGATTATGTCGAGGATGTACCCGCCGAGTCCGGGCAGCTGAAGCGTGCGGTGGACACCGCGTTGAGCACATGGACGGCTCGAAGGCACGGGAAGAAGGCTGCGTGCAATCCGGAGACCCACCTTTGGGATCTTCTGGCGTTTGCAGCCGACCGACTGTCGTCCCACTCGGGACGGCGCGTCGTCCTGGCGGTGACCGATGGACACGACAAAAACAGCAAGCGCAGTTCGATCGACCTGGTGACGATGGCCCAAATCGCGGGTGTAACCATCTTCAGTCTGGATCCCTCGTAGGATGGGAGTTCCCGGTCCCGGTCGGACGATGACGCTCTCTTGTCGAATGCGTGTGAGCTGACTGGAGGCGTGATGCTGAACTCCCATGGCAGCAGCGCGCCCAGAACGACGCAGCGCTTTACCCAGATAGTGCGCGAGCGATACATCCTGGAGTTTCCGCGACCCCCAAATTTTCGAGCCGGAGCGCATGTGATGTCGGTCAGGATCGATAAGCTCAACGCCTTCATTCGTGTGTCGGGCGACGGAGTTCCGCTCGCCGACTCGGCCATTATGGCCGATTCCTCTACGATTGATCCCGGCCAATCGCTTTCGCCCCAGGTTGCGGTTCTTCCCGCGAATTCTGCACCGGTCGCCGAAGATCGGCCGGAACCCCTGCCCGCGGTCATACCACCGCCGACCGCTGTCGTGGCTCAGCCGCCAACTATCGCACCGGCAGTCGCGGAGCAGCCATCGTCCGGCAGCGTCACACCCACTATCAAAGTCGCCACGAAGCTCACCGTAGAAGACGTGACCGTGACAAATGCCCAGCGCAGGCCGGTGCATGGCCTGGAGCGGTCCGACTTCACGATCAAGGAGGACGGCAGACCGCAGCCGATCCGGGATTTCGAGGAATACGGCACCGAGAAGCCGCCGCCGCAGACTGCCCCACCCCTGCTGCCGGCGAACACCTATACCAACGCGCAGCCGACGCCGGCCAACGGCAGCGCCGTCAATATCCTGCTGCTGGACGATGTAACCACCGGCCTGGCCAATCGTCTGGTAATGGCTCCGGAAAACGTGATGTATCCAAGGGAAGAGGCGATCAACTATCTCAAGAGAATGCCGCCGGGGACGCAGGTCTCCATTCTTCAATTGGGCAATGGATTGCACCTCGTTCAGGGTGTCACCACCGACAGAGCAATCCTGCTCGCCGCGCTGAACGCCGTCTCGTTCAAAATGGCCGCCGGATCCGATAGGAATCCTCCGGCTAGCGCCCAAGACGCCTGTCGCCGTATGAATACGCAGAGCCTACTGGTGGTGGAGGCACTGGAGCAGGCGGCTGCGTTTCTTTCGGGGATCAAAGGAAGAAAAAACCTGATATGGTTCACGCCGGGCATCCCCTGGCTTACCGGCTACCCTGCCTTCAGCAGCCTCGAGTGCCTGATCGATTACACTCCGCAACTCCATAGGGCTTACGGTCTGCTCAACGAGGCACAGGTTGTGCTCTACCCGGTAGACCCGCGCGGTCTGCCCGCCGGTTCCTTTAGCGCCGGACCGGGCCCCAATCTCAAGGAGGCGCCGGCTCGGGCGGGGGCCATTGTCCCGTTGAAGGAGTCGCCGGCGCAACAACTCGCCATAGTGGCTGCGTTCCCAGCCCAGAACGCTGCCGAACAAGCCTCTCTGCGGGACATGGCCGACGCCACCGGCGGCGTCCCCTACTTCAATCGCAACGACCTCGACGGCGCCGTCGAAGAGGCGATCGCGACCGGGGCGGACTACTATTCCCTCTCCTACGTCCCGCCGCTTACCAAATATGACGGCCAATACCACAAGATTGACGTCAAGGTGGACCGTCCCAACCTCAACCTGCAGTACCGCCCAGGGTATACCTCGGTCGACCTGACGAAGCTGCCGGAGTCCTCCGAGCGGAAGTCATCCAAAGGCGCGCAGCCGCCACCGGACCCGCTCGACCTCGCGATGGCCCACGGTGCAACTCCCTCATCCCAGCTGTTATTCAATGTTCGCGTGACTCCTTCGACTGCACCGGCGAAGCCTGGCGACCCCCTTGTCATCGGATCGCTCAATCCCATGCTCAAGGGCAAGTCGCTGATCCGCTATGACCTCGTGTTTACTTTCTCGGGAGATCAGATCGCATTGGTGGATGAGATCGACGGCACGCGCAAAGGGTCGGTCGAGTTTGACGTCGCAGCCTATGACGCTGAGGGAAAAATGTTGAACTTCCTCGGCCAGACGGCCAGATGGACCGTCAATCCCAAACAGGTCGCGCAGTTTACGCAGCAGTCACTTCAAGTGCCGATGCAGTTCGATCTGCCTTCCGGGAAGATCTTTGTGCGCTTCGGAGTCCTTGATTTGCCCTCGCAGAAAATCGGTACGCTGGAGATTCCCGAGACAGTCGCCAAATGAACGCGCAAATTCACCTTAATATCAGCGTGATCGAAGAAAAAGACGAATCCCAAAGCGATTACGGAGCCGGACGTGGCCGCCGGATTCAGCGGGTTGGGCTGACCGGTGGGGTTCGGACGAAGATCACGGATCTGGCGTCGGAGTAGGCGGCCTTCCAGTTGGGCAATAGCGGCAGGACGTTGGCCATGGGAGAGTTGCGTTCCAGCAGGCAGAAGTTGATGTGGTACTTGTCCAGCAATAGATCGGGCGCGGTTTGCAGGGTCGCCCATTTTCCGAACTCATCGATGACGCCGGTCCACTCGTAGACATCGGCCCGGCCATCGATGAAGACGGGATATTCAGGCGCGGCCCAGATCAGGTATCCGCCGTCGTCCCAATCGTTGAGCATTGGTGCGGGCAGGTGCTGGGCCTGGATGAATTCCACTGCCTTCACCGGGCTGTGGTCCTCCACCTGTGCGATCAGATTCCGGCGGCTTGGGAAGGCCAGGAAGACGGTCAACAGGGAGGATGCGATGAGCACCGCGTTGGCTACAGGATGGTCTCGTTGGGCACGGTACCGGTCCCATGAGTTCGCCAGCAGGCGCGAGAGGACAGGCGCGATCAGGATTCCAGCAGGGAAGACCAGGCGACGATGGCTCCCAGCGATCCAGGTAGCGACAGCGATGGTGAGCGCCTCATGCCAGAACAACTCCTCCCGACGAGCGATTACCAGCAGAACAATGGCTCCCAGGGCTGCGAGCAGCGCGATCCCGCGGGGATCGGTCAGTTGCAGCGGTTGCCACTCGGATACGGCACTGAGCACGATGGGCTGGTGAAACAGCGTGTCCAGCGGGTATCCGACCAGCTTCACTCCGCCGGGATTCAGACAGACTGCCAACAGGGAGAGAGCGACCGCTATGGCCAGCATTCTCCGGTCGCGAGGCATCCAGCGCGCGGCCACGAGCAGGCCGGACTGAAAACTCCAATAGGAACTGAACAGAACCAGAGCGGCCACCACCAGGCCAAGAAAGAATGAGCTGTGGCAGTTGGCCCAAAGCGCAAAGAGTGGGGGCATGGCGAGGTACCAGCGTGGACTGCGACTCCGGCCCAGTTGGAGAACCAGCAACTCCAGAATCAAGAGCAGGTAACCGATCATCTGCGGCCGAACCGCGAAGCCGCTGGTTCCGAACACCCAGATGGTGAGAGCGCCGAGGAAGGCCACCTTGGCATTTCCTGAATAGATAGAGCACAGGGCGTACCCGGCGATGAGGATGGCCGCAGTGAACAAGCAGAGCCAAACCATAAGGCCGGAGTAGCCTCCCGCCTTGAATGCGGCGTATATGAGCAACTGCGAGAGCCATTCCTGCGCGATCCGCGAATGGTGGTTGGTGGTGTAAGAGAAGAGATCCGCAGCCGGGATGCGATGCGAAGTCCAGGTGACCTCGCCCAGCTTCAGATGCCACCACATATCGGGGTCGTCGAAGCGGCCGCGCACGGTGAGGACGCCAAGGACGGCGAGAAGGGCGGCAACTGCCGCCGGGAACGAGAAGGTTCTTTGTAGAGCGCCAGTGCGTGCAGGACTTGCGGTTGCTGCGGGAGCGAGCGACTCAGGGCTCACGCAGTGATTTCCAGCTTGGGATCGTCCGAATCGAGACCCGCGTCGGAGCCGGCTACGCGGATGAGCCGGTGCAGGTAGGCGCGGGAGATTTGCAGGCTGCGCGCGGCCAGGGTCTTATTGCCATTGTGCTCGCGCACGGCAGCCACCGCGAGCTTGATCTTGTAGTCGCGCAGTTGGCGCTCGAACGAACCGGCAGGCTGGTAGTCGTCGATGCTGACGACGCCTTCGTCCTGGATGTGCTGGGGCAGGTCCTCCAGCTTGATGCGGGCGTCCTGAGCGACGATGATGGCGCGCTGGACCACGTTCTCCAGTTCGCGCACATTGCCGGGCCAGGAGTAGCTCTCCAGCGCAGCCATCGCGTCCGGCTCAAAGCACACCATCGACTTTTGATACAGCTCAGAGTACTGGCGCAGAAAATGGGTGGCGAGTTCGGGGATGTCTTCGCGATGGTCCTGCAGCGCCGGGGCATGGATGCGCATGACATTGATGCGGTAATAGAGGTCCTCGCGGAACTTGCCCTGGGACACCATCTCCCCCAGGTCGCGATGGGTGGCGAAGATGAGGCGCGCGCGCATGGGCAGGAGCTTGTTGCTGCCCAGCCGGCTGAATTCGCGCTGCTGCAACACGCGCAGCAGCTTGACCTGAACGGAGAGGCTGAGATCGCCAATTTCATCCAGGAACAAGGTGCCATCGGCCGCCTGCTCGAGGAAGCCCACCCGCGGGCCGACGGTGCCGGTGAAGGCGCCCTTTTCGTGGCCGAAGAGCTCAGCCTCGATCAGCGTCTCCGGGATGGCGCCGCAGGAGACCGCGATAAAGGGTTGACCGGAACGCTTGCCGAGGTTGTGGATGGCGTTGGCGATGAGTTCCTTGCCGGTGCCGCTTTCGCCGGTCACCAACACCGAGGCGCCGATGCTGGCCACGCGGCGAATCAGGTCATAGACCTGTTGCATCTGCTGGCTGGAGCCGGTCATGCGATCGCAACAAGCGCGGCTCTCCAGCCGCTGCTGCGCCGATTGCAGTTCCCGCCTGAGTGAGGCGTGCTCGTAGGCATGGAGCAACATAGCCTTGAGGTCGCGAATGGAGGGGGGACGGCGCAGGTAGCCGTAGGCGCCCAGCCGGACAAGCTCAGCGGCACTGGAGCGAAGCGTGTCGTCGGCCATGATCACGATAACCGCGGATTCTCGAGACGTGATGATGCGCCGGAAGCACTCCAGCCGCTGCTCCAGGGATCGCTGTTCCGGAGACGTTTTGACGTCGAGATCCAGAATCGCGACTGCGCATTCATCGGCATCGAGAATGCGAGTGATTCCGGCCTCGTCCGGTGAAGCGAGAATCTGAAACTCCTTGCCCAAGGCAGAGGCAAGAAGCGGTTGCAGGCTGCGATCTTCCGAATACAGGCCGATTCGAATCGTCAATTGAGTTCCCTCTGTTTGCGGCTGAGGTAAGACTGCCATTCTATGCCGTGGCGGAGTTCTCATCGAAGTTGCCTTGCACCACGGGCGAAGCTCGAGGAGGAGTTGTGCTCGGCAGAGTCGCTGCCAGGGGACGATGCAGCTGGAGTCCCTGGGAGAAATTGAGACAATAAGGCGGAAAATCGGTGCGACAAGTTGGATTAGATCGGCGGCGCGGCCCACCGTCGGCGGTTTGAGCTTGAGGCCCTAACTGAAGCAATCCGCTGGCCAATTCAATTTCTCCCCATAACCTACGTGTATTCATTTAGATAAGGTGCGCTAAGGTCGGAGCCAAGTGCAATCTATTGCATACTAAGTGGTAATCCCTTACATGATTGTTGGATTGCACTGACCGCATTCTCGGGATATGGTGAGGTTTCAGAACCGGACTGGCAACCTGGATTATCCGCGGCGGAGCGGTGTGTATATCCTCTGCTTCACACGGAACCCTGGATGTAA
>OCTA010005612.1_pt1 | contig 10822 bp, 9 predicted proteins | sample 1538991 | NCBI WGS metagenome assembly OCTA01 (sample SAMEA3539302, study PRJEB22396) | soil metagenome | biome: tundra; feature: field; material: soil | place: USA | collected 2010-05 | depth 0.15 m | reverse complement strand
TTTTTGGGTACATGGACTTCTTCCTTTTTGGGTACATGGAGTTCTTCGTTCGTCACGCGGACTTCAGCATTTCATCCCACGTCACTTCTTTCCGCCCATACTGGGCCATGCGGCCCATGATGCACGTGAGCGTGCTCTCCACCGCGGTCTGGGCGGTATTCTCCGGCCGGTGTTCCTGAATCCGCTGGATGAACTCGGTGAGTGAATCGATGGTGATGTCCCGTACCACGCCATTCACCACCGGTTCTTTTTCCTCTAAAATATCGGTCCGGCTGCGATAGTGGCGCCAAAACTCGCGATGCGTCTCGATAACTCCGGTGGTGCCGAAGAACATCTCCTTGACGTCCCGATACCACCTCGGCGTGATCATACAACCGATCAGATGACCCTGCACATTGTTGGCGTAATCGAAGGTGACGTAGCAGTGGTCCGTGTTATCGCCCACCGTGATCAGAGTCCGGCCGCCCGAACCGACCGCTTTCGTCGGGTGGCCTCCCAGGAACCAGTTCAGTATGTCGACGCCGTGTACGTTGTTCTCCACGATATAGTCGCCGAAATACTGACGCCACTCGTGCCATTGCTCCATAATTTCCCGCTCCGTTGTCGGCGGGGTAGCACCTGTCGGGCGCTCGGAGCCCACCTGGTTCTTCACCCAGTAGGAATGACCCATCACAATCCGCCCGATACCGTTCGACTCGGCCAGCTTTTTCGCCTTCCGGTACCCGGCGCCGTAGCGCTGCTGGAACCCGAAGGTGATATCGAGTTTGCGGTCCGCCGAGTCGGCGGCGCGCATCAGCCGGAGGCACCCCGCCACATCGGCGCCGGCCGGCTTCTCGATGTAAATGTGCTTCCCCGCGCGCACCGCCGCTTCCAGGTGCTCCGGGTGGAGGAAGACGGGCGTGGCGATGATGACCGCATCCACCCCGCTCTTCGCAAGCAACTCCGTGTCCCTGCCGTACGCCTTTGCGTCCGGCACCCCGGCGGCCTTCTTGGCCGCCTCGATCTTTTCGGGAAATAAGTCGGCCAGGGCGACCAGTCGCGCGCCGGGAACATTCTTGGCCAGGGTCATGCCATCGTGCGTGCCCCGCCCCCCACAGCCGATCAGCCCGACGGTCACCGCCGAGTTTTGCGCGCTGCCGCGCACGGCGGCGAACGGTACGATGGATGCCGCCGTGACCAGTTCACGGCGCGAAATAGTCGCTCGGGTTGTATCCTTCATTGTCGTGTCCTTCATTTGGGTTTCCTTTCCCGTCTCTCGCATGCTTGTGGTCGCTCAGTCAAAGGTGGCCAGTTCCCGGATCAGGTCGAGGTCGCGGAACGTGTAGCCGGTGGGCTCGTATTCGGCCGTCACATATCCCGGGTAACGGTCGCCCAGTTCGTAAATCGCCTGGAACACGTTGCGGAAGTTGATCTCGCCGGTGCCCGGCTCGTGCCTGCCCGGTGCGTCGGCAAAATGGATCTGGCCGATCTGGCCGATGTTCTCGCGCAGCTTCCGGATGATGTTCCCCTCCGCCAACTGCACGTGGTAGATGTCGAACAACAGCTTTACCCGGGGGCTGCCCACGCGCTCCACCAGTTCCAAGGCATCCCGCGTGGTGTCGAGGAAGTAGCCCGGATGCTCCTCGGTCGAGTTCAGCATCTCCACCACCGCGGTCATCCGGTGCCGCTCCAGCAGCGGGATGGCCGCCCGCAGCGTAGCGACGCAATTGCGCAACTGCTCTTCGCGCGAAACGCCGGGGATGGTGTTGCCGGAGAGTAGCTCCAGGCGGCTGCATTCCACCGTTTCGGCGGCGGCGATGCAGCGGCCCAACTCGCGGAGAAAGCCCTCCCGGTCGGCCGGATCGTTCAGGCTGCAACCCAGCGCGTTCACGTCCGGGACCTTGTTGACCACCAGCACGCCCGCGCCGAGAGCGTATCTCCGCAACCCTTCCGCATAGGTCGCGAACTCGTTGGCGTCGCGCCAAGGGAAGTTGTCGCAGGTGTCAAAGCCGGCCCGGGCCACGCTTTCCAGCGCCTGCAACACCGGCACCGGACCGAAGTTCCGTGCCGCCACGGAGAGGCGCAGCCGGTTCCTCTTCGGCTCCGTCGCTTCCGCGTGAATCGAATTGTCCAGAGTTTCCGAACTCGCCAACGGTGTTTGCATGATTTCCTTTTCTTAAAGCTATGCTGACACGCTTTACAGCGGGTATGGCGGTTCCGGCGGGCTCATGGCACCACCCCCAACCCCGGCCCATCGAGCACTCCGGTCTGCATCCGGCCGCGGACGAGGCGGAAGATGCCCGGGAACCGCTCCATCCAGGGCTCGTTGGCGGCCGGCACGTACTGCCTGCCGTTGGATTCGATGGCCGCCACCGTCGGCACATGCGCGGCCAACCCGGCGGAGTGGAGGAGGGACGCGCCGGGACAGGTCAGGTCCTGCACGCAGAGAAACATATTGAACTGGCGCGCCGCGGCTGCCATCAGCAGGGAACCCGACTGCCCCTTGCAGGCTTTCAGCGCTACGCCCGAATAGCCGAGTTCGCGCGCCAGCAGCAGGCTTTCATAATCCAGCAGCGATTCGTCGATCACCACCGGTTTGATCTTCGCCACCTCGTGCATCCGGTTTTGCGGATTGGCCTTGAGATCGCGCGCCGTAGGCTGCTCGATGTATTGCACGCGCTCGAACGCCGCCGGCGAGGCGCACTCCACCCGCCGCAGGAACTCCAACACATATTCGGGATTGGAACAGCGCTCGTTGAAATCGAGCGAGTAGAACCAGTTGGCGACTCCGCGGGCGGCCTGCGCCGCCTCCGCCGCACGGTTCACCGCCAGTACGCGCTGGCAGTCCCACTCCAGATCCCCGCCGTCCAGCTTGACCTTGATGTGCGTGAGCCCGTCGGCGGCGATCCACTCCCCCAAAGTCTCCGGCAGACCGTCGCCGATCCGGCACCCCAGGTCCGATTCGAAGATCGGATCGAGGGCGCCCACCAGGTGATACACCGGCATCTCGGGTTTCGGCGTCTGCGCCACGTACCGGTCCAGGTAAGTGCCGTTGAAGGATGCGTCGAGATAGAATCCGAGATCGTGGCTCACGTACCCGGCGCCGTAGCCCTGGTAACAGTTGATGCCGTTGGCCTTCCCGAAGCCGTCGTGGATGGCGGCGTCAATCGGGCTGGCCGCCACCAGTGTGCACAGCCTGGGAATCGGCTCCGGCAGGTTCAACTCCGCGGCCACGCCGGCTGCCGCTTCGAAGTAGAGCGGCTCCAGCCAGTGGTGGATGTCGAGAGGGTGTCCCGTTTCCCGATTCCGCGCCGTCACCTCGACCAGGCGTTCCGCCAGGCGCTTCATGGCCAGCAGGGTCTCCGCGTACGGCAGGCGGCGGGAGGGAAACGACCAGACGTTGCCCAGCGGCATGGAGCCGAATCCCCACGCCTCGCTGCCCGCGCGTGTTCGCACCAACACGCGCACGTTCAGCAGCGTCACCTGGTCCACTACCGCGCCGCCGAACTTGATCGGGGTCCGATAGCGGTAATCCTCGTAATCGAAGCGCACTTCCTCCGCGCGCACGTCCGTCGTTTTTGGCACGGGCCTTGGCTCCCCTTTTCCGCTGCCGCCCCTTAGAAGGCGAATCGCAGTCCTGCTTGTATTATGCGTGCGGGATTCGCCGCCGTGAACTGGCCGAACCGCTTATTGGTCTGCGACCCATCCGGCGCGAACAGCGCGGTCGTGTCCAACGTCGAGAACTGCGTGTGGTTAAACGCGTTGTACATCTCGAAGCGGAATTCCAGGCGGCGCATCTCGGCGCCGAGAGTCCATTTTTTCGAGATCGATGCGTCCCAGTTGTTGGTGCCGGGCCCGCGGATCACGTCTTTGGGCGCGTTGCCATAGGTCCCTTTGGCGGGCCGTCCGAAGGCGCTGGTGTTGAAAAACCGGTAGAAGGTCTGATCGCTCTTGGCCAGAATGGGATTCTGCAGCATGACCACGCGCGCACCGTCGCCGCCACCCGTGATATCGGCATTGTCCGTGGTGGTCAGGGTGATCCCCAGCGGTTGTCCGCTGATGAAACTCGTGATTCCCGATACCTGCCAATTGTCGAACGCCTGCCTGGTGAACGCGTTGTTCCAGTGGACGCTCGCCTTTGGCACGTCCCATGTGTAGGAGAATGCCAGGTTGTGGGTCCGGTCGTACCCGGCCTTTCCGTAGTTCCACGTGCGGATGGGAACGTAGGTAGCGATATCGGTGAAGGTACTGGACGACAGTCCCGGGTCGTCTACAAAATCCATCGCCTTCGACCACGTCCACGACACCCCATACTGCACGCTGCGGGCGAAGCGGCGGTTGACCTGCACCTGCAACGACTCGAAGTTCGAGGTTCCGGAGAAGTCCCCGTATTGAATGTCGCCGTAGCCGGGATAAGGCCGCAGGAAGTTGGTCGGCAGCGGCTTGCCGGGTGAGGTAGCATCCTGGTTCGCCGCCAGGAAGTTGGCGCCGTACGGAATCTCGTTGATGTTGGTCTCTTGCATCAGGTGGCGTGCCACCGATCCCACATACGCGGCATCGACTACCGTACCGAACCCCACGGCCTGCTGAATTCCGAAACTCCAGTTCATGGTGGTGGGCACCTGGCCCAACTGGGAGAGCCCATCAACCGTCGTGGGGAACAGCGACTGCTGCGCTTGCAGATACGTGGAGAGGCTGTTGTAGTAAACGATCGGCGTATTGCGCAGAGGAGGATTCTGGGTCATGACGAAAGCTTCATCGCCCCCGATCCGGTTGTAGAAGATTCCGAAGCCGCCCCGGACCGCCGTCTTGCCCGTGCCGAAAACGTCCCAGGCGAACCCGAAGCGCGGAGCCCAGTTGATGCCGCGGTTGTCCACCAGTCCCTTTGGATACGACTGTCCGGCAACCACCATGCCGTTGTAAATGTCGCCGGAATTCGGAACGAAAGCGCCGATCAACACCGCGGGCACCGTCGCGCCCGTTCGCGGATCCAAGCCCACGCGCGTCCCGCCGACGATGGCCGGCTGGTAAAGCGCGGGGGCTTTCGCGGGGTTGTAACGGCCCATCACAAAGCCCGCCAGGTTATTCCCGGCGCTGTAGGCAGGCTGCACCACGCACATCCGCAGGCCGATATCCAGCGTCAGGCGGTGCGAGACCTTCCAGGTATCCTGGAGATACCATTCCACGTTGGTGAACCGCCCGTGGGCGAATGTCGGGGAGTCCGATTCCTGGTACGAGTTAAAGTCCCCGAGCACGGTATTGGCCCACGCCCAGCCGGTGTTCAGCGGGTTGTTGGCGTTGGCTCCGAAGTCGAACGAGCCGCGGAACAGCGATTCGCGCCGGGTGTTGCGCGCCGTCGGCTCGAAGTAGATGCCGGCTTTCAATGTGTGCGCCTCGTGCACGTAACTGAAGTTGTCGGTGTAATTCCAGATATTGGTGGTCCCCAGAAAGGGGAACTTGGGGTCCATCAGCAGGTTCACCGCGTTGGGCACGCCGCCAAAGGAAGCGTCGGGCACAAAGCCGAGCGGGTTATTCCCGGGAAAGAATTGCCCCAGCGTTGACAGGCCGACCTTGGAACGCTCGTTTTGGGCCAGCGCGGCGTCATTCAGGAAATAGCGCTGCTGCAAGCCCCGGTTGACGCCCCAGGTGAACTCATTGACGGCGTTCGGCGATATCACTCGCGTGAAGTTGGCCACCGACCCATGGCCGGCAATGTTGTAGTACATGGGCGTCTGCCCCCAGTTCGCCGAGATGCCGGTGAACCCCTGGTCGCCGTGGTACTGCTCGGAACTGAGAATCCCCCGCCAGAAGAAAGTGGTCTTCGCGTCGATCATGTAATCCAAGCGCAGCACCTCGGTGTTGCGCGGGTGATCCACCACGCTCTGGAACACGTAGTTGTACTGGTGGGTGGAGCTGCTGGTGTTCGGCAGAGGAAACATATTCAGGATCGCCTGGCCGTTCTTGTCGATACGGTTCGCCGGAATCACATTGCCGGGAAAAGCATGGCCGGTGCTGGGATCCGTGATGATCTGCAGGCTGTTGTTGGATAGCAGCGTCTGCGAATAATCGCCCTGGCGTTCCAGCGCCGTGGGTACGGTTCGGAACGTCACCGCCTGCGGCGCGGTTTGCGGCGAGATTTCGTGTGAAAAGAAAAAGAAGAGCTTCTCTTTGCTCGTGTTGAACACGTGGGGTATGTAGACCGGTCCGCCCAGGGTATAGCCGAAGATGTCATACCGGTAGCGCGCACGCGGGAGACCCGTCAGGTTGTTGAAGAAACTGTTTGCGTTCAGCGCCTCGTTGCGCTTGTACTCGTACGCGCTGCCGTGAAAGGCCTTGGTGCCGGACTTCATGATCACGTTGATCGTGGCGCCGGCGTTGCGGCCGTACTCGGCCTGGTAGTTCGTCAACAGGACCTTGACCTCCGCTACCGCATCCATGCTGGGCTGGTAAAAATTCCCGGTGTTGTTGCCGGCATCCGCGTTGGTGATGCCGTCCAGGGTGATGTTGGCGCTATCCGCGCGCCCGCCCTGAATATTGAGGCCGCCGTTGGTTCCGTTCCCTGGCGCATCCCTGTTCTTCGTGTCCACCACGCCCGGCAGCAGCCGCAACATCCCCATGTAGTCGCGGCCTTTGAGCTGCAGGGTCTCCAGTTGGGACGCCGTGACCACGCCGGAGCGCTCGGAGCTCACCGTGTTCACGGTTGTTCCCTGCGACTCCACCCGCACCGTTTCCGCGCTCGCCCCGAGTTCCAGCTTCACGTCGATGGGCAGGCGCTCGTTGGCGGTCAGGGCAATGCTGGTGCGCAGGAACGCCTTGAACCCGTCCTGTGCGATGCGCAGGGTGTACGTTCCCGGCTGGACGGAGTTGAAAGTGTATAGCCCTACTTCATTGGTCTTCGTGTCGCGCACGGCGCCGGTTGCCTCGTTGGTCAGGGTCACGCTGGCAGTGACGATCACCGCCTCGGTCGGATCCTTCACGGTGCCGGTGATTACGCCGCTGACCGTTTGCGCCGGTGCCGTTTGCAGCCCCCACAGCGCCAGTGCCAATGCAAACCAGAATCTCATATCGGCCCTCATTCGTTCGCGTCAGATTTGGCGAGCGTCTCTCCTGCGGAACCGGCGCACTTGGCGCGTTTCCCAGGACGCCCTCCCACACATCGGTATTATGGCCCCGATTCTCTTCCGGCAAGAGTAACTGTTACCGTTACAAGCCCTGGGACGCGGCAGGGTTGGCGCCGGCGCCGCCGGCCACGCCGCCCACCACTCCGCCGGCCACGCCGAACACGGCCGCATGGCTCATCCCTTCAGGCATGTTCACAGGCTTCTAAACCGCCACTGTCATCTTGATCCCGTCATTCGGCGCGTGCACCAGATCCTGCTTTGTGCCGAGGTACCTTTCGGTCGTCTGGACTGATGCGTGCCCCAGCAGCAACTGGATCTGTTCCAGTTCGCCACCCGCCGCGCGGCACAACTTCGCGCAGGTACGGCGACAGTCGTGGGGGGCGATTCCGGGCACTCCGGCGGCCAACGCGTACGGCTGTAGTAACTGCCAGACGACCTTTCCGCTCAAGCCAACAGCTTGCGCCTGGCCGGCGCGGTTTACCGGTCGGAATACGTATCCCTCCGTGACCCCGGCTGCGGACGTCCACGCGTCGATTGCCACCTTTACCCACGTCGGCATCGGGATCGTCCGCACGCGGCCATGCTTGCCAACGAGGTCCACAATGCACCACCGTCCGTCGCGCTGTTGGACGTGGGGGACTGTGAGCGCCGCCACCTCGGACCGCCGCAGGCCGCAGCCCAGGAGCACCGCCAGGATGGCGCGGTCCCGCAGCCCCTTGATCGTCGTGGCGTCCGGGGCGTTCAGTAGCGTTTGCGCCTGCCGAACCGAGAGCCAGTTACCGAGGCGAACGCCCTTTGATGCCACCCCCTTCAGCCGCGGGAAATCTCTACCGAGATGAAGTCGCGTTGAGCTGAATCTTGAAAGCCACCCCGGTCGACTGTCCCGCCTGGAAGACTTCGACCTCGAAGTCGCTTCCGTAAACGCTACGGGTCGAAGAGGGAGGCTCGACGCGTTCAGCACGCGTAGCGTCCGCCGCGCCAGCGGCTTCGTTCAAACGCTGTTCCGTGAAGGTTGCCCATCCCGTGCGTAATCCGAGACAGACGGTTCAAAGCTCCGGCAGGCCGCCATCGGCAACCGGGGAGCGATATTTCGTATTATCGGTAGCTAACTTCGGGAGCACTGAGCGGCATCCCGCGCTTCGGCCAGGATGCGTCCAAGCGGCGTTGCGGTCAGTTCAGCGGACAGGATGCCGTGCGAGTGCATCAGAAACGGGCACAGGAACACTCCGACCAAGCCACCAATTTTCCCATCGCGGCGGCGCTGCCGGGTCCGGTAGTTCTGGTAGTGACGGGGAGAAGTTCCGAAGCGAAGGCGTTCATCGCGCCCGCTCCGTGATGTACACGCCCCCGAAGATGACGAGGCCCGACACCACCAGCGCGAGCGTGACGTGCTCATGGAGGATGACGATCCCGAAGACGATGGCCAGCAACGGCTGCAGGTACGAGAAGGCCGCCAGGCGTGAAGCTTCCATGCGGGCCAGCGCGTAATAATAGATGAGGTAGCAGATCACTGACGGCAAGAGCGCCATGTAAAGAACGGCGGCCCAGGCCGAAAACGGAACCGTGCGGAAGTCGAATCCGGCCGCTTGCCACAGGGTGACTGGCGCCATCAGCAGCGCGCCGCCGGCGTACGCGAAGGTATTCACGGTGATGGTGCCGTACCGTTTGGCCTGGGGCTTTCCCAGCACCGTGAAGATGGAGAAGGCCAGCGCACCGCAAAACGTGATGAAGTCTCCCGCCAGAGTGGCTTCACCTTGCAGGCTGGTATCGAGCTTGCGGAGCAACACCACTCCCGTCAGCGCCACCATCACGCCCACAAGTTTCCACCTAGTGAGCCGTTCCAGGCCTCGCACACTGGCCAGCAGCAGAATCAGGATCGGCGTAGTGTTTGCGAAGATCGACGAATGCGCAACGCTGGTGTGGCTCAGACCGAGCACGAACAAGAACTGGTTGAGGGCCACGCCGAACAGGCCCAAGAAGACCAGTTGTGTTACGTCCCGGAGCGTCCATGAGCGCGCCGTGCGATGCCGCCGCTCCCACCCGTAAGCCGGCAAAATCAGGATACCGGCCATCGAAATGCGCAAGCCGTAAAGTAGCACTGGGGGAAATGCATGGAGGGCGATCTTGCCGGCGATGTAGTTTCCGGTCCAGCCGGCAATCATCAGGGCGATGAGGGCGTATAGGCCGGCGCTGCCTTTCAAGCGATGGACTCCTCGCGAGCCGTGATGTTGCGGATATCGGCAGGTTCCACCGGAATCGTGAGTTCGAACGACGATGATTCCGTGCTCATCCCTCTTAGTATGCGGGTTTGGCGAAGGGACAGGTATCCTCCCGTGGTCAAGGGGCGGTTTCGAGAACGGACAACAGTTGGCTGGGTCGGCCCGTGAGCGGAAAGCGCGGCGTTATCCGGCAATATCGGTAGTCTTTCGCTGCCAGTCCGAGCACGTCAACGGCTTACAAGGATACCATCCCGGTTCCCTATCGGACGATTGCCGTATGATTGGTCTTTGCGGGAAGATGAAATTCTAAGGTCGTTAGCTTCCATGGCTTCCGCCAGCATTTTGACCCGAAGTGAACTGGTTCGCCGGGGCCAGCGGCTCGAATACTTCACCATCGGCTACAACAGTCTCGAAGGGCTGGTGTCGATTGTCGCCGGAATCATCGCCGGGTCCGTCTCGCTGATCGGCTTCGGGTTGGACAGCCTGATTGAAGTGACATCCGGTGCGGCATTGCTCTGGCGGTTTCACCACGATCTTGACCACTCCCGGCGTGAACAAGTTGAGCGGACCACTTTACGAATCGTGGGTGGGTGCTTCATTGCCCTTGCGCTGTACATCCTCTACGAATCCGGCTCCACGCTGATCGGCCACGATGCACCAGAGCGGAGCATCCCCGGCATCATCGTCGCTGCCGTCTCGGTGGTGGTGATGCCGTTGCTGGCGCGCGCCAAGCGGCGGGTTGCATCTGGAATCGGGAGCCGAGCGATGGAAGCCGATTCCCGGCAGACGGACTTCTGCACGTATCTCTCAGCAATTCTCTTGGGCGGGTTGCTTCTGAATGCCGTTGTCGGGTGGTGGTGGGCCGATCCGGTGGCTGGACTGGTGATGGTCCCGATCATCGCCAAAGAAGGCGTTGACGGACTCTGGGGCAAGGCGTGTTGCGACGATTGCGAGTGCCACTGAACCGCCGCTTCTTAATAGTCATTGTCGGTAGCTACATTCCCGAGTTCGCTTTGTGCTGCCATGGTCGTCTTTCGCCGACCGCGGTCGTTGGGGCCGTCGTGTGCACACAGGCTTAGAAGGTGCAATACTCTGTAAACGTCAGAGGAAACCATCTGTTCCAGTGATGAAGTAGGGGCATGAATGAAGAACAGGTGTGCGTGGTAGGGCGCCGGCGGAGCCGCCATGAGGTGGAGCAGGTGGTTGCGGAATTCGAGTCGAGCGGCTTGAGCCGGATCGAGTTCTGCCGGGAGCGCGGGTTGGCGTTGAGCACCCTCGGCCGGTACCGGAAACGGGAGCGGCAAGCGCCGACAGGCAGCATTGCATTGCTGTCGGTGGAGGTATCCGGCCGGGCGGCGGCAGCGGTCGCCGCGACAGGCAGCGCGTTGGCGGTAGTGCTGCGCGGCGGGCGGCGAATCGAAGTGGGGCGTGGGTTCGATGCGTGTGCGCTGGAGCAGTTGGTGCGCGTGCTGGAGGGGGTCTGAGTATGTTCGGTTGGGGAGG
>OCTA010005611.1_pt1 | contig 10823 bp, 8 predicted proteins | sample 1538991 | NCBI WGS metagenome assembly OCTA01 (sample SAMEA3539302, study PRJEB22396) | soil metagenome | biome: tundra; feature: field; material: soil | place: USA | collected 2010-05 | depth 0.15 m | reverse complement strand
GTCAGACTGCTGCGCCTTCTCTGCTCCCGCAGCGGCCCTGACCACCTGAACTGTTACGATTTGGGAGGAACTCAGTCGGCCGCTTGAGTTAAGGCCCATTGGGGCCTGCCCCGGTGCCGGCTCCACCTACTTCACGGCGAGCTTCAGGCCGGAGGCGCTCACCTGGGCGCCGATGGCCACGCGGATTTCCGGGTTTGGGCCGGCATCGTCCGGCAATACCAAGTCTATTTGATAAAGACCGGGCCAGCCGGGCGTGAGGCCGGCGTAGAGAACCTTGGAGGGGTCGAGCGGCGTTCCGTCCAGGTATACCTGGAAATCGTTCATCCTCTCGATCCACCCGGCGTAGAGCGGGATTTCGGCGGGCTGCGACGGGTAAGGCTCCGTCTTACCCAGCCCGGTGGCGTAGAGGATGACAATGCCGCCGGGAGCGGCGGGCGACATGGGCGCGATGGACGAATAATCGGGCCAGTGTTGCGCGATGGCATAGTCCGGGTCGAGGGGGGACGGGAACAACGCGGGGGCGGCGTCCTCGAGCATGAGTGAAACTTGCGGCCCCGCAGTCGAGTTGCGCACCACCCAGACCGTCACCGGCCCGGCGATCTGGTTGGGGGGCATGAGGAAGTTGACTTGAGTATCGGACACGTAAAACAGGGGCGCGGGCCACCCGCTCACGAAGACCTGGACGCCATTGAGGGCGGTAGGCAGTGTACCCCCCGCGATGTCCGCGGACGTGAGACCCTGGGCGGAAAACGCCATGCCGGTTCCAAGGATCGAGATCACGGAATTCGGCGCGTACGGGCCGGGGGCCTGATTACAGGTGTTGAAAATGGTAGCGGCGGAATAGGAAGGCGATGCGGCGCCAAGGGTTCCGGAGGACAGCAAGGCCAGGGCGAGCCAAGCGCGCAGTCTGTTCATAGGAATGCCTGACCGATGTAGTGCCCGGAGCAGCCCGAAATTCTCAAGAAAGAATGGGTGACCGGCGAAATTGCCGGCGCCGGGCCGGTTGCGGACAGTGTCCGAAAGTGCGTTGATGGAGAATAGCGAACGCTTGCGGGGTACGTTGAAATGGTGATACCCTCCGCACAACTGCCTCTTCGCGTGGAAGCGCAATGGTGAGACTACGATGCACGTCCTAAAAGGCTCGAACACCCTTCGGATTCTCTGCGCCGGCGCCGCCTGCTTCGCGGCTGCGCTGACCGCGCAACAACAACCGGCGAACCTCGACCTGGGTTACACCGACACGCCCATCCTGCCCGGCCAGAAATGGCACGTCCACGATTCCGGCCGCCCGTATCCTCCCGTAGTGACCCCGGCGGAGGTTCCGGGTACGCCCCCGCCGTCGGACGCCATCGTGCTCTTCGACGGCAAGGACCTTTCCAGGTGGGGACAGAAGGTCCGTGGCGCCGCCGCCGGCACGCTGGCGGACCCGAAATGGAAAGTGGAGAACGGCTACTTCGAAATCGCGCCCCGCACGGGCGACCTGGTAACGCACGACAAGTTCGGCGATTGCCAGCTTCATATCGAGTGGTCGGAGCCCACCGACATCACCGGAAGGAGCCAGTCCCGCGGCAATAGCGGGGTCCAGATTATGGACCGCTACGAGATCCAGGTGCTGGATCCGTGGAACAATGCGACCTACGCCGATGGAGGGGCGGGCGCGATTTACGGCGCATGGCCCCCGCTGGTCAACCCGGGACGCAAGCCCGGCGAGTGGAACGTTTTCGATATTGTCTTCAAAGCGCCGGTGTTCGACGGCTCCAAGCTGGTGAAGCCGGCCTACGTCACGGTGATATTCAACGGCGTGATGGTACACGACCACCAGGAGATCCTGGGCAGGACGGTGTACCGCCAGGTGGCCCAGTATACGGCGCACGGCGCGGAAGAGCCGTTATCTTTGCAGGACCATGGATACAGAGTGCGGTTTCGCAACGTTTGGATCCGGCGGCTGAAGGGTTACGACGAGCCTAAGTAGGGGCTGGGGGTTAGGGAGAAAACGGAAGATTATGCGTTTTACAGTCATTTTTCTTGCGCTGGTTGCGGGCGCAAGTCAGGGTGCCCGCGCAGCCGAGCCGGCGCTCATGCCGATGCCGGTCAAGGTGGAGGCGGGATCGGGTAAGTTCCTGATCAACGCGAATTTCACGGTGGATGCCGGTGGACCCGCCGCCGCCCGTCTGGCGCCGGCGGTTACCTGGTTCCTGGCGCGGGTATCGCGCCAGACCGGCGTTCTGTTCGCGCCGCAAGCCCCGGCGCCCGCGGATGCGCGGCGTCTGCGCATCGATTGCGCCGGCGGACCCGCGTTTCCCACGCTCGGCGAAGACGAATCGTACACCTTGGACGTCTCCGATACCGGGGTTCGTCTCAAGTCTGCGACCGTCGAGGGCGCCATCCACGGCCTGGCGACGTTCGCCCAATTGGTCCAGCCCGGGCCGGAGGGCTTCCAAGTCTCGGCCATGCACATCGAAGATCGCCCGCGGTTCGCCTGGCGCGGATTGATGCTGGACGCCTGCCGCCACTGGATGCCGATGGAGGTGGTCAAGCGGAACCTGGACGCCATGGCGGCCGTGAAGCTCAACGTGTTCCACTGGCACCTTTCCGAAGACCAGGGCTTCCGCGTGGAAAGCAAGAAATACCCCAAGCTTCAGCAACTGGGCTCCGACGGACACTACTACACGCAGGACCAGATTCGGGATATCGTGACCTACGCGCGCGACCGCGCCATCCGCGTCATTCCGGAGTTCGATATGCCGGGTCACACCGGAGCGTGGTTCCCCGGGTATCCGGAACTGGCTGCGGCGCCCGGCCCCTTCACCATCGGGAAGAATTATGGCATTTTCGACCCCGTCATGGACCCTACCAAGGAGTCGACTTACACCTTCCTCGACGGGTTTATCGGCGAGATGGCGCAACTCTTCCCCGATCCGTACTACCACATCGGCGGCGACGAAGTGCGGGCCACGGAATGGAACGCCTCACCTACGATTCAAGCGTTCGCGAAAGCGCACGGGCTGGCGAATGCCGCGGCGATCCAGGTTTACTTCAACCAACGCCTGCTGAAGATCGTGCAGAAGTACGGTAAGACGATGGTCGGCTGGGACGAGATTCTGGTCCCCGGGCTCCCGACCGATGCCGTGATCCAATCCTGGCGCGGGGCGAAGTCGCTCGCCGACGCGGCGTCGCAGGGATATCGCGCCATTCTTTCCGCGGGATATTATCTGGATGCCCTGAGGCCGGCGGCCACTCACTACGCCGTCGATCCGCTCGGCGGCGACGCGGCCAAACTCACGCCGGAACAGTCCGCGCGTATTCTGGGCGGCGAGGCCTGCATGTGGTCCGAACTGGTGGGCCCGGAGACGGTGGACTCGCGCATTTGGCCGCGTATGGCGGCCATCGCGGAGAGATTCTGGTCGCCGAAGGAAACCACGGATGTGGATTCGATGGTCACGCGCATGGCGGCGGTGAGCCGGAACTTGGAATGGACCGGCGTACTGCATCGCGCCAACTACGAACCCATGCTGGACCGGCTCGCCGGCGGCCAGCCAGCCCCGGCGCTCCAGGTGCTGGCGGATGCGGTGGAAGGGCGCGGGTTGGGCACAGGGCGCGACTCGGAACGCATCACCACGGCGACGCCGCTCAATCGGTTGGTCGACGCGGCGCGCCCGGAAAGCGAGCTGGTGCGGTCCATGGAACTGGCCGCCAAGAGATTCCTTGCCAACCCCGCCGGAGACAAGGACGACGAGGCGCTCCTGCGGCGGCAGTTCGAGACGTGGGCCGCTAACGACGCGAGGTTCCAGCCGCTGGCAGAGAACAACGCGCTCCTGACGGAGCTCAAGCCGCTCTCGAAGGATCTCTCGTCGTTGGGCGCGGCGGGTCTGAAGATGCTGGATTACCTGGCAGCTAAGCAGGCGGCGCCGGCGGACTGGCTGAGCCAGCGAAATACGGATTTGACGCGGATGTCCAGGCAACCGGGGCGCGGAGGCGCTGCCGGAGCGGCACAGCCGCCGCCGACGGACCTGGTGATGGCCGCGTTCCGGCCGGTGAAACTACTGGCGGATGGATTGGCGAAGAAATAGGAGAGTTTATGAGATCGACAGTCATTCTTCTCGCGCTGGTTGCCGGCGCAAATCAGGCCGCCCGCGCAGCGGAGCCGGCGCTTATGCCGATGCCCGTCAAAATGACGGCCGCGTCGGGAAAGCTATTGATCAACGCGAATTTCGTGGTGGATACCGGTGGAAGCACCAATGCCCGGTTGACGCCGGTGGTGAGTGCGTTCCTGGCGCGCATCTCGCGACAGACCGGCGTCCCGTTCTCGCCGCAGCCCCCGGCTCCGGCGGATGCGAAACGCTTGCGCATCGATTGCGCGGGCGGTCCGGCGTACCCCACGCTGGGCGAAGACGAATCCTACACGCTGGACGTCTCCGATACGGAGGCCCGTATCAAATCCGCCACCGTGGAGGGCACGATACACGGCCTGGCGACGTTCGCTCAATTGATTCAGCCTGGGCCGGACGGCTTTCAGGTCGCGGGCGTGCACATCGAAGATCGCCCCCGCTATCAATGGCGCGGACTGATGCTGGACGTTTGCCGCCACTGGATGCCGGTGGAAGTGGTCAAGCGCAACCTGGATGCCATGGCGGCCGTGAAGATGAACGTCCTTCACTGGCACCTTTCCGAGGACCAGGGCTTCCGCGTGGAGAGCAAGAAATACCCCAAACTCCAGCAGATGGGGTCGGACGGAGCCTACTACACGCAGGACCAGGTTCGGGACATCGTGATCTACGCCCGCGACCGCGGCATCCGGGTGGTTCCGGAGTTTGACGTTCCGGGCCACACCGGGGGATGGTTCCCCGGGTATCCGGAGCTGGCCTCCGCGCCGGGCCCGTTCGTCCTCGGCGGCAGAGGCGGCGGCGGTTCGGCGATGGACCCGACCAAAGAGAGCACCTATGCATTCCTAGACGGCTTCATCGGCGAGATGGTGCAGCTCTTCCCCGATCCCTATTGGCACGTCGGCGGCGACGAAGTGAGCGCCAGGGCGTGGACCTCGAACGAGGCCATCGTGGCCTATATGAAGGAGCATAACTTCGCGGACGCGCGAGCGCTCCAGGTGTACTTCAACCAGCGGCTGCTCAAGATCGTCCAGAAGTACAACCGGACAATGCTCGGATGGGATGAGATTCTGTTCCCCGGACTGCCGACCGACGCCGTGATTCATGCGTGGCGCGATCAGAAGTCGCTATTCGACGCGGCAGCGCAGGGCTATCGCGGCATCATGTCGTGGGGCTACTATCTGGATCACCTGAGCCCGGCCGCATACCACTATGGGATCGATCCCCTCACGCCGGCGCCGCCGGCTCCCAATGGCCGCGGCGCTAGCGCTGCCCCTCTCCCAAAGCTCACCCCGGAGCAAGAGGCGCGGATCATGGGCGGCGAGGCCTGCATGTGGGCCGAGCTGGTGGGCCCGGATACCGTGGATTCGCGCGTTTGGCCAAGCACCGCGGCCATCGCGGAACGGTTCTGGTCACCCAAGGAAGTCAATGATGTGGACTCGATGTACGCGCGTCTGGCAGTGGTCAGCCGGAACCTGGAGTTTACCGGCGTACTGCATCGCGCCAACTACCAACCCATGTTGGACCGGCTCGCCGGCAACCAGCCAGCCGGGCCGCTGAAGGTTGTGGCGGATGCGGTGGAAGCGCTCGGACTGGGCACGGGGCGCACGGGACGCCCCTCGGTATGGGCGCCGCTCAATCGGTTTGTGGACGCCATACCCCCGGAAAGCGAGCTGGTCCGGTCCATGGAACTGGCCGCCAAGAGGCTCGTGGCGAACCCCGCGGGCGACAAGGACGACGCGGCGCTCCTGCGGTTGCAATTCGAGACATGGGCCGCCAACGACGCCAAGTTCCAGGCGCTGGCCGAGGACAAAATCCTGCTGAATGAGGTCAAGCCGGTTTCGAAGGACCTTTCGGCGCTGGGCGTGGCGGGCTTGAAGATGCTCGACTACCTGACGGCCAATCAGCCGGCGCCGGCGGACTGGCTGACCGAGCAGAACACCGAGCTGACGCGGATGTCGAGAGCGGGACGTGGCGGCGGCGGTGGCGGAGGTAATCGTCCCCCGGGCTCGGCTGCTCCAACGGCGGGCGGAGCGGTTCCAGCGGCAGCGCCAGGCGCGCGCCCAACGGGGGTGCCTCCTGCTGCGGCTCCTGCGGCGACCGCCCAGGGCGGCGGTGGCGGCCGTGGCGGCGCGCAAAACCCCTCGGCGGATGTGCTTCTGGCCGGGTTCCGGCCCGTGAAGGTACTGGCCGATGCGTTAGCGAAGAAGTAAAAAGGCGATCAAGAAGGCAGGCCAGGAGGCCCGCCCCACTCGGCGCCGGTCCAGTGGGGCGGGCCTCCTGGCCTGCCTTCTTGGTGTTGTCCGCCATGCTTCGCGGTGCTACCCGATAGCTGACAGCTACAATCGGCAAACGGCCAAGCCGCCGCTCCTGTACGGACACGGTAGATCGGGCGGGGCTGGATTCCGCGTGAGAATCCAGCTCACGCCGAACCGTTGCGACAGGCGTTCGAAATCGGCGGCTTGGAAATGGTCCCAGCCGGCGGTGGCCTGGACTTGAGACTTCCAATCGTCCGCCAAGCCGGGGAATAGCGAGACCGCGCCGCTGTCCTTGACGTTGTCGGCCAGGACGCTGCGCTCGGCGACGGCGCGAAAACCGTGCTGGTCCTCCCCGGCGATGCGCATGTAGTTCGGGTCGAGCGCGAAGACGGCATCCTTTGGCGTGTTCTCGCGGATCCAAAAGAAAGCGGAGGTCCAGGGGTTCGATCCGCGAATGCCCGGCGCCTCCACGTGCGGGCTGAAGGGGAAGGCCTCCACCTGCATGAGACCCATTCCCAGCGCTAGCGGAATGAAGAGGGCGGCCCAACGCCAGACGGTGGTCTTCAACAGGTACTCTCCCGCTACTCCGCCAAGCAGGACGAAGAAGATCGCGTAGAGCAGGTGGAAAGCCCGCATGGGTTGCAGCCGGGTGAGACCTTCGAAGCGCGCGGAACTGGAGAGCGCAATGCCGGCGGCGGTGAATGCCAGCCCGAAGGGAACCAGCGCCCGCGCCAGTTGGTGGAAAACCGGAGTCGCGCCCTTCAGCCTGGCGCGGCCGAACCACCACAGGAGCGCGAGCGGCGCGAACACGCCGGCCCACTCGTACCAGGCCCAGTTGTAAACAAAGAAGTAGGTGCGGGAGAGGAGCGCCTCGCGCGCCGGTCCGGCGGCGGGCCGGAAGTCGAACAGCGTAGGAACGGCGGCAAGGGAGACGGGCGCGGGGGCGGCGGGGCGCCACAGCCGGCCCGCGGCCAGACAGGCGATGAACACGGCGCCATAACCGCACATCTGCGGGTGGACCAACCCCGCGACCGCAAGCCACGCCAGCGCCCGCTTCGGACGGTTCGAAACGTAGCAGGCCACGGCGAAGAGCGTGGCCGGAGTGGAAAGCGAACGGGCCGTGAGATACGGGTCCATGATGGCGAGCGCCGTGCCCGCAACCGGTACGCTGAGGGTAGCGGCGAGCAGCGCCACCGCGGCCCAGCGCGCCCGCGGTTTCCGGAAGCAGGCGCCAGCGAGGCTCCAGGCGGCCCAGAGCAGCAGGAAGACGCCCATGACGTGCCAGGCAAAGATCGCCAGATCGGTGGGACAGCGCAGCAGACGCGCGGAGCCTCCCACCAGGTTCGGAAACAGCGATAGGCGGGCGTGGGAAAGGAAGAACTCGCCGCCGAAGGGATAGAGGGCCGGGTCGGCGGCTTGCTTGATGGCGGGCACGTAGATGGCGGCGTCGTCCACCCCGAGGTGGTAGCCGTGGACCAGCACGGCGAGCGACGCGACGCCCGCAATGGTCAGCCGATCTCGAAGCTGGTGCGTGTCTCGACCTCCGCTTCCAATACTTCGACGCCGTGGACCTCCGCCCAGCGCGGTCCGTGGTGCAGCATGCCGGCCATTTCCGAGAGTTTGGCCTCAGGCCCGGCGGCGTAGACTTCCACGCGCCCGTCGTCCAGGTTGCGGGTGTAGCCGGTCAGACCCAACGCCGAGGCCGCCTGTTGAGCGAAATACCGGTAACCCACGCCCTGGACCCGCCCCCGAATGAACCACCGCCGCGCCGCGAGCCGTTTGCGAGCCATTCCGCTCAGGCCGTTTGAAGAAGAGGCCCCATTGGCAGCGAACGCACGCGCTGGCCGGTGGCGTCGAAGATGGCGTTTCCCACGGCGGGAGCGACGCCCATGATGGGGCACTCGCCGGCGCCGACCGGGGCCAAGTCCTTGCGGTCCACCAGTACGGTCTCGATCACCGGCATATCGGCGAAGCGCGGCACCCGGTAGCGGGCCAGCCGGTTGGTGGCGATCTTGCCGTCGGCGAAATCCACGCGCTCGAACAGGGCGCCGCCCAAACCCATGGCGACGGCGCCCTCGATCTGGTTGCGCAGGTGCTCCGGGTTGATCACCGCGCCGCATTCAAAGGCCTCGACCACGCGCAGCACCTTGACGACGCCGGCGGTGACGCTGACTTCGGCGAAGGTAGCGACGTGCCCGCCCTTTTCGAACCCGGCGGCCATGCCGAAGCCGCGGCCCGGCGTCTTCTTCCGATTCTTCCAGCCGAACCGCTCGGCGGCGGCTTGCATGACGGCCACCAGGCGGTCGTCATTGGAGGAGTTTTTGAGGCGGAATTCGAGCGGGTCCATATCGATGGAGCGGGCCAGCTCATCCATGTAGCACTCGCGCGCGAAGTTGTTGCCCGTCCCGGCCAGGCAGCGATAGGACCCTTGCCGCAGCGGCGTCCTGGTTTGATGGACCTGTTCCCGCGCGCCGCTCACTTTGTAGGGAGTGTTCAGCGCGGCCGACCCGCCGTTGTAATTATGGTGCTCCCATCCCGCGATGGTCCCGTCCGGATTGGCCTTGCCGCCAACCTCCACCAACGCGCCCGGGCGGTAGTAGGCCCAGGTCATTTCCTCTTCGCGCGTCCAGTTCCGCTTGACGGGCTGGCCGGCGGCTTTGGCCATGATCGCGGCCTCGATGGCGGCGTCGCCGTTGTGCTTGCCGCCATAGCCCGACCCCGTGTCGGGCATGATGACGCGCACGCTATCGTCGGGCAATTTGAACTGTTCCGCCAACTCGCTGCGCACGCCGAAAGGACGCTGGGTTCCGGTCCAAACGGTCAGCTTGCCGCCGCTCCATTCGGCCACCGCGGCGCGCGGCTCCAGGGGGACGTGTGCGATATAGGCAATGGTATAAGCGGTCAGCCCGGCGCTGGTGGCCGGCCCGCTGGCGTTCTGCTTGAAATAGGCGTGGACTTCCTTGCTGGAGGTCTGCGCAGGCCCCGGCGTCCATTCCGCGCGCAGGGCAGCCAGTGCCTTCGACGCGGTCTCGGGATCGGGCACCACGACCCCCACGACGTCGGCGCCAAATCCGGCGCGCGACGAGGCGAGGACCTCGTGTACGACCTTGACGCCCGGCATGGCCTCCGCGGCCGATTTATCGAGCGAGGCCAGCTTCGCGCCGAATTGCGGCGGATACAAAATCTTGCCATGCAGCATGCCGGGGCGCACGACATCGTAGGGATATTTGTGCGCGCCGGTCACGATCTCCCGGCCGGCGACCTTGGGAACCGAAGTCCCGGCCACCTTCCACTGCGCCGGCGGCGCGACCGGGGCGCTCGACGGAATGGTCCGGACGAGCTTCTGTCCCTGCGTCAGCTCGCCGAAACCGGCCGCGTGGCTGCCGGATGTCACCTTGCCGTTGGCGACGGTGACGGTGTCGCGGCCGACGTTCCATTTGCGCGCCGCCAGGTCCAGCAGCATTTCGCGGGCGGTGGCCGCCGCGTTGCGGATCTGCGGAAACATCCGGGGCGAGGTCTGGCTGCCGACCGTGCCGCCGTCGTAGGGCGTCAGATCCGTGTCGCCCATGACGAAGCGAACCCAGGCGATCGGGACGCGCAGCTCCTCGGCCACGGCCGCGGTGAGCGAAGTGCGGGCGTTCTGCCCGACCTCGACCTTGCCGGTGTACGCCGTGACGATGCCGTCCTCGCCGATGTGCAGCCAGGCGCTCACTTCCTGGGACACCTGCCGGTTCCCCCCACGCCCGGATTCCTGGGCGAAGATATCGTCGTCTACCAGCAAGACGGTAATCCCGCCGCCCAAAGCCGCAAGGAATTCGCGCCGCCTCATGCCCGGCCTCCTTTCCTGGCCGCCGCTTGAATTGCGCGAACGATCCTCGGATAGGTTCCGCAACGGCAGATGTGGCCGTTCATACCGCTGACGATTTGCGCTTCGCTGGGGTTGGGAGACGCCTTGAGCAACGCCACGGCGCCCAGAATCATGCCGGGGGTACACCAGCCGCACTGCATGGCGTCGGCTTCCAGAAAGGCCTCCTGCACGGGGTGCAGTTGACCGGCGGGCGCCAGCCCCTCAATGGTGAGGATGCGCTTGCCGGCCGCCGACCCGACGCGGGTGATGCAGGACTTGGCGGGCTGTCCGTCGAGCAGCACGGTACAGGCCGCGCATTGGCCTTCGCCGCAGCCGTACTTCGTGCCGGTGAGATCGAGATCGTCCCGGAGGACGCTCAGAAGCATGCGGTCGGGATCTGCGTCGATCCGGCGCCGCGTTCCGTTGACATCCAATTCCTTGATATTTGCCATGGTACTTGCCCTTGGCGCGCTCGCGCGACTTCCGATTTAAAGCCCTGGTTCCGAATCAATCATACTCCAGGGGAGCGGGGCCGGGGGCCAGGGGCCGGCGACCGGGGGCCAGGTGTTCGGAAATGGGGTAGAGTCGAGGAAAGGCGCGGTATCCACCCGAAGG
>OCTA010005610.1_pt1 | contig 10824 bp, 11 predicted proteins | sample 1538991 | NCBI WGS metagenome assembly OCTA01 (sample SAMEA3539302, study PRJEB22396) | soil metagenome | biome: tundra; feature: field; material: soil | place: USA | collected 2010-05 | depth 0.15 m | reverse complement strand
GACTGGGCGGTGAGGAAGCGTTCGGCGCGCAGAGCCCCCCACAGACGCATGGTCGCATCGATGGCGGCCTGCTTGCCAAGGCCGGGAAGCAGGGCAACAAACTCGTCGCCGCCGTAACGGAAGCAGGAGTTCTCCGGCCCGAGCACGCGCTTCATCAGGCTGCCCACCTCGGCGAGCAGGCGGCTGCCGACCAGGTGGCCGTGGGTGTCGTTGACCTCCTTGAAGTGGTCGAGGTCGACGAACAGCAGGCTGAACCGGTGCTCGCGATTGGAGCCCGCGACGGCGACCTGCTCGTCCAGCATGGTGTACAGGTGGCGCGCGTTGAAGAGGCTGGTGCAGTCGTCGGTGATGGTGAGCTCGTGGATCAGCTTGACCGAGCGCGCATTCTGGATGGCGATGGCGGCGTAGTCGCAGAGGATGCGGATGAACGATTGGGAGTACTCGCTCATCATGTCGAGCTTGCTGTTGAAGAGCTGGATGACGCCGAGGGTCTTGTCGCCGGAGCGAATCGGGATGCAGGCGAGGGCCTGGATGCGGAGCTCCGGATGGGCGCGCGAGAAGGCGCTCCACTGGGGGTCGAGGGCGACGTCGGGCACCACCAGGGCAGTGCCGCTGGAAGCGACCCAGCCGGCGATGCCTTCGCCCATCTGGATGCGAAGGTCCTTCAGGCTGGCGTCGTTCTCGCCGGCGGCGATGGGGTAATAGAGCTCCTGGGCCTGCTCGTCCACCATCAGCATGGACCAGCGCTCCGGGTTGAAGAACCCGGTCATCTTGTCCATGATGATGCGCAGGATTTCTTCGAGTTCGAGGGTCTGGGTCAGCGCGCGCGCGACATCGTGGAAGACGCGCAGATGCTTCATCTGCCCGCTTTCGATGACCGCGAACTGACGTTTCTCGGCCAAGCTGCACCTCGCAATCCAGAAGACCACGGTCTATGACCCATCAGGAATAACTCGAATGGGTCATGTATAGATACTTTCGTACTAACTATCGGCTCAACCGCCGATATGCACCATGTTGCGCGACGGCTTCTCGAAGCCGGGCTCGCCGATGTGGTGGCGTGCTTCCTTGCGCATGACCACGCGCCGTATATACGCGGCCAGGTCCTCGTCGGTTCCACCGCGCAGCATTTCGCCGTAGAGGTCGTGGTCGGATTGCGAGAAGAGACAGGTGCGGAGCGCGCCGTCGGAGGTGATGCGGACGCGGCTGCAGTGGCCGCAAAACGGGTGGGAGACGGGAGCGATAATGCCGATTTCGCCCACGCCATCGCGGAAGGTGTAGCGCCTGGCGGTCTCGCTGGCGGCGTGCGCGGCGAGCGGGACGATGCCGGCGGGGACAGAACAGGAGGGCCGCCAGGCGTTGAGGCGGGCGAGGATCTCGTCCATGCGGACGACGATCTCCGGTGTCCAGGTGCGGTCTTCTTCCAGCGGCATGAATTCGATGAAGCGGACGATGACGCCCTCGCGGCGGGAGAACTCGGCGAAGGGCTCGATCTGGGCCTCGTTGAATCCGCGCAGCAGGACGCAGTTGACCTTGACCGGCCCGAAGCCGGCGGCCTGCGCGGCGTGGACCCCGGCCAGCACGCGCTCGTAGCTGCGGGGCACGCGGGTGATGCGGGCGAAGATCTCGGGGTCGACCGCGTCCATGCTGACGGTAACGCGGTTCAGGCCGGCGGCGGAGAGCGGCGCGGCCAGCGACTCCAGCAGATGGCCATTGGTGGTGAGGGCGATGTCGAGCGGATGGCCTGCCTCACCGGTGGCCAGGTGGGTCCCGTCGGGGTGGTAGGCGGTGCGCATCTGGGCGAGCGCGGCAACCATCTCCACCAGGCCGGAGCGCAGGAGGGGCTCGCCGCCGGTGAGGCGGACTTTCTCGATGCCGAGGGAGACGAGGATCCGCACCATGCGGAGGTAGTCGGCGATGGGGAGCTCGGTGTACTGCGCGCCTTCGTTGCCGGTGCGGCAGTAGACGCACTTGTAGTTGCAGCGGTCGGTGACGGAGATGCGGAGGTCGGTGATCGCACGGCCGAAGGAGTCGCGCAGGCGCGTCCCGGATGCCACCGCAGCCGGGTTTGCCGCCGGCGCGGACTGGTCCAGCTCGCCCGGGGCGGCGTCTCGAAAGAGCGGCGATGGGAGCAGGGAAGCGATCTCAGATCCTCCGACAGCGATTGGATGTCCCGTTATCGTACAAGGAACCGGGCCGGCGCAAATTCGATGCTGCTTAAATTGCCGCGAACCGGGCTGAATTCAGTATAGTAAGTTTCACCAGCCGTTGATTCAGACTGCCGGGCGCGGTGTGGTCTTACCAGCGTACATCGGCCGGTAAAGGCTGTGGTTTCAATCGCTGACGTTTTTTTGGAGCAGGAAGCTCCTTATGCCTACCCTTTTTACCACCCAGCAGTGGCTTGGCGAGCAGATTGTGCCGGTGTTTTTCATCGGCTTCGCCATTCTGATGGGTATCGCCATGGTGTACCTCTCGGCGCAGAGCCGGCGGTCGTCGCTAACGCGCGACCGTTCGGGGCTTACTGCGGATACGTTTGCGGAATCGCTGGCCGCGTACGGATTCGACCCGGAGATAGCCCGGACGGCCTATGTGTACCTGCAGCAGGTGCAGCAGGTGGCGTTTCCGATCGATCCGCGCGACGATCTCGACCGTGACCTGGGGCTGGACGGCGAGGACGTGAAGCGGACGGTCCGCGACCTGCTCGCGGAGACCGGGCGGGAGTATCTGCCGGGACTGCTCAACTCGCCGCTGGTAACGGTGGTGGACTTGGTGCGGTACATCCAGGCGTCGCCGCGGCGCGAAGTGATGCCGGGGCGCAGGATCGCGTAGGGGGCTGCAGCAGTTCGCGCAGGCTCTAATTCGCGGACGGCAGCTCAACGTGATCGATGACGATTACATCGACGGGGGCCTTCGTCGGCTGCAACCTGAGCCCGAGTTCATCCTGCAGCGCCGTGAACAGAGACGGACCGGCGTCTGCGCCGGGCGGGCCCGCGCCCATATCCGGCGTCCATTTCAGGGTGAAGTCGTACTTGTCCGTGAGTCCCGTCTTGTCCATCACCAGGCGGCCTCCAATCTCGGGCTGCATGCTGAGTGCGGTCACGAGCGTTGCCAAGTCCGCATCGTTGCCTTCCAGCACGCCGGTGCCCGCGAACCGTATCCAGCTGCGCGGTTTCGAGGGGCTGTCTTCGTTGCTGGAAGAGGCCTGGGCGACGGAGGGCATCAGCTTTGAGCCACTCTTTGCCGTCACCAGTTCGTAGATGGACAGCTCGCTGCTCTGGTGGTGCAGCGCGAGCTTGAAGCGCTCGGCCAGAAGTCCCCGCAGCATCTGGCGCAGTTGCTTCCCCCGCTCCTCCGAGGAGAGTTCCTGCAGCTTTTGGCCGAGCGCCGGGTCTTCCCTTGCTTCGATATCGAACCGGGTCGATCCGGTCCAGGCAGGTCCTCCCGAGACTTGCCGGTCCGCACCGTAGTTCAGGTCGTAGGCGATTTTGATGAGCTCATTCAAGGTCATGCCGGTTGCTTCAAACCGGTCGCCGGAGATCATGACCGAGGGCGGATGCGGGTTCTTCGGGTCGATGGGTTTCACCGTGGCGACCTCGAACGAAAGTGGCGCGGTTGTCTGCGCATTGCAGCAGAGACCGATCGCCATGGAGGCAATCAGCAGCGCCAGCGAAAACAGCTTGCGCCCGGGATAAGCGCTGCGGGCGGTGAGTTGGTTCATAGATGGGCAGAATCCTATCGGTTCCGGAACTGGTTGCTTAGCCTTTGGCGGCCAGGACAGCTTTGGTGAGCGCGGGAACGATCTCGAAGAGGTCTGCGGCAACGCCGTAATCGGCGACCTCGAAGATGGGAGCGTTCTCGTCCTTGTTGATGGCGATGACGGTTCTCGAGCCCTTCATTCCAACCAGATGCTGGATGGCCCCGGAGATGCCGATGGCGAGGTAGAGTTTGGGCGAGACGGTCTGTCCGGAGCTGCCGACCTGGCGCTCCATGGGCAGCCAGCCGGCGTCGCAGATGGGGCGGGAGGCGGCCAGCTCCGCGCCGAGAGCGTCGGCGAGGGTCTGGACGAGGGCGATGTTTTCCTGCTCGCGGATGCCGCGGCCGACCGAGACGATGACCGGCGCGGCGGTGAGGTCGACAGTGTGGGCGGCCTCGCGGAACGGGGCCGAAGGGGTGGTGCGGATCTGGGCGGGCTCGATGCTGGGAGAGAAGCTTTCGATGGGTGCGGGTGGGGCGGCGGACTCGAGCGAGTCCGCGCGGAAGGCCCCGGCCTGGATGGAGACGAAGCAGGGGGCCGGCGGGGCGGCAGGGCGGTAGTCGGCCTTGAGCTTGCCCTGGAAGAGCTGGCGGACGAAGGTCGGGCCCGCTTCTGGGTCCGGGTGGATGGCAATTACGTCGGAGATGAGCACCTGGCCAAAGCGCGTGGCGAGGGCGGGTGCGAAGTCGCGCACCTGATAGGTATGGGGAAAAAGAACGTACGCGGGGGCGAGCTTCTCGACGAGCTGCTGGAGGGCGATGGTGGTGCCGTCTGCTGTGTATTGCTGCAGCAGCGGATGCTCGACCGCAAAAACCTTGGCGAGCTGCTTGCCGCTGAGTTCGCCGGCGAGCGATGCGATGCCTTCCCCGAGAACTGCGGCGCAGCAGTCGGTGGCAAGCTGCTTCGCGAGCGACTGGCCCGCAGCGAGTGCCTCGAGGCTGGAGCGGGTGATGGCTCCGTTCCGGTATTCGACGACGACGAGAACTCCGCTCATAGGACGCGTACCTCGGACTGGAGCTTCTCGACGAGCTGTGCGGCGATCTCGGCGGGTGTGCCGGTGAGCATCTGGGTGCGCTTCTGTTTCTCCGGCAGGTAGACGCGCGCGAACTCGATTGCCGGCGGCGTGGTGGATGGCGCAGCGGGGATGGTCGCGGTGGGCTTGGATTTGGCTTTCTTGATGCCCATCAGCGTGGCGTAGCGAAGCTTGTTGCCGCCGGACTGGATGGTGAGCAGCGCGGGCAGCGGCATGTCGACGTGCTGGAACCAGCCATCTTCCAATTCCCGCTTCGCCCGCAGGCCGGTGGGGGTGACTTCTACCTGCATGATGATGGTGGCGTGCGGGATGCCGAGCAGTTCGGCGAGAACGACGCCGGTCTGGCCGAGGCCAAGGTCGTCGGACTGGAGGCCGGTCAGGATCAGGTCGGGAGATTCGGCGCGAATGGCGTCGGCGAGCAGGCGCGCGAGGTCGAGGGTATCGCGCTGGGCCAGGTCGTCCGCCAGAATGTGGATGGCGCGGTCGGCGCCTTTGGCGAGGGCCTCGCGCAGGGTAGACGCGACCCGGTCCGGGCCGGCGGAGAGAGCGATCACTTCACCGCCATTCTTATCTTTCAGCTGCAGGGCCTCTTCCAGCGCATAGGCGTCGGGCTCGTTGAAGGTGTAGCTGAGGTCGCTTTCGTCGATCCACTTGCCGCCTGGAGCGATCTTGAGTTGGGCGTCGCGCTCGGGCACTTGCTTGATGGCGACGATGATCTTCATGGGGTGGTACTCCGGGTTTTCAGGACGGGGGAACGGTCTGGGATGAATGCGAGTTCAGTGGAGAGTCTAGTGCATTCTCCGCGCCGGTTGTGTGTGCGGTCGCATAACCAGTAACTCACCCGGAAGCTCTGTGCGATAACACCTCCGTTCCAGTGCGCGCCAGCGGCGGCGCGGCGGGTGGCTGGTCAAATGCGTGCGATTGAGCGTAATGTCGTGTAACCGACATGCGCTGGGTGGGGTGTCGGTCGCGGAGACACAAAGCGTGGCTGCGTGCAGGAGAGTTTGATGCGAACGAGTCGTGTGCTGCCCGTATTGCTGCTTGCCGGTGCGCTGTTGCCGGCGCCAAAGCTGTGCGCGCAGCCGGTTGGCACTGCGAAGGCGGGCGTTCGCTCTTCGCCGGCGGGCAAGCTGATCGTCATCGGGTTTATGGGCGGCAACGTCAGCGCGGACAATCTGTTGCATCGCGAGGCGCTGGTGGCGCAGGAGCTGCGGCAACGCTATCCGGCGGGCGTACAGGCCACGGTGTTTGCCAACCACGACGGGCGGAGCGCACTGCGGACCGTGCTGCATCTTCTGGACGCGAACGGGGATGGGCGACTGAGCGCGGGCGAAAAGAGCGCGGCGCGGATCGTCATCTATGGGCATAGCTGGGGTGCGTCGGAGACGGTGACACTGGCGCGGCGGCTGAACGAGCTGGGAGTCCCGGTGCTGCTGACGATCCAGGTGGACAGCGTGGAGAAGTCCAGGGAAGACGACGGCAGCATCCCGCCGAACGTGCGCGAGGCGGTGAATTTCTACCAGACCCACGGGCTGGTGCATGGCCGCAGCCTGATCGCGGCCATGGATCCCAGCCGGACGACGATCCTGGGCAACTACGAGTCGAGCTACCGCGAGCACCCGGTCTCGTGCGCCGGGTTTCCCTGGTTGGCGCGGACATTCATGCGGTCGCACATCGAGATCGAGAACGACTCATCCGTGTGGACGCGGATCGAGGCGCTGATCCGGGCCGAAGTGGATTGAAGCGGGCCGGAGGACACCCGGACAGCCGCACAGCCGCACAAGTCATCGACACACTTTCCGTGCGGCTGCCGCCGCGGTAGTTAGCGCATCCCTAATTGGTGGCTGGAGGCGATGGCGCCTTGGATCGCTTGAGGATCATTTCTCCGCCGGGGAAGCCGCCCTGGTCCGACTTGGAGGTCAGCTTGATCTCGTCGCCAGCGGCGTTGATGGTCCCCTCGTGGGTGATGGTTGTGCCGCCCTGAATAACGACTTTGAATGAGATTTTGTCGCCATCCACCTTGCCTTCGCTGATGGCGATCGGATCGCCCTGCGCGGCCTGCACCGTGCCGGTCAGTTTGGCGCCGTCCTGCTTGAAGGTGAAGGAGAGCTGGAAGCCTCCCTGGCCGCCGTTCATCTCTCCCGTCCAGGCGCCGGATACATCGGCGGCCAGAGCGGTTGCGGTTGTCAGTGCCATCACCAGAGCGGTACAGGCATAGAGCAGTTTCTTCATAGTTCGGTTCCTCGCAGTCATTTCACAGCGCTGAAATCATAGACGATTCCACCAATCGGCGTCCGAATTTTCGTTTGCTTGGCGTTACCGCTGCCTCTGCCGTTATCATTAGCGACCATGGCCAGGAAAGTTCGCTGGGGCGTCCTCAGCACCGCAAACATTGGAATAAAGAAAGTAATCCCCGGCATGCAGCAGGGGGAATTGACCTCGGTTGTCGCCATCGCATCGCGCGATCTTGCAAGGGCGCGGGAGAAGGCAGCCGCGCTCGGCATTCCCACGGCTTACGGCTCGTACGAAGAGCTGCTCGCCGATCCCAACGTCGACGCCATCTACAATCCGCTGCCCAACAATCTGCATGTTCCGTGGACGATCAAGGCGGCGGAGGCGGGCAAGCATGTGTTGTGCGAGAAGCCAATCAGCCTGACGGTCGCGGAGGCGGAGACGCTGCTGGCGGTGCGTGCGCGCACGGGAGTGAAGATCGGCGAGGCATTCATGGTGCGCAGCCATCCGCAGTGGCTTCGCCTGCGAGCGCTGCTGGACGAGGGACACATCGGGCAACTGCGCTCGATCTTCGGCTTCTTCAGCTACTTCAATATCGATCCGGCGAACATCCGCAACCGCATGGACGTCGGCGGTGGCGCGCTGATGGACATTGGCTGCTATGTCGTTCAGGCATCGCGGTTCGCCTTCGCGCAGGAGCCGACGCGCGTGGTGGCCATCCTCGACCGCGACCCGCAGATGCACACCGACCGCCTAACGTCCGCGATCCTGGACTTCCCCGGCGGGCAGGCCGTTTTCACTTGCAGCACGCAACTGGTGCCGTACCAGCGCTTCCATTTTCTCGGCGCGAAGGGACGCATCGAGTTGGAGATCCCGGTGAACACGCCGCCCGATCGGCCCACGCGACTCCTTGTCGACTCAGGCAGCGACCTCTTTGGCGGCGGGATCACCACGGAGACATTTCCGGCTTGCGACCAATACACGCTGCAGGGCGACGCCTTCTCGAAGGCGATTCTGGAGGACACGGAGGTTCCTGTTCCGATCGAAGACGCAATTCGGAACATGGCGGTCATCGAAGCGATCTTCCGGTCCGGCAAGTCAGGCCAGTGGGAGTCCCTGCGACGGGGATAAGGCAAGATGGCAGGAATGCCTGCACCGCTGCCATACTGAAAGGCGTCTAATAAACAGTGATGGCGACCACAAGCGTTCCCAAACCGCCGGTTGAGAAGGGCACCTTCGACAGCACGCTGGCCAGCGCCGGCAGCACGATGATCTTCAGCGAGATATTTTCGCTCGCCGTGGACAGCTTCCGCGCCAGCAAGGCGCGCTTCCTGCTCACCATGCTGGGCATGGTCATCGGCTCGGCCTCCATCATCCTGGTGGTGACGGTGGGGATGACGGGAAGAGATTACGCCATCGAGACGATTTCGAGCCTCGGCCCGAACAAGATCGAAATGCAGTACAGCGGCGGCACCATCATCGGCCCCGACAACACCAGCACACCCGACTACATGACCCGCGAAGACATGATGGCGGTCGTCAATACGGTGCCGAACATCGTTGCCTACTCGCCCATGCTGGAGGTCCACGATCGCATCGGCATGGGCGGCGGTTTAACCAAGGACGCCATGCTGCTGGGGGTCTCGCCGCAGTATAAGGATGTGCGCGGCCTGGTGGTGCTCGCGGGCCGCTTCTTCGACGATCAGGATGCCGCCGCGCATGCCAAGGTCGTGGTCCTCAACAAGCCTCTGGCAATTGAGCTCTTCGGCAGCGTGCAGGCTGCGATCAGTCAGAGCATCTCCGTCAAGGGCATTCCGCTCAGCATCATCGGCGTCTTCCAGGAGAGTATCGACACCTACGGCATCTCCGAGATCAGCGACGAGACCATGCTGATTCCCTACGAGGTCGCCCGCTACTTTACCGGCACCGACGCCGTGAAGGAGATCTTCTTCAAGATGTCGGATTCCCCCCTGGTCCAGCCCGCAGCCAAGCAGATTACCGCGCTGATCACGAGCCGCCACCGCCCCAACAGCGTCTACCACGCCGAGACCCTCACCGGCATCCTCGACGACACGAGGAAGATCGCCGCCGTGCTTACCTGGGTCCTCACCCTCGCTGCTGCAATCACCCTGATCGTCGCCGGGGTCGGCATCATGAACAGCATGCTGACCAACGTGCAGGCGCGCATTCGCGAGATCGGCATCCGCAAGGCGCTGGGGGCTACCCGGCGCGAGATCCGGCTGCAGTTCCTCACGGAGGCGGTCTTTATGTCGCTCTCCGGAGGGATTATCGGGACGATTCTGGGGCTTGGCGTTCCGCTCTCGGTGCGGCTGCTGACGCAGTATCAGCTGCCGGTTCCGTGGCAGGCCGCGGTGATCGCGCTGGCGACCTCGGTCATCGTGGGGGTGGTCTTCGGCACCGTTCCCGCCAACCGCGCCGCGCGCCTCGATCCAGTCGAGACGCTGAAGTACGAATAGCCGCGCAGGCGCACAGATACAATTCGACCACGGATGACACGGATTAAGTGCGGATTGCCGCTTCCGCTTCATCCGTGTTAACCCGTGAAAATCCGTGGTCGCTTTTGCTACGCGGCGGTTTCGGTGGTGTCGTCGGGCTGGTCTTCGGCCTTGACGGTGACCTTCAGGTGCGTGGTGACCTCGCGGTGCAGCTTGATGGGGACGTGGAACTCGCCCAGCGACTTCAGCGGCTCTTCCAGCGAGATCTTGCGCCGGTCGATGGTGTAGCCCTTCTCCTCGAGCTGGTGGGCGATGTCGCCCGAGGTTACCGAGCCGAACAGGTGATCGTTCTCGCCCACCTTGCGCGCAAAGACCAGCTCGACCGATTCGAGCTGCTTGGAAAGCTCCTCGGACTCGACCTTCTCTTTGGCGAGCTTGCGGATGGCCGAGCCCTTCATCTGCTCGATGACCGCCTTATTGGCGGCGGTCGCTTCGATGGCGAGTTTGCCGGGCAGGAGGTAGTTGCGCCCATAGCCGTCCGCGACCTTGACCACATCGCCGCGATGGCCGAGCTTATTGACGTCTTCTTTCAGTATCACTTCCATTGCTGTTCTCCGGATTGCTGTTGCCGGACGGCGTTTGCCGCGCGGCCGAGTATGTTAAAAGCGCGCGGCGAAGGCGAGCAGGGCGATGTTGCGCGACTGCTTAATGGCCTGCGAGACCTTGCGTTGGTGGCGGGTGCAGACGCCCGTCAGGCGGCGTGGAACGATCTTGCCGCGCTCGGCGACAAAGCCCTGCAGCAGGCGGACATCGCGGTAGCTGATGGCGTCGATCTTCTCCGTGCAGAACTTGCAGACCTTCTTGCGGCGGAAAAACTTGCGTCCGCCGGGACCGCCGGCGCCGGGACCGCCCGGGCCTCCGGGACCGCCGGCCGGACGCGGGGGGCGTGATCCGCCACCGCCGCCGGGACCTGCATAGGCAGGACGCGGAGTGTAGGGCCTCGCTGCTGCCGGTTCGGATTGCGGAGTGCTTGGAGTGCTGGTTTCGTCAGCCATTGGAATTCCTCTCATCTCTTCGTTTAGCGCTCGAGCGGCAATTGCCGCAGGGCGAAATCCTGGGTCGGGCCGCGGCGGTTAGACCGCTTCGGCGACGGGCTCGGCTGCGGGCGCCGCAGTCTCGGCTGCAGGCGCCTCGGGCTCGGCTGCGGGAGCGGCGGCGGCCTGCGGCGGGATCGGCTGGGCGCTGCGCTTCACCTTGGAGTCGCGCAGGGCCTTGACCTTGGCCAGACGCTTCTCTTCCTCGTCCATGCGCACGGTGATGAACTTGATCACCGGCTCGGAGACGCGCAG
>OCTA010005607.1_pt1 | contig 10826 bp, 9 predicted proteins | sample 1538991 | NCBI WGS metagenome assembly OCTA01 (sample SAMEA3539302, study PRJEB22396) | soil metagenome | biome: tundra; feature: field; material: soil | place: USA | collected 2010-05 | depth 0.15 m | reverse complement strand
GCAGTCGCTTGTCATCGCAGATGTCGTAGCAGATCAGGTAGGAGAATCGCATGGGCGTCACTTCCCGGTATCGAATTGCCCGAGCCCGAAATGGCAGCCGTACCCGAGGCTGAACGGCGCGGGCACCGGTTCGGCGAATTCGATGCGGAAGCCATACCCCGGCCGTGGTGCCTCGTCCTTGCGGTTCCTTCGAAACTCGATCCACTCGAACAGCCCGGTCGCCTTCTCCAGCAGTTCGACGTTGACCGGTGCCGCCATTCTGTGATTCCGGCACTCTCGGCGGACTTCCTGCTTGAGGAATTCCTCATAGGTTCCACGTCCTTTGCGCCAGTGTCGCGTCGGCGCAAAGGGCGTCGTGCTTACCACCACGGCGGCGCCGGGTCTCACGGTCGCGTCGCTGGCACTCCCGCACCACGTCGCCACCGCCCGAATCGCCTCATCGGTCTTTCCGTAGAGCTTATCGACTTCGAGAATCGCCCGTGTCTCGTTCGGGTCGAAGCCCCTTTCGTCTCGCGTGTAAACTAGCACCCGGTCGATGCGGCCTATCCGGCGGCCCCTGTTTACCAACGGCAGAATGAATGCATGCTGATGGTCCTTCAACGGAGTTCCCGCCCAGTCTTTGCCGCTGAATTTCGGCGATACCTTCAAGGGATCACCGACGAGCCGCTTGTGTATCCCCATTAGCCGCACGCGAATCTGTTCCGCCACCTCGATGGTGGAGGTCGCCAGCGGAAGCACCTTCGCATCGAGGCCCAGCAGGACAGCCTGTGCGGCGGTGTGCCCCCTGGGCGTCTTCGCAACCCGCGTTAAGAGAGATTCCCGCGGCCGTCCATACTGCACGAACCGCATGGCAGGAGGAGCGCTTCGACGGTCCTTTTGAAACTCGGCGGTGGAGTACGCGATCGCCTCCAGCCAGGGGCGCTTCTCCTGGTAGTCGGTTCGCGGTATCACGCACGCCACTTGAATCGCGTCGCCGCCCGCGCCGTTGTTGCCGAGCGGTTCGCACCAGACCCAGCTCTCAAAGTCGCCCTCATACAGCTTGGCTTCCACCCAAGATTCGGAGCGCCCCACGTAGTTGAGCGAGCCCAATAGTTGCGCCAGAGTCTCGCGCTCGGTGCCGCTAAGTTCCACATTGGGCCACGTCACGTAACAGGCGGCGCCAGGGTCCACCGCGACGAACGCGTCGAAGATCAGACTCTTGGCCGTCGGGTCCTCGGTATTGCTGTTGAGGTAACTGCGTGTGTGTGAGGCCACCGCCCTGGGCAGACCGAATCGCGGCGGCTCGGTGGCCAGCGCCCCTAGGACCGCCGCCACATCCGCCTCCGCCATGTGCGCATGCTTTCTCTTCCACGCGTCGTAAAGCGCCCGCAACAGCCTGTAGGGAGATGGCGGCCATTCCACCACGCCCTCGTTCACGTGCCGTCCCCACGGCGTCGCGTGAAAGCGATGCGCCGGGAAACGCATCTCTATCGTGGTCATTCACTCGCTCCCTCGACCGGCTCGTCCTTCTTGTCGCCTTTCTCTTTTTTTACTTTGACTGGCGTATCCAGCTCGGTGACTGCCGGAACCGCGAACAGGGGCTTGCAGCCCTTGATCCCTTCCTGCACTTGGGTCAACAACGTCGTTTCGCCGGGAACCACGAATCCTACAGGTGCCTTCGACGCCAGCTCACCCACTAACTGGAAGTCGCATGCTGTTCGCAGCCGAAGGTGCGCCGTCAGGAAGCGCCGCACCTTGAGTAGAGCCAGCGCCGTCAGCAGCTGAAATGCCTCCGATGGCAAACCGTACCCGCGCATCAGTGCCAGGTCGATGTTGAAGTACGCCCGGATGTGCTCCGCCGTGAACTCAATCCGGCTATAGGGAACGTTGCTGTACACTCCCTTCTCGCTGGCGTCGGCCTCCGCCACCTGCAACTCGCCCTTCGGATCTACTGGGCTGTTCTTGACGCCTCCGGAGATCACCTTCCTGACGTTTTCCGCTTCGATGAATCCTGTGACGGCGCGTGGCGCGCGCACGCGCCCGCCTTCCAGGAGAGCCAGGAACACGCCATGTACCAGGCTATTGGGGTCGTACCGGAAAAGCGTGGCGTAGATCGCCTTCCAGTCCAAAGGACGCTTCGGGTTGTACTTCATCTCCTTCGCCAACTGCTCTTTGAACTTCTTATTGAGCAGGAAGTATGGGGAGCCAATCCGGTGCGCTTCCACCAGGGAACTGGTCCGCACCGGATTCTCCGCACCGCTCAGCGTTGCCACCACGTACGGCAGTCCGGTGAGTTCCGCAGCGAGGTCCGGACCGTCCCCATCCAGGCAGGTCTTCTCCAGGCGGTTCGCCACGGACTGCGCGCTCTCCACCAGCAGCATGTCGGTTCCGTCCGGCCGGGTAAACTGGGCAGCGCCCAGGTCCGCGAAGCCGGTCGGCTGAAATCTCTCGCCCTGTGCCGGGCGCAACTCCGCTTCCAGCAGGATTCGCGGAGCCTGTTCCAACTTGGTCCAATCGATCATTTCGCCTCTCTTGATTTCAGAATTCGCCGCATGGCGGCGTGATACGGCACGGGGATAAGTAGCGAAGCAGCCAGCCGCGAGCACTCGAACCCGCCCAGGTAACTGGCATTCACCGGCAACAGCCCCGCATTCTGTAGCCGCCGCGCGCCAATTTCCGCGGCCCGCTCCATGTCGCCGGCTCGAAGGGCAGCCAGCACACCCAGATCCCCGCGCAGATAGAGATCTCCTTCCGGCCCGCGCACGGGTTCAGCCAGGAAGAGGTGTTTCAACAGCGCGTACACCGGCCAGGCTTCTATCTCGTCCACCGGCGGCTCTACACCAATTGGCTCTCCCAGGCGCCAATCGACCAGGGTGAACGCGAAAAGCAGATCTTCGATCGACTCATCATCCAGCGATCCTTCCATGAATCTCACTGCGTCGCCCGGCAATGCCCGATAACTCGAACCCAGAGCGTTGTGGCGGAAACCCTGTGCGTCGCCCAGGAGGATCCGCCGCTCCAACACACGCGTCATGCGCTCCGCCAGGTTTCCGCCGATCCACGCAAACTGCCCGTTCGTGCGGTCCAGGTGATCGCGGAAGGCTCCGGCATCCCGATGCCAGATTCCTGCCAGTGCGGCCGCCACGCGGGCCGTGGGGACCCCACGCAATTGCGCCACCCACTCCCGGCTGAGCTTGCGCCGGAACTGAACGCTCTTGCCCGTAGTGAGAATCCATCGGTGCAACCTGCCCACGGACGCTGCCAGGTCTTGCACCGTCGCCTCGCCGCCGCGCAGCAACATGTTGAACATCGCCTCGTCCACTTGCCTGCGCAGGCTGTCGTACTCGGCGGGAGCCCCTTTCAGTTGCCAATCCGTCTCATCCAGCAGTGCGGTCAGTTCACGCGCCAGGTCGCTCTCCTTGCGTTCCTCAACCGCAAACCGCCCTGCAGGTAGAGCAACGTAGCTATCGCCGCGCCGCTTCAGCAGGTTGTAGCGCACGAAACCCTTGATCCCCCGGTCCACGCCGAGCATGGTCGCGGCTTGCGCAAACTCCAAACCGTTCTGAGCCGGCTTCCCACCGATGGCCGCGCGTCCCTCTCGTAGCAACGCCTTGACCTCGGCGTAAGTCGCTGGGCGATCCCAGACCGGAGCCCAGATCTCCGCCCGTGCCAGCGCTCCATCTTTCGCCGAGGCCGAACCATATCCAACCGGAGTCGCTCTCACGGTAAACGGGCTGCACAAGAATGATCGGAAAGCCACCCCTTGCCGGCGATGCAGGCCGGCGGCCCATGCGACGCCCCCCTCAAGTGTCAGCACGAAGTTCCAAGGGTTGGACGGGAAGTCCGCGGTCTCGACGCCTTGCCCCTGATTGAACCCCCCAGCGCGTCCTGGATCGTACTGTCCTACGGAACCAGGCTGATATCCTCTCGTACTCGTCCCAAATAACGCGTTGCGCAGCAAGTCCGCCACGGGCGTCTTCTCGTCGGGCGAGATCAGCAAGTCGGCGATGCACTCCATGAAGTTATTGGTGTAGTCGAGCCTGCCTTCGTTTCCTCCTGTACCGAGGATCGGTGCGAAAGCCCGCTTGCCCTCCGCCGAGATCCCCACCGCGGCGTCCAACCACTCCACGCACGCATCCGGAAGAGTGTTCCGGCACGCCAGTTGGATCTTAGTCCTCCGCAAATCCTCTTCTGCCGCCGAAGCGGCTTTGTCGGCTCCCACTCCCTTGATGGCGCCGGCGCGCTTGATCGCTTCCCGATATACCGAGAACCGCTCTTCCTTGGATGCCACAAGGGCGTCCAAGCCCACCTTGCGATCCTTCGGATAAAACCCGCTGCCGCCGTTCCACGGCGACAGGATCGGGGTTGGCGCATATCGCTCCAGGAAGAACTCCACCAGGCAGGCTTCGTCCAGTTCTGTCTCCAGGCAAAAACCGGCGTCGCTCCACCGCCCGCGCGCCGTTGGGTCGGCCTGCTCGCTCACCAGCCGCAGAACTGCCAGCGCCTTGAGGTAGCTCCCTAGCGGTTCGGCAACACATCCCGCCAGCCGGATCGTGTTCATTGGACCCCCTTCGCGCTGGCTGCCTCGTCCGCCGCACGCAACAGCATTTCCAGATACGCCAGCCGGAACGGCCCCAGTCGATCGCGCAAGCGCAACGCACGCTCCGACCAGGATCCGTTTCCTAACATCACAGGCTCCAGATTCAGCAGGCTCGCGTCTCGCGTGACTCCGCCGCCGAGGGAACATTCCAGCAACTCGTCGCCTTTCCAAAGGCCGCGCACGCAGAGCCTGCCGTTGTCCCGCTCCCCTGGCATCGACCGGATCGACACGCGAACCCGGCCGTGATGGGCCGCCGTCACGTACGCCGCCAGATCGTCTTCGCCCGCCGCCAGCATCGCCAGCGCGCTTGCCAACTCATGCCGGAAATAGCGCCGGTCGTGGGTTCCACTGCCCGCCGATTTCGCCAGCAGTTCCGTGTACGGTCCGGGAACTCCGTGCAGCGTCGTCTGCATCACCGGGTGCGCTTTCCCCCAATCGTGCTGCCGGGCCGCTGCCTCAAGCGCTGCGCGGTGCGGCTCCAGTCCAACACTGGCAAGGGCTTCGAGCAGATCGCGCATGGCGTCGCAGACCTGCTGCGTGTGATCCGCCAACGTCTGCCGGTACTTTGGGAAACTCTTCGCGTCGGCATCGTGCTTATCCATCGCGCCGCCCGAGTTCTGGACCGGCGACACCGCCACTTTGCTGTCCGCCGACCACCCGTAGTCTTTCGTGTACTTCCCCTGCTTCACGTGTATCAGCAGTGTAAGCCCCGGGTAGACGTTGTCCGGCTTCACCCACTCGCCTCGGGCGGCGTTCCAATACCAGACTGGGACTTTGTCGAGGTCCCCAATCGGCGCAGGACACAACTCGCCTTCATCGATTTCCTTCACGTCCTCTGGTGGCGAATCGCCGTCCCAATTCCGCCAAGCCACGTACACGTCGCGATCCGGGTCGCTACGCACGAATCGCGAGATGTCGATCTGGTTGCCGCCCAGATCCGGACTGGTATCGAACAAATCCAGCAGGTCCGCACGGCGCAGCACGTGCTCCCAAGGAGCGGGAGTGCTGCTCAGTTTCGGCAGATCGGCGGGTGCGGCCGAACTCAGCCCCGCCAGAATCCGCGCTGACTCGTCGGCCTCGCGCGCATCGTAGGGCACGCAGACCTCGGCGCGTTCCTTCTCCTTCAACTCGGCTTGGTTCGCCCACGCTTTTCGCTTCGCAGTCAGCGGCCGGTCCACCCAGTAGATCCGGCAGCCGTCCTGCTCGCCCCGCCGGTTCACGCGCCCGAAGCGCTGCACCATGTTGGCGTATGGTGCAAGATCGCTTACCATCAGCGAGGCATCCAGATCGAGCCCCGCTTCGATCACCTGCGTGGCGACCACGATCCGGCCCGCTGGGGGAAGTCCGCTCAAGACCGCGTCGGTGTGCTCCTTCCGGTCCGCCGCGCGGAAACGAGAATGCAGCAGGCGCACGTCGGCCTCGGTCTTGCCTTCCAGCTCGCGGCGGATCTCCACAGCCCGCCGTACCGTATTCGAGACCACCAGTGTGAGAGTGCCTGGCCGATGCTCTGACGCCACGAATGCCGCAGTCCCGGCCGGCAATCGACACGTCTCAATCGCCCGTTCGATCCGCTTTTCCGCCGTGACCCGTCTGTTGACAGTTTCGTTCTTCAGGTCTTCGCTATCGGGTTCAATCAGCGAGACGGCGCTCCCGAAATCCACCGTGCGCAGCCAGTCGGGATCGAAGGTCGCCGAGATCCAACACGATTGTGCCGCGCCGAAAACGCCGAACTTCTCACGAAAGGCCGACAGCTGAGTGGAGGTTGCCAGCCCGTCGCCGAGCAGTTGGACCTCATCCAGCACCCAACTGCAATCATTGTTCAATAGCGCGAAGTCGATGGGCCAACGGAATGGAGTGCGGGCATATCCCCGGTTGAGGGCACGGCTCAACAGAATATCCTGCGTCCCAATGAGGATTGCCGTTTCGTCTGGGCGCAAAGTAGCGTCGTTGTCCGCGCTTCCGCCCAGTAGCCGGCAGACTCGAACCGGCGACAGGAGCCCCCTGTCGATAAGGCGCCCCACGCAAGCCTCGGCCTCCTTCGCCACCTGCTCGGTGAGCGCACGCCCAGGCAGACACCAGATCAACCGTCGCGGCGTGATGTCCGGCGCCATGGCGCGGCCGTGCAGCCACGCGACCAGCACCGTTTGGGTCTTGCCGAGACCAGTCGGCGCCCTTAAGATGATCTGTGTCCCGCCGGCCTCGCGGAATCTCTCCTGAAAACCAAACGGCTGCCACCCGGTGGCCGCCACAAAGAATTCTTGATAGGTCATGGGCGTGCCTACCTTAGCAGATGGATCTCTTTGGCGCGAGCCCACCGATCCAGGCAGTGTGTCCGCTCAAGGTCGCGGTTGGTTTTGCGTAGTGACAACGATGCCGAGCATCCGGAAATCTGATGCAGTATTTTCAAACGGCGTACAGCCTTCATGGACAAACTCCTACCTGATGAAGGCCGCAGATGGTGCTATGATGAGTTCGGACGCCATGCCCATCTGCGGCTTGGTCTGGGTCGGGCTGCTTGTAACAGTTCGACCCTTCTTTATTTATGCGCTTGTTCGGCTCCATCTGTCAAGAAATAATTTCATACAGACCCATATCGCAAACCTTGATATCCGGCGAGCCTTGCGGTATCCTTACCAAATAGTCGCTCCTGACGGGCGCCCCATTGAAGCGCGATGTGCGTCTGGATCCTTCCTGACAGCGTTCCAATCCGGGGTCACTGGATCCCGGCCCCATTGAAGCGCGTCCGTCTAATACCTCGCTTGGCGGACGCGCCCCCGCGTCGGCTCGGTTCGCCGTATGCACACATGGCGGTCGGACTAAGGCTGCCAGCGGGTACCGGTGCCGACACGCTGCTGCGGGCGACCGGCATGCGGCCTACTCACCTCGCCACGAGGCTGAGGCTACTGGCCGCGGAAAGGGAGCACGCACAGGAGATCGCCGGCCGCAAACTGTTGGTCCGGACCGGACCGGGGTCGGTGGGCCGCGACACTGGCGTCGTGGTCAGGGAATTGTCCGACAGCGGCTACGAAGAGCGTCCTGGTCCTCGACCTCACGGTGAGGACAGGCGCCGAAGTGTTGGCCGGGCTCGCGGACCGGATACGGGGAGTGCCGGACTTGGCCGTTATGATCGTGGTTAAGGCGAGCGGGACAAAGGAAGACGGCCTTGCTCTGGATGCAGAGGTCGTGAAGCGATTTGCCGAGAACTTCGCCAGGGAGCATTGGGCATGGTCCGCACGGCCCAAGGTATTCTCGGCCCCCTGCGGGCCATCCCTCGACGACCACATCAGGGCCAGCCTCCACGCCAAATGCATCGTGGTGGACGACGAGACCGCATTCATCACCTCCGCCAGTTTCACAGAATGGGCGCAGGGAGCGGAATGTTGAGGCCGGCGTCCTGGTCCACGATCCCGTCTTTGCACGCGCTGCTCAAGCAGGAGTTCGATTGCCTGATGGCCCGATGTCTTCTGCTGCCGCTGCCTGGCTTCGAGTAGCACTGCGTCCGGCGAAGTGCCAGATGCCTTGCGTGGCATCAGTCGAGCCTATGGGACTGCTGTGTGCTGGTGGACGGAACCGTTACTGTTTGGTCCGGACGACGGCATCCGCGGTAGCAGGTGCGGCCACCAGCACCTTTTCCTGCGATGATGGAAGCCTGATGGACAACGAGATTACGGTCCGAATAGGTCATCCGCCGCTGGCGCCAGGGAGTATTCAGGGGTTCAAATTCTTCTGGGCATTCTATGTGAATGGATTTGATCAGGCGGTTCACTGCCAGCCCTGCTTTAGAGGATCCGTGAGCAGGCAACTGAGCACTCGCACGGCGAGGAGCGGACAGTTGTACGTCATGAACGAAAGGAAATCGTTCCGGTACCTGTACATCTGCGGCGTTGGGATCGGGCCCAAGGACCTCCTTTACCAGAAGAACTTTCACCTCGCCTTGCGCTTCGCGGACGGTGGCAGCGAAGTTCGCCAGACGTATAACGACTACACCATCACGGTGGGAAATGCCGTTGCGATCCCGATTCCGAAGCTCGAAGTTGGATGGAAAGGGCTCAACGAGGAGACAACCCGCTGCAAGAACTTCCAATTCGGCGTCGAGTACTTCGGTTGGCGTGACGCGGATTTGCCCAGCTAGGGCTCAAGCGGTTGAGTTGCACGCGGGGTACGGTAGGGATGCAGTCATCGAGACGCGGCATGACGATCCGGCTGGGGATAGCACGGCGTAAGCCCTGAGTGACCGAGGGGCGGGAGGGCATCGGCAACTCTGCCGTCGTCAAACAGACGGTTGCGGGAGTTCTTGCCGACATTCCCGTGGTCAATTCGTCCAGAGCGGTGGAGCGGCCAACGGGATGTCGCCCAGGCTTTGAGGCTACGCCCGCGGCAGCGATGTCCGCTACTCCAGTAGTGCCGGACCGGCGGCACCACTGTTGTCCAAGGGCGGACGCAATTGACTTGGGTTACCGGCCTATGAACTTGTCGATCCGGCGCACTTCGGTCAGCATCACGTACTCCGTGACTCCTTGGATCTCGTCAATCGACCCCCACATCCTGGTTCGCCGCAGCAACCGGAGATCGAATACTCGTTCCCACGTTGACTGAAGTTCCGCTTCGAGGATCGGCGGGAGAGGTCCCAAGAACTGATTGAATCCCTTCACCTTGCGGTCCCATTCTCGGCTCTCATGCCGGGAGCACGAAAGGTGCCAGCGATTCAGTACGCAGTGCCATGTCTGAAAACCGAGCAGCAGGACGCGGGCGCGCGGTATTTCAAGTTCAATCCGCACGCTACGCTCACCGCGCCGCACGTGGGCGTCGTGGCGCAGGTCCGGCTTTGGGAAATGCCAGAACCAGATCGGGAACCCGCCTTTGTATCCGGGAAGGCGCCGGTGCGCCTGCGTCATTAGCCAACGATACGCCGGTCTGAAGTGATGGCAGACTCGCCGGCCGTCACCTCGGAGAATACCTCGCTCCTGAAAACGTTCCCAACAGGCGGCGCGTTGGATAGTCCATACCCGCATTGACTCGCTCATTTGCATGCCGTAGAGCGCGCTGGCCATCGATGGAGATGAAAACTAAGCGTGGAATTACCGAGTATTCGCTTTGGCGTCTGCATCGGGCTCGCAGTCTGACCAGAATTCACGATAGCACCGTAGTGGTGGACGAGCTAACCCAGGCTGGACGGAGCCCTGCGCTAGCGGCGGAGGGGATCGGCGAACCGATAGGAACTCCACCGTATTGCCGTGTTAGGGCTGGGTTTCGCAGCCGCGCGGCGGAGCGTTTCCGGCAGATTTCGCTATGTTCTACGAAGCCATATTGAGTATCATAAAGTAGATTATGCAACTCGATCTCGTTCCCGCTCAGGCTGCCGCCGATATCCTCGCTCCGGTGAAGCAACTCGTGCTCGACGCCGTTTCCAGCCCACACACGAAGGCGATGTACAAGGTGGCGCTCGACGGCTTCCAGCGTTGGTGGGAGCGAGCTGGCCAGCCGCCGTTCAACCGCGCGACGGTCCAGGCATACCGTTCGTACCTGGAGGCGTCGGGGCTGTCTGGTGCCAGCGTGAACCAGAAGCTCTCCGCAATTCGAAAGCTGGCCATGGAAGCCACTTACGCCGGCCTTCTCGACGCCACCGTCGCGCAGGGAATCCAGGACGTGAAGGGCGCCAACGTCCAGGGGGTTCGAACCGGAAACTGGCTGACGAAGACGGAAGCCGAGCGCCTCCTCGGCGCGCCCGGCCGCGAGACCTCAAAAGGGAAACGGGACCGCGCCATCTTAGCCGTCATGATCGGCTGTGGGCTCCGTCGTGACGAGGTTGCGCGTCTCCAGTTCGAGCATGTCCAGCAGCGAGATGGCCGGTGGGCCATTGTGGATTTGGTCGGCAAGCACGGGCGAGTCCGAACCGTTCCGATGCCCGCCTGGGCGAAGACCGCGATAGTCGAGTGGGCCACTGCGGCGGGAATCTCTGCGAGCGCCATCTTCAGGGGCGTCAACAAGGGCGATAAGGTCACCGGCGACTCGCTCACGTCTCAAGGTGTCTGGAGGTGCGTGCAGAAATACTCGGATGTCGCGCCCCATGACCTACGCCGGACGTATGCGAAATTGGCGCACCGTGGCGGGGCGAAGCTCGACCAGATCCAGCTATCGCTCGGGCACGCTTCCCTGATGACGACGGAACGGTATCTAGGGGTGGCTCAGGACCTGACCGACGCTCCTTGCGATTACCTGCACCTCAATCTCGCGGCACGATGATACT
>OCTA010005605.1_pt1 | contig 10827 bp, 8 predicted proteins | sample 1538991 | NCBI WGS metagenome assembly OCTA01 (sample SAMEA3539302, study PRJEB22396) | soil metagenome | biome: tundra; feature: field; material: soil | place: USA | collected 2010-05 | depth 0.15 m | reverse complement strand
TCGGCCAGTCCTCTCCAGCCGACGCTCCCAGCGGGGCGGCCGCAGACGCATCACCTCGCGCGGGTGAGCCGGACAGTCGCCTGCTGCGGCAGTCTGGCTCGTGCTGCGTGCTCTCTGCGGCCGGGGCCAGTGCTGGCGGAACCGGCTGGCAGCACTCCTGGCAGGTGCCGGTTGATGCGGCGGCAGGCGGAGAGCGGACAGAGAGGAACCGATGATGAGTGAGCTGACGGCTGAGGCTCCATCGCGGCGTGGGCAGCGGTACCAACTGGACTCGGGACTGGGGCTCCTTACCCCGGCCGAGCGTGCTGCCCGGGGTAAGGAGGCGCGGGCTGTGGTACCGCGTGACAGCCATGCTGTGTTCGACCCGCCGCCAGACCGGGCCGACCCTATCGGCCTGCTGGAAGAGCAGGCGAAGTCGCGGGTTCCTGAGCTGGTGCCGGTCCGGTGGGGCCGGATGATGGTCTCCCCGTTCACCTTTTACCGCGGCGCGGCCCTTCCGATGGCCAGCGATCTGGCCAGCACCCCGGTGTCGGGGCTGGCTGTGCAGGCGTGCGGCGACGCGCACCTTTCCAACTTCGGCATCTTCGGCTCGGCCGATCGCCTTCTGGTCTTCGACATCAACGACTTCGACGAGACGCTGCCTGGCCCGTGGGAGTGGGATGTCAAGCGACTCGCCGCCAGCCTGGAAGTGGCGGCACGCGACAGCGGGTTCCCCAGCAAGCAGAGCCGTGAGATCGTCACAGCCACGGTCGCCAGCTACCGGCAGGCGATGCGCAGTTTCGCCGGGATGACCAACCTGGATGTCTGGTACGCGCACGCGGACATGAACCAGGTGCGGGCGCAGTTTGAGTCCCAGATGAAGGAGCGGCAGCGCAAGGCGGTGGCCAAGGGCCTGGCCAAGGCGCGCACCAGGGACAGCATGCAGGAAGCGGCCAAGCTGACCCGCATCGTGGACGGCCGGCCGCGGATCATATCTGACCCCCCGCTGCTCGTCCCGATCGATGAACTGGTGCCGAAGCAGGCAAGCCGGAAGGCCTTCGAATCGCAGCTGAGCGACCTGATCACGAAGTACCGGCGCACGCTGGAAACCGACCGCCGGTTCCTGCTCGAGCAGTTCGAGTTCGCGGACCTGGCCCGCAAGGTGGTCGGTGTCGGCAGCGTCGGAACGCGTTGCTGGATCGTCCTGATGCTCGGCCGTGACGACTCCGATCCGCTGTTCCTGCAGGTGAAGGAGGCAGAGGCGTCGGTGCTCAGCCGCTTCGTCGGCGCCAGCAAGTACACCAACCAGGGCCAGCGGGTGGTCGCGGGCCAGCGGCTGATGCAGGCATCCAGCGACATCTTCCTGGGCTGGCACCGAACCGAGGCGGGACTGGACGGGAAGACTCGTGACTTTTATGTCCGCCAGCTGCGGGACTGGAAATTCTCCATAGACATCCAGACCATGGTGCCGCGCGGCATGCGGCTGTATGGCCAGCTCTGCGGGTGGACACTCGCGCGGGCACACGCCTGCTCCGGGGACCGGATTGCCATCGCCACCTACCTGGGCGGCTCGGACGTGTTCGACAAGGCCATCACGCAATTCGCCACCGCCTACGCCGACCAGAACGAGCGTGACTACAGGACCCTTGTCGACGCTGTCGCGTCAGGACGGATCACCGCCGAGCGCGACCTGTGAGAGCCCGGCTGACCGGGGGTTACGCAGGTGGTGGTTGATCTCCTGCTCATCGGGCTCGGGATCACCCTCGAGCCCTTCCCGCTCACTGCCTTCATCCTGATCCTGAGCGCCGAGAAGGGCACCAGGAAGGGCCTGGCGTTCATTCTCGGCTGGCTGGCGTGCCTGGTCGTGGTGATCGCCGCCGTCATCCTGGTGACCGGGGGCAATCCACCCAAGCCGAACACCGCGCCGTCGACTGCCGCGCTGGCCGTCAAGCTGGCCCTGGGCATCCTGCTGATCCTGCTTGCCGCGCGCCAGTGGCGCCGGATGGGCCGCCCCCGTAAGCCACCGACCTGGATGGCGAGACTGGATCGGCTCTCATTGTGGACCGCCGCCGGGCTCGCCGCTTTCCTCCAGCCATGGGCGCTGGTCGCGGCCGGCGCCGCGACGGTTACCCAGGCCAAGCTCTCTACCCCGGGGGACTACCTGACGCTGATGCTGTTCTGCGTGCTGGCCACCTCCAGCTTCCTGTACCTGGAGCTGTACGCGGCCTTCGCGCCTGCCGCAGCCGATGCCCGGCTGAAGCGGCTGCGAACATGGCTGGACACGCACCGGGATCAGGTGATCATCGGGATTTCCTTGCTGCTCGGCTTCTGGCTCGCGGGCAAGAGCATCTACCTGCTGGTCAGATGACCGGTGACGATCCCTGGTCCGCCGACGCCCGTCAGCGCTGGTCCGCGCCGGTCGCCCAGGGCCGGGGAGCGGCGCTGGCCGATGGCGCTGGCCGTGCTGGCCGCCGGGGCACTGCGCGCGGTCCTGCCGGCTCAGCTCAGGGCCGGAGACGCTCGCTGGGTACTCGCCCTGGTCCTGATAGTGCTGCTCGCGGTTCTCGTCATCGGCGACCCAGGCCGGATCGACCGCGACTCCACCTGGCTGCGGGTCGCGACAGGGACGCTGATCGGCGTGATCTCGCTGGTGAATGCCACGGCGGTGGTCCGGTTGGTGGCCGCCATCACCATCGGCCAGGCCAAGTTCACGAACGATGCCAACGTCCTGCTGGCCAGCGGCGGCGCCGTGTGGCTAACCAACGTGATCGCCTTTGGCCTGTGGTATTGGGATCTGGACCGCGGCGGGGCGGCGGCCCGGGCGCGGGGGTCCGGCGGGCAGCCTGCCTTCGTCTTTCCGGAGATGACCAACGCTCAGTACGTCGGGGCTGACTGGTATCCGAAGTTCATTGATTACCTGCACCTGTCGTTCACGACCGCCATGGCATTCAGCCCGACGGACGTCTCGGCGATCAGGCCGTGGGCAAAGCTCATGATGATGGCAGAGGATGTGATCTCGCTCCTGGTAGCGCTTCTCTGGTGGTCGCCCGCGCCGTCAACATCCTGAAGTAGGCTCACCCGGCTCAGGTGAGGTGGTCGCGGCTGACCTCGCCGCAGGATTGAGACGCGGTCTGCCCTGCTCCCCTTCCATCCGGCCCCAGTACAGGAGGACGCCCGGTGACGATGCCGCCTGATCCGCTGGCGCTGCTGCGGTCCCGGAGTTATCTAGCCCTGCTGGTGCTTGCCGCGATCATCGGCGTGCCCGTCTCGGCGGCGGCCTACTTCTTTCTTGCCCTGGTCAGCAAGCTGCAGGGATGGATCTTCACCGACCTGCCGAAGGACGTGGGCTTCCACGGCGAACCGCTGTGGTGGCCGATTCCGCCGCTGCTGCTGGCTGGCGTGCTGGTCAGCCTCACCATCCGGTACCTGCCCGGTAACGGTGGGCACTCACCAGCCGACGGGTTCAAGGTGGGCGCAGGGCCGCCCGCCCCGATCGAGCTCCCCGGCATCGTGCTCGCGGCATTCGCGACCTTGTGCCTCGGCGTGGTGCTCGGACCCGAAGCCCCCCTGATCGCCCTCGGCGGCGGGCTTGGCGTAGTGGCCATAAGGCTCGTCAAGCGGGACACTCCGGCCAGAACCCAGGCTGTTGTGGCCGCGGCGGGCAGCTTCGCCGCCATCAGCACGCTGCTCGGCTCACCGCTCACCGGGGCGTTCCTGCTGATGGAGGCTTCGGGGCTGGGCGGGTCGATGATGGAACTTGTGCTGATACCTGGCCTGCTGGCGGCCGGCGTCGGTTCGCTCATGTTCATCGGCCTTAACGCCTGGACCGGGCTCGGCACGTTTTCGCTGGCTATTCCCGGCCTTCCGCACGTCGGGTCGCCCACTGCCGCCGAGTTCGGGTGGGCACTGGCGATCGGGGTGCTGGCTGTTCCGTTCGGCAGCGGAATCCGATGGCTCGGCCTGTTTCTCCGGCCTCATGTCGAGCGGCGGATGGTGCTGGTCACCCCGGTGGCTGGCCTGGCAGTCGCGGGCCTGGCGATCGCATTCGCCGCAGCCACCGGAAAGGGCTCTTCCGAGGTGCTGTTCTCCGGGCAGTCCGCCCTCGGACCGTTCGTCGCGCACAGCGCCGGCTACACCGTCGGAGCGCTGGTGCTGCTCCTAGCCTGCAAGGGAATCGCCTACGGCGTGTCGCTGAGCAGCTTCCGCGGCGGTCCCACCTTCCCGGCCCTGTTCCTCGGGGCGGCTGGCGGCGTCGCGCTGTCGCACCTGCCGGGGCTGCCGCTTGTCGACGGCGTCGCCATTGGCATCGGCGCGATGTCGGTCGTGATGCTCAGGCTCCCGCTGACATCCGTCTTGCTGGCCTCCCTGCTGCTCGCGTCGGACGGTCTGGCCGTCATGCCGCTAGTGATTGTGGCCGTCGTGGTGGCCTACGTGCTCTCGGCGAGGCTGACTCCAAGCCCGGCTGCTGCTCCGGCTGCTGGCCCGGATCAGCAGCCCGCGCCGGTCGTGCCCAGTGGGTCACCGGGCCGGCCAGCGCAGTCATGAGTGTGCAGGGGCGCCCGCCGGACAAAGATCACCCGGTGCGAGCGATGCACCGGTTCCGGCGCGCGCGGATGATCAGCGCGGTGCGGTCAGAAGCGGTAGATAACCGCTGGCATCAGCCAGCCGCTGACCGCGCCGCATCGGGAGGGGATTATCGTGGCCAGGGCGTTCCGCGGTTCGACCGTTATCGCGGACGAATCCGTGCGCGGCCTTCAGCGCTGCCTGCCAGCAGCCGGCCGCCCCGCCAGCCCGAACGTGCTCTATGTCGTGTGGGATGACGCCGGCATCGCTTCCTGGGATTGCTTCGGCGGGCTGATCGAGACGCCGCACATGAAATGGCTCGCGGCGCGCGGGCTGCGCTATTCGCAATGGCACACCACAGTGCTTTCGTCGTCGACCCGCTACAGCCTGCTCACCGGACGCAACTGCGGCGCCAGCGACATAGCGACGGCCGACGAGGGCGGCCACGGCTTTCGCGACCGAGCCGTCGCCATCCCGCAAGCAGCCGGAACCCTGGCTGAGATCCTCGCCGAAACGGGCTATCGCAGCTACTGCCTGGGCAAATGGCACCTCAGCCCGTCCGAGCCGGCCGCCGTCGGCGGCTCACGCCAGTCCTGGCCGCTCGGCCGGGGCTTCAACCATTACTACGGATTCCTGGGTGCCCAGACCAGCCAGCTGTATCCCGACTTGGTCTACGACAACCAGTATGTCGACCCGCCTTATTCGCCGACGGACGGCTACCACCTGAGTGCAGACCTGGCCGAGATGGCCATCGAATTCATCCGGGGCGGAATCCAGACTTCTCCCGCGCAGTCCTGGTTCTGCTATCTGTCATTCGGCGCTAATAATGCTCCGAATGCCGTCCCGCCGGAGTGGGCCGAACGGTATAGCGGAAGGTTCGAGATGGGCTACGAGCGCTACCGGGAGATGGTGCTCGCCAGCATGAAGAAGCTCGGCGTGGTGCCCGGAAATACCGGGCTCGCCGCACCTGACTGCACTGCCGCGGGCGGCGCGGCGGCACGCGGCAGCGCGGTGCCCTCCTGGCAGTCGCTGACCGACGAGCAGAAGCGGAGCTGCAATCGCGCGGCCGAGTCGCAGGCGGCGCTGTGCTCCTACACCGATCACCAGATCGGGCGCGTGCTGGGATTTCTGCATGAATCCGGTCAGCTGGACGACACCATAGTGGTGGTCTGTTCCGCCGATACAACGGACGCTGAGGCTGCCGCGGACGGCTCGCTTCGGCCGGGCAGCTTCGCGCTCAGCCCGACAGACTTCGCAGGTTCTCGATCCGGGCCCGGTGACCTCGCTGCCGCCGCGAATTGCGCAGACCATGCGGCGGGGTGGGCGCACGCGTTCCGGACGCCGTACAGCATGCTCCGGCAGTCCTCGCCGGGCGGCTGCGCCGCCAGCCCGCTGATCATCAGCTGGCCGCGGCAGATGCAGGACGCGGCCGGGGGCGTGCGCGATCAGTACCACCACGCCGTGGACATCGTGCCGACGATCCTCGACTGCGCCGCCATCGGTCCGCCCCGGCTGATCAAGGACTGCCCGCAGGCGCCCATCGAGGGCGTGAGCATGCGGTACACGTTCGCGGCGCCCGGCGCGCCGAGCCGGCGGCGGACCCAGCTTTACGAGTCACCCGGAGCGCGCGCCATCTATCACGATGGCTGGCGGGCCATGACCGCGGCCGACGCCGCTGCGGCGCTGCACGGCGGCCCGACCGCCGGCTGGGACCTGTACCACGTCAGCGCCGACCGGACCGAAATGCACGAGGTATCGGCCAGGTATCCGGGCAAGACAGCGGAGCTGGTCTCGCTGTTCGCGGCGGAGACCATCGCCGCAGCGCCCGGCCATGAGGTCAGACTGCTGCCCGTCAGCAACCGCACGAAGGAGCCGCTGGCGAGTTCCCGGCTGCAGCCCGCTGTGCCGCCGGTCGCCGCCGCGCGGCGGCGGCATACCGCGACGGCGCACGGCGCGGCGCCGGTTCGGATCCGTGCGGGGTCCCGCGCAAGCGGCACGGCCAGCCGGCCCGGCTAGCCGAGACGGGCATCACGGCGCTCGGCGCCCGGGCGGTTCTTTCGGACGAGACACAGTCCTTCTGACGCTGGCCGCTGGCTTCGGGCGGCGGGTCGCAGGGCCGCGCCAGACGGTACCTGGCGGTACGTGGCGGCCACTGGCGGGCGGCGGCGGGGCCGCAGGAGCCCGGTAGGCGGCGACCAGCCGGGCCACCAGGATCGCCAGGAATACCTGGCCCGTCAGCGCCTCGAGGACGGCCAGGGCCCGGCCGCTGTCGCCGCCGGCAGTGAAGTCCCCGTATCCGAGAGTGGTCAGCGTGGTGAAGCTGAAGTACTGGAAGGTCTGGGGGTTCGCGGGCTGCTTGTCAACGAAGAAGTCGTGTTGCGGGGCTCCGCCAAAGTGCCCGAACGCTGCGTAGAAGGCGGCGAACATCAGGCCGATGATCAGATAGGCGCTGAGGGCCCCGTAGATGCTCTGCTCGGTGACGGTGGGCCGGGCCAGTACGCGGCGGACGATGAGGACCGCTGTCAGCAGCAGGACGAGGCCCTTCCAGATGTCCGCCGCGCCTTTGGCGTCCGAGCTGGTGCTCAGCACCGCGATGGTGGCCGCGATGGACCCCAGCAGCGCCACCGCGGCGACCAGCCGCGCTGTCCGGCGGCTCACCCGCGCGGTCCGGAGGGCAAGCAGCAATACGCCAAGGAAGAGCACGGCCGAGATATCTTCGGCCAGAGTGCTGAGCGGGGACGCGGAGAGCAGGTAGGTCACGATCAGCAGGACCAGCAGCAAACCGTACCGGCCGGCGGATTCCGCCGAGCCGGTATGGTCGCTGCTCCCGGCTGCCCGCCGGGCTGGCAATCCCCGCATCACGGACCCTCCGTCTGGGGGCACGCTCGGGCGGGCGGGCCGTCGCGCGGTGGCTGAGAGCGCCTTATGACGCGGCGCCGCCACCGTGCAGGGCGTCCTGGAGCTCCTTCTCGCCCTCCTTGGACAGCGAGGTCTTCAGCACGGTGCCGCCGTACTTGCTCATGGCCTCGACGGCCTTGTCCGGGGTCACCTTCTCCACCATGAGGAACAGCGCCGAGGTGCCGGGCTTGATCATGTCGCGGACCTGATCCTGGAACTGCTTGTCGATGCCGGTCTTGGCGACCTTGCCCATGAGGGCGCCCAGGCCCGCCCCGATGGCGATCCCGAGAACCGGGACGAAGAAGAGCAGGCCGAACAGCAGCCCCCAGAACATGCCCCAGCTTGCTCCCGAGCCGACCAGGTGGTGGCTGGTGTGCACGTGGTACTTGCCTTCTTTGTCCCGCACGATCACCGCGATCGCATCGGGCTCGATGATGAGGTCCTGGGCTAGCCTGCGTGCCTCATCGGCGGCCGCCTCGGCGGTGGCCTCGTCGGGGTATCCGATGGCGATCAGATCTGACATTGCGTTCTCTCTCTTTTCTGCCGGTACTTGGTCCGGCCCAGTTCACCAGGCCGGGCGTCCCCGCGCGCCACCCCAGGCGGGTGATCCGGCCTGCCCGGGGCACGCCTATGCGGCTGGCCCGGGCGGCTCGGTGTACCGGCGCTCCTCGTAGACCTCCGCTGGCGGGCGCCCGCGGCGACGCGTCGCGAGGAACGCGATCGAGATGATCAGGCCGACCACCCCGGCGATCATCAAGATCACGCCGATGATTTGCAGATCTACGTGCGCGGGCTTCCAGGTAATGCCAAAACGCAGAATTGCGCCGATGACGATGAGCGCGATGCTGCCGCCGATTGTCACGGACCTGCCGCCTTTCATTGCCGCGTCCGCCGCTCCGGTCCGCGGCAGGCATGAGCGCCTCGCCTGCCGGCTGTGCGGTAAACCGCGAGCGAGGGCCTTAGCGCGTCTCATTGGGCCGCCGAAACCGCCAGTCCGCCTCGCCCGCGATGGGGTGAACGGCGGCTGGGCCCTGATGGTAGCGGTCCGCAACGACTCCGCGCTACCCAATGGCCCGGTCACCCCCGCCGGGCGCGCAGCACCGGGCGGGGCGGGCGGGCGGTACTCCAGGCTGGCCCGCTGTGCGCGAGCGCTGCGCTCAGATTCCGCCCCGATGGCATGACACAACAGCGGCCACACGAATAGCTGCCCGGCACATGGCGGCTCCCGGTGATTGCATGTCCGGTGCCCGATCAGGATGCAAGCGATTGCAGAGAGCGCACTGGTAGCGCAGACAGATTCGACTCCTCCGCGAAGCGGCCCAATTCGGCGGTACGTGCGCCTTACCCCAGGGACTGGTATTGTTGCCGGGCCCTTATAGGGGGAATTGCGGGTAGGGGGAATTGCGGGCTGCAGTGGAGAGCGGTGGAACATGCCGTGCCGGAACAAGCGGTGCCGGAGCAAGCAACGCTGCCCGTCGCAACCTCGGAGTCGCGGCGGGTGAGTCTGGATGCGCCGATCGAGGCGAAACTGCATGCTCCCGCGGCGCGGAGGGAGTGGGTGGAGCGGGAGGAGCTCGTCGGTTATCTGGCGGGCGTTACCGCCAGGCTCGTCCTGGTTGACGCGCCGGCGGGGTTCGGCAAGACCACTCTGGTCGCGCAGTGGCGCTCTAGCCCGGCCGAGAGCCGGGCGTTCGCGTGGGTCTCGCTCGATCCCGGCGATAACGATCCCGGCCGGCTGTGGTGGCATGTCGTGTGCGCGGTGCAGCGGGCCTGCCCGAAGTTCAGTGCCGGTGACCTGCTGGCCGCGGTCCGGGCCCGGGCGCCTGATTTCGCCGGAACGCTGCTGCCGCTGCTGGTCAACGAGCTGGCCGCGCTGCCGGAGCCGGTTGTCCTGGTGCTGGACGACTACCACGTGATCAGGGACCGCGGCTGCCACGACCAGGTCGCGTTCCTGCTGCTGCACCTGCCGCCGGCGGCCCGGCTGGTGCTGATAACCCGGGCGGACCCGCCGCTGCCGCTGGCCCGGCTGCGGGCGGCCGGGGAGATGGCCGAGATCCGGGCCCGTCAGCTGCGGTTCGCGCCCGCGCAGGCGGCGCGGCTCGTCGCGGCTGTCGCCGGTATCGACCTCAGCGAGCCCGATCTGGCCGACCTGGCCGGCCGGACCGAGGGCTGGCCCGCGGGGGTCTACCTCGCGGCGCTGTCGCTGCGCGGGCACCCGGCGCCGGGTGCCTTCATCCGCCAGTTCACCGGCGACAGCCGGTTCGTCGTCGACTTCCTGGCCGAGGAAGTGCTCAGCCGCCAGCCGGCCGGAATCCGGCAGTTCCTGGCCCGGACTTCTGTCCTCAGCCGGTTCTGCGCGCCGCTGTGCGACGCCGTCGCCGGGCCGGCCGGCTCAGCCGAGATCATCGGCATGCTCGAGCGGGAGAACCTCTTCGTCGTGCCGCTGGACGACACCCGGCAGTGGTTCCGCTATCACCATCTCTTCGCCCAGGTGCTCCGCAGCGAGCTTGCCCGGACCGAGCCGGACATCGCGGCCGCCCTGCACCAGCGCGCCAGCGCCTGGCACCGCCGGTCCGGCTCGGCGGACGAGGCCATCAGCCACGCCCGCGCCGCCGGGGACGCCGCCGGGGTCATCGACCTGATCGCAGCGCACTGGTACGCCTACGTCGATTCCGGCCGGGTCGCCACCGTCCGCGGCTGGCTGGCCTCACTCGGCGACGGCATCGTCAGCGCCCATCCCGTCGCGGCGCACTGCGCGGCGTGGGCCGCGGCGCTGTCGGGCGACCGGGAATCCCTGCGCCGCTGGCTGCCGGTCGTCGAGGCGGCCGGGCACGCCGGGCCGCTGCCGGACGGCATCCAGTCGATGCGGTCGTCGGCGGCCCTGCTCACGGGCACCTTCGGGTTCGAGGGCATCGGCCCGATGCGCGACGCGGCTGCCCGGGCCGCCGCGCTCGAGCCGGACCCGGCATCGCCGTGGTATGCGATGGCACGCGCCGCGTACGCGGCCGCCCTCTACTGGTCCGGCGATCTCGAAGCCGCCGCCGGGCAGGCGCAGGACGCCGTGTCCAGCCCGTCCTCCATCGGGATCATCCGGATGCTGGCCTTCGCCATCCTGTCCCTGATCGCTGCCGACCAGGGAAACCTGGCCGAGGCAGAGCAGCTTGCCCGCGCGGCCCGCGAGATCGTGGCCGGCGCTGACCCCGGTCTGGGCGCAGCCCCGCAGAGTTCCCTCGCCTTCACCGCCGCCGGCGCGGTTCTCGCCCGGCGCGGGCAGCTCACCCAGGCCCGCGGCGAGCTCGAGCGCGCGCTCGGGATCCGGCGCAGGCACTCCGGGATCAGCCCGTGGGCCACCGTGGAGATCCTGCTGCGGCTCGCGCCGGTACTCCT
>OCTA010005603.1_pt1 | contig 10831 bp, 8 predicted proteins | sample 1538991 | NCBI WGS metagenome assembly OCTA01 (sample SAMEA3539302, study PRJEB22396) | soil metagenome | biome: tundra; feature: field; material: soil | place: USA | collected 2010-05 | depth 0.15 m | reverse complement strand
ACTGCCAACAAAGACTGCTTTGAGTTTTTGAAAAACTGGATCAGTATATAAGGTTCGTACTTACCAGACAGAAAATAAGCCCAAACAAAAATCGATGTCTTCAACTGTATTAAAAATTATTCCAACGAACCCATCTTATGTGCCTGACAAAATCCAACAGGACAAGGCAAAAATTTTTCTGACTAAACTTTTTAAGAACGAGCAAATAGAATTTATAACAACTGATACAATTGAATTTGTTGACCAAGGAGAAAATTTAGACAGCGTTTCCTGCAACTTATGCAACCAAAATATAGAAATAGTAGATTAGCAAAAATGACAATTTCAGATGTTCAGAACGAATTATCTGAAAAAGATTTTAAGAAATTATAAGAAATTTCAGGAACAACGTTAAAAAATATTTGGGCTCATTATTGACCGACGAGAAGCACATGCCACCAACATGGCTTGCTAAAAGCAGGGCTGACGTGCATTTCATCAGCTTAAGTTCTTTGGTCATCTTGCGTTCGGGCAGAAGGAATTCTTATCAACTTTTGTACTTAACTTCATCAAATAAATTATAAATCATCGGTAGTTCCGGGCAGAACGTTCATTGAATATCCTAGAATACAGCAATACCTACCATTGCCTACAAGCATATATGAAACAACACCTTATCATACTTATAGTTTGTTTGACAATAGTTTTCAATTCCTATTGCCAGACAAAATCAAAAAATAGTCCAAAGGATTTTGAATTTTCAACTTTTTCTATAAAAGGTTCTTTAGATTCAATCAATTTTATTGTAAGTGACACCTCACTCAAGGAAATGAAACCAGTATTTTTATTCTGTCAAGGTTCATTGCCTTATGCACTTTTTTACAAAGAAGATTCTCTCCATACATGGCAACAGTCACTTCCATTTGATTACAAAAAATATAAGAAGGACTATTATTTCGTTATAATTTCAAAATCAGGACTTCCTGTTTTTTCAACGACCGCTGACAGCAACTATTTTTACATTGACCCTATTACAAAGCAAACCCCGGATAAATATTTTGAAAATGACAACCTCAATTATAGAGTAACAGCCACCAATGATGTGATTAATTTTTTATTAAAGCAAAAGTGGGTTGATAAGACAAAATTTATTATTGCAGGGCATTCGGAGGGAACAAAGGTTATTGTTAAAGCATGTGCTTCAAACAAAAATATTACGGATGTTATTTTTCTTGCAGGAAATCCGTATAGCAGGTTTGATCAGGGAATAAGAGAAATTCAAAGCAGTGTTTTACTTGGTAAATTAACGGACGAAGAAGGACAAAAAGAAATAGACGAATTAAATAAGCAAATTGAATTTTGGTATAATCATCCAAATGATTCTGCTCCGACTGGAACAAACGAATATTTTCGGAATTATACAAGTTTTTATGAGCCAATAATGCCATATATACTAAAAATAAAAGTACCGTTATTTGTAGCGTTCGGTACAAAAGACATCATATCTGAAAATTGTAATTTACTGCCATTTGAATTTGCAAGAACTGGTAAAAAAAATCTCACAATTAAATCTTATTTAGGCTGTGACCATGGATTTGTAAAAAACGTTTACGACAAATCAGGCAAAATTATTTCTAGCGAAGAAATGTTTGACAAAGTTGCTTCTGACTTTTTTAAATGGTTGAAAGATTCTAAATAGAATACCAGCAGGCAACATCTTGGCAATCTCTGGGGGCAACGTGCAAGTCATCGGCTGTAGTTCTTTGGTCATCTTGGGTTCGGGCAGAGTGTATCACGAATGAAAAGGATTAGAGTTCTTTTCAATGCTGTATAAAAGATGAGGGAAGGCCCCTCATTTACGCCTTGCGGAAGGAGTAAATAAACCGCTTCATGGTGCTGTAATGAAAAGTTATGGTATTGAGCGATGAAGAAAAGGCATCATAAAGGTGTCAGGTGAGTGTAAGAAAGCTGAACGAAAGTAAACCGTTCGATGAAGTCTCAAAACGAACTAAGTCGTTGACAAAACTATTGGATTTCTGCCTCTGATAGGAAAGGCTGTAATGGAAGATTCGTTTACTGATTACAGGTCAACCGGGATTGATGTGGCAGGAATCTTACCCAGGCTTTTATAGGGAACGTGAGAAACTATCATTACGATGTGCAACACGCCTCTTGTTTTAAACAGGATTCAAGGTATTCCAAAGGAAGCCGAAGCGTAATTACTAAATAAAATAAAATAAAAACCTGCAAGGAGGCAATTATAAAATTTCATAAAGAATGTTTTAATTAATATAGATATTTATCCTGATAGTTAAAAGGAGCAAGATTTCCCCAAATTGTTTCTATATCCGAATCAGTATTCTTTTCGGCAAATAAAAGTAAGAGTGATCAAATTCGAAGTAAATCAGTAATAATAAAAAAATAGGTAGTTAATTAGTGACGGCAAAAAATCATATTAAGCCGACCCGGAAAAATGAGCATAGTATTTTCTATTTACACAATGATGACTTAACAGTGAAATTTTATAGATAGTGTCACATTTAGAAATTTTAATCCTTGAATATCTCTATTTTCCTTGACAAATTCCACAAAAAAAGGGTTTTTTCACCCTTCACCATTTGAGACATTAATGATAATTTGTAGTGAAATGTGTGTAATAATCATTTACTGTAAACCTTAAACTTTAAACATGAAAAAACTAATGTTCCCCCTGCGCCTCTTGTTACTTTCTTCAGCATTAATTACTGGCCAAGTTTGCTTTGGCCAGTCTGATCTTACCAAAAAATTACCGGTAGACCCCAAAGTAAAAATGGGGAAACTTCCTAACGGCCTCAGGTATTATATTGTTCAGAACGAAAAGCCTGAAAAGAAAGTTCAGCTTCGGCTGGTAGTAAATGCAGGCTCCGTATTGGAAGATCCCGATCAGCAAGGCCTGGCGCACATGATGGAACATATGAACTTCAACGGTTCTACCCATTTTAAAAGAAATGAGTTGGTAGATTACCTTCAGTCTATAGGTGTAGAATTTGGTGCTGACCTAAATGCTTATACCAGTTTTGATGAAACCGTTTTTATACTTCCTATTCCTTCTGATGATCCTGTTAAGGTAGATAAAGGCTTTACAATTTTGGAAGACTGGGCGGGAAATGCAACGCTTGATACGGCTGCTATAAATAAAGAACGTGGTATTGTGCTGGAGGAATCGAGGTTGGGCCAGGGAGCCAATGGGCGTATGCGCAATAAATATTTTCCGGAACTTTTCAGCGGCTCTGCATACGGACACAGGTTGCCAATTGGCAAAGACAGCATCATAAAAAAATTTCAACCAATATCACTTAAACGATTTTATAAAACATGGTACCGGCCAGATCTTGAGGCTGTAGTAGTGGTGGGCGATATTGATCCCACAACTGCTGAAAAAGAAATCATCAAACACTTTAACCATTTTAGTAACCCCACAAAAGAAGTTCCCAGACCGGCAATAATTCCTATTGCACAAAGAAAACTAAACTCCGGAATGGTGCTTACAGATAAAGAACAAACCATTAAAGTGTTGCAAATTTTCAATTATATCGAAAAAGCAAAACCCATAAACACCTGGAACGATTACCGGCAAAGTGTAGTAGAAGAACTCTTTAATGCCCTCATTAATGCAAGGCTGGGTGAATTGAGCCAACTTCCCGATCCGCCATTTTTATTCAGCAATACCTCGTTCAGCAATTTCATAAGAGGTTACCGGGCTTTTTTATCATTTGCAGTTATGGGAGATAAGCCCGTTAAAGGTGCGATAGATTCTTTGATAGCAACCAATGAAAGAGTTAGAAAGTATGGCTTCCTGGCAACAGAATTGCAACGGGCTAAAAGTAATTTACTCAACCAGGTTCAAAATGCATATGATGATAGAAACAAAACAGAGTCTGGCCGCCTGGTACAAGAGTATGTCAACAATTTTTTAACAGCTTCGCCTATCATTGGAATTACTAACCGCTATGAATTCATAAAGAAAATATTACCAACTGTTACTTTGAAAGAAGTTAATGCATTAGCTAAAAAAATGGATTCAAAACAAGGCAAATTTGTGTTGCTGCTTTCTCCGGAAAAAAACGTTGCTCAACTGCCTTCTAACAGCGAACTAGTGAGCCTGGTTTTAGCGGCTCAAAATATCCCGGTACAACCTTACACTGAAGAAGCCACCGCCAAATCGTTAATGGATAAACTCCCTGCGCCCGGCAAAGTAACCGATGAAAAAATGGATAACACGCTTGGCGCTACTAACCTTACGCTGAGCAATGGACTAACGATTACACTAAAACCAACAGAATATAAAAATGATGACATTCAAATGGATTCCTGGAGATTGGGCGGTTCAGCAAACTATGGACTTGCAGATAAAGAGAATGCTGAGAACGCAGCAAATATAGTGATGACGATGGGTGTAAAAGATATGTCTGCAATTGAGCTGGGTAAATTCCTGGCTGGAAAAACGGTATCAGTTCAACCTTATATCAATCCTGATGATGAAGGAATACAGGGTTCCAGCAGCGTGAAAGATTTTGAAACATTTTTGCAACTGGTACATCTTTATTTTACCGCACCGCGTAAAGATGATAAATTATTCCAGTCGTTTATCAACACACAAAAAGGATTTTTGCAAAACATGAAATCTGATCCCAACAGCTATTTTGCTGATTCTGTTACGCGATTGGAGTTTAATAATAATCCATGGGCGCCTGTTGTACCCGATGCATCAGACTACGATAAGATTTCATTGGACCGCAGCTTTAATATTTATAAAGAAATCTATGGCAACGCCTATGGATGGCATTTCACATTTGTTGGCAATGTTGATGTTGCTAAAATGAAACCGTTACTGGAAATGTACCTTGGCAGTCTTCCTTCAAAAGAAAAGGAAAATAAATTTACCGATGTAGGCCTGCGGCCGGTGAAAGGTGCAGTGGAAACTACCATAAATAAAGGAGCTGCAAAGCAAAGCATCGTAAGACTGATTTTTACGGGCGATGCCACTTATAGTCTTGACGAAAATTTAAAATTGAATGTGTTGATGGATGCGCTCAATATCAAAATCATTGAGAAATTAAGAGAAGATATGGGCGGTATTTACGGCGGAAGAATGTATGGAAGCGTTATCAACAGGCCTTATAATCATTATGCAATTAATGTAAATCTCCCTTGCGGACTAGAAAACGTAGACAAATTAACCACAGCATTATTTGAAATTATAAAGAACGCAAGAGACAGTGGTGTTTCACAAAAAGACCTTGATAAAGTAAAAGAAACTTTGCAAAAGCAAAACGATGATAAGATGAAGACCAACGATCATTGGATGGACGTATTAACGATGGCCTGGATAGAGCACGATAATCCGGGATGGATTTATGATTACTCAAAAAAACTGGCGGCACTAACAGTGAGCGACATGCAGGAAACAGCTAAAAAATATTTCAATTTGGATAACTATATTAAAGCTGTATTGAACCCGGAGAAATAGGTTGAATAAAAAATTGAGAGCCGGTGTTTTCATTTTTGAAATAATCCTTATAGCGATCGCTATAAGGATTATTTTTTTGTATAACAAGCAACTGCTGTTTTATTCAGTACCCAAAATATTTACCACAACTTTTGGAAAGTTATCTAACTCACTTTTATTAAATGGACTCCATTGGAACTTCCATGGACTTTGTAAAACGCACAGACCGAATATCCGGCAATGTTGATTATCATATTTGGATAAATTTTTTAAGTAGCTTGGCTTCAAACAAGATTCTTTCTTTTTTTGGAACTCGAATTCAATCATCACAGCAAACCAGAAAATCCATCTTTGAATGGTTTCATTATCGACCATTGGCCGTCTGATCTATACACAGATCTTGAAATTTCAGATGGCACAGAAGGAGATAGCGGGGCTATGCCCGAATCTCCTAAAGGATCATTAAAACTTATTGGATTATTATTCATCGCTGAATATAAACTCTGAGCATAATCAGGTTTAGAATCTATCTGCCACCATCTTCCAAGTTGCGGGTCAAGCTGTCTGAAATGGGTATCATACATTTCCAACCCACTCCCATCACTAAATTCCTGGTGTTGTAATTCAGAACCTTTATTGAATTTATACTTATTCTCAATTTTCCCAATTGCCTTATCACTAATTCCGGCCATAGTGAGTCCGAACGGATAATAACTACCAACCTATTTTGGCTATAATTCAAAAATCACTGGCAACTCCACGAGCCACTCAAAGAACTTTTTTTCAGTCATCAAGGTAACAGATTTTTTCTTTTTCAATTGAAAGAAAGAAAATCAATATCCATTTACCTTGCTGCTTCCTATGACTTGGGCTATGATTAAAAAAACACCAATTTGATTTAACTGGAAGGTAGAATTTATAAAAGATCTTGTATAGATTTGAGAATCAAGCTTGTCGGATATCCCGGTTTGTTGTATAAAGTTCATGGAGGTTGCAGTGCATAAATAGGCAGAAGAAAGTGTAATTTATATTTCTTTTAATCATAGAGAACGGACACTCAGTTGCAGAAAGATCGTAGGGGTTGCAGGGGATGCCAAAGGAAGAAAAACTTATGCAGCTTAAAAAAACCGCATTCCTCTTTCAACGGGAAATGAAAGTAAAACTCGGTCAATTATCTTACTTGAATTTATTAAAAATGTGCTCAATAGCATTATTAATAAACAATGGCAATTCATCTATACTAATTAATTGTGTGCCATTTAAAAAAAGTATTAAATTTAAAACATCAAAAACATTATTTTTTTGCCAGATGAACGATTCTATTTCACTAAAATAATTATCGCCTTCACCTTTTCTATGCAATTCAACAATACCGAATGTAGATGAATGTTCAATAAATTTGGGTGCCCATTTAGTAATTGCTAAATTTAATATTTCAATTGCTTTTTGTTCTAAATTTCTCATATCCACCTATTTATTTATCGGGAAATTGAACCCATTCGTTAGGAAATTGCCTCATAGTAGGGTTCTCACCTTCGGGAACATTCTGCGATATATGTGTTTGGTGTTGATGAAGCACTTCCCCGTCTTTCGTAACCTGATGTGTGACAGAAATAGTATTACCATTTGCGTCTCTTTCTATTAAATGTGCAGAATTAGCTCAATCTGAACCTGGAGCCGACCTTTCTATTTTCTCAAAAGTAGATGTTGATTCAACGGCGTCTATACCTTCCACACTTTTGCTGACTGCTCCTGCACCTTTAGTAATTACTACTGCTTCCGCAATTTTTTCTGTTCCATATCCTAACGCATGACCCGCATCATCTTTGGACATGTTAGGGATCTTGTTTGCGGCATCAAAAACTTGCTTGCCAAACATTGCATTTTTTGCCATTCCGCTTGGAGATGCCACGTCCAATCTACAGCCACAACAACTGATATCGCCTAAATGACAAGGTGTCAAAGAACTTGGTGAAATAATCACGAAGCAAAAATAAACCATTAGGCTAAACGAGGTGGTACGTCGAGAACCGAATCATTACAACAAAGGCGAAGTAATCGTTAGGTTTAAAAAGGCGGATTGCAGCCTATGCCGCAGGACTTTTATAAGCTAAGCATTCTAGAGATCTCCTTTAGTATTGATTGGTGATACAATTAATTTGACAATGTAAATATATCTACAGTATTAGAATAGCCATCTATTGGTCCGGGGCCTCCATTTGGGAATCCTCCAGCAAAAAGAATTTTATTTCCAGCTGAGGAAGCAGATAAAATTGATCTTGCTACACCTAGTTGTGCTGTTGACCAGGTATTGGTTGATACGTCGTAAATATCAACTGTTTTGGAATAGCCGCCAATTCCAAATCCACCTCCAAAAAGGATTTTATTTCCAGCGCCTGCAGCAGCTAAATTAGTTCTTGCCTCACTAAGCTGAGCTGTTGACCATGTATTAGAAGATATATCATAAATGTCTACCGTTTTAGAAACGCCTGAATTTCCCCATCCTCCTGCAAAAAGAATTTTGTTTCCTGCAGAAGCTCCAACTAAATAATCTCTTGGTTCACTGAGTTGAACTGTTGTCCACATATTTGTAGATACATCATAAATATCAACAGTGCTAGAAAAGCCAGACCCAGGGCTACCCGGACCAAATGATCCGATCACATCACCGCCTGCAAATGCTATTTTGTTTCCAGCAGAAGCAGCAGCTAAATATGTTCTTCCTTCACTAAGCTGCGATATCGTCCAGGTATTAGTAGATACATCATAAATATCGACAGTTTTAGAATAATAACGTGCTGTATTTTCCCCTCCTGCAAAAAGAATTTTGTTTCCTGCAGAAGCTCCAGCTAACGATACTCTTGCTTCACTAAGCTGAGAGACTTTCCATGCGTTTTCATTTACGTCATAAATATCTACGGTTTTTGAAAAGGAAGCATTCCCTTTATATCCGCCGGCAAAGAGAATTTTGTTTCCTGCAGATGCGCCAGCTAAAGACGATCTACCTTCGTTCAGGTGAGCTGTTGTCCATATATTGTGCGATACATCATAAATGTCTACATTATTAGAGGGACTGTCAAATCCTCCCGTTGAATCAGTTCCCCCCGCAAAAAGAATTTTATTTCCTGCAGAAGCACTTGTTAAATTTGATCTCGCATCAAAAAGATAAGCAACTCCCGTATAGTTAACTGTAATGTAGGTATTATTAGTACCGTTCTTTTTACAGCCTGCTATAAACAGGAAAGCTATGAAAGAAAAATAAAATTTAGGCAGGTTTAATTTCTTTTTCATTAAAAAAATAATTAGGAGGTGAAGATACTAAAGTGCGACAAAAATTACCAGGAGAATCTTTACTTTCTTATTATAACTCCACTCTAAAAGAAAAGAAAAGAAAAGAAAAATTTGGTAACATTAATTTTCATGCATTTGTTTTTCAAATTTTACAATTAATAGATGTAACAAAATGTTTAGTTAATGAAATAAACAGCTTCATTGATAGTGTATGTTTGCTAAATGAATCTATGGATATCAAATGGCCTTGTATCAGTCGGCTTTACTGTCCTGCCATCGTAGTTACTTTGTAGGGTAGATAACGATTATGCACACACGAAACGAACGGCAATCAACCGACCAGCTACGATTCAGGCTGGAGCGCAATAACCCAAAGCCAACATAGCAGATTATATGTTTGAATTTTTTTTCAAAGTGAAAGACTTAAAAGGTATTTATATCTTTCTCCTTTTCAGCACTTTTTTCGGACGCCCGCAGAAGAATATATAACCTATCGGCGTAAAACATCGGGTAACTAATATTAGCGGCCGGCTAATAAATATTCGTGATGTTCTCCGTATATTTGCACAGCAAACGGGCAATGTTTTGGCAATATTCTTGCGGCAACAATCCTATTTAGCAGTGTAATCAAAATATATAGCAGGGTATTCATAATCTATTAAATGAGCTCAGTATGCCGAAAATTAAAACTGTACACGGAACCGTAAACCATAAAGTGGTTTCACCAGAAAAATGGTTGGACACCCGGGTGGCTTTGCTTAAAGCTGAAAAGAAATTGACAAGGCTTAGTGATGATGTGGCCCGGAAACGGCAGAAATTACCATGGATTAAAATTGATAAGGATTATCAGTTTGACACCGATGACGGAAAAACATCTCTTGATGATCTTTTCAAAGGACGTTCGCAACTTCTCATCTACCACTTTATGTTTGGGCCAAATTACATAGCGGGCTGCCCTCACTGTTCTGCTATAGCTGACGGCTTCAACGGGTTTTGGGTTCACCTTGCTAACCATGATGTAATGCTCTCGGCCGTCTCCCGTGCCCCACTCCAAAAACTGCAGGCATATAAACAGCGAATGGGATGGACTTTTCCGTGGGCATCATCATACGGAAGCGACTTCAACTACGACTTCAACGTTTCTTTCACCCCGGAGCAGCAACGCTCAGGAAACATGGAGTACAACTATAATAAGGGCAATATCAGCTCACAGCAAAACGATATTGCCCCAACTGATGCTGTGTCTGAAGAGGGGAAGAAAATAGCAGCCAGTACAGGCACAGATTGGGCGACATTCACACAAGAAGGGCCTGGCATGAGCGCCTTCGTGCTGCAAGACGGAATCGTCTATCACACCTATTCTTCTTATGCACGGGGGCTGGACGGGCTCTGGGGCATTTACCAGTGGCTTGACCGGGCTCCACTCGGGCGCAACGAAAGCGGATTTTGGATGCATCGTCACGACGAGTATGGTCAAACATCACAACAAAAAGATGAGTCAAAAGATTGTTGCGCCTGAAGATCAAGATAGAAAACCAGGCAGCAATTGCAACATCATATGTCGCACCAACTTCAAAATAACAATAGCCGCAATATAGAAAGGCTGTCGCCAGAATTTATTGTTTTGTGTGTGGTGGCTTTTGCTGCATCAATATCAGTAACAATTTATTTTGGTAGCTCGATGGCTTATGAAATGGGAATGCCCGGTGGCTGGAAAATGTCAATGATGTGGATGCGGATGCCCGGGCAAAAATGCTTTTCAATTTAGTAACAGTTAAAGGTTCTAGCCGGGTTCATACTTTCATTTACGATTCTAAACCCCTTCACATTTACTAGTGACACTTGTCTAGAATGAGAGAGCCGTAAAGACTCACGAGAGCTTTATACAAAAGACTGTCCGGATATCTGGTAGCGTTGATTATCAAATTTATATGAACTTTTTAAGTAACTTGGTTTCAAACAAATTTCTTTCTTTTTTGTAACCCGAATTCTATTATTGGTTCTAACCTGAAAATCCGTCTTTGAATGGTTTCATTATCGACCATTGGCCGTCTGATCTATACACAGATCTTG
>OCTA010005602.1_pt1 | contig 10831 bp, 11 predicted proteins | sample 1538991 | NCBI WGS metagenome assembly OCTA01 (sample SAMEA3539302, study PRJEB22396) | soil metagenome | biome: tundra; feature: field; material: soil | place: USA | collected 2010-05 | depth 0.15 m | reverse complement strand
TCACCATCAGCTTCTCTGATTCAGATCGAATGGACAACCTCCTGAAACTTCACATTTAGAGACACCAGGCCCCGTCCCCGCAGCGCCGCCAGCACCTGCTCCACCTTCCAGTCCAGCGCTTCAGTCCCATCTACCGTCACATCGGCATTGACCGCCGAAGGCCGCACATATTGGATGCTCGATGGGCGCACCGTCGACTCGTATTGCCGTCTAACCGACTCCGCCGTCCGTCCTCGCTGTTCCGTGTCGCGCTTGAGCCGCCGTTCAAAACAGACCTCATCCGGCGTATCCACATACACCCGCAACTGGTACAACGGCAGCAATTCAGCGTAGTAAAGCGCAAACAGCCCCTCGACCAACACAACCCCGCCCGCCCGCACTGTCTCGGTTTGCCTCGGTATTCGAATGTAGGTTGAGAAATCGTAGAGCGGCCGCTCGATTGCCTCGTTCCGCGTCAGCGCTGCCACATGCGCCGCCAGCAGAGAACTCTCAATGAGCGAGGGGTCGTCGAAGTTCTGCCGTGCCCGCTCGGCCAACGGCAAATGAGAAAGGTCGCGATAGTAGTTGTCGAGGGGGAAGTGGACTCCCTCCAGTTCGCGGGCCAGTTCTGCGGCCAGCGTCGTTTTTCCTGAACCCGACGCCCCCGCAATCCCTATTACCGCCGGAGGAAACGGCAGCCTCGTCCCGCGCCACGCGTCACTCATCGCGTCCTGGCTCAAGCCTCCGCTTCCAGGAGCGTTGCAATCCAAACCACCAGCCGTTCCAGCAGGCTTGAGAGTCGCCGCTCCACCAGCCGCGCCGTCTCGAAAACATCCTCGTGGCTCAGTCGCTGCGTGCCCAGTCCGGCGGCCAGGTTCGTAACGCACGAAATCCCCAGCACTTCGATTCCCATATGGCGCGCCACAAGGGTCTCCGGCACCGTGGACATCCCCACCAGCGTAGCCCCCAGCGTGCGAAACGCCCGAATCTCCGCGGGCGTTTCAAAACTCGGCCCGTTCACCGCCACGTAGACGCCCTCTTCCAGCGAGAGCCCGTCATCGGCGGCCGCCTGGTGGGCGAGTTCGCGCAAACGTCTTGAATACGCCTCGGTCATGTCAAAGAAGCGCAATCCCGTGCCCTTCCGGGTGGCGAAGCGCGCCTCATTGGGCCCAGCCAGCGGATTCCATCCCATCAGGTTGATGTGGTCGGCAATCAGCACAAGCTGTCCGGGGTGATAGGTATGGTCGATGCCCCCAGCCGCGTTGGTCAACACCACGGTCTTTATCCCCAGCAGCCCCAATACGCGCATCGGAAAGGTCACCTGTGCCGGAGAATAGCCTTCGTAAAAGTGCACGCGCCCCTGCATCAGCAGCACCGGCGCTCCGCCCACTCGCCCTGCCACGATCCGCCCTGAGTGGCCATCCACTGTCGACTGCGGAAAATGCGGTATGTCGCAATATGGCACAACTACTGACTCTTTTACGGCGTTGGCGACCGATCCCAGGCCTGAGCCAAGTACAACCCCCACGCGAGGAGCCAGCCCGCTCAGCCTGCCGCGCAAGAACCTTGCTGCCTCAGTCACCTGATCGAAGTAGGTCATATATTTACCTGAGAAAAATGCTCTTGCACATTCTACAGGCTGCGTTGCAACCGAACGGCGCTCCGGCATCAAGATAGAGTTAATCTGGGTTCATCCAAAACGCGCGTGTCTGACTCGACGGAGGTCTCGTGAAATGTGCCGGAATATCAAAATGCTCTTCAACTTCGATCCTCCCGTCACCGACGAAGAGGTTCGAGCGGCATCGCTTCAGTTTGTGAGGAAGATCAGCGGATTTACCAAGCCGTCAAAGGCCAACGAGGAGGCATTTCTCGCCGCTGTCGATGAAATTACGATCATCTCTACCCGCCTGCTTGCCTCGCTCGAAACCAATGCCGCGCCAAGGACCCGCGAAGAAGAAGCAGCTAAGGCCAAGGCGCGCGGCGCGCTCAGATTCCGCGATCGCGAAGGCGCGGCATGAAGCAGATTGTTGCCGTTATCTTCGGATTGGGGCTTGTCTGCAATGCCTTGCTGTTCGTCCCGCAAGTCGTGGCGGTCTGGCGCAAGAAGAGCAATGAAGGCATTTCGCTCATCACCTTCGGCGGCTTCAGCGTACTGCAGGCCATCGGCATCGTCCACGGCCTCTACCAGCAGGATCTGTCGCTCATCCTCGGCATGGCCGCAAGCCTACTCAGTTGCGGCACCGTCACATTCCTGACCTTCTTTTATCGCGTACGCCGCAAACGTGCCGCAATAGGGGCCTAAGCGTGCGGCTTACCGATGAGATTGGCGCGCATGGGTTGGTTTTGCGGATGGATTCGGAAATCTCCATAGAGTAGTTCTCTGAGGATTGGGGTCGGACGCAGATACCAGCTTGCCCATGAGAGCGGCGTATCACCATGGGCGTCCTTGGCGTCGACCGCTGCGCCGGCATCGATCAGGAGGCGGATCGTCTCCACTTCACCAAATGCTGCCGCGCGGTGGAGCGGCGTTTCTCCTTTGGTCCTGCAGTCCCGCATAAAACCGCCCGTCTCCACGCCAGGCTTGGTGACAACATTCGGATTGGCACCATGCGACAGGAGCACGACCATAACGCGGTCATACACGAGGCGGTCTGTTTTGCAAAGCGCTGCATGCAGTGCGGTCTCGCCCGTGTCGGCAAGCGGCTGGTTCACCTTTGCGCCCTGCTCCAAAAGGAACTTGCAGAGCCGCCAGTGCCCATGATAAGACGCAGCATTGAGACCAAAGTTCTCTCCCATCGAGTCGAGCGATTCCCCTTGCGACAGTAGGAACCGGATGGCGCTGACATCTCCGTAGTACGCGCAATGCTGTATGAGAGGGACGCCGCTTTCATCTTTGAAGCCCGCGGAATACCCAGCGGAAAGCAGGTCAAAGACCAACTCGGTGCGGCCATCGAAGAATTCGGTCAGCATTTTGTTCGGTTGCGGCAGTGCCATCGGGAGAGCCTCCGATGGAAATCCTATCCCAGAAACTGTCCTGCCATCGAAGCTTCAATCAGGTTCGACGCGTTCCCGCGCACCCAATCGGACGCAATTATTTTTCGTGCGAAAGATTCTGTGTGACCTTGTAGTGGCCGGGCGTGCCGGTCACCGCGATAGGGATCACTGCGCCCGCATGTTTCTTCTTGAAAAAAACAGCAAACGGCTTGAGCAGTACCGACTTGAATCCCGTCGTCACATGGGAGATATCGGACTTCATCTTGAGATCGCCGACAAGGTGAACCGACTTTTCCTCAAGATTGAAAGTACCGCCGAGATCAGCCTCCGCGCCGCTGACTTCAAAAGTGAGCTGCTTCGTTGAAACGATGCCGTTTCGAATCGTTGCCGGGCCTTTCAAAGACGACAACGCGTCGGAACCCGTATCGCCTTTGTCCGAGCCAGCTTTGGGCGAATCGATGTCTTGCGCTCGCAGGCTGAATGCAGAAAGGCTTCGCTCGGTCTCCGGATCTGAAACGTGTCCGGCAGGCGCGTCAAAGACTCCGTTCACATAAAGGCGCTGGAGAAATCCCGCTCCGCCTCCAGTAGGTCCCACGTACGCGTGACCATGTGACGCCACAGGTCCCGTAACCGGAACTCCGCTGTGGACAAAGATCCGCAGAATATCCTGCGCTCGACCCCTGTCGACTCTGAAGTCGATGTTGGCGACCTTCGGTGCGCCGGCAACCGATCCGGAGGCATGAACAAAGGTGTCTCCGCTCTTAGCTCCAATATCTTCGAGACCAACGTCGCCATTAACCCCGTTCACGATGCAACGCACGGAGGCTGCCACCGGCGTAGGCTCGCCTTGTTCTACTGCGAAGTCGGGAGTAAAGGAGGAAGCTTCAGCTTGCATGGCTGCCAAGGGGCCCTTGAATTGCCCGGACGAAGAGAGTGTTCCGCGGATGTCGCCTAGATCGTGCAGCTTTACTGACGAAAAGATAAAGCTGCCTGATACTGGAGTCGCTCCAACATCCTTTGCGTCGAGCGGTCCAAAACTGCCTCCCGCCTCGATGTGGCCCGCAGGTTTTGCATTCTCCATGTCGACCGCGTACGTCATTGCCTGCCCTTTATGCAGGTTACGGAGTTGCAGCTCGCGGATCGGAAAGGAAAAGCGTTTCCCGTCGTCGTACATGATGTCCAGCAGCGATTTGTGCACTTCTAACCGCTCGATCATGGTGTCCGGTCCCCCAAAATCCGTGCCGCTGCCGGGCGGAAAATCCTCTCGCATGGCGCGGCTACCGACGGCAGGGACGATGATATGCAACCCCGTGATATCCACCAGTTGCACTCGTGGGCGCAGCATCAGCAAGTCGCTCCATCGCCCCTGGACGAACAGCGTCTCGACGGTGCCCAGCGGAGGCAGATCGGGTGCGGACTTACGACGCAGGATGATGCCCATGGCCACGAACCCGGGATTGGGAAAATACGTGCGATGATAACGCGTGATCTTCACCTGGCTGGCAAAGACATCTTCGAGCAGGGGATGAATCTCGCGATAACGATAAGGCCAGTTGACGCTGATGAAGTAAAAGCCGACTGCCAGCACGATGAACCCGAAAACCAGGCCGCACGTCCAAATGATTGTTCTACGCAGTGATTTGAATAGAGTTGGTGCCGTGGGCGGACAAGTGATTGCGGCTGGAGAACCTTGCTGGAGCATGACATCACCTTGGAATCGGCCTTCGTGGACGCTTCAACGCAGGCTTGCCCAGTTCTCAGGAGATCGCACCCGAGTCACTAAAGCACTCTCATTGGAAGCAGAATGCGCGATGGAACGTTGCCTGAAAGGAGATTCATACTGCTTTCGCGTCCTACCCTAGAAACATCCCCGCAATCGAAGCCGAAATCAGGTTGGCCATCGTTCCCGCGAACATCGCCCGCATGCCCAGCCGTGCCAGGTCGTTGCGCCGCTCCGGCACCAATGCTCCGATGCCGCCGATCTGCATTCCGATCGATCCCAGGTTCGCAAACCCGCACAGCGCAAACGTCGCGATCGTAAACGAGCGCGGCAGCAGAGTTGCTTTCTCCGCGCCCAGCGCGATATACGCCACCACTTCATTCAGTGCCATGCGCGTCCCCAGCAGGTCGCCAATAGCTCTGCAATCGCGCCACGGAATGCCGATCAGCCACGCCACCGGCGCGCCCACAAATCCCAGGATCTGCCCCAGGCTTCCCGGAACCCAATGTAGCCCCGCATGCATGTGCACCCAGCCCAGCAGGCTGTCCAGCAAAGCCACCAGGGCCAGAAAACTGATCAGCATGATTGCGACATTCAGAGCCAGCTTGCCGCCATCGATGGTGCCGCGTGCAATCGCGCCAATCAGGTTTTCGTCCTTGTGCAATTCGTCTTTCGGGATCACGACCCGGCCCTCGGTTGCAGGCACGGCCGTCTCCGGCACCAGCATCTTCGACATCAGAATCGTTCCCGGCGAAGTCATGATCACCGCCGCCAGCAAATGTTTGGCCGCCACTCCCTGCGCAATATACATGGCCATGATGCCGCCCGACACATGCGCCATTCCGCTGGTCATAATCGTCATCAGCTCGCTGCGCGTCGCCTTTGACAGAAACGGCCGGATCGTTAGCGGCGCCTCCGTCTGCCCCATGAAAATCGACGCGGCCACATTCATGCTTTCTGCGCCGGAGATGCGCATCGTCTTCAGCATCACCCACGCCAGCGCGCGAATGATGATCTGCATGACGCCGATGTGATAAAGCACCGCGAAGAACGCCGAGATGAAAATGATGGTCGGCAGCACCTGAAAGGCAAAAATGGAGCCGAGTGAAGTATTGGGTGTGCCCAGCGCGCCAAACAGCACCGTAGTGCCCGCAGCCGTCGAGGCCAGCATCTTGTTCACCACGTCGCCGGCCCACGCTATTGCACGCTGCCCGTAGTCGAAGCGCAGCACGATGAAGGCGAAAACAATTTGCAGGCTTAATCCCCAAGCTACCGTGCGCCAGCGAATATGCCAACGGTCCGTCGAACCCAGCCACGCAGCCAGCAGCACGGCCAATATTCCCAGCACCCCCGTATATCTTTCCAACCGAAATCTCCTTGAGACGCTGTCGAGGCTCTTGCCCAGGCATCCAGCCTCACGATCGTGCCCAGAGTTCAGCTTTCTTTTTCCAATTCAGCGATTGCATTTCCGCTTGAGAACAAAAAAACAGGGAACCGAAGACCGCAGATTAGAAGCTGCTTTTCAACTACCTTACAGCATTCTTCAAATACTTCTCCGCGATCTCGCGCGTAAAGACGCGGCTCACCAACGGCACCGCTTTGGGCGCGGTTTCAGAAATCACGATCGCGCCTTTGAACAGCGCATGCGCCTCCGGCAGCATTTCGGGTCTTGTGGCATACAGAGTCGCCAAAGGCTGTCCCTGCTCCACCTTCGCTCCTCGCCGCGCGTAGAAGGCAATCCCCGCATGCGGATCCACCGGCTCTCCGGCCTTTTCGCGCCCGGCCCCCAGCCGCTGCACCGCCCAGCCCAGGGCCGTCGTATCCATCTCCGCAATGTAGCCGCTCTTCCACGCCTCGAGCACTTCCGTTGCCCCCGGCTTGTGAAATCCCTGCAGATCGTCGAAGACCGAAACATCCCCGCCCTGTGCCGCCACCATCTCCAGGAACACGCGCAGCCCTGATCCATCGCCCAGGGCCGTCTCGGCCATTGCGTAGCCCTGCTCCAAGGTTTCTGCCTTTCCGCCCAGCGCGATCATCCATCCCGTCAGCCGCAGCGACAACTCACGCAAATCCTCGCTGTGAGGCGGCCGCTCCCCGCGCAGCAACTCCACGCACTCCACCAGTTCGATCCAGTTACCGGCCATCTGGCCAAGCGGCTGTCCCATGTCGGTCATCAGGGCCACGGTGCTGGTTCCGGCTGCCTCGGCCGTCACCACCATCAGCGAGGCCAGGTACTCGGCGTCTTCGCGCTTGCGCAGAAAAGCCCCGGAACCAGTCTTCACATCCAGGACCAGCGCATTCAGCCCCGCAGCCAGTTTCTTGCTTAAAATTGACGCGCAAATCAGCCCCGGGCTCTCCACCGTTCCTGTCCTGTCGCGAAGCGCGTACAGGATACGATCTGCCGGAACCAGTGTCGGCGTCTGGCTCACAATCGCCGCCCCGCATTGCGCCAGCACCGCCTCAAATTCCGGCAGTGTCAGTGCCGTCCTGAAGCCGGGAATCGCCTCCAGCTTGTCCAGTGTCCCGCCGGTATGCCCGAGCGCACGCCCGCTGATCATGGGTACAGCCACTCCGCAGGCCGCTGCCAGGGGTGCCACCAGGAAGCTGGTCTTGTCGCCCACGCCTCCCGTGGAGTGCTTGTCCACTGCGACTTTACCGAGACCGCTCCTATCGAACTTCTCGCCCGAATCGCGCATGGCGAACGTCAACGCCCGCGTCTCTTTCAGGGTCAGGCCCTTCAGCCACGCCGCCATCAGCCACGCGGACAGTTGCTCCAGCGGAATTTCGTTTGCAACGGCCCCCGTGACAAGGAACGCAATCTCGCGCGCCGTCAACTCCGCCCCATCGCGCTTTCTGCGAATCAGGTCGATCATGTGCAAGGGTGAGTTTGGGGAATCGGACATAGCAGACCAGAACCTCAATTCGCAAAATGTTTGAATGATCGCAAGTGACCGATGCCTCTCTTGCCCGATTCATTCCCGGGCTAAGCGGAGCCACCGAAGATTGATAGAAAGTCTCGAATAGCTCTCTGACCCCTGACCCTGACCCCTAACTTCTGATCCCTAACTTCTGATCCCTGACCCCTGATCCCTGATCCCTAGCTTCCCAACTTCATCTCAAATGCCAGCGGCAGAACGGCCGAGAAAGGCATCACCCGAATCCCATCCGCCATCGGGAACACTACCGGCGCATCCGGAAGAATGAACTCGGCGAGTACCTGCCGGCAGGCGCCGCAGGGAGGACTTGCCGCGCCGTTCAAGTTGGCAATCGCCACTGCGGCAATTCGTATGCCCGGTCCGAACTGCGCCACGGCCCGCACCACCGCTGAGCGCTCGGCGCAAATCGTCAGACCATAGCTCACATTTTCTACATTGGTTCCCGTCACGATCTGGCCGTCAGTCAGCTTCAGTGCCGCGCCCACCCTGAAGCCCGAGTACGGCGAGTAGGAGTTTAGCGCCGCTTCACGAGCCCGCTCCACAAGCCCATCTACAGCCGCGTCAGGCTGCATCGAATTTTCTTCGCCTGGGTGCATGAACCATGAGGCTAAAGCATTTAGTTCTCGTTGTACATCCGTGGGGAGGTCTTTCGCGGTTCCGGCCGATCTGCCCATCGCGCGGACACTCGGTGACCAACGTACCCCAAAAGTTGTAGGACGCTTTACACGTAGGTGGAACATAGGAGTAGAATCCGCGTTGAAACAGTTCTTTACCTGGTGCCGTTCGCCAGTGGAGAACCTCGCCAGGCTTCAGAGCGCGTTAATGAGGCAGCGATTCGAAACGGAGGCAGCATGACCTCGATGAATAGCTGGTCCGATAAATCATCGTTACCGCCCCGCAAACGAGCTGAACGGCGCCCCGTGCCTGAACTTGCTGCTTACCATTGGAGCGGTGCCGGGCTGAGGCAGGAAGGCGTCAAGGACATTAGTTCAACCGGCGTCTACCTCCTCACCAAGGAACGCTGGCTTCCCGGTGAGATGATCTCCGTGACGCTGCAGCGCAAAGGCCCGCCGGAGCAGATTCCCGATCGCCGCATCACGTTGAAGACCACGGCCGTCCGTTGGGGCGAAGACGGCGTGGCGCTCTCGTTTGTTTTGCCCAACGACCTGGATGTGCGCCTGTGGGATAGTCCGCTGAAGCTCACCTCCGAGCACACGGAGCCGGAAGACATCCTGCGAGAATTCCGGGTGGCCGAAGCCCTCGCGTTTCTGAATCGCATTTGTCCTTCCGCCGTTGAAGAAGTCCGGCATTTGCTTCGCGAAGGATTAAGCAACTATAGAGTGGCCGCCGCGGTTGAGATCGCGCTTAGGGCCGAAGAGGGGTTCGTCGCCCTGCCTGAATCGGAAAATCTGCGAATTGCTCCGCGCCTCCTGGTGCGGATTCTCGAAGATGGATCATGGGCCGAGGCCGACTGGATCCAGCAATTATGGGCCGGACTCCTGATGTCGTCCTGCACCGTTGAAGGCAGGGACGAATCGAACCTCGCTTTCGTGGATTTGCTCAGTCAACTGACTCACATCCACGTCCGTATCTTTGTCGCCGCTTGCACTAGAACAACCAAGTTCGTCTCCGGGGTGGGACGAATTTCGTCTCGTCCCTTCGCCTGCACCACGGAAGAAATCATGAAGATTACAGGGTCGCGCGATTTGATTCGGATCGAGCGCGATCTCGCACATCTGGCTGACTTGGGCCTGCTTGAAGAGAGAGTAAAGTCCAGATTCTTTATGGCGGTTGACGAAGCCAGCATCACTCCCACGCCGATGGGCCTGCAACTCTATGCCCGTTGCCGCGGCCATCGAGGGCCTTCGCAGGATTTTTATAGAGGGGAGTCCGTGGGGATTCCTGTTTTCTCAAAGGAATCTTGAAGCTTGCGCCCGACATAGCGATGTGTCGGGTGTGCAGCAAAGGGCTTAGCACGATTGAAACTGGAAATTCCAGATGTGCCGGAACGTTCCGGGAATTGAAAGCCCCAATCACGCGCCCGCCTGTGGTGAAAGACGGGTAAGATCCGTGCCTTTCACCCATAGCCTTCAACCCTCGAGCAACCTCTCCACCTCGGCATGCAGCCGCTGGGTGATCGCTGCCTCGCTCTCATCGGGAGCAAACAGGACCGGCTCTCCTACGCGAACTTCGATCGTCCCCGACCGGAACCAGCCTCGATTTCCTGTTTTCAATTCACCCAACCCCTTGATCGCCACAGGCAGCACCGCCGTCATCGCCTGCTTTGTCAAAAGCCCGATCCCCGGTCGGAATGGCGCCAGTTCTCCGCCCACCGATCGTGTTCCCTCGGGAAATACCAGCACATTGAATCCCCGGTCCAGCGCTTCGCCTGCGTGCGCAAAGCTGCGCTGAAAGTCCCTCCGCCTCGGCAGCGGGAACACATTGAAGAGCGCTGTAACGAGCCAATACGCAGCAGGTCCAAACAGCATGAAGCTCCGCTGTCCCGGCCCACGCTCCGGATTCCGAAAATGCCGAAAATCCTCTAGCATCTCACCCGACATGGCCACCGCCATCCGCCGCCGCATCGGGCCCGGCAATGCATACTCCACCAGCGGCCCGTCGTATGCGGTGACGTGGTTGCATATGATCAGCATCGGCTCCGCGCGGCGCAGCCCGATACCCCCAACCACTCTCGGTTTTGCGAGGAGCCTCACCAGCGGCTGCGCCACAACTTCCACGAACGCCATGCGCAACCATTCCACAGGCTTCCACCAAGGCCACCGAGGATAAAGATACTTTTCCTTCCCAACCTCCTCCGCCGCCCCTGACCTGTTGCCACTCGCGCCCGATCCCTGATCTCCGGTCTCTGCTGCCTGACTCCTGACCCCTGATCCCTGACCCCTGTTCCCTGATCCCTGACCTCCGTGTTCCTCCCCGCCGACCACGCGCCGCAGTTCGCCCAGCGTTTGCGCCTGATCAACTGCTCCCTCCGGCGGCGGAACCCCGAGTCTTTCTTCCAGGGCCGCCGCCAGTTGCACCCGGCCCAGGCTGTCGAGGTGCAAATCCTCTGATAGCCGCAGCTCGTCGCCGACACCGTGGGGCGTCTCGCCCGAAATCGAGGCAATCAGCGTCAGCAACCAATCCCCATCCGCGGAAAAACTCGCCTTCGCGCTTCCCACGTCTCCCGCCGCCGCGGCCTGAA
>OCTA010005599.1_pt1 | contig 10833 bp, 9 predicted proteins | sample 1538991 | NCBI WGS metagenome assembly OCTA01 (sample SAMEA3539302, study PRJEB22396) | soil metagenome | biome: tundra; feature: field; material: soil | place: USA | collected 2010-05 | depth 0.15 m | reverse complement strand
CGCCTCCCACCCTGCCGCCCCCTCGCTACGCGAGGCCTCGCACGCTCTGGCTCCGTCGGGCAAAGCCCGCCTACTACGCGGTCGATTACGGGTTGACCGTCCCGGCGCTCGATGTGCTACATAAGGGTGGTCAAGCAGGGTGCCGTGGCCAAGTGGTAAGGCAAGGGTCTGCAAAACCCTTATTCCCCGGTTCAAATCCGGGCGGCACCTCAACACTAGCTTCTCCTAGATCTGGCAGCCGGCGCGCCCAGACAGTCACCGCGATCACACCCAATCCAACGTGATTCGTTGGTGCAGCGAATTGGCTCCGCCGATATACTGGCCCCTCGCAGCCACCTCCCCGCCCCACCATCATGTCCAGCTCGCACGCCGCGCTCATTGTCGATGCCGATCCAAAGGGGCTCGAGGCCTTGGTGTACGGTTTCCAGGGGGCGGATTGGCGAATCACAGTGTGCCCGACGCCCGAGACCGCGTCCCTGGTAGTCAATGCCTCGGGGGCCGAAATCGTGGTCGTGGCGTCGCGCACGGATCACGAGAAGGTGCATGCCCTCATTCGCCAGATCCGCGCCAAGGAAGCGTTCCGCACCCTGCCCTTGCTGGTCTTAGGCCCCGAGGAGCTGCGCAAGCCGCTCAAGGAGAGTGGCAACGCGAATCTGCTGCCGCTGCCGGCCTTTGTCCGCGATGTGCTGACCGCAAGCCGACTGCTGGTTGAGGAGGGCGCGGCCGCTGGACAGAAGCCCGGGCAAGAACCGAGCTTCGCGCAGCCCATTTCGGCTAGCGCCACGCTGTCGCTAATCCGCACCTTGTGCGGCCTGGCTCGCTCTGGCGTGCTCCAGCTTGAGCGCAAGGGCCGGCACGGCGAAATCCTGTTCCACGAGGGCGAGGTGACCGCTGCCCAAAGTGGCCAGCTGCAAGGCATGGTGGCGGTCCAACACATCCTCATCTGGAATGATGGCGTTTTGAAATTGCACCTGCGCCCGGTGGCCCGGCGAGGGCAGCTGCACCAGACGGCGCAAGAGTTCCTCGATGAATTCGATCGCTTCCAACGCGACTACGCCCACGGGATGAAGGACATCGGCCCGCCTGCGACCATCTACTCGAAAAGCGAGGAGCGCCTTTCCCATTCGACGAGCGACGTGCTTGCCGACGTGACGCCCCTGGTTCTCCTGTGCGACGGCCAACGAACGCTGTTGGACATGATCGACGAGAGCCCTTTCCGCGTCCTCGATACGGTGCGCATCGTGGAACGCCTCGTGGAACTCGCGATCTTCGTGCGCCGAGATCCCAAGCCGCGATCGGACGTCGAAGGTCCGCGAGCGCCGCTCGAAGAATTCTGGGAAACCGCCCGCATCCTGGGACCGGTAACCCCGCGTGCGAACCGTGCGCGCAGCGAGAGCCCCGACACTGCAACACCATTGCCCAGTACGGCCGCCACAGGAGCCGCCCAAACAGCGGCCCCCGAGGTTCACAAGCAAGTGAGCACTTCCGGCGAGGGAAAGGATCCTCCCCACAAGAAGACCATGGAGATCGTGCCAACAGTGGCCCACTCGACGGCGGCTAAACCATCGTCCGCTGCCTCTCCTGTGCCCAAGATGGCCATGTCGGGGACGCAGGCCAGTGGAACCATCGAAGCGCGCGAACGGCGAACGCAGGCCACGATGCGCGCCGTTCCCAAACGCATGTCCGTGGTCTTGGATGTCGGGCAAATCGCGGCCACGACGACGACGGACGTGGCCGCAGCTCCACGTCCCGTGGTTCAAGGTCCCGTGGTTCAAAGTCCTGCCGTGCTGATCCCTGTCGCTGCTGAACCGACTGGAAGCGCGGTGGCCCGAGTCACTGGGGAAATCGAGGTTGCGCCTTCGCGCAAGACGGGGCGGATGCCCGCACAGACACGGATGTCGATCCAGCTCGATGCAACCCTGGAGCCCGAACCGGAGAAGGCAAGCGGTCCGGTGCCGGTGACGAAGTCCAACCCGGCGCGTGTGACCGGAGAGATGAAGACACCGCCTTCGGGAAGAGCCGCCCGAGACACAGTCAGGCTGGAGCGCGCCTCATCGTCGTTTCAGATCGATCCGTCGCTTTCCGCGGAAACACCGGCGGTGGCAATCGATCCGAAGACACGTCCGAGTGGCAGCCGTCCCGTGGCATCGTCGTCGGGAAAGAGGCACCAAAGTGGTTCCTTCTCGCCGATCGAAAAGGACTTTTTCGAACGCGAGGCAGATCTCTATAAAGTCGAAGGCACGGAATCCTTCGCCGACCTCGATGAAAATCGGGCCAAGGCGGGCAGCAAAAACAGCCCAGGCAAGAAACCTGGCAAGCCTCATCGCAAGTAGCGCGGTCTGGCTGATTCGCGCCGCCTGCCTCTGAGCATTCGTCTCGGCAGGCGTGGTGCCGAGGCTGGGTTTCTCCCGCGAATCGTCGGAAAGGCGATACGGAAAACCGACTTCGGGTGGCGGAATGCCGACGAAAAGGCAGGGTCCAAAATAGCTTTTCGGCGTCTTCCCACGAAAAGATAAGCCATTGCCCGACCGCGCAAAGTCCCGGAAGAGATTCGACTTTTTGCATTCACTTTAAAAATGTATTGCGCCTTTCAATTTCTGCACATAGAATCTTGGCATTGTTCACGCAGATGAAAACCCCTTCGCTCTTCGCCGCCCCTGGAAACGCCTCCTTCGCAACTCTGGCCGACCAGATTGCAAGCGAACTTTCCATCAGCGAGGAATTGGATCCGCTGCGACGACGCCGCCTAGGATGTACGGGAAGCCTGGTCCAGCTGATGCTTCAGTCCACTCCTGTCACAACCAACACGCCAAGTTCCTGACGAGAGTCTTCAACGACGAGTTCTAGAAAAAGAGGGTCACCATGAATAAAGCAAAACTTCTTCTCGGCCTTGCGATGGGCAGCGCGCTCGTGATCGGTTCTGAACAGGCACTCTCCGCCGGCAGCGCGACGGCGAACCTAACCGTGACCGCCACCGTCGGCCCAAACTGCACCATCACGACCGCACCCCTCGCATTCGGCGCCTACGACCCGGTGGTGACCAACGCCACGACGAACGATGACGATGTCGGCACCATATCGATCGCCTGCACCAAGGGCACCGCCGCCACCATCGGGCTCGGCCTTGGCGCGAACGTGACGGGCACCACCCGCCGGATGAAGGACGCCACCACGGACTACCTCAACTACGAGCTCTATTTGGACTCGACCAGAGCAACGGTGTGGGGCACCACCGGCGTCAACCTATTCTCGGCAGGCGCAGCCCCCAGCAAAGTCGCGCGACCGTTCACTGTCTATGGCCGCATTCCCTCGGGGCAGGATGTTCCCGCCGGCTCGTACACAGACACAGTCGTTGCGACCGTCAACTTCTGATTTCTTGCGACAGGAACGCCACGAATAACGGAGTTCTCCAGGCAAGCCCTGGCTCACTGAAACTGAATGGTGGACAAAGAAAGAGAGGACGAACGATGAAAATGACGAAACTGTTTCTGCTCCTGGCCTCGATTGGTGTTCTGGCGATCAGCTCCGATGGTTCGGCAGTAGCTGGTTCGGCAGTCGCGACCCCTGCCCTTCAAGTGAGTGTCGTGGTCAGCAACAATTGCATCATTACGACGGTTCCCGTTGTATTCCCGGCCTACGACCCGATCGTCACTCACACAGTCGGCAATCCGGATCACAGTACCTCGGGATCCGTGACCATCACCTGCAACAAGGGCGGCGGAACAAGCATCGCGCTGGGACTAGGAGCGCAACCAAACGCAGGTCAACCCCGAATGGCAAACGGCACAGACTTCCTCAACTATAAGCTCTATTCGGATTCGACTTGGTCGAGCTTGTGGAGCGGAGCCGCCCTCACTATTGCAGGCGCGGCGAGCCAGGCACCACAGACTTTCTCGGTCTACGGCGAGATTCCCGGTGGCCAGCCTGCCGTTACTGGAACCTACTCAGACACCGTGGTTGCGACGGTCAACTTCTAGTCTTCGCCCAAACATTCGCAACGGTCTAGATGACGTCCACCGTTATCTCTGATGCGCACGAAGCAGCCCGGTCTGGCTTTGGCCAGGCCGAGCTGCCGGGTACGTGGCAGAGGATGTCACGGTGGATTCCCCGAACTCACACTAGAATTTCAAGAACTAGGAGGAAGGACCCTCTCCATGACACGCAGAACGCCCAGAATGGCGCTCGCAGGAATGTCCTTATTCCTTGGCTTCCTTGGCGGCCGATTGGACAGCGCCAGCGCGGCCAGCCAATCCAACGTCGTGCAAGTTTCGACCTCTGTCACCGCTAGCTGCACCATCGGCACGGCCGTCATCGCTTTCGCGCCCTACGATCCAGTGAACTCGAACGCGACGATTCCCGATGATCAGACCGGTGACATCACCATCCGATGCACCAAGGGCACGAGTGGCATCACGATTGACCTTGGCAACGGGGCACACAACACGGGCAGACAGCGACGCATGGCCAACATGGCCTCGACGACCACCTTCATCAACTATGAAGTGTACCAAGACACGGGCCGCAGCAGCATCTGGGGCGCCGGTGATAGTGGATCGCTTCGCTCGGGTCCAGATCTCAACGGCACCGGATTGGTCGTGGCCGTGACCATGTACGGCCGCATCCCGCCCGCCCAGCTTGCGGCGACCGCCGGCAGCTACAACGACACCCTGGTCTCGACCATCAACTTCTAGCGGCAACGCGAAATTCCCAAAGCTGGCAAACCAGCGTATCCTGACCTGCCATGAGGAAAACCACCCTTTCATCGCTGTTTCTAGGTTGCGCCCTGGTCGGTCTGGCCAGCAACGCGGACGCCAGCTCGTTCACGGTGAACCCAATCAAGGTCTCGCTCTCGGCAAAAAGCCAGAGCGCCCTGCTGACGTTGCAGAGCCAGACCAACGAGGAGATCCGCTTCAAGATTCTGGTGCAGGAGTGGAAGCAGAGCCCCCAAGGCGAAATGCAGCTCAAGGACACCAAGGACATCGTGGTCTATCCTGGCCTGCTCACCCTGGCGCCCAACGAGGAGCGCAAGCTGCGCATCGGTTCGACCGTGCCACCGGGGGCGGTCGAAAGGAGCTACCGGGTATTCGTCGAAGAGTTGCCCCCCTTGCGCGCGCCCCAGACCACCGACAAATCGGAGGTCAAGGTACTGACCAAGATGGGCGTCCCGATTTTCGTCTCCCCGGCAAAGCCCATGGCTGCGGGGACGGTCGAAGGCATGGCTCTGGCAAAAGGGAAACTCGGCTTCACGGTCAAGAACACTGGCAATGTGTTCTTCTTGGTGCATTCGGTGCGCGTGAAGGCTCTCAATGCGTCCGGCGCCAGTACCTTCGACAAGAGCATCGACGGTTGGTACGTGCTTTCTGGAGGAACGCGGGTATGGGAGATCGAGATCCCGAAAGACGCTTGCACCAAGTCGAAATCCTTGACGGTGGAAGTGCACTCGGCCGAGGTTGACTTCAGCGGCCACATGGACGTGGCTGCCGCCGGCTGCGCTCCCTAGGCGAACCGGGCGCGGAGGATGTGCAGAGCAAGGGCACGCTACCGATGGCCCGCTCTGCTGCCAGCCGCGTTTGTGGTCGGGCTGACCAGCCCCGCACCGGCCCAATCCCTTTCCTCGAAAAGCACCGACGCGCGGGATGAGCCGTCGAATGCTACAACAGCCGGCAGCCTCGATCCTGCGCCGTTCGTGCGTCCGCTAGAGGACGCCGCTTCCGGGGTGGGGCGCGACGCCGGGATAACATTCGACGGCCCGGACGCCTCGCCCAGCGCCGAGGCAAAGTCCCCAGCCGCTCCCGACGACGCCGGCCCGATCGCTTCCAAGCGAGAACGTACATCCCCTGAGGACAATCCAGCCTTCTTGAACGCCACCATCAATCAGATCGACATCGGGGACGTATTCGTAATTCTGCGAGGGAAAGATCTGCTGGTCAAAGTGGCCGATCTTGAGAAGCCGGGCCTGCACGTCCCCGAGGGCAAGCGAGAGAAACACGAAGGGGACGTTCTGGTGTCGCTGCGGTCTCTCGCGCCCCAGATCACCTTCGTCTTCGACGAACGCGCGCTTACCCTGACCATCACCGCCGATTCCAAACTGTTCGGGGCTACCATTCTCGACCTTAGGGCCAAGCGGCCGGAGGGGATCATCTACGACAATGCTCCGAGCATGTTCGTCAACTACTCGCTCGGCCTTAGCAACCTCCAGAGTAGGGATGAAATGCGTTGGTACGGGTCCAGCGAGGCTGGGCTAAGCGTGCGTGGCCACCTCCTCTACGCCAGCGGCCGGCGCAGCGATATCGACGGTTCGTGGGATCGGTTGCTGACCAATCTCACCTTTGATCTTCGGGATCACCTCACCACCATCGTCCTCGGCGACACGAATGCCATGGGCGATGTCCTTGGCGGGGCTGCCATGCTCGGCGGGGTGAGTGTCGCTCGCAACTACGGCCTCGACCCCTACTATGTGTTTCTGCCGACCCAGCAGCTCTCAGGCACGGCCCTGACGCCTTCGATGGTCGAGATCTACGTCAACGGCCAGCTCGTGCGCCGTGAGGCGTTGCCGCCGGGCCAGTTCAACATGCAGAATCTTCCCGTGACCAGCGGCAGCGGTGAGACCCGTGTGGTGATTCGGGACGCCTTCGGTCAGGCGCAGACGCTCGTCAACCCCTACTATCTAGCCCTCGGCACGCTGGCCAAGGGACTGCAAGATTTCGGCTACAACGTCGGATTCGCACGCATCAACTACGGCACAGAGAGCTTGCACTATGGCCAGCCGGCCTACCTAGTTCGTCATCGTTACGGCTTGACCGATTGGCTGACCCTCGGTGCTCGCGCCGAAGGATCCCGGCACATGATCAGCGGTGGGCCTAGCCTGACCTTGCGCTTGCCCCTTGGAGAACTGGGGGCAGCAGCGGCTGCCAGCGGTCAGGGCGGCTACCCTGGTGCAGCGGCGCTTTTGTCCTATTCGTATGTTGGACGCCGGCTCAACTTTCAAATCGGCGCTCGCTATCAAAGCAAGGAGTACTCCAACCTGAACTTAGAGCCATCGAGCCTTCCGCCTGCGAATGCCAAGCCCGTCGGGGTTCCTTCGTCGAGCGACCGGCAGCGCAAGGACTTACTGGCATCGATCTCTCGCAATCTCGGCAAAGTGGCCAGCGTGTCCTTGCAGTACGAGGCCACCGAGTGGCGCGACGCGGGCTGGAGTAACCGAATCACCTTGGCGGCCAATCGGTCGATCACGCGCTGGATGTACGCGTTCGCGACGGTGAGCAACATCTACACCCGCGCTTGGCCGGTCGAGTACGACATGTTCGTAGGACTGAGCTTCGTGCCGGCGGAGAGAGTCACGGCGGGTGCGACCCGAAGCGACCACTGGGGAGGGCAGGCGGGACACGGTGGCACGACGCAGGCCACGCTTCAGCAATCCTTGCCTTTGGGTCAAGGGGTCGGATACCGCCTGGTAGCCGCGCAAGGTGAGAACGCCATCAACGAGGCCAATGCCCAGTACCAGGGCGCATACGGGCGAATCGAAGCCGATTATCAGCACCAGGGATACGACACCGAGAACCGAGGCACCGCCACGCTGACGGCTACCGGGGGACTGGTTCTCATCGGCGGCCGCGGCTACCTGACCCGATCCGTGCAAGACAGCTATGCTCTCATACGAGTTCCGGGCGTCTCCGGTGTCCACGGCCTGGTCAGTAATCAGGTGGTGGGAACGACCGACAGCCAAGGGGATCTTTTGATCCCCACCATGCTTCACTACTACGGCAACCGCATTGGAATCGACGACAAGGACATCCCTCTCGATCACGACATCGGGGCCACGGAAAGAATCATCGCGCCTCCGACGCGTGGTGGAACCATCGTGACCTTCCCAGTGCGGCGTGTGCAGAGCGTTTCGGGGACGGTCGTCATCGACGATCAGGGGACGACCAAGCTGCCCGCGTACGGACAAATCATCGTTCTCGTCGACAAGAAGAAGACGCTGTCGCCCCTCGACGAGGCTGGCAACTTCTATCTAGAAAACGTGCCTCCTGGAACGTACTCGGCCGAAGTGCAATACGAGGCCGGGGTATGTACACTCCAGCTTGAGGTATCGGCAACCTCCATGGCGCTGGTCAACATTGGAACGATCACGTGTATCGTTCCCGGGAAGGAAACGAAATGAGACGCGTACGCTGGTTGGCATCGCTCTTCGTGCTAGGCGCAACGCTGGTCCTGGGTGGTCGCTCGGCGTCGGCGCAAACTTGCAGCATCTCAACCACGCCGGTGTCCTTCGGTATCTACGACGTGTTCAGCGCCACGCCGCTGAACTCGACCGGCAGCCTGAACTACCAGTGCACGTGGATCGTACACCAGAGAACCATTTACCTGAGCAAGGGGTCGGCGCCGAACAACAACCCTCGACAAATGGTGAGCGGCGCCAACCGGCTGAACTACAACCTCTACCTGGACGCCGCACGCACGCAGATCTGGGGTGACCCAAATCCGTACGCCTTCAGCGACACTGGCTGGGACTTCTTCCCGAACGTTACCTTGACCATCTACGGCTCGATCCCCGCCGGCCAGGACGTCCCCACGGGAGCCTACACGGACGCTATCGTCGCAACGGTCAATTTCTGAGACAACCGGAAAGTGGCCAACGTCGGCGATCCGACGGCCTGACGGTTCGCAAGTGTCGCAATTCCGACATACATATCAATAGTAATCTATCAAACCAAATAAATACTTATAGTTAGTTGCGGTGCGAGCCAGGGCACGGATTCTGCTCTTCCTTGGTTCGTGTCCACTCGATGCTTTCACGCGAATCAGGTTGGTAGCAGGTCCAGGCAAGGACGGCTGCTGGCTGCTTTTGTCGTGGCCGTCGCTGCCGTCGGCCTCCTTGCCACGCCCGCGCGCGCCGGAAGCCGCAGCTCCCTCGTGTTCGTCTCCGTTCAAGTCGTCGCGAGCTGCCGGGTCGAAAACACCACCAGCCAAACCAGTGACTCCATGGATCTCAAGATGCGTTGCAGTTCGACGGCACGGCCCAGCTTGGGCCTGGCGAGCAGTTCGCAGGTCGTGGCCCCCGTCGGCACCGTCACCCTGCCCCACTCGCAGATTGCCACCACCGAGAACGGAAAAACGCTGAATATCGAGTTCTAGCTCGGACGGTGGCGACACGAACCTATGGTCCCTGCGGTATCATCCCCGCCAACTAGCGGCGACCATCACGACGCGATACACTGGATGTCCAAGGGCGTTGGGATATTCGGAATGAGCCGTCAGATACGAGTGATCCTGTTGGTCGAGGACAGCGAAGACGATGCTGACCTCACCTCGCGCGCGTTTCGCAAGAGTGGCGTGAACTGCAGGCTGGTGCGCGTGCGCGACGGGCGGCAGGCCCTGGACTACGTCTTCGGGCTCGGAGAGTGGGCGGGGCGCGATCCGAATCTGATGCCAGTGCTGATTCTGCTCGACCTGAAATTGCCTTGCGTGAGCGGCCTCGATGTCTTGCGCCAGTTGCGCCAGAACCCGAAGGGCCAGCACATCCCCGTCGTGGTCATGAGCTGCAGCACCGAGGAGGCGGACATCGTGGCCAGCTACGACTTGGGGGCCAACAGCTACATCCGCAAGCCCGTGGATTTCGTGGAGTTCGCGGGCGCCGTCGAACTCATTGGCAATTACTGGCTGGCCTTGAATCAATTGCCCGCCGCCGAGGGCGGACTGCCGTGAGCCGCCATCTTGGCGTCCTGTTTCTCGAGGACTCCGAGGACGATGTCCTGCTCGTCACCCGGCATCTTGTGCGCGCCGGCTTCGCCGTCGACTCCCGACGAGTGGACACACCCGACGACTTTCGCGCGGCCCTCAAATCAGGCCAGTGGGACGTGGTGGTGAGTGACTACTCTCTTCCTGGTCTCAATGCCCTGGCCGCCATCCACATCTTCAAGGAAACCGGGCCCGACATTCCCTTCCTGGTGGTTTCCGGGGCCGTGGGCGAAGAAACCGCGGTCGAGGTGCTGAAGTCAGGCGCGCACGACGTTCTGATCAAGAACAACCTGGCGCGTCTGGTGCCGGCGGTCGAACGCGAGCTGCGCGAAGCCGCCGAACGCCGCGCGCGCCGCAAGGCCGAGGAAAGCCTGGCCGCGAGCGAGATCAAATTCCGGCGCATCGTCGAGACCGCCCACGAGGGCATCTGGATGCTCGACCGCGACGGTGGCACCACCTATATGAATCGCCGCATGGCCGACATGCTCGGCCTGGATCCGTCCGACACCGGTCGCGCGGAATTGCTGCATTTCCTGGCCGAGACCAAGATTGTCGACGCCATCACAGGGTACCTGCACGGCAAGACCGACAGCACAACCACCTTCCGCGCCCAATGCCGGCTGCGCCGCGACGACGGCACCGCCTTGTGGGGCATGCTGGCGTTCCACTCCATGGTGGACGAGAACGGCAGTTGCTTCGGCCACCTGGCCACCATCTTCGACGTCACCGAACATCGGCGGCTACAAGAGCAGCTCATGGTTTCCGACCGCATGGCCTCGGTGGGCATCCTGGCCGCAGGCGTGGCACACGAGATCAACAACCCGCTCGCCGCGGTCCTGACCAACCTGCACATGGCCGTGGAATGCGTCCCCACGCTCAAGCTCGATCCGAGCAGCGAGAAAGATCGGGTGGAACTCGATGAAGAACTGCGCGACGCCCTGGAAGCATCGGAGCGCCTGCGCGACATCGTTCGCGACCTCAAGATCTTCTCGCGCACGCCTGAGACCTCGATGGGCCCGGTCGACATGCAGCGCATTCTCGAATCCTCGCTGCGCATGGCCTGGAACGAGCTCAAGCACCGCGCGCGCATCG
>OCTA010005598.1_pt1 | contig 10834 bp, 7 predicted proteins | sample 1538991 | NCBI WGS metagenome assembly OCTA01 (sample SAMEA3539302, study PRJEB22396) | soil metagenome | biome: tundra; feature: field; material: soil | place: USA | collected 2010-05 | depth 0.15 m | reverse complement strand
CCGTCGCCACCGTCCCGCAGGCCGTCGCCGTCATGGGCAAACTGAAAAGGCAGCGCGAGGACGACGGTTTGAAGATCACGCTGAAACGCACGCCGACGCTTTCCGATTATGGCAAAACCTACATCGACCGGCTGGAACAGTTGAGCAGCGACGCCGGCAACGCCAAACGCCCCGGCACCATCCGGCTGGAAAAGACTTTGCTCCGCAGTCTGGAAACATCGCTAGGCGAACGCCGGTTGCGCGAGATCACGCCAGGCATGGTTCACAACCATCTTGCCGCCAGAATCAAAGCCGGCGTTTCCGCACGTTACGCCAATCTTGAAACCATCGCTTTGCGGAATGTCCTGAAAAGCGCGATTGACGACAAACTAATCACCACCCTGCCCGCTTTCAAACGGTTGAAGGAAATCAAAACCGCCCGCCGCTGCCCCACGACTGCCGAGATCGAGGCCGTCGCCAACGCCGCGAAGTCGGCACCGATGACCGGGCAAATGGTTCACGACTTCATTCTGTTGATGGCATTTTCCGGCGGACGCTGGGCGGAAACTTTGCGGCTCCGCTGGCAGGACGTGGACTTTGACCAAAAGCAGCTCCATTACGGCATGGACGGTTTGAGCAAAAACGGCGAACGCCGAGCCGTGGACTTTAACAACCGGCTCGAAAAGCATCTGCGCGACATGGTGAAACGCCGCGCGCCGGACAATGATTATTTATTTCCCAGCCCGCAACGGAACGAGCATAAGAATTTTCACGCCATCACGTTCAACACGACCATCCGCGACGCCCGCGTCGCCGCTGGCGTGAAAGACTTCACCTGCCACCTATGCCGGCACTACTTCGCCAGCATGGCCTTAATGAGCAAGGTTGACGTTCACACCGTCGCATCATGGCTGGGCCACAAGGACAACGGCGTCCTGCTCGCCAAGACCTATTCGCACCTGTTGAACGAACACAAACGGGAGCAGGTTCAGCGTGTGAACTTTTGAACCGAGAACGACACCGCAACCGATTGCCGGGCGTCACTCAAGACTGCGTTCAATATCTCCAGGCTGTGACTTCATGCTGTTCCCCGACGACCTGGGCGACGCGGTGCATCGCGCGCTCGGCGGGGACAGGTTCCCGGCGTGGTTTGAAGAACAGTTCGGCAAGACCTGCGGCTGCCTGCGGGTGGCGTGGTCTTGTGCGATTTCCCCGCCGTCACGACCAGCTTTGCCCGCGTCGGCCGCAATCTCCTTTCCCGCCGACATCTTCGCGCGACCTCCCAAGGCGTGGCGGTGGTGCAACGCTGGGGCATCAACTTTGAAGGCGGGGGCTGCGAGGCCAGCCCGTGCCAGTTGTATCCCGGCGAACCGCCCGCTTACTTTGCTTCAAGTGGAGTTCGTGCGCCGAAAGATTCCCTGTGGCGCGTCATTGTCCGGCACTTCCGCGCGCTGGATCGCCGCCCGCCATCACACGTCCCTTATTTCAACGGCAATCTTTTCAAGCCGCATTTAAGCGAGGAATTGATTGTCAGCGACGAATGGTTGGCCGGGTTTGTGGCCGATTTGAGCGATGATGAATCGCCCTACCTGTTCAACTACATCGGGGTTGAAATCCTCGGCACGATTTACGAACGCTTTCTCGGCAAGACCGTCCGTCCGCATGGGCGCGGCGTGACGATTGAAGAAAAACCGGAAGTCCGCAAAGCAGGTGGTGTTTATTACACGCCGCGCTACATCGTTGAATACATCGTCAAACAGACCGTTGAAAAACTTCTGCATGATGCCAAGCCGGATGCCACCCTGAAACTTCACTTTCTTGATCCCGCGTGCGGTTCCGGCAGTTTTCTTTTGCGCGTTTTTGAGGCCGTGTGCGAACACTGGCAGCAATGGCTCACCGACCATCCCGGCGAACGCAAAAAGAAATGGTGCTGGGTGGATGCCGCGACCGGCGACGTGCATCTCACGATGTCGCTCAAACGCCAGATTCTTACGAGCAATGTTTTTGGTGTTGACCTTGACCCCGGCGCGGTGGAAGTCACGCAGCTCTCGCTTTATCTCAAGATGCTGGAGAATGAAAACCGCAACACGCTCCAGCGCCAGCGCGAACTTTTGCCCGACGATGACGACCCGCTTCTGCCGCCTTTGGAAAATAACATCAAATGTTTCAACTCCCTCATCGGCTCGGATTTCTCGATGATGGCCGAGGATTTGGTGCGGGTGAACGCGCAGGACTGGGACATCAATTTCCCGGCCATCATCAAATCCGGCGGCTTCGATGCGGTCGTGGGCAATCCACCTTACATTCCGATTGAAACAATGGCGGATGATGAACGCGGTTATTACTCAACTGCGTATCCACAACTCGAAAGAAAATTTGACACAGGCGTCATCTTTATTTTGCGAGCCTTGAAGCTAATCAAGCGAACTGGACTTGTCGGTTACATTTCCTCAATCACATGGGAAACTGGTGAAAACTTTTCCAGCCTGCGCGAACAAATGTTCACCAAGTATGGCGTTCGAGAAGTCATCAATCTTCCGTTTAACACATTTGCCGACGCTTACGTTGATACGGGCGTTTATATTTTGTGCGGCCAGCCCACACCCGAATACCGAATCTATCGTTACTCAAAAAAGGCCAAGATAGATTCCTTGAAAGACGCTTCGCCAGTGACGGTAGCAACCAGTCTCGTCACCGCTCCGGCGTTTCGGCTTGTTCTAAATCCACAGGCGCAAAAAATTCTTATCCGTGCCTTGAGCAATTCAGGTTTTAAGCAGTTCGGCGAGTTCACCAAGTCCACGCAGGGCTTGGCCGCAGACAGATTTCAACGTGGCGGCTCGGCGAAGTCTTCCGAGTGGTATGCGTTTGGCGAACAAGCTCAAGCCTACCGATATGATTTTGTTGTTGAGGAGAAAAGTTTCGCGTATATGCGGGACAATCCATCACTAAAACAATTTTACGAAGCCGAGCCAAAAATTTTAATTCGGCGAATCAACAATCGCCAAGACCGACTTGATGCGTGTTATTGCGACGAGCAGATGGTTTTCAAAAAGGACATCAATCCATTTGTGCTTACAGTTCCAAAGTTGAGTTCAAAATTTATTCTCGGAATCCTCAATAGCCGTCTGCTGTCGTATCTTTACGTCAACACTTCTGCGATTGCGACGAAAGATGATTTTCGCCAAACAACGCTGGCCGAACTTCGTGGTCTGCCTATTCCATTTCCGAATCTTGAAAACAAAACCGACAAATCGCGTCACGACAAGCTGGTGCTGCTGGTGGACAAGCTGCTGGGCTTGATGCCCAAACAGCGCGCGGCCACGTCAGAACGGGAAAAGGCCACGCTCCAAAACGCCGTCACCGCCACCGACCAGCAAATTGACGCGCTGGTCTATGAACTTTACGGCCTCACCGAAAAAGAAATCAAACTCGTCGAGGGTGGCCAATAATACCTGCTTACGGCTGGATTTTCTCAATCGCCCAGCGCGCGTGTTCGGCGATCAATGGCTCGGGATCGTGCGCGGCTTTTTCCAAGGCGGGCAGGGCGGATTTGTCGCCGACATTTCCCAGCGCCACGCAAACATTTCGCAGCAGGCCGCGCCGTTTCGTCCGCAACATCGGCGTGCCGGCAAATTTAAATTTGAAGCTGGCGTCGTCGAGCTGGAGCAGTTCAATCAAATCGGGCTGCTGCAAATCCGCGCGGGCGTGCGGCTTCATCAAATTTCCTTCGCGCGCAAATTTGTTCCACGGACAGACGGCAAGACAATCGTCGCAGCCGAAAATCCGGTTGCCGATGGCCGGGCGCAGTTCGACGGGAATCGCGCCTTTCAATTCAATCGTCAAATAAGAAATGCACTTGCGCGCGTCCAGTTGAAATGGCGCGGTGATGGCGTTGGTCGGACACGCCGAAATGCAGAGCGAACATTTTCCGCAATGATTTTTCTCCGGCGCATCCGGCGCGAGTTCCAGCGTCGTCAAAATTTCCGCGAGAAAAATCCAGTTGCCGAGCTTGCGGCTGATGACGTTGGTGTGCTTGCCGACAAAACCGAGGCCGGCGCGCTGGGCCAGATCGCGTTCCAGCAACGGCCCGGTGTCCACATACCAGTGCGAACGCGTTTCCGCGCCGCCGAGTTGATTGAGGAATTGCGTCAAACTTTTCAGTTGTTCGCCGAGCATGTCGTGGTAATCGGCAAAACGCGCGTAGCGGGCAATGACGCCGGATAATTGATGCGTGATGCGTGATGCGTGATGCGGAACTGGCGCGGATTTCCCGTCACCTGTCACCCGGCACTCGTCACTCGTCACATAGCTGACCGCCAGCATGATGATGCTTTTCGCGCCCGCGAGAACTTTCTGCGGCTCGCTGCGTTTTTCCACGCTGCGTTCCAGCCAGGTCATTTCGCCGTGATTTTTTTGCGCGAGCCACTGCTGGAATTTTTCCGCGCTGGCGGGCGGGGCGGCGGTGGTGAAGCGGCAGTCGTCAAAGCCAAGTTCCATCGCGCGCTGACGGATGGCGTCTTTCATCGCTCCGGGCGGGTGGCGAGCTTGAACTGCAAAACGATCTGCTGCGCGACTTCGCGGGCGGAGCGCTGGTCCGTGTTGATGAGCACATCCGCCTGACGATAAAATGGCGCGCGGATTTTGAGCAGTTCCTCGATTTTCTTCTGCGGATCAGGATCGTGGAGCAGGGGCCGATGCGACTGGCTGCGGACGCGTTCCCAGATTTTTTCCGGCGCGGCCCAGAGGCAGACGACGAGCGCATGAGCTTTGAGCGCACGGAGATTTTCCAGGTTGGTGGGCAAACCACCGCCGGTGGAAATCACGGTCTTGTTGCGTCCGTTGAGTTCGCCAACCACCTGCTCTTCCAGCGCGCGAAAAACCGGTTCGCCGTCCTTCGCAAAAATGTCGGCAATCGTCCGGCCGGTGCGGGTCTGGATGAGATCGTCCGTGTCGAGAAATTCAAAATGCAGCATTTCGGCGACCACGCGGCCAACCGAGGTCTTGCCCGTGCCCATGAAACCGATGAGCGCGAGGTTGACGAGTTGCCGGTCGTGTTGCATGGCGATGGATTAGCCGAAAATCGCGGGTGACGCACGCCAAAATCGCCCGCTCGACACTCCGGCGGACTTTTGGTAGCTTGGCATTGTGAAATTGCCGCCGCTCATTCTGGCCTCGGCTTCGCCGCGTCGCGCGGAGCTGCTCAAGCTGTTGAAGGTTGATTTTCAAATCGTGCCGGGTGACGTGGCCGAAGTGGCGCACGAACACCTGTCGCCGCTGGAGGTCTGCCAGCTCAACGCGCATCGCAAGGCGTTCGCCGTCGCCAAAAAAATTCCCGACGCGCTCGTGCTCGGCGCGGACACGCTGGTGTTTCTCGACAACGAAATTCTCGGCAAGCCGCGCAATCTGACCGAAGCCCGGCGGATGCTCGCGCGGTTGCAAGGCCGCCATCATCAGGTGGTGACCGGCGTGAGCCTGATGCATCTGCGCAAGCATCAGGAAAGGATTTTTGCCTCCAGCAGTGACGTTTTGTTTCATCCGCTCGATGCCGCGCAAATCCGTGAATACGTTTCCAAGGTGCATCCGCTCGACAAGGCGGGCGCCTATGCGATTCAGGAATCCGGCGAAATAATCATCTCCGAAATTTCCGGTTCCTACAGCAACGTCGTCGGTTTGCCGGTGGAACTGTTGCGCGAAGAACTGCAGACGTGGGGCGAGCAAAAGATGTTGAACCGGACTCCGCCGCATTCGCCGGAAAAATAATTTTCAGCGCAGTTCCGGATGCACCGCGAGCAGACGATCCAGATTTTTTTTTGCCTCGGACAAATTGGGGTCCAGCCGCAGCGCCTCGCGGAGATGCGTCGCGGCCTCGGCCGCCCGGCCGAGGTTGGCGTAAGCGCCGCCCAGGCCGAGTTGCGCAGGCGCATAACCGGGGCGCACCAGCACGGAGTTGCTGAAGCAGTTCGCGGCATTCGTCCAACTGGCGTGTTGCGCGAAATAAATTCCCAGATCGAACTGAATGTCGGCGTCGCGCGGTTCCAGCGCGGCGGCGGCCTGCAGATGTTCGAGCGCCTCGGCGGTCTGGCCGAATGTCAGCAGACACATCGCCAGATTGAACTGGCTTTGCGGAAAGCGCGGTTCAGCCGCCACCGCCGCGCGATACAGAAACAGCGCGTGCGCGGTGTCGCCGGTTTTTTCGTAGGCTTTGCCCAGCGTGTTTTCGGCGGCGTAATTGTCCGTGGTCACATTCATTGTGTGCCGGAACAGGGTGATGCTGTCGCGCCAAAGTGAAATCTGAACCGATGTGGCCCACACGCAGCTGAGTAACGCCGCGCAGCCGAGGAACGGCAAAATCATTTTTCCGCGCGGTTGGGAAAATTCCGTCACACCCCACACCAGCGCGATGAAAAATCCGATGCTGGGAATGTAAGTGTAGCGGTCGGCCATGGACGCGGCCCCGACCTGCACGAGGCCAACCGTCGGGACGAGCGTGCCGAGAAACCAGAGCCAGCCGACGGCGAGGAACGGGCTTTTGCGCCAGTTGCGGACGCACAAAATCGTCCAGACCGCCAGCACCGCCGCCGCGCCGAGCGCCAGCGCCACCGGCCAGTGTCGCGGATGCGGATAAATAATGGCGAGGTCGGTGGGCCAGAAAATTTTCGCGGTGTAGCGCGCGTAGGCCAGCACGGCGTTGGCGAGGCGTTCGCTCCACGGCATTTGCGCCACCATGGCGCCGCCGCCGGCTTGGACGAGATAGGTCACGGCGCTGCCCGCGAACGCGAGCGCGAAGAAGGGAATTTTTTCCAGCAGCAACGCTTTCAAATCGGAAATCGGAAATCGGGAATCGGAAATCCGACGGAGCGGCCAGAAGTCCAGCAGCAGCAAAACGAACGGCAGCGTGACCACCATCGGTTTGCTCATCAAGCCAAACGCGAAGAATATCAGCGCGGCGATGTAAAAAAGTGAGGCGTGAGGCGTGATGCGTGACGGCGGGGCGGACACGTCGCTCGTCACGCAGCACTCGTCACGTTTCACGTTTTCCGCGTAACGCACATACGCCATGAGCGTGAGCAGCCAGAAAAAGGTGCTCAACACGTCCTTGCGTTCGGCGGCCCACGCGACCGATTCGACGTGCAGCGGATGCCATGCGAACAGCGCCGCGACGAACGCGCTGCGCCACACCACGCCGGTCGCGCCGCGAAGAAAAACAAACAGCAGCAATGTGTTTGCGACGTGAAAGAGCAGGTTGACGAAATGATGCCCGCCGGCATTGACGCCGAACAGCGTGCAATCCAGTTGATGCGAAATCCAGGTGAGCGGATGCCAGTTCGCCTGCTCGCCGGATTTAAAGGCCCACACAATATTCGTCCAGTTCAATCCCGTGGTGACGTGCGGGTTGGCGGTGATGTATTGTTCGTCGTCGAAAATGATGAACGGATGCCGGGTGATCGGCCAGTAGAGCGCCATCGTTCCCAGCGCGAGCACGAGGCAGACGAGCGCAAAATACTTTTGCCCGGATGGCGCTCCGGTGGTTTCAGAATTTGACGAACTCATGCTGGCGGCGGGTGAACCGGCAGGTTTCCGTGTAGCCGACGCTGCGGGCGAGCGCGACGGCCTCGGCAAAATTCATCCCCACTTCTTCCGGCGCGTGGGCGTCGGAGCCGAAGGTGATGGGCACGTTTTTGCGCCAGGCCAGTTCGAGCAGTTCAGCGCAGGGATAAATTTCCCGGCAATCTTTCCGCAGCCCGGCGGTGTTCAGCTCGATGGCACAGCCGGTCTCGGCGGCAGCGATGACAAATTCCCTATACATTTGCCGGCAATTCTGTCCCGGGCGGATGCCAAATTTCTTCGGCAAATCCGCGTGGCCGATGATCTGGAACAGCCGCGATTTCGCCGCCTGCGTGAGCCGCTCGAAATAAATGGACCACACTTCAAAGGCGTCGCGCGTTTTCCATTCGGCCAGCTTGGCGGGATTGTCAATGTCCCACGAATCCGAAACGTAATGCACCGAGCCGATGAAATAATCCCAGGGATGCCGCGCGGCGAGCTGGCGAATCCACTTCTCATGGCCGGGCAGAAAATCCACTTCGAGCGCGAGCCGGATGGTGAGCTGTGGAAAAGTCTCCTGCGCCAGCCGGACTTTGGCGACGTATTCATCGAGTTGCCGGTCCAGCATCCGCCAGTCGTCGAAATCGTCGCGCGGCATCGGCGAGTGGTCGGAGAAACCAATTTCCGTCAGGCCCAGTGCGACGGCGCGGCGGGCATAATCCACCGGCTCGCCCTTTGCGTGGCGGCAGAGCGGCGTGTGCATGTGATAATCGGCGGGCAGGTTCATTTGGGATTTACGATTTGCGATTTACGCGCTTGTTCTGAAATCGTAAATCGTAAATCGTAAATCGTAAATCAAATATTACTGATATCACTGATCCGTCACCATTCCTGCGCCTGTTCATCGCCCTCGCGGTTCCGCCGGACGTGCGGCAGGAAATCGCCCGCGCCCAAGGACAGTTGCGGCGGCATTCCCCGCCGAGCGCAGTCCGCTGGACGCAACCGGATCAATTTCATGTCACGTTGAAATTTCTTGGCGACGTGCCGGCGGCGCAGGTTGCCGCGCTGAAAGAATCCATGTCCAAGATTTGCACCGGTTTCCCGGCGCTGCCGCTGGCCGCGCATGGAATCGGATTTTTCCCTGACGCACAAAAGCCGCGAGCGATCTGGGCCGGCGCGAACGACGACAGCGGCCAGTTGGCCGAATTATTCCGGCAGTTGGACGACGCGCTGCGGCCCTTTGCGCCGGCGGAGAAGCCGCAAAGATTTACCGGCCACATCACGCTGGGCCGGTTCAAGTCGGGGCATCACGGCTCAATCTCCAAACTGCTCGAACGTGCCGCCGTTCTTCGCGACCGGCACTTCGGCGACTGGCATGCTGGCGCAGTGGAAATTGTCCGCAGCGAACTCACTTCCGCCGGTGCGATGCATCTGCCGCTCGCATCATTCGCCTTGGTGGAATGATTTTTTTCAATGGGTGTTTTTGATTCAGCTCCGCCGCCAAATCCGTGTTCATCCGTGTCCATCCGTGGTTGAAATTTCGTTGCCCGGAAAAAATTTAAGTTGCGCAACCGGCGTCGCGCGGCGTAAAGATTGGCACGTCACATGGGAAAAGCCCTTATCATCGCCGAAAAGCCGTCCGTCGCCAGCGACATCAGCAAGGCGCTCGGAAAGTTTCAGAAACACGACGATTACTTCGAGAACGACGACTACGTCATCTCGTCGGCCGTCGGCCATTTGCTCACCATCGTGCCGCCGCCGGGCGTCGAGGCCGCGAAGGGCAAATGGGCTTTTAAAAACCTGCCGGTCATCCCGCCGCACTTCGATCTCGAACCGATTGAGAAGAGCGAGCCGCGTCTGCGCGTGCTCAAAAAACTCATCAAGCGCGAGGACGTGACCGAACTCATCAACGCCTGCGACGCCGGGCGCGAAGGCGAATTGATCTTCCGCAACATCGTCCGCCACACCAAGGCCAAGCAGCCGATCCGGCGCCTGTGGCTGCAATCCATGACGCCCGCGTCCATCCGCGACGGGTTCGCGGCGTTGAAGAGCGATGAATCCATGCAGCCGCTCTCCGACGCGGCGACAAGCCGCAGCGAGGCCGACTGGCTTGTGGGCATCAACGGCACGCGTGCGATGACGGCGTTCAATTCCAAGCTCGGCGGTTTTTTCAAGACGACCGTCGGCCGTGTGCAGACGCCGACGCTGGCGATTGTCGTGGAGCGCGAGGCGAAGATCCGCGCGTTCAAGCCGCGCGATTTTTGGGAGGTCATCGGCACGTTTGACGCGGTGGCGGGAAATTACACCGGCCGCTGGTTCGATGAAAAATTTTCGCGCTCGGACGACGAACAAGCAAAAGCCGAACGCATCTGGGACAAGGCCACTGCCGAAGCGTTGCGCGACAAATGTCTTGGCAAGCCGGGCATCGTCACGGAAGAAAGCAAGCCGACGACCTCGATGTCGCCGCTGCTTTACGATTTGACGAGTTTGCAGCGCGATGCGAACTCGCGCTTCGGCTTCAGCGCGAAGAATACGCTCGGCCTGGCGCAGGCGCTTTACGAAAAGCACAAGGTGCTGACGTATCCGAGAACGGATTCGCGCGCGTTGCCGGAAGATTATATCGCCACGGTGAAGACGACGCTTGGAATGCTGGAAGGCGTGACCGGCTATTCGGTCTATGCCGACCAGATTTTGAAAAGCGGCTGGGTGCATCCGAACAAGCGCATTTTTAACAATGCGAAAATTTCGGATCACTTCGCGATCATCCCGACCTCGCTTGCGCCGAGAGTTTTGTCCGAGCCGGAGCAGAAGCTTTACGACCTCGTCACGAAACGGTTTCTCGCCATTTTTTATCCGGCGGCGGAATTTCTGGAGACGAGCCGCATCACGCGCGTCGAGGGCGAGCCGTTCAAGAGCGCAGGCAAAGTTTTGGTTTCGCCCGGCTGGCTGACGGTCTATGGCAAGGAATCGGATTCCGACGAAACGCCGAGCCTTGCGCCAGTGAAACCGAACGAAACCGTCAAGACCAGCGCGGTTGAAGTGAAGGACAATGTCACGAAGCCGCCGGCGCGATATTCAGAAGCGACACTGCTCTCGGCGATGGAAGGCGCGGGCAAGCTGGTGGACGACGACGAACTGCGCGAGGCCATGAGCGAGAAAGGTCTCGGCACACCCGCCACGCGCGCGGCGACCATCGAAGGACTGATTTACGAGGATTACATTCACCGCAATGGCCGCGAGTTGCAGGCCACGGCAAAGGCGTTTTCGCTGATGGAACTGCTGAACGGCCTCGGCATTCCCGAACTCACGA
>OCTA010005597.1_pt1 | contig 10835 bp, 7 predicted proteins | sample 1538991 | NCBI WGS metagenome assembly OCTA01 (sample SAMEA3539302, study PRJEB22396) | soil metagenome | biome: tundra; feature: field; material: soil | place: USA | collected 2010-05 | depth 0.15 m | reverse complement strand
CTCATCGAGATCAACACCGCTCCGGCCAACGGCTGCACCAAGGCGGCCGAGGCGACGGCAGTACGCCTTCGTTCCGCGGGCTTCCCCGAGTCCGACGTCCTGATGGCAGGCCCGCGCCCCGAGAAGCAGAACCTGGTGGTGCGCCTGCGCGGACGCGGACAGGCCAAGCCGATCCTCTGGATCGCACACCTCGACGTGGTTGACGCGCCGCGGGAGGGCTGGTTGCCGGGACTCGATCCGTTCCGTCTCACCGAACGCGAGGGCTTCTTCTATGGGCGTGGCGTCCTCGACGTGAAAAACGCCGTGGCGGGCTTGGTCGCCAACCTCATCCGTCTGCGGACCGAGGGGTTCGTCCCCAGCCGCGACATCATCGTCGCCTTCACCGCCGATGAGGAGACCGGTGTCGCCAACGGCGTCTCCTGGCTCCTGGCGAACCGGCGGGACTGGATCGACTCGGCGTACTGCCTGAACCTGGACGCCGGAGGCGGCCAGATCGAGAACGGCAAGCGCGCCCGGTTGACCGTGCAGACCAGCCAGAAGACCAACCAAAGCTTCCGGGCGGAAACCAAAGGCCCCGGAGGCCACAGTTCTCAACCGGTCAAGAACAACGCCATCTACCGCCTGTCCGCCGGCCTCGCGCGGCTCGCGGAGCACGACCTGCCTTTCCGCTTCAACGAGAGCACCCGCGCCTACTTTGAGCGCGTGGCAGAGGCCGAGAGCGGACAGGTGGCGGCCGACCTGAAGGCGGTGGCCAAGGACCCGCCGGACCTGGAAGCCGCCAGGCGGCTCTCCGCCGTTACGTACTACAACAGCGTCCTGCGGACCACCTGCGTGGCCACCCGAATCGAGGGAGGAAGCGCCGACAACGCCCTGCCGCCGAGCGCGCGCGCCGTCATCAACTGCCGGATCTTCCCTGGCGACTCAATGGAATTCGTGCGCGGCTGGCTGGCGCAGAGTCTGGCAGACCCGGAGATCGTTCTCACCCCGATGGGCGGTTCCGTGCCGAGTCCGGCGTCTCCGCTGCTTCCGGAGGTCATGGACCCCATCGCGCGCGTGGCTAAGGAGATGTGGCCCGGCATTCCGGTTCTCCTGGTGATGGATCCCTGGGCTGGCGACTCGGCGCAGATGCGGCGCGCGGGCTTCCCTACCTTCGGAGCCTCGGGGGTGTTCAGCGACGACAACGGCAACGAGCACGGCGCCAACGAACGGATTTCCGTGGAAGCGTTCTACGACAGCGTTGAGTACATTTACCGGCTCATGAAGACGTTGGCCACGGACGCCCCCGCCGCGAACCGCTGACGCGGATCGAGGAATGCGGCGCCATCACTCTTCTTTGGCTTTGGCCGGAGACGAGACAAACCGGTAGCCTACTCCGCGCACCGTGAGCAGGTAGCGGGGCTTCGTGGGATCGTCTTCGATATACCGGCGCAGGCGCACGATGAAGTTGTCGATGGCGCGGGTGTCGGTGTCTTCATGCAGGCCCCACACGTCTTCGAGCAACGCCTTGCGGGAGACCGGCTTGCCTTCGTGCTGGACCAGGTAGGAAAGCACGTTCGCTTCCATCAGCGTCAGCCGGAACACCTGGCCGCGGACGCGGAGCTCCAGGGCGTCGAAGTGCAGCGACTTGTCGCCGAAGGTGAAAACGTCCTTCGGCCCGGGCTTCTCCGAAATGTTGCGCATGCGGCCTTCCAGCCACTCGCGGCGGCGTAGCAGACCACCGATGCGGGCGACCAGAATCGATAGCTCGAAGGGCTTCGTCAGGTAATCGTCGGCGCCCGCAGCGAAGCCCTGGAGGACGTCGTCCGGGTGGCTGCGGGCAGTCAGGATCAGGGTGGGGAGGAACTGGCCGGCCTGGCGCAGTTCGGAAATGACGGTGAAGCCATCCTTGCCGGGCAACATCACGTCGAGGACCATCACCTCGAAGGCGGGCGATGTGGAGGTCACGGCTTCGATCGCGGCCTCGCCCGTCTCAACCACCTGCACCTCGTAACCGTCGGCCTCCAGGTTGAAGCGCAACCCTTCGGCGAGGTGACGTTCGTCTTCGACCACTAAAATGCGGCTCATGGGCGAATCGGGAGTTGCATCACGAACGTGCTTCCCTGCCCGGGGCCCTCGCTCTCGGCCCAGGCCCGGCCTCCATGATGCTTGGCGACCGAACGAACGATGTACAGGCCCAGGCCGGTTCCCTTGACGCGCGAGGCAAGCGGCCCCGGAACGCGGTAGAACCGCTTGAAAACCTGTTTCAGCTCGGCCTTGGGAATGCCAGGGCCGGTATCTCTCACCCGCACCGACACAAACTTGCCATCCACTTTGGCGGTCTCCACGGTAACGGCGACGTGGCCTCCGGAATATTTGATGGCGTTATCGATCAGGTTCGAAACCGCAGCCCTCACGTCGTCCAGGTCGCCCACGGTCTCGACCGCGGCGCCGGGATGGTATTGCAGCGCCTCCGGCGGCGCCGCGTGGAGAGTTCGCGCGCGATCCACGCAATTCTCTACGAGCGCATTCACATCGATGCGGGTAAGATTGGCTTTCCGTCCCGCCGCTCCCACACGCCCGGTGTGCAGGACCTGCTCGATGGTGGCGAGCAACCGGTCGCTATCCTCCAGCATGATGCGATAGAACTCCTTGCGTTTGGCTTCCTCGACGGGGCGGGTCTGCAAAGTCTCCAGGTAAAGGCGGATGGAGGCGACCGGGGTTTTCAGCTCGTGCGTGACCGCGTTGATGAAGGCATCGTGCTGCTCGTTGCGGCGGATCTCGCGCACCAGGAAGATGGTATTCAGCACGACGCCGCTGATGACCGCCGCCAACAGCAGGATGCCGAGAAACAACAGGACGCCGTGGCGCCAGTCGAGCAGAACCCAGCCGACGTAGAGCAGCAGGATGACCGAGATCAGCCCGGCGCCGAGCGCGATGAAGAGCGCGATGGATTTTCGCCGGCCGGCAAGTACCATGCCTCCAGCTTATGCCCAGTGGGGGCCCTGGCGCACCTGCCAATCGAAGAAAGGCGGGCGAGCCGCGAACCACGCTACAATCGGCGTACCGTGAAAGATCCGCTGGTTGTTCCAGTGGCTGCCATTGCCGCGGGCATTCTGGCCGCCCGCTTCGCCGGCTTTCACGAATCCGAGCTTTTTTGCGCCATTGGGGCCTTCCTTCTGCTTGGACTGCTGGCGCTCTATCGCCGGTCCCGGACGCTCGCCGGGGTCTGCTGCTGTCTCGGGCTCCTTTGCGCCGGCGCGCTGACGGCCTTGATCCATGCGCCCGGGCCGGCGCCCGAACTCGACGTGGAAGGCCGCGAGGTGGCGATCCTGGGCGGGTGCGTGGTGGAACCGCCCGCTGTTTCCGGAGAGCGCGAGCGCTTCGTGCTGGAACTGGAGTCCCACGCGCGCGCACAAGTGACGCTCTATACGCGCGAAGGCGAAACCCTGCCCGCATTGCGCTACGGCCAGAATATCGAGCTCGACGCGCGCGTCCGCCCGCCGCGCAATTTCGGCAACCCGGGCGCGTTCGATTACGCCCGTTTCCTGGCGCGGCAGGACGTGTACTGGACCGCCTCCGGCGCGGCCGGCACGGTGCGCATCCTGCCCGGCCGCTGCGGCTCGCGGCTGCAAGGAATCGCGATGAACCTGCGCGCCGCCGCGCTCAGCCGCATCGCGCGCCTCTACCAGGGCGGCGAATACAACACCGGGATGATGCAGGCGATCCTCATCGGCCAGTCTTACCAACTGCAAAGAGTCTGGACCGAGGATTACCGCTCCACCGGCACCTTCCACGCGCTGGTAATTTCGGGCACGCACGTCGCCATACTCGCGGCTTTCTTTCTCTTCGCGCTGCGCATCTGCTTCGTTCCGGAACAGGCGGCGCTGGTGGTCACGGTTGCGGCGGCGTGGCTGTATGCGCTTATCGTTGGCTGGCATGCCCCGGCCGTGCGCTCCGCCGCGGGTCTGACCGTGTTCACCGTCTGTAGCTACTTTTACCGCAGGCGGCGCGCGATGAACCTGCTGGCGGCCGTGGCGCTGGGATTCCTGGTCTTCGACCCCGAGCAACTGTTCGACGCCAGCTTCCAGCTTACGTTTCTGGCGGTGGCGTTCCTGGCCGCGTTCGCGGTTCCGCTCATCCAGGCCACGTCAGGCCCGCTGGCGCGCGGCCTCGGCGACCTGGCCGACGCCGGCCGCGACCCGTACCTTGCCCCGCGCGTGGCGCAGTTCCGCGTGGAGATGCGGCTGCTGGCGGAGACCTTGCGCCACGCGGCGCACCTTCCCGCGCGCGCCGCCAGACTGGCCGTCACGCTGCCGGCGCGCGTCACGCTATTCCTTTACGAGATCGTGGCGATCTCCGCGGTGATCCAACTGGGGCTGGCGCTTCCCATGGTGGTTTATTTTCACCGGGTGGGGCTCTCGGGCCTTTCCGCGAACGCTTTCGTGGTTCCGCTGCTGGGGATCGCCGTACCGCTCGGCTTCATCGCGATTCTCACCGGCTGGGCTTGGGTGGCGAAGGCGGTGGGCGGGCTGCTCTGGCTTTCGCAAAAGGTGGTGTACTGGCACGCCGGCATCGAGCCGCACTGGCGTATCCCCACTCCGCCGTTGTGGCTGGGGGTGGCGTTCTCGGCCGCGCTCGTCGCCGCGGCCTTGGCGCGCAGCCGATGGTTCCGCGCGGCCACGGGCGCCGCCGTCGCCGCGCTGCTGGCGCTGTTGCTCTGGAGCCCGTTCCCACCGGATATCCACGCGGGCCAACTGGAAATGACCACCATCGACGTGGGGCAGGGTGACAGCATCTTGGTGGCGCTGCCCGATGGCAAGCGCATGCTGGTGGATGCCGGCGGCATCCCCGCGTTCAGAGGGCAAGCCCGGCCGCAGCTCGATATCGGTGAGGACGTGGTGGCGCCCTATCTGTGGACCCGCGGAATTCGCACCCTGGATGTAGTGGTCGCGTCGCACGGGCACGAAGACCACATCGGCGGCATGCCGGCGGTGATCGAGGATTTCCACCCGAAGGAACTGTGGATCGGCGCCGAGCCCGACAGCGCCCCATGGCAGGCGGTGCGCGAAGCCGCGGCGCGGAACGGCGTGAAGATCGTGCCCATGCAGTCCCCGCGCCGCTTTGCATTCGGCGGCGCCGACCTCCAGGTGCTCGCGCCACTTCCCTACTACGTCCCCGCCGGAACGGCCACGAACGACGATTCGCTCGTGCTACGCCTGAGTTACGGCCGCCACGCGTTCCTGCTCACGGGCGACGTGGAGCGGCCGGTGGAGCGGTGGATGCTCGACGAAAACGAGATCCAACACGCCGACGTCCTCAAAGCGGCGCACCATGGCAGCCGCACGTCGAGCACGGAGCAGTTTCTCGACGCCGTTTCGCCCGCGTTCGCGGTCATCTCGCTGGGGTTCGAGAACAGCTACGGTTTCCCGAACCGCGAAGTTCTCGACCGGTTACGAGATCGCGGCGTCATGGTCTTGCGCACCGACCAGGACGGCCTGGTGAGCATCCGCAGCGACGGGCGGCGGCTGTACGTGGAAACGAACCGGCAAATGGGCGGACGCATGCTCGCGCCCGCCTGGTAGCCTTGGCGGGGAGTATCGGGCTAAGGCTCGTATCGAGAAGATAGATCACGATGGATCAGTCCGAAAAGAGGTCGCGCGTCCGGATGGGAAGCCGGCCGGCCGCGATGACGGCGTCGAGTTCGTCAACATCCGCGGAACTTGAGTACGGTGGTTCCTGCATCACCCGCAGAACCGCGGCTGGGGATCCAGCGCGAGGTTCGGCGATGACCTCGACGAGCGAACTCAACACGGCGTGATGGGCTTCGCGGGAGCGAAGCCCGAATGGCCGGCCAGCCAACAGGACACCAGAACTGCCGAGGCGCCGCTTCTATGCGGAGGGGCGTTCCACGGACAAGGAGCGGGTGCGCAAAACGCTCGGCGGGTACAAGCCGCGCCTATCGGCTGCGTTGGGACGAGTCTCGATTCAGCGCCACTTCAAACTTTCTAGCAGCCGCCGGAGTTTTGACGTCGCCGGTCAGAATCTCGCGATTCGTTGCGTCGCGGCTGTAGAGTTCCTTGTTGGTTGCCCCATCCGGACGAAGCGTCGCGCCTTGCAGCGAGATGCCTGCGAACAGCCCTTGCGAACGGGAATACGACAGCATTTCCGCGTTCATCATGGCGTCCGTCTGAGCGCTCACGTCGCGGCCAACCGGGCCCGCCGCCGCTGACGCGTCTCCGCCGATCGTAAACTTATCGGATAAGAGGTGCCTCATTCCGCCATCGTTCATCACGAGCAACACAACGTCGGTCTCCGAAGCGCCAATCTGAAACCCGACGCTTCCACCTTCAGCCCGCATCGCGGCTGGCGCGCTCCAGCCCGAGCCACCGGCCCGGCGGCATACCGCGAACCCGCGGCCATACTCCGCGCCGAGAATGAATCCGGCCTTCTTCATACCTGGCAAGACAACGATGCAGCGCGCCTTGTCGAGCAGATTCTGGGGGATACCTTTATCGAAAGCCCTCATCATATCGGTCAGCGCGTCGGCCGAAGCATCCAGCCTGTCGTTGACCTTGATTGCTCTGTCCGCCGCGAAAGCGGCGGTACTCATGGAACCGGCAATTGCCAAAAATGCTGCGAGAGTTTTGTGCATTCACAGTTCTCCTCTTCGGCTTCAATAAAAGCACCGTGGCTTCCAATGTGCTGGAAATCACATCCACGGACCAATTCTTCGAGAGATTACCCGCTGCCCCCGACCCGCCCAACGACAAGGGCCGCCTTTGTGACTTGGCGCGCGACCTCCGCCCCCGAAAGCCGCGCGCAGAATCCGCCATAACGAGTGCAGACTTTGCTCTGCCGGCCCAGTCGTCAAACTCGCATTCCACGACAACCCTCGCCAGATCCTCGGATCCTGCCTGCATCGCCGTTTTCGCCTGAGCGCCGCTTTTCGCTCGAAGAATCAAGCCTGCCGGCAAGCGCGACAGGCCGGCGAGGGCGCCGGCCGTAGTCCAGGCAACCGCGCCACGGACTATAATCGCTTCAAATGCTGCTGGAACTGGTGGTGGAGAATTACGCCGTCGTCGAGCGCTTGCGCGTCCATTTTCATGCGGAGGGGAAACCCGGGGACGGACGCAGCCGCCGCCCCAGACCGCTCCTGGAAACTGGGTAATTGGTCACTGTCCCCGTTGCTCGTCCCCGTTGCTCCCCGTTGCTCCGTTCCGTGAAGGGCGAGGTTCATTAGGGAAGGGTCACCGAGCGACTCGCGAAACGCAGTAATCGGAGAGCGACTTAACGACCCAACGTTGGATCCCTGCACTGGAGGTGCTCTGGACCGCCCGGCCAAACAACCGCTGATAGCGGAGGCCAGCGGCGTCGTCGTCCTTCAACACCACATCAATCCTCGGCCTTGTCCCGTTTGTATGCGACAGCTCGGCCGTCTTCAGAAGGTGGCGGATCTCGACGTCGGCCTCGGGCATCGAGTATCCAATGAACAGCCAGCGCTCCGCGGTGCGCAGGCTCTCACGCGCCTCGTCCCAGATCGACTGAAAGAACGGCACGTCCAAATGTTTCCGATAGCTGAACGTCGCCACGCGTACCGCGGTGCGCCCGCCGCAACCTACGCACTGACGGAATGCCGTCCCCAGATTTTGAGCTATGCTCTTGCCTCCCCTAAAAAGCCTAAAATCTTCCTCCTCAAGCAGCCACCCAAACCTCACCGTCGTTTTGCCCAGCGTGATCTCAGATGTGATGAGATTGCGGCAGACGTCACAGTAACCCCAGTTTCCCGACCCATGAAGCTTCCACACCGGGATGCCCGTAGCCAGTTCCGGCGGGCGGCGGAGGTCGCCCTGCCGGCTGTAGAAAAAGGGCGCGCATTGCCGTTCGAGACAGCGCTCAACCATGATGTCCCAGTTCGTGGTAACAACCGACAAGTCGAACGCCCCGAGCAGTCGACTAATTAAGGCGTCGATGTGCGGGGCGGGCGTGGGCTGTTTGTCGAGCAGCGTGAAAATCCGGTGAATAGTCATCCGGCGAAGGGCTCGAAGCTTCTTTGGCCCGTAAACCATACCGAGATAATGACCCGAGTTAGCCGCGAGGTCGATCTGAGTGAAATGATCCTCGAGGGCCGGTCTCGCCCTTGATCTCGTCCATCCGAAGACCTCGCGCCAGAAAGCGGAGATCTGCCTGCTAATGAATGCCTCCCGCTGCGCCTCCTCCAGAGGAGGGCTCACCTCAAGGATCTGGTCCTGCAGCTTGCTCGTGATAGGCAACCCTAGATCGACCGAAAATCCGGACCCCAGGAAGACGACTACTTTCTCGCGAGCTGGCATCGTGCCTCCAGTCTAACGCCCGAAGACCGATGTCTTTGGGGACTTCCGGGGACGGGCGTTTCCCTGGGAAACCCGGGGACGTGGGAAACCCGGGGACGGACGGGACGATGCCGAGCGGTGGCGTCGATTAGTCTCGGTAAACGCCCTTGTGGGAAGCGTCCGACCTGCTTTGGTCGGGTGGTTGCCCGCTCGGAAAGAATGGATCGTGCCAGGAAAGTGAGGTTGTCTTCCCTTACGTTGGCTCGGTCTCCGGATCACTTTACTCCTTGTTTGCGGCTGGCGAGCGAGAGGGATGCTCGATGCTGACGTTGGAGAAACTCACCGTGGTCAGGCCCTCAGCGTCATGCGCACAAACTCCGATGCCGACGTAGACAGGATCGTCCAGGGCGATTGTCGAGGTGGAAAAAGCGGCCAGCTTGCCATCGGCGGACCCGGTGAAGGCGGTGAACCGGTTGCCGATGCGCTCGATCCGGAGGCGCGTCGAGCCATGTTCGGCCGCGGTCACGTCTTCTGTCTTTCCAGCGGCGGTGGATCTGTATTGCAGGGTGATGTGTCCGTCGGCGTGGATCGCGACATCGGCGTAAGCGGACGCTGGGTCGAGGCTCTGACGGATGATCAGGACGGCCTTTTCCAAAGGGGCGAGGCTGCCCGAGGGGAAATGGACGTCAGCGGTCAAAGTCGCATCGCCAGACAGTCGAACCCAACTGAAATGGAATGCATCGGCGTCGCCCCACATATCGGCCCCGCCGCCGGCCACGCGATAGATGTTACCTGCCGGCTCGTAAACGGTTGAGCCCGCCCGAGTCTTGCCGACATCGGAAGAGCCCGCGAACATGCCGCGCGGGCCGCTCACGGATTGCTGCGCGACAATAATGCCCAGCGCGGCCAGTGTGAGGACGACGATCACTTTGAGAACGTGTTGAATATTCATAATTGAAGTGAACAGGCTCAGTATATCTTGATTCCGGCGTGAAGCCCTCGATTGCGACCGTCAACGAACCGTCGCGGTGTGGCTTATGAGCGCTGGAAGTGCTGTCAATAGGCAATTCGCCGCCCAACTGCAAGCTGTTCTGTTGGGACAACGGATGAAGCCTTTTGCAGCGGTCCATTCATTCCGAACCGGATGCGAGGTTACAGCAGTGCTCAGGCCATGAAATGGGAGTTATGAACAGCCTGTGAATGCAGGGTTTCGCTGCTGCCTGTCTGGGCAGTCTTCGGCCGGACGCTTCGGAAAGCTGCAGCACTTGTACGGATTCGGGGACGAAGCAAACGCCGCCGAGGTGCGCCAGACCCGCATGATCACAGGCGATTCTAAAAGTTCGGGGCGGAAATCGCACGCCACGAATTCCTAACCAATGGTTAGGAATTCGTGAAACTCTTGACCATGCGTTCCGAGCCCGTCAACACGGTGTTCGGCGGCCTCTGGGAAGGCGCGAATGCGCCGGATCCAAGTATATAGGAGCTGGCCTTGCAGCGGCTATCATTCCGCTGGCGGCGACCCGAGCTTGCCCGCCATCTGCTAAAGTTCATTTTTATGAAAAGCTACATTGTTCGTTTCGCGAACCAGCACTCCTATCGAGCCTCGCTGCTCGTCCTGATGCTGTGCACGGCTCCGCATCTGCTGCGCGCGCAAGCGCCCGGCGCACCGGCAATGCCTGCACCCGCCGTGCCTGACTGGGCGCAGCCGGGCTCCGCTACGCATGTCCAGGTAGCGCCGCCGAAAGATTTTCACAGGCCGAGCAAGAATTTCGATACGCCGATCGGCGTGTTTCAGGGCCAATCGGACATCGGCAGCGCGGTGGTGGCGGCCAGCGACAGTTACGACGCCGGCACGAAGCAGTACACCGTCAACTCCGCTGGCTACAACATCTGGTACTCACGCGACGAGTTCCGTTATCTCTGGAAGAAGATGTCCGGGGATGTTTCACTCGCGGCCGACGTCACCTTCCCGGACCCGAGGGGCTACAGCGACCGCAAGGCGGTCCTGGTCATTCGCCAGAATCTCGATGACGATTCCAAGGAAGCCGTGACCGGCGAGCACGGTACGGGCATGATCCACTTGGCGAACCGTCCGGAGAGAGGCGCGGACATGAAGGATGCGCAGTATCGCTTCGGGGGCACCCTGGCCAATGTCAGGGCTAAGCGCATCGGAATCGAAAAGCGTGGCGATTCTATTGCGCTGTTCATCAGCCTGCAAGGAGAACCCATGCACCAGTTTGGCCCCCCGATCAACCTGCACTTCGACGAACCTTTTTACGTGGGCATCGGCTTCTGCTCGCACTTGCCAGACAAGTCCGATACCGCTGTGCTCTCCAATGTCGTTCTCGAGAACTCGGCGGGCAAGGTGCAGTAGAACGGAACGACGCTTGCCGCTTGGGAACTGAAGCTATGCGGTCGGGTCCTGCAGAAGATGCCACGCCGCAAGCGCGAAAGCTCGGTCAACTCTTTCGCGTCAGCCCCGGACTGTTTCTCTAAACAGAACGTCATAAGTAATTGCGCATCCGCTCTCTGACGTTCGCGGCTCCG
>OCTA010005595.1_pt1 | contig 10837 bp, 13 predicted proteins | sample 1538991 | NCBI WGS metagenome assembly OCTA01 (sample SAMEA3539302, study PRJEB22396) | soil metagenome | biome: tundra; feature: field; material: soil | place: USA | collected 2010-05 | depth 0.15 m | reverse complement strand
TGGCGATGGTGGAACGCTACCAGGGCATCGCGCGCGTGAAGGAGCGCGCCCAGGCGTTCACGGAGAAGGCGCGCGGCATTATTGGCGAATTCCCGGACTCACCTTATCAGCGCGCGTTGTACAGCGTGACGGACCTGGTCACCGAGCGCGACCACTGACCGGCACCCCAGCCAGCCTCTGGGGCGCGTGCTTCGAACACCGCATCGAGACCAGAGCCAGCCCATCAATACTGGGGAACCAGCAGGCTCAGACTCTCGATCATGCCAAAGTGCCGGCGGTTCCTGGTCACCAGCGTGAGACTCTCTTCGATTGCGGTTGCCGCGACCAGCGAGTCGAAGACGTGAAGCCCGTGAGATTTCGTGAGGTCCCGGTTGTCCCTGGCACCGACGATGAGTTCAAGGGCAGAAACCTGCGCCCACCCCTCCGGTAGCGCATCAAGGTATTCGCGTGCCGCCGGGTTCCCACGGGAGACGTCGATCAGGACATCGCTGTCGAGCAGATAAGGCAGTGCAGATATCTCAGCGGTCATACTTCGCGCGCGACACGTCAGCCGCGCAGGTCGCGCCGGAGGCTGTTGACGTATTCGACGCTATCGCCGATGTCGGCACGGTCCTTCCACATGCCATAGAACGCGAAATCGCGAACAGAGGGGGATTTGGCCGTCAGGCGGTCGGCGCACGAAGGGAGACGCACTTCGACGACGGTTCCTTCCTTGATGGTCACTTCCTCAAGAGGCTTAAAGACGCCTTCCTCGTACTTTGCAGCGATAGTCATGCTTCCCACTAAACCGTGGGCATAGGCCTGTCCGTGACAGGCCAAGCCTAGCTTCATCGTAGCACCATCAACCGACAGGTGAACTGCTGATCGGGCTATAGCAGCTCGCCCCCGGGCATCATCTGGGTCAGCCCGATTCGACCTGCTGGACTTCACGTCACGCGAGACGGTGCTGGGCAAGCCTGTGGGCAACGATCTGCGCGAAGGCAAAGTGACGCTGCCGCTGGTGTACGCGCTGGAGCAGGCATCGGGCGTTGAGCGCCGCCGCGTGGAAACCATCCTGCGCGACCGGAACTACGATCGCGTGCCGTTCTCTCAGGTTTTGGCGATGGCGGAACGCTACCAGGGTATCGCGCGCGTGAAGGAGCGCGCCCAGGCGTTTACCGAGAAGGCGCGCGGCATCATCGGCGAATTCCCGGACTCGCCGTATCAGCGGGCGCTGTACAGCGTGACGGACCTGGTCACCGAGCGGGATCATTAGCCGGTGAGGTTACTGGCTCTCGGAACCCCACTTAAACGTGAAGTCCCCTTTTTCTTCGACGACGGTGTAATTGGCGGGCGGCAGGAATAGGCTGGGATCCGGCTCGCTGCGATCGATGTTGATGAGCTTGTTCGTAGTTTCTCCGAAACGCGGGTCATTCCGCGTGTCGAGTACGGTGACCTCCAGCTCCGGCGACCACCAACTCTCGTTCACCACCTTGATGGGCCGGTCGTTGCCTTCGAAGCCGGTCGGATACACAATCGTGTGGCGGGTTCCTTCCACCTGCAAACCCTCCATGGTCTGGGGTTCGAGCTTCTCGTTACTGGACTGCGGAGCATCCTCGGCCGAAGGCTGGGGGCGCGCGGCGGCCGCATCGGGGAGTGGTGCGGTCCGTTTCACGGCGCGGTCCCGCTCGGGGATCGCTTGTTTGTGCGCAACCTTATTCACGGTGTCGAGTGTGTATCTCACGCGCTCCACGGGATCGGTGATCTCGACGATCATCGGCACATCGACTTTCTGGTGCCGGGAAGCGATCACTAGCGGCCGCTCCGTCCGCGTCCGGCCGGCCGAATCGCGATAGAGCTTGCGGGATGAGCTCTCGCGAGTGATGTGGGTGCCATCGGCCAAGGTCTGCACCGAGGTGTAGGTTTCTTCGGCGGAATATGGAGCTCCGGTTTGGCCGTGTAGTTCGGGCGGCGGCGCACTGAAGTGGACGGATCCGGAGAAGACGCCCGCATTGACGCTGGTGTGCCCGGAATCCTGCGCAAAAGCGGCGATTGCAATCAGCAACAACCCGAATATCACGTGTCGGTTTTGCATCATTAGACTCCTTTCGCTGCTACTGCCGATTGTATATCTAAAAACGGCTACAAGCACGAAGCCGTGAATCCGATCCGCTTGCGCAGGAAGTGTGTGCGCCTGTCCATTGGCAGGGCCAGGTGGCGGCGAATCTGTTCGAGCAGCGCGCGTTCGCTTTCGAGCTTCAACGCTTCATGCTTTGTCAGGCGACGCTTTCGTTGCTTCATGCAGGGCCTTTTCCAGTATCTCAAGAACCGCCCGGTCTTGGGGGCGTCCGGCTGCCCGCTTGCTCTGAATGATGTCAGCTAAGCTCGCCACCAGGAGTTCGTAACCGCCCAAGTCGACTCGCGAGGCGCGGCGACGCAATCCTTCGGGCGAACGGATTCCGTCAGCCCGCCCCATGAAATCGACCTGCAACAAATCCTGGTCGCGCATCAAGCGGAACAGGTCGGAAGCCGGGTAGTAGGGCCTCAGTAGGGTGGCTCCCAGGCTCTTGGCCACGGCTTTCAACTTGCGCAGATTGTAAGGCGTTTTGCGAAAAAGGAAATCGAAGTCGACCGTGGTAACCGGGGCACCTTGCAAAGCGGCGGCCGCGTTGCCGATCAAGACGGCTTCCAGGCCGTGCTCGTGCAATACGCGGGCCAGCGTGAAGAGTGTGGGGCGGGCGTCCATGCAGTCAAACTCATTGTACGACTTAGGATGTCTGGAACGAAAATTGTAGTACGCTATCGCGCATGCACCTCGCACGCACCGCCGCGCTGATCCCGTTGCTGCTTCTTGCGGCGTGCGCGCGCCGTCCGGACCCGTTGCCCGGCTTCCCGCGCGTCTTTGTGTGGGCTTGGGAGCGCCGCGAAGACCTGAGTTGGATCGATACACGCTCCGTGGGGGTCGCGTTTCTGGCGCGCACGGTGTGTCTGCGGGAAGACGGCGTGGCTGTGCGCCCACGCATGCAGCCGCTCCTGGTGCCGCCCAACACCGTACTCATGGCGGTGGTCCGGGTGGAGAGCGGCGGACACGGTGCCGCCGCGGATGTGCCGCGCACCGCTCGCGCCATTGCCGATGCCGCCAGCCTGCCGGGCGTGCGCGCGCTGCAAGTCGACTTCGACGCCGTGGCGTCGGAGCGTGCGTTCTACCGCGCGTTATTGCAGGACTTGCGGCGACGCCTGCCGCCACAGATGCCCCTATCGATCACCGCATTGGCGTCCTGGTGCGAGTCAGACGGCTGGATCTCCGGTCTACCCGTGGCCGAAGCGGTGCCGATGTTGTTCCGCATGGGGCCGGATCGCTACTCTCCAGGCAGCGATTTCAGCAGCGGTCTATGCCGCACCAGCGTGGGGATCTCGACCGACGAGCTTCCATCCCGCATCCCCTCGGGGCGGCGTGTGTACGTGTTCGATCCGCGCGCATGGTCTCCGGACCACTTGCACGCAGTGCTACGAAAGGTCGGCCAATGGCAAAACGAATTCTAATTCTGTTGGGCATATTCATAGTGGCAGGGGCGTGGATCGGCCCGGAGGATCTTTCCAGTTGCGGCCCGTTCCTGCCCGTAACTCTCTTCACCAGCAAGCTTGCGCCGCTCGACGAGCCGCGATTTTTCCGCGGCCAACTCGATATCCTGCAGCCACACTATCGGCGCATCTACCTGATGGCCGCTTACCGGTATCTGTCGGGCATCGGTCTCAGCAAGGCGGACCAGCAGGCTCTGCTGGCGAAGCCTGCCGGGCAAGGTTCCGATTACTGGATGGACCAAGGATCGCCGGCGGTCCAGGGATGGCTCGAAGCGCGAGTCCAAGTGGGCGCGCCGCCTCTCGAAAAAATCAATCGCTTCGAGATTTTGCCGGATCATTCCTATATCCTGAACTGCGGCGACGATGCTTTCCGCAACGCCGCGGAAACTGTGGTCGGTCGCGCGGTCGGGGATGTTTCGCACGACGATGTGAGAGACTGGGTGACCGCGCAGGACCAGGTATTCGCGAACTGTTCGGGGCCGCACCGGCCGTCCATTCCCGCGGCGCTGCCGGCCGGCGCGCCGCGTTGGATGCAGGCGGACCGCGCCTATCAGATCGCGGCGGCGGAATTCTACGCCGGCCAGTTCGATGCGGCAGCGGCGGATTTCCTGCGGATTGCCGCCGATGCCTCGTCGCGATGGCGTGGCATCGCGCCGTACCTCGCGGCGCGCGCGCTGATCCGCAAAGCCACGCTGGTGGACGCCGCCGCGGCTCCGGCCGCCCAGGAGCAATTGCGCAAGGTGCTGGCCGATCCGGATGCCGCCGCGTGGCACGAGAGCGCCCGCGGCTTGGTGCGTTACTTGCGCACACGAACGGAGCCGGAGCGCGCGCTCACGGAGTTGGCCCACGCGGTCGCCACGGAAAAGACCGGCGTCGCTGGGGCCATGAACGATTACCGGCTGATGCTCGGCCGGTATTTGGACAGTGGCAAGCAGCCGCCGCAAGAGGAAGACATCACGGATTGGATTGCGGCCATGGAATACAGTCCTGCCGATCGCGTGCTCGCGAAGTGGCGCGGAACCCGCTCGATGCCGTGGCTGGTGGCCGCGCTGAACTACGCCGATCGGCCGGACCCGGAGTTGATGGCGGCGGCCGCGCAGGTCGCCAACACATCGCCCGCTTTCCTGACGGTCGAGTTTCACAGGCTGCGGCTCATGCCGGCGGGCGAGGCGCGGCCCCGGCTGGACGCGATGCTTCGCCGCAAAATGCCGGTGTCCGCCCGCAACCAGTTTCTAGCGGCGCGCATGCGCGTGGCGCGCGATTGGGATGAGCGGCTGCGCTATGCGCCGCGCACCGCCGCCGGAACTTTCGTCGAAGGCGAAGGAGAACTGCCCGCTACCACGCGGGCGGCCTATTTCGACGACGACGCCGCGCGGATATTGGACGCCCAAGCGCCGCTCGCGATTTTGGTGCAGGCCGCGCGGAGCCCGAGTTTGCCGTCCAACCTGCAATTGCAGGTTGCGCGCGCTGTGTGGGTGCGGTCGATCCTGCTGAACGACGCCAGCACCGCCATCGGCATCGCGCCGGTGTTGGCATCGCTCGCCCCGTATCTCAAGCCGTACCTCGACCTTCACCTGGCTGCGCCGGATGAGAAGGCGCGTGCGTTCGCGGCGGCCTGGCTGTTGCTGAACAATCCCGGAATGCGGCCTTCGATTGATCCGGGCGCCGGTCGCGCATCGTCCACGCCGCTGCTCGATAACTTCCGCGACAATTGGTGGTGCCCTGCTGGTGCGGCGGCGGCGGCCCCGACCTTCATGGCCCGGCAAACGGTCGAATGGGTCGAGTCCCATCGGGACGATCCGCGCGCGGCCGAGGCCTTGCATCTGGCTGTGCGCGCCGGGCATTACGCTTGTGGCGGCGACGGCCAGACGGACCGCTGGGTGAAGCGCGCCTTCCGATTGCTCCACAGCCGGTATGGGAAGACTGAAGCCGCTCGCCGGACGCCCTACTGGTATAGCGTGGGCCGCTAGCCTGGTGGGGCAGGCCCTCGGCCTGCAGCGGCCTCTCAGGCCGCCCGAACCGGCTTTCAATAACTTACTGTGGGTTTTCGACCGTGCGCGGGTCCTGGACGCCAGCCGCAGGACTGGAGTCCTGCCCCACGCTATGCTATCGATATGTTCCGATGGTGTGTCCTTTTCTGTTTAGCTCCTCTGTTGTTCGCGCAAAGCGACGATGTCCGCGCGGTGCTGACACATTCCGAAGAAGCCTGGAACCGCGGCGATCTGGCGGCGTTCGCCGCTTACTACGAGGATTCGCCGGAGACCACTTTTATCGGTAGGGAAGTGGTCCGGGGAGGCGTACAGGCTATTCTGGGCCGCTATCGCAAAGCATACCCGAACCGCGCGGCCATGGGCACGCTGTCATTCTCGAACGTCGACGTACGGGTGCTCGCTCCGGACGTGGCGCTGGTCACCGGTGAGTTTCATCTTGAGCGCACCACCGCGGGCGGCGGCAACGCCGCGGGACGCTACACGTTGATTCTGCGGAAGACGCCCTCCGGATGGAAGATCATCCACGACCACACGAGCTGAAAATTCGTATACTGGTTGCATGCTCAAAATACTGTTGTCTGCCTCGCTGCTTGTCTTCGCCGCGGCCCTGTTCGGCGCCGCCAGCGTTTACGAATTTACATTGAACTCCATCGACGGCGCACCCGCGCCGCTCGCCGCCTACAAAGGAAAGGTCCTGCTGCTCGTGAATGTGGCGAGCAAGTGCGGCTTCACGCCGCAGTATAAGGAACTCGAAGCGGTCTACGAAAAGTATAAGGACCAGGGCCTGGTCGTCACGGGTTTTCCGGCCAATAATTTCGGCGCTCAGGAGCCTGGCACGAACGAAGAGATCAAGACTTTCTGCACGCGCAAGTATAGCGTGACGTTCCCGATGTACGCCAAGATCTCGGTGAAGGGTGCGGATATCGCGCCGCTGTACGAGTACCTGACGAAATCGAACGGCGGCGACATCAAGTGGAACTTCACCAAGTTTCTGATCGGCAAGGATGGCGCCATAATCGCCCGTTTTGAATCGAAGGTTAAGCCCGACGATCCGGAGGTGACTGCCGCGATCGAAAAAGCTTTGGCCCAGTAATGGCGCGAAAGGCGGCGGTAATCGGAAGTGCCGGACAGCTTGGCGTGGAACTGGTCCGCGAGCTGACCCAGCGAGGATATGAAACCATCGGGTGGGACCGCAACCAGGTGGATATCACGGACAACCGCCAAGTGGAGAGCGTGCTGACGCCGTGGGACCCCGAGATCGTCTTCAACGCCGCCGCCTACAACCAGGTCGACGTGGCGGAGAGCGAACCACAGGCGGCCTTCCTGGTAAATGCGCTCGCCGTACGCAACCTGGCGCTGGCGTGCCACCAACTCGACGCTCGCTTCGTACACTTCTCGACGGATTACGTTTTCGACGGCGCCTCCCGCAGGCCGTATCTGGAAACCGATCCCACACATCCGTTGGGCGCTTACGGCGTCTCGAAGCTGGCCGGCGAGCTTTACGCGCAGGCTTACCTGGATGCGCCGCTGATCGTGCGCACTTCGGGCGTCTTCGGGCCGGGCGGGCTGCAGACGGCGCGCGGCAATTTCGTCGAAGTGATGTTGCGGCTGGCGCGCTCGGGGCAGCCCATCCGCGTGGTGGAGGACCACGTGGCGTCGCCCACTTACGCGCCCTTGCTGGCCGCCCGCACCATCGACCTGGTGGAGCGCGGCCAGACGGGCCTCTACCACATCGGCGGCGGCACGCCCACTTCCTGGTTTCACTACGCGCAGGCGATCTTCGCCGTGGCCCCGCCGGACCACGCCGTGGAACTGCACGCGACCAACGAGCGGGAATACCGCACGGCCGCGCACCGTCCCAAGTTTTCGGCGTTGGCGAATGCCAAGATGGAGAGCTTGGGGCTCGATCCGATGCCGCCGCTGGAGGATGCGCTACGGCTTTATTTCGCGGCGCGGGATAAGTTGGTCGGCTCCGCGAGGGCTTATTAGTACGGGACAGTCCAGAGGACTGTCCTACTTACAGTCGAAATTCGTGTAATCCTTCGAGTCACCCGTTCCCTTGTAGACGGCAACCTGCGGATAAGGACACAGCGGGCGTGTCATGCGAACTCCTTTCGCGGAGTTGTCTTCGACATACTTAGTGGCGACAATGGCGCCCGGCGAAGCGCCCTTTTCGACCCACTGTTCGAGCGCGTCGTAAACGCCATGCTCCGGGCCTTTGGCGGTGGTGGTGCCGAACTGGCCGAATGAGCTGGGGCCGGGACCGCCAATGCAATGCTGCATTCCGGGAACCATGTAGAGGCGCACGAAGCTTTCGGCGTTTTGTGCACCCATGGCATGGAGCACACCGTTGTAATAGTTGATCGTATTCGCGGGCGCGATGGCTGGATCGTTCCAGCCGTGATACAAGATGAGCTTGCCGCCGCGGGCCTGAAAACTGTGCAGATCGGTTTCCGTGGCGTTGAGGGCGTGCGCGGTTTTTTCGTCGGCGGTTTGTATGGCCGTATCCACCTTGGCGGTAAGAGGATTCCAAGTAGGATCTTCGAACACCATATAACGGAAGTAATTCTCCATGTAGACGGAGCTACTGCTGCCGCCGGGTCCGTTGCCGATGAGCCAGGGAACCCAGCCGCCGCGTCCGTCTTCGGCGCCGGGCGCATAGCCGGGAAAGATGGGCGCGCCGTGCGAGTTGCGTCCGCCGGCGTAGAGTTTCTTGAGAGAGGCAACCTGCGGCGCGGTGAGACAGGTGCGCGAATCGACATCCTTGCAGAGCAGCGTAGACGGATCGAAGTGACAGCGAGTGGGGTCGTTGACGATGCCGTCCTTCACGCCGTCGAGTTCGTCACACGCGGCCAGCACGGCGGCGGCGATGGCGGGGAATTTGACGCTGGAGATGTAGGCGGCGGGATCGGCATAGATGGTCCGGCCGACATCGACACCGGCGGCCAGCATGTGGGTCCAGAAGTTGGCGGGCGCGCCGGCGAGGATGCCGTCATAATCGGCGGGGAAGCGCTGGGCTTCCATGAGGGCTTCGCGGCCGCCATCGGAGCAACTATCGAAATAGGCGTGCTGCAGGGGCTGGCCGTAGAACGCCTGAATCAGGCTCTTGGCGTTGACGGTGGTGAGGTGCAGGGCGCGATAGCCGAAATCGTTCACCTTTTCGGGATGATGGTAGGCCCAGCTTGCGTCCTCGCCGTCGGCTTCGTGTCCGGTGTCGGTGCCGGCGGTGGCATAGCCGCGCTTGAGGTTGCCGCCCATGCCGCCGAAGCCGATGGAGCCGGCGAATCCGCCGTTGCCGACGCCTAGGAATTTGCCGTTCCAATTGGAGGCGGGCAGCCAGACCTCGAAGCGGATGTAGGAGTCGGGGGTGGGCTTGATGACTCCGGCGACACGGCAGAATGCGGGGAGCTTGTCGATGGCATTGCCGTAGGGTGGAGTGAACGATCCGGCGGGGAGGGATTCGGCAGCCGTGATGGTAGTGTCCGGGAGCGCCGTGGCGGAGAGGCTTTCACAGGTGGCCGCGGCGGCTGGCAGGGCGGGCATGGCGGCCAGGATGGCGAGGATGATTAGAGTGCGCATGACTGGTGAATTATAGCAAGCGGGTGATGGGTGGCGGGGCTGAGTTGTTGTGCGAAATTGTGCAGAATTGTGCATCGGGCGGGTGTGATCGGGTGTTTGTGCCGATCAATGCCAATTGATATAAGTCATTTATGATCAAGTTGTTAGGAGCTTTTTTGCGATATCTACGAATCGGGTGGGTGGGATTTTCCCGGGGGAGCTTTGGGGTTGAGTTCGGCGTGTTCTTGCTTTCAGGCATACAAAGAGCGCGGCGGGTGGGACCCTTGGATTGTTAGTGGCTGGGGGCGGGAGAATTCTCGGTGGAAACTCAACCGGTAGTGCGTCAGTTTGCCTGCGGTAGGATAGCTGGCACTGCTGCATGCCGCCTAAAAAGGCGGCTGCGGGCAAGATTGCCCGCCCTCCAAAGACCCACTACCAAGGGGAATGATGGACAGACGACGGGCGCAGGCGCGGGCGAGTTCGTTGAGGCAGTAGCCGTGGGGGCGGCCGAGAGTTGGTCGAGGGCGTCTTCGATGTAGCGTTCCCAGTCGGTGCCCGGGGTGAGGCGGGCTTGGTCGAACCAGACTTCGTGGTTGTGGTGTTCGAGGTCGGATTTCAGGCGTTGGGCGAGGGGGGTGTGCTCGCCGTGGCCGTAGCTCAGGAAGAGGCGCATGCGGTTCCTTCCTCGAGCACGAGAGAATACACGCGGCCACCCCAGCCGCCGGCCACGACGCGGCGCTCATCGACGAACGCGCAGCAGGTCGCGGGTGCATCGCAATGGAATGTGGCGATGAGTAGGCCGGTTTCCAGGTCCCACATCTTCAGTGCGTGGTCCCAAGACGCCGAAACCGCCCGCTTCCCATCCGGCGACACCGCCACGCCCTCGACAAAATGAGAGTGGCCCTCCAGCGTGCGAAGCGCGTTGCCGGTGTCCAGGTCCCACACCTTCAGCGTTTTGTCCCAAGACGCGGAAACCGCCCATTTTCCGTCCGACGTGACCGCTACGGCATGGACCATAGCACAGTGGCCTTCCAATGTACGCAGCGCGGCGCCAGTGTATAGGTCCCACATCTTCAGCGTGCTGTCCCCAGACGCGGAAATCGCCCGCTTGCCGTCCGGTGTTACCGCCACGCCATAGATGGCGTTAGGGTGGCCTTCCAGCGTGCGTAGCGCGCAGCCGGTCTCCAGATCCCACACCTTCAACGTGCAGTCCCCAGACGCGGAAACCGCACGCTTCCCGTCTGGCGTCACCGCCACGCCTAAGACATAGTGAGAGTGGCCTTTCAGCGTGCGCAGCACGCGGCCGGTCTCCAGGTTCCACACCTTCAGCGTGTGGTCCCCGGACGCTGAAACCAGCCGCTTGCCGTCCGGGGTCGCCGCAGCGCCAAAGACAAAGACAAGGTGGCCTTCCAGCGTGCGTAGCGCGCGGCCGGTCGCCAAATCCCACACCTTAAGTGTTTTGTCTGCGGAGGCGGAAACCGCTCGCTTCCTGTCCGGCGTCACCGCCACGGCATCAACGGAAGCGGAGTGGCCTTCCAACGGGCGCGGGACACGGTCGGAGTCCAGGTCCCACACTCTCAGCGTGTGGTCCCCGGACGCGGTAACGGCCCGCATGCTGTCTGGTGTCACCGCCACGTCAGAGACGAAATGAGAGTGGCCTTCCAGCGTGCGCAGTGCGCGGCCGGTCGCCAGATCCCACACCTTCAGCGTTTTGTCCAAAGACGCGG
>OCTA010005594.1_pt1 | contig 10840 bp, 11 predicted proteins | sample 1538991 | NCBI WGS metagenome assembly OCTA01 (sample SAMEA3539302, study PRJEB22396) | soil metagenome | biome: tundra; feature: field; material: soil | place: USA | collected 2010-05 | depth 0.15 m | reverse complement strand
GGCGCCGAAGCCGGTTGCCGCCTTGTCCAGCACGAGCCGTCCGCCCGGCGGCAAGGTCTGCGTCGGCATGACGTATTCGTCGTTGTTCGGATCGCGGAAACGTTCGAGCACGAAGCCGTCCAGCGTGGCGCTGTTCGTGCCGTAATTGAGAAGTTCGACCCAGAACACCCCGTTGGTCACGGAGGGTAATTCGTTGAACGCAACGCTGGGGAACGAACCCGGCGGCAGATTGGTCGCTTGCAGCGTGATTTCCGCCCCGAACAACACGTCGCCGCCGCCGCCGGACGCCTGATGCACTTCGACCGCCAGGACGTTCGTGCCGGAAATCAGACTGGAATTCAAAATGTTGATCGGCCCCGTGATGCCCGCCGTGCCGATGTTGGCCGTGGCCGGGGTTGCATAAGTGACCGGACCCGGCGGCATATTTTGCCGGAATAATTCAACGCCGTTCAAATAAAACACCGCGCCGTCATCCACAATCGAACGAAACAGAAACGCCGTCGTCGCCGGATTGCCCTTGAACACAAAAGTTTTGCGGAAATAATAGGTTGTTGGCCCCAAAACAATCGGCGTGTTCGTCGGCACAGTCTTCGTCGCCGTGCCGCTGGCATTCACCCGCAGCCCGGTCGGACTGGTGCTGGTTCCGGTATTCGACACGATAAAATCCAGCGTGTTCGTGCCGGCCACAAACCCGCTTGTCAGCGAAAAAACGCCGCTGAACGCGTTGAAATTCGAGTAGCCCAGTCCCGTGAACACACCGTTGAACGCCACGTTGGTCAATGAATTGTCCACCGCGACTTGCAAATTGATCTGCGCCGTCGCCGGGTTGAATCCCGTCAGATCGAACGTGGTGCGATAACTGTATCTTCCCGGTGCAGGCCGCCCCGTGCCCGGATTGGTCACGCTGATCCACGACGATGTCGTGTCGTTTGCGAGCCATGACGGATTGTTCAACGTGACCGTGGCCGCGATGGCCGGGGGTGGAGGCGTGCCAGCAGCCGATTCAGTCAGCGAATAGTGAGGATCGAGCGCGCCGGGCGCGAGCACCACGCCGTCCGTGCCCACTCCGCTGCTGAACAAAGTGGAAATGACCTGCGTCTCGCCCGGCGCTGTCGTGCCCGCGCAAAAAAGTCCCGCGCCCGAATTCCACGAACTGTCATCAAAACCATTTGCGCTCCACGAACTGCCGAGATCCGTTCCGCTGGCATTAAAACGCCATGTCGAATCAAAAGCCACCGCGTTGGTGATTGTGATGGTGGTGATGTGCGGCGGAAAATTCCGCGCGCCGGGCGTGCCGCCATTTTGCTCGCTCATGCGCCAATCGCTCGCCTTGTCGCCGGCGGAGTCTTCGTCCAGCTTCGCCAACGACGGCCCCGCGCCATCCGGCCCCACCGGCCAGTCATCTTCCACGCCGTAAGTGAGCGAATCCATCACGCGATTATTGTTGTTCCACAATTCGAGCGTCTCGCCGCTGTTGGACAACCGGCCCGTGAACGGCCCCAGCACATTCGTCAATCCCGTCGCCGCCATCAAATCCGCCGGCGACAGGGCCACCACCAGGTAGCCGCCGCCGGGAATGACCGTTCCTTCCGGAAACTTGAACTGCACGCCTTTCTGGAGCGACCAATTCGAGATGTCCACGTCCACGGCCATCTGATTGCGCAATTCGACCCACTCCATCGCCGTCTCATTCGTGAGCGGGTGATACATGACTTCGTTGAAAACAACCACACTGTCGGCCCGGACGGTCAGAGGCAGGCACAAACTGATGAGCGCGGGCAGAGAAAAGCAAAAGCGACGAAGCAACTTCACATTTTCTTTTCGCAGCATCGGCGTCTAATGTCAAGAAATCTCGGTAGTGTCCTGACTTTGCGCGGAGCGCGGATTGCCCCCAATCCGCAGCGGCTGGCCGGTTCCGCCTTCATCAGATTACGGCGCGACAAGGCGGACATGCTGCGAGTTGGGACAACTCCCGTCTTCCGTGACAGCACTGCGGAGGGTGGACGCGCTCCGCTTGCAGGTTTCAAATTCAAATTAGAACACTACCGAAATCTCCCGCCTTGCACACTATAACCGGCTGTTAATGCGCTGCTTCGATGTCCAGCAGCAAGGCGCCAAGCGTGTCCGGAGTGTTGTCGGCCGCCCCCCATCCAAGATTTCCCGCCGACCAAGCGTCCGACATCATTTGCCCGGTGATTTTTATGCTCTGAACACTAAAATCAGAATAGCCCACAACCAACATGCGGTAGCGGTCATGCGCCATTTGCATGGGATCTAGGACAGCACTGGCCGGCGATGTTCCCCCGGGCATGAAAAATTCGTTCACCAGGCATTTTACTCCCCCCTTGATGTCAGAAAGCTTCTGATAACGCCTTATGTTGGGGGAGGTTAAGCTGGCCCAGCAATTCCAACAATAAGAGGAGCGGACTTCTCCGCCAGTCGTAGTGGTCAATAACGGAGAATAGGCCTGTGCTCCGAGAGGAGAATTGGGCTTTGCATTGTAACTGGGGCAAAAATAAACACCCCCGTCACCGGCAAGTTTCATCGGATACAAATAACCGAGGTTTTGAAAGGCCTGGTTGACGGTAATCGTGTTGGGGACTTTATTCGAAATGGCGCCAGCCGGATCGGTATAGATATACCGCGCATAATGTTCCGCGGTGACCTGGTTGTATGCATGAGCAGCAAGATATACGGGAGGCCAATAATCATTGGAGTCCGTGGCATAAATATTGGCTCCCAAAGTCAATTGCTTGACATTGTTCATGCAACTGGCGCGGTTGGCTTTTTCCTTGGCCGCCGCCAGGGCCGGCAGCAGCAACGCCGCCAGAATGGCGATGATGCCGATGACGACGAGTAACTCAATGAGCGTGAATCCACGCGCGAGCGAGGTGTTGGTTCTGGTTCGATTGATCATACTGTATTTTAGAGCAAATCTGTTATTTTTCAAGCAATTTGTTTTTCCCAATAATCTGCTCTTTTTTACGCGCTGGCGCGCGAGTTGACTCAAATTAAAAACCGTGGGAGTGAAGCGGAAGGGAGGCAAAAAGGTAGCGCGCCCGCTTCATCAATGGGCCGCTTCCCATTGGCCATGGCCGGTTCTGGTGGCATGATGATGCGGGCCAGGCGCACCCGCGGCGGAACCGACCGATCCGTTTCGTTGTCCTTGACCGGATATGACGATTCTGAAACCTTGCCGCCGTGGCGGATTGGCCCATTCACTGATCATGCCCGGACTGGATGCCAGCCATTGGCTCATTTTGCTCGCCGCCGTTTTCGCGGTGGCGCGGCGCCGTGCGCGTGGCGCGGCGGCAAAATCCACATCAGCCCGCCATGCGCGCAATGGCGCGGCTCCTGCCGGCCAATCAGTCGCCCGCGCGGATCATGGAAATGGCGGCGGCTTCGTTATGAAAAGAAAAACCAATCCGGCGTGCGCGACTTCGCTGCGCCTGCGTTTCCGGGTCATGCGCGAATCGGAAGCCGCCTTCGGCCCGGGCAAAACGGAGTTGCTCGCCGGCCTGGCCGCGTGGTGTGCGTTTGCGGTGAGATGATCAGTCCGCGCCGATGATGACGCTGGAGGCCTTGATGATGGCGCAGGCTTTCTGACCTTTCTTGAGCTTCAGGCCAGTGGCCGATTCGGAAGTGATGGTCGAAACGATTTCGATGCCGGGAGCGATTTCCAGCATGACGGAACTGCTGACAGAACCTTTCTTGAGGTTGGTGACCTTGCCAGGGATGATCTTGCGGGCGCTGATTTTCATGATCAAATTTGATTTTCTTGGTGTTTTGATTTTTCGTCAGCGCCAAAGACTATGTCAAAATCAGCGCCTTCGCAATCCGTCCGGTTGATCCGTCCGGTTGATTTGCCGCAACGCCTGCCCACCGACGCCAAAGCCACGTCCGCGTGGCTTTTTGACTCGAAAAAATCATTCAGGTGGGAATTTTTGGCGGCGCCTTTTCTGCGGATTAATTTCAACAACGACAAGACCCTTGCTTCTCAACGGTTTTATCCACTTGGTTGATAAATTCATCAGCTTGGCATCGCAATTGCGAAAGCCCTTCCGTTCGACGGCGTTTTTATTTATCGTGGAACGACAAGATAATATCTATGAACGACAGAATCATATCATCCAACCCGGTGCTGGCGCGGCGGCTGGCGCGCGAATGGTCGCAGGCGGAACTGGCGGAACGCGCCGGCATTTCGCGCGCGGCGGTCAGTGCCATCGAGGGCGAACGCCTCTCGCCATCCGTCGCCACGGCCCTGGCGCTGGCGGCGGTGTTCGAGTGTTCGGTTGAGGAGCTGTTCGGACGAGCCGGGGTTCCCAAGCCGCGCGGATTGGAGTGGGCCTGGAAGCCGCGCGGCGAATCCGGCCGTTATTGGGAGGCGGAAGTCGAACGCCGCCGGCTGCTCTATCCGGTCGAGGCGGTTTCACTGAACTCGATTCCGCACGACGGGATTTGGGAGAACGGTGTTTGTCGCGAACGGGAATCCGGTTCCGCCGAAACGACGTTGACACTCGCCTCGTGCGATCCCGCCGCAGGATTGCTGGCGGCGGAATACGCGCGGGCCACGGGATTCCGGCTGCTGGTGTTTCCGCGCGGTGGCGGCGCGGCTTTGGAATTGTTGCGGCAACGGCTGATTCACGTTGCCGCCCTGCACCGTTCCACCGGCAAAAGCCCGGATCGCAACGCCGCGACCGTGCGTGAACGGCTGGGACAAAATTTCCAACTGCTCCGCGCGGCGGAATGGTAGGAGGGCGTGGCCCTGCCGCCGGACAACTCAAGCCGTTTTGTGGCGCCGGTGGCGCGACGCACAACCAACTGGGCGGCGAGCAAGCCGGGTTCGGGCGCGCGCGAATGTCTGGACGAACTGCTGGGCGGACGGCGGTTCGCCGGGCGCGAGGTTGGCGGGCACGCCGCGGTGGCCGAAGCGGTTCGCAGCGGCTGGGCCGGCGCGGGCGTGTGCGTGCGGTTTTCCGCCGAGGAAGCGGGTTTGAATTTCCTGCCCGTTCGGACGGAGTCGCTGGATTTTTGTTTCTCCACCCAATTGCAGCATGACCCGCGCATCCAGGCCCTCATTCGATTATTGCGAAGCCGCGGCTACCGCCGGCTGGTCAGCGAACTGCCCGGCTACAACGCGCGGGACACCGGAGAAATGCTGGCCCTATGACTTCATCACCAACCAACCCGCCACTGGAGATGCGGCTGTGTGAAATTGGCCGGGTCCACTCGCAATTCAAGCAGGCGACCGGCACGCCGATCCAGCCGTGCCGCGCTGGCAACTCGCCGGGATACGTCACATTGCGCCCGGAATTCGCCGACGGATTAAACGACCTCGCTGGCTTCGACCGCGTCTGGCTGATTTATTGGTTTCACCGGGCGGCGGTTCCACAAATGAGCGTGGTGCCCTACCGCGACACGGTGAAACGCGGCTTGTTTGCCACGCGGGTGCCGGCCCGGCCCAATGCGCTGGGAATGTCATGCGTGCGGTTATTGAACATTGAAGGCTGCATCCTGCGTCTAGCCGAGGTGGATATTTTGGACGACACGCCGCTGCTCGACATCAAACCCTACGTTCCGCAATACGACAATTATCCGGTGCAACGCTGCGGCTGGCTGGACACTGTGCCGGACAAACCGGTCGTCGCGGATGACCGCTTTGAACGAAAGGAATTGCAACTCTGACCAGATTTTTTTTCCGACTCACATCAACAAACTGAAAAATAACAAACATTGAAAATCACGAACACAAAGACAAAAATCTATTCCGGTTTCTTCCTTTTTGGAGTTGCCGGCTTGCTATCCCAAACGCATGGCGCGGACACCCCTGTAGTTGATTCCGGTTCGGCGGCGTGGCAAAAGCCGGTCTGGCTGACGGATTTGTCCCTCGGAGTCAAGGAAAGCTATGACGACAATCTGCTGCTGGTGTCCGGCAATGGTCTGGCACCTCAATCGTCATGGGTCACCACGGTGTCGCCGAAGGTTGGCTTCAATTTCGCGCCGCTGCTGGGAAATCAAAAGACATTGCAGACGCTGTCGTTGAGCTACACGCCGGATTTCAATATTTACCAGAACGCCCCGTCGCAGAGTTACGACGCCCACAAGATTGGCGACACGATCAAGGGCAAGGCCGGTGATTTTTCATTTTCGCTGGACAATGCCTTTCTCTACAACGACGGCAACCATCAGGCCCCGATTTATGGCCCCGCCGGTGGGGCGGGGGGCAACGCGTTCGATCAATACCGCAACAACTACGCCCATTCCGTCGCGCGCGAGCGGCTGGCGCAGACCCAGGACCGCGTCACCATCCTGTTGCAATATGACTGGGACAAATTTTTCGTCCGGCCGGTGGCTTCGTTGCTGGATTACAATCTGATGACCGACTGGCACAACACTAAAAATAGTCCTTGGATTGGGTATCAAAACTATGTGGATCGTTATGACGTGAACGGCGGCGTGGATTTGGGCTACAAATTGACGCCGAAGCTGGCCGCGATGCTGGGTTACCGCTACGGGTCGCAATACCAGCAACAGTTTCCGGCGGCGATTACCTCGGACAATCATTATGCGTCCAGCGACTATCAGCGGGTGCTGCTGGGGCTGGAGGGCAAGCCGTGGAGCTGGCTGAACGTGAAGCTGGCGGGCGGCCCGGATTTCCGCAGCTATAATTCCCTGGCCCCGGTCAATGATTTTCATCCGATCAAGTATTACGGCGAGGCGGTCATTACGGCGACCCTTACGCCAAGCCAATCAGCGACGTTCAACTACAAGCAATGGCAGTGGGTTTCCGGTTCCGGCAAAGTGCCGTATTTCGACAGCACCTTCGCCCTGGCTTATCACTGGAACGCGACCAAGCAACTCGGATTGGACCTGGGCGGCAAGATTCTGGAAGGCGACTACACCAGCGGCAATGAAGTGAATCCGGGCGGACAGAATTCAAGCTTGCGGGATGACCGGGAATATGAGGTTTCCGCCGGCGTGACCTACGCCTTCACCACCCGTTTCAGCGCCAGCCTGGCTTACACCTACGACCTTGGCGACAACGTCCTGAACAACCTGCCCGCCAGTTTGGGGCCGGCCTACCGCGACTTTGACCACCAGGTGGTCTCGCTCGGTCTGCAATACAAATTCTGATTCAAATCCACTCGAAAACACGAACAGCATGAAAACATTATTGGCTTGCACCCTGCTGTTGTTCGCGATCATCAAGATTCAGGCGGCGGAAATCACCGTGTTCGCCGCCGCGAGTTTGACCGATTCACTCAAGGAAATCGCCGCCGGTTATGAAAAAACCTCCGGCGACAAAATCATTTTCAACTTCGGCGCCTCCAGCACGCTGGCGCGGCAAATCGAGGAGGGCGCGCCCGCCGACATTTTCTTTTCCGCCGACGAGGCGCAAATGAACGCGCTGGCAAAAAAAGGATTGATTGCCCCGGCCACCCGCAAAAGCCGTCTTGGCAACTCGCTCGTTGTCCTCATTCCCAACGACAGCGTGTTGCAAATCAAATCCGCGAGCGACCTCACCAATGCCGCCGTGAAACAAATCGCCCTCGCCGATCCGAAGGCCGTGCCCGCCGGCGTTTATGCCAAAGCGTGGCTTGAAAAATTGCAGTTGTGGCCGGCCATCGAGCCGAAAGTCATTCCGACGGAAAACGTCCGCGCCGCGCTCGCCGCCGTCGCGTCCGGCAATGTGGATGCGGGCGTCGTCTATAAAACCGACGCCGCCATTTCCAAAAACGTCAAAATCGCCTGCGAAGTCCCGCGTGCCGACGGCCCGGACATCAGTTATCCGGTGGCGCAGGTGAAAAGTTCGCAACAGCCCGAAGCCGCGAAAAAATTCCTGGATTATCTTTCGTCCAAAGAAGCTGGACAGGTCTTCACACAATATGGCTTTCTCTTGCAGGAATGACCGCCGAAGAATGGCAAATCGTCTGGTTCACCGCGTGGGTTTCGGCCTTGAGCACGCTGGTGATTCTGCCGTTTGGCCTGGCGCTCGCGTGGGCGCTGGCGCGGGGCGACTGGTGTGGAAAATCCATCGTGGAAACCTTTGTCACGCTGCCGCTCGTCATGCCGCCGGTGGCGACGGGTTTGATCTTGCTGGAAATTTTCGGCAAGCATGGCGTTGGCGGGTTTCTTCAGGACACGTTTAATTTCAAAATCATCTTCACCTGGCGCGCAGTGCTGCTGGCCTTGAGCGTGATGTCCATGCCGCTGCTCGTCCGCTCCGCTCGCGTGGCGTTTGAGGAAGTCAATCCGCGCCTGGAACAAATCGCCCGCACGCTTGGCGCTGGCGGCTGGCGCGTTTTTTTTACCATCACCGTTCCGCTGGCCGCGCGCGGCATCGTCGGCGGAATGTTGCTGGCGTTCGCCCGCGCGCTCGGCGAATTCGGCGCGACGATCATGGTTGCTGGAAGCATCCCGGGCAAAACCCAGACCATCTCGCTCGCCATTTTCCAGAACGTGCAACTCGGCGAGGATTCGCACGCCTTCCGCCTGCTCGGTGTCTCGGTCGTGCTGGCCTTTGCCGCCGTGTGGAGCAGTGAATTTTTCCTGCGCCGCAAAAAAACGACATGAGCCTGCTGCTGAAAAACATTGCGCTGCCGCTCGCCCATTTCACACTCGAAGTGGACGTCGAGATGCAAAAGCGCGTCACCGCCGTCTTCGGTCCATCCGGCGCGGGCAAAACTTCGCTGCTCGACCTCATCGCCGGATTGCGCCGCGCGCAATCGGCGTTCATCCAGCTCGACAACCGCGTGCTCACCGACACCGCGAAGAAAATCTCCGTGCCGGCGCACCAACGCGGCATCGGCTACGTGCCGCAGGACCTCGCGTTGTTTCCGCATCTCTCCGTGCGCCGGAATCTGCTTTACGGTCGCAAATCCGGCGGCGCGAACGATCCATTGTTCACTTTCGATCACGTGATTGAAGTGCTGGAAATCCAGCCGCTGATTTCGCGTGGCGTGACGGAACTGTCCGGCGGCGAAAAACAACGCGTTGCCCTCGCGCGCGCCCTGCTCTCCTCGCCGCGCTTGTTGCTGCTCGACGAACCGCTGGCCAGCCTCGACGCGCCGCTGAAGGCCAGAATCATCCCGTATCTGACCCGCATTCGCGACGAGTTTCGCATTCCGATGCTGTGCGTGACGCACGACCGCCTTGAAGCGCTGGCGCTTGCCGACGACATCGTGGTGCTGGTCAACGGCCAGGTTTTGCAAACCGGCCCGGTGCTCGACGTGTTCAATCGGCCTGCCAGCGCCGACGTGGCAAAATTGGTCGGTGTGGAAACGCTTCAGCCCGGCACGGTCACAAATGCAAGCGAAGGACTTGCCACAGTGAGCATCGGCAACGCCACGCTCACCGCGCTCGCGCCGGCAACCGCGTCGCGCGACGTCTTCGTCTGCATTCGCGGCGAAGAGGTGGTTCTCCAGCGCGACGTCGCGGCGGCAAGCAGCGTGCGCAACCGCCTGCCGGCCCGCATCGTGGCGTTGCGCCCGGAAGGCGCGCTGGTGCGGGTGGAACTCGATGCCGGGTTTCCGCTGTTCGCGCTGGTCACGCGACCGGCCTGCGCCGAACTCGCGCTGCGCGAAGGCGAACCCATAACCGCGCTCATCAAAGCGCCCGCCATCCATCTTGTGCCGCGCTGAAATTGCTGTTAAAGAAATTCCAATGCGCGTGATGTTTTTTGCCCAACTCAAAGACGTGACCGGTTGCGATTCAGTTGAACTCGCGCCAGCCTTGCCGCTGAACGTGGAGCTGCTTTGGGCGGAATTGCTGAAACAATTTCCAAAACTCGCCGCGCATCGCGCCAGCGTCCGGCTGGCGCGCAATTGGGAATATGCCGCGCCGGATGCGCAATTTTTCAACACGGATGAAGTCGCATTGATTCCTCCGGTGTCGGGCGGGTAAAATCATTTTATGAAACGAGAAGTGGCGAATGACAAATGGCGGAACTGCCGCTGGCACGGCCGGCCATTCGTCATTGGTCATGCGTCATTTTGAATTTGAATGGAAATCGAAATTCAAATCACCTGCGAGCCGATTGCGGAAACAATTTCTCTGCCGCCGCCGTCTGGCGTCACCGGCGCGTGGCTGGAATTTCGCGGCGTGGTTCGCGGCGAGGAAAACGGACAGTCCATCTCCGCGCTCGAATACGAAGCCTATCCCGAAATGGCCGGGCGCGAAATCCGGCGCTTGCTGACGGAAATTTCCGCGCGACATCCGTGCATGGCGGCAAAAGTCATTCACCGCGTCGGCGTCATTCCCGTCGGTGAAACGGCCATTTACACCGGCGTCGCGTCGCCGCATCGTGGCGAAGCCATCGCGCTGCTCGCCGAATTCATGGACCGGCTCAAGCAGGACGTGCCAATTTGGAAGCGTGGCGAACGGAGCGCCGAACTCCCGTTCGGCGTGAATCAAAAAGTCATCAACGCGCCGAACCGGAATTCGGCGCTCCGTTCGCTCGACGAAGCGATGGCGGAAATCATTTCGCGTTGCCAGCCATTGCCCGCCGGGCGCACACCGCTGGGTGAATCATTTGGCCGAATCCTGCGTGAAACGGTTTGCGCGCCGGAAGACTTGCCACCATTCGACCGCTCGACGCGCGATGGCTGCGCGATTTTGACAAACGACGAATCGGAAAGTTTTCAAATCGTGGACACAATTCACGCCGCCGACTGGAAACCGCGCCGGCTCAAATCCGGCGAAGCTGTGCGCGTGGCGACCGGCGCGTTGTTGCCGTGTGAATATTTGCATGTCGTAATGCAGGAAAATGTCGAGCGCACCGGCGACCAAATCCGCATCGTCCGCCGCGAGACAGCGAAGAACATCAGTTTTCGCGGCGAAG
>OCTA010005593.1_pt1 | contig 10841 bp, 5 predicted proteins | sample 1538991 | NCBI WGS metagenome assembly OCTA01 (sample SAMEA3539302, study PRJEB22396) | soil metagenome | biome: tundra; feature: field; material: soil | place: USA | collected 2010-05 | depth 0.15 m | reverse complement strand
TCTGGTCGATCCCGGCGCCAAAGATCAACTCAGAGCGGCGATTTTGAAGCTGTGGAACGACCGGGATGCGCAGCGCAACATGGGCCGCAACGCCCGCCGGCTGGTGGAAACCAAGTTTGCCCAGAGTTCCCGAACTACTTCGCTGCTAAATATCTACGAATCCGTCTGCAATTCCGGCAGCCGGGCCGCCTATCCCGCCGACTTACTGGCCCACTCCAGTTAGACCCCAGTTAGATCGATTACGTCAATCCGATTCAGGCGCCGCGCTTTCAACGCAAAGCTCGCGCTCTCTTCTTCGTTACTTACCTACTGACATTCGATGCCAATGGAGGCATTCTCATGAAGATTCATTTCCTATTAGCGAAGGACTTTTTCCGCGGTGGCGGGATTGAGACCTATACTCGCGAGGTCGGCCGCCGGCTCGCCGCGCGCGGCCACGAAGTGACGGTTTATTCGACTCGCGGAAATGAAGAATGCGTGGACGAATGGGAAGGAATGCGTTTCATTTGGCTGCCAAGCATAAAGCCGCACTGGGTGGAGAAAAGCGCTGGCGCCTTGCTGGCCGCATTGAAGGCGCTGCGAGAAGAGGCTCCCGACGTCCTTCACCTGCACAGCGTGGTCGCCGGGTCGCTGGCTCCGCTGCTGCGATTTAAGGGAACGCCCTGCGTCGTCCAAATGCACGGCATTGAATGGCTAAGGAACCGCTGGGGGGCTGTCGCCAAGGGCGTGCTGAAGGCCATGGAACGCGCCTCGCTCGCCTCGGCCGACGCCATCACCGCCGTGTCCCAGACACAGTGCGAATATTTCAAGAAGAATTACAACCTGGACTGCGAGTACATTTCGACGGCGGCGGAGATCAAGGAGTTTGCCAGCCCAAAGCTGATCTGCGACCTGGGAATCCGGCCTCGCAAGTATGTGTTCTTCGCGGCGCGCCTGGTGCCGGAAAAAGGAGCGCATTACCTGATTGAAGCGTTTCGGCGGCTTTCGACGGACCACTCGCTCATCATCGCCGGAGAAGCTCCCGCCGCCGGCGGCTACGGACAACGGTTGCTCGATATGGCAAAAGGCGACGAGCGTATCCGCTTCCTAGGCCGCGTGCAAGGCAGATTGCTCGAAGAGCTTTTCTCGAATGCGGCGTTATTCGCGCAGCCCTCGGAGCTTGAGGGTTTATCGATTGGCTTGATCGAGGGGATGAGCTATGGCACTCCATGCCTGGCGAGCGATATCCCCGAGAACCGTGAAGTTGTCGGGGACGCGGCGTTGCTGTTCCGGAACAAGGATGTGGACGATCTCGAGAGGCAACTGACTTGGGCCCTCTCGAATGTCGAAGCTACCGTGAAACTCGCGGCCAAGGGGCGGCGGCGCGTGCAAGAACTGTTTACCTGGGAGCGGGTGGTGGATCAATTGGAAGCGCTCTACACGCGGGTAGCCACCGGCGCGCGAAAACGGGATTCCACTCCGGTCCCGCAGCGGCCGGCGGCACAGCCGAAACAACTAAGCGTCACCGAATCTTAAACCTCTTCTCAAAATACGCCTGAAAAGGCAAACCTCTTACTAAGTACTAACTGAAATTCATCCTGCAAGGCCGGTTTATTCATGCTCGTTACCCTACTCCTATTGACAGCTCTCTCTCTTACTCTCTCTTTATTATTTACTCCAATTGTCCGGATGGTTGCCATACGCTGCAAGTTAGTCGATCTCCCGGACAATAAACGCAAAGTTCATAAGAAACCCATCCCGCGCGTCGGAGGCGTAGCGCTGGCGGCGGCTTACTTTGGCTCCCTGCTGGCAACCGCCGCATTCGTCGCTTACAAGCTGCCGGCGGCTAACACCGGATTCGCGGTTGTCTGGTCGATCGCGCCGGCGGCTCTGGTCGTTTTCCTGGTGGGCCTGGCGGACGACATCTTCGATTTAAAGCCATGGCACAAGTTCGGCCTCCAGGTCGTGGCGGCGGGCATGGTTGTCTCGGCGGGAATTCGTTTTCATGCTGTCGGGTCCTTTAGCGTTCACCCGGTCCTCGAAATAGCGGGCACAATCGTTTGGCTGGTTGCCTGCACGAATGCCGTAAACCTCATCGACGGACTGGACGGTCTGGCCGCCGGTTTATCGCTGCTGGCGACCGTCACCGTCCTAGTGGCATCGCTGCTGAGTGGAAACATCGGACTTGCCATCGCAACCGCTCCGCTGGCGGCGGCATTGCTGGGTTTTCTGGTATTCAATTTCAATCCCGCCTCTATCTTTCTCGGCGATAGCGGCAGTCTGCTGCTCGGATTCCTGCTGGGCTGCTACGGCATTCTGTGGAGCCGAACATGCGCCACGAATTTGGACATGGCGGCGCCTCTCATGGCGCTGGCCGTGCCGCTCCTCGATACGACACTGTCCATAGCGCGCCGTTATCTCCGCCGGCAGCCGATCTTCAAAGCGGACCGCTCGCATATTCATCACCGGCTGCTCGCCCGCGGCCTGAGCCACCGGCAAACGGTTCTCGTTTTGTACGTCGCCGGGGGAATAGCGGGCTTGCTCGCGTTGTGCCTGCTCCAGGCGCGCGCTAACTGGGAGGGCGTCGTTCTCGCCGCCTTCGCCTATGCGGTGTTGTACGGCATTTGGCAATTGAGCTATGCCGAATTTGGAGCGCTCCGGAGAGTTCTTGTGGGCGGCGGCCTGCGGCGGGAGATCGCCGTGCACCTGGCCGTGTGGACGTTGGAGGAAGGGCTGGAAACGGCCGAGACGGCGGACGATTGCTGGGCGGCTATTCAAGGCGCTTGCCGGGAAGTGGAACTCGATCCGGTTCGGATGCAACTTGCCGGCCGGCTCTTCCGTTGCGATAGAGACCGCGCCGCGGCGCGATCCTGGGCGATGAGAATACCGATCTCGGAGGGCGAATGGATCGAACTAGCCCACAATTCCGAGCCGATAGGCTACCCCATGGCGATAGTGCTCTTTGCCGCTGCGATGCGGCGGGTTCTGACCGATAAGAGCATTCTGGGAGCCAACGTCGAAGAGAAGACAGCGGTATTCTCCGCCTCTCTGTATAAGACAGCCGCTTCCATCGCCAACTAAAATTCCCGCTAGCCAAATCGAAAGCCCTATGAATACTCAAATCGACCTACCTGAAGCAGCACTTTCTGGAGATGGCCCCGTGCTCGACCTGCCGTTCGACCACCGCCGCCTCTCCGGCCAGTCATCGCTCCATCCGGACGAGATGTTATTTGTGCTAACTCCCGATCTGACCCGGCGGCTGGCCGCGCTGGCCGAACGGGAATGCGTATCTCTGCCGGCGGTGTACCTCGCCGCTTACGCCATCCTGCTGAGCCGGTATGGCAACACACCGGAAGTGAACATCGGCTTTTCGGACTTTTCGGAGGACGGTGGGAGCGTCGCCGTTGTCCGGACCAGTTGTTTGTCGGATCTGAGCGTGACGGAGTTTCTGTGCGCAACCGCAGCTAGCGTTGCCGCCGGCGAACGAGCAGAAACGGCGGAAGCCGCCGAGTTGTGTCACGCCGGTTTCATCTGGCAGACTGTTCAACGCACCGCGCCGCCGCACGAACAATTCGATCTTTCGCTCAAGATTCAACTCCGCGAGGGCGTGGTCGAGCCCGCGCTGCTTTACCGCTCGGACCTATTCGAACCGGACACGATCGAGCGCATGTCGCGTCACTTGACGTGTTTGTTCGAGGAGATCGTAAACAGCCCCGAGGTCTCGCTTGCCGAACTCGACATGCTGCCCGCGGAAGAACGCGCGCTGGTATTAGGTTCGTTTGCGGGAAGCGGTTCCGACTATCCGCGGGCGTGTCTGCACCAATTGTTTGCGGAACAGGCGGCGCTGCGTCCCGATGCCGAAGCGGTGGTATTTGGGAGCGAGCGCTTGACGTATCGGCAGCTGGACTTGCGGTCGAACCAAGTTGCGCAATTTCTGGTGGGTGAGGGAATTCGCCTTGAAGACCGGGTCGGTATCTTTATGGACCGCTCGACCGACATGATTGTGGCGATGCTGGGAATTCTGAAGGCCGGGGGAGCGTATGTGCCCATCGATGTCGATTATCCGGCGGAGCAGCTGAAATTTATCGCCGAAGACACGGCGCTCCGCTGGGTTTTGACGCAGCGTTGCGTCAATGCGGTTCTGCCCGCCGCCGCGCCTTCGGTCTACGTAGACAGCGCGGATTCGCCCATTCGCAAATGCGGCAACGGGCCGGTGACGAACCGATCCACTCCCGAATCGATAGCGGTCGTGAACTACACGTCCGGATCCACGGGCCAGCCCAAAGCAGCCTGTATTTCGCATCGCGCCGCCGTGCGCACGGTGCGGAACACAAACTATGTTCAAGTTGTGCCGGAAGATCGTGTCGCGCAGGCCGGCAGTCCTTCTTTCGACGCGGCAATTATGGAGATCTGGCTGGCGCTGGCCAATGGCGCGGCTCTGGTCGGCTTGCGGCGGGAAACGCTGCTGAGTCCGGCGGAGCTAACCAGTGCGCTGCGCGGCGATGGGATCAACATTCTCGTTCTCAATACGTCATACGTCCATCAAATTGCCCGAGATGCTCCCGCCGCCTTGAAGGGAGTCCGCAAGGTTCTTTTTGGCGGCGAAGCTGCCGAGCCCGAGCCTATACGGAAGCTTCTGAAACACGTCGGGCCGGGTGTCCTGGTCAATGGTTACGGTCCGGCGGAAGGTTGCGTGATTACGACTTACCACGAAATCATGGACGTTCCGGAAAACGCGCTGACGGTCCCCATTGGCCGGCCGGTGAGCAATGCCCAGGTCTATCTGCTGGATCCTCTCCAGCGGCCGGTCCCCATCGGGGTGCGGGGTGAAATCTACATTGGCGGCGAGGGAGTTGCAAGCGGTTATTTAAATAGACCCGAATTGACCGCGCAGCGGTTCCTTCCGGATACTTTCTCTGGAAAGTCAGGCGGGTTGCTCTACCGCACCGGAGATTTTGCCCGCATGCGCGGCAACGGAGAAATCGAGTTTCTGGGACGCACCGACGAGCAGGTCAAGGTGCGAGGTCACCGCATCGAGCTGGCGGAAGTTCGACACGCCGTGGCGGCCCATCCCGACGTCAAGCAGCTTTTCCTGATGGTTCGCGAGGATGTGCCAGGAGATAAGCGCCTGGTCGCGTATGTGACTTTGCAGCGCGCCGTGGCGGCAGATCAAGATTCTCTCCGGCAATATGCCAAGGATAAACTGCCGGTCCATATGGTGCCGGCCGCGTTTATAGTCGTCGAATCGATTCCGTTGAGCATCAACGGAAAAGTCGATCGAAAGGCTTTGCCGGCGCCGAACGACCGGCCTGAGCTGGCGGCGAGCTATCAAGCGCCCGATACCGACCTCGAACGTAAACTGACGCAGGTCTGGCAACAACTCCTCCGGGTGGATCGGATTGGAGTGAACGACAACTTCTTTGATTTGGGGGGCCATTCTTTGTTGGCGGCGCGCCTGATCGCACGCATTGAGAAGCAAACGGGGATAAATATCCCGATGGCCACGCTGTTTGAGGCTCCCACCATCGCGCAGCTCGCCGAGCGGTTGCGAGAGCGCACGTATGAAAGCGCCTGGTCGCCGCTAGTGGAACTGCATATGCCCGCGGCAGCCACCACGGCGAAACCTTTCTTTTGTGTGCACTCGCTGGGCGCGAACCTGGTCAGTTTTCATAAGATCGCGTCTTTGATGCGAGGAGATTGTCCGGTATATGGTCTGCAGCCCCACGGCTTAGACGGTCGGCAAGAGCCATTCGACAGCATAGAGGGGATGGCTTCGGCCTATCTCGAAGAGATCCGCAAAAAACAGCCGCATGGACCCTACTACCTGGGGGGCGTTTGCCTCGGCGGCGTCGTCGCTTATGAGATCGCGCAGCAGTTGCGGGCGGCAGGAGAGGTGGTTGCGTTGACCGCGTTAATCGATTCTTATCTCCCGGGTGAAATGCGCTATCTTCGGTCCCGACCCCCTTTAACCCAGTATCTGGATCGGCACTTAGGCGACATCTTGCTTCTGCCCGCCCTCGCGCGTTTGAAGTACGTCGCTCAATGGGCCGCGAATGGCGGCATTCTTTTAGGGCGCGCCCTTGGCCTGCGCGAACATAGTTCTCTGGCGCGAGCGACCAGAAAGGTGGCGGAAGCGCATCTTCGCGCCATAGCCGCTTATAGAGCCAAGCCTTACGACGGCAAAATAGTGCAGCTGATGTGCAGTGACGCCTCGCACCGCGCGTATGAAGATCGCCGCTTAGCCTGGAGTTCGCTGGCGTCGGAGGGACTCGAAGTACGAATCATTCCCGGCGACCATCTCACCATGGTCGAAGAGCCGTACGCTCAGGTGTTAGCGCAAGAATTACAAATCTGCCTCGATCGAGCCGGTTGGGTCGCCGATTCCGGTGTGCGCAAGAGCGAAGAGAAGCAAGATCGTCAGGACGCGCGCCAGTTCGCCCCGGTGCTCCCGCTGCAGCGCTTCGCGTCTCCAGCGGCGGATCTATCCGATGACCGGAAGCCGCAGCCCCAGCTCGTCGGAGCCGGACGCCGTTCCCAGCGGTGACAAAAACCGCTCCGTGACCCGTAGCGGCTCTGTAAAGCGCTGAATCTAAAGAGTCGTGCGCGTTTAGTAAGCGGTCTTTCGGACTTTTCCCATGGCCATAGCCAGGACGGTTTAAGCAGGACGGCCTAAGATTGACGCCCCTCCAACGACGGGTAAAGATGGGGAAGAAGATAGTTTGCTCACCTAGCCCAGGCGTCGCGCAAGACGTTCCCGTCCGCCCTGGTTCACATCCGTTAATGCCTGAATTGTAATGCCCGGATTGTCGAGCGTCCGTTTCAAGAAGGAACGCTAGAAAGAGTAAGTCATGCCGATGCCAAGCCAAGAACATGTCGCTTCTCGCGAGAACGATGCGGTACAGGACGTCTTTGAGCGAAGGGCAAAGCTGCACCCGGACGCTCCGGCCGTCTACGGGGCCGACGGCGATTGCTGGTCCTATGCGCGCCTCAATGGCTTTGCGAACAGAATTGCGCATCGCCTGCTAAGGAGCGGTGCAACTCCGGAGCAGCGAGTTGGGGTTTGCATGCAACGATCCCCAGAGACCGTTGGCGTGTTGCTAGGCATTTTGAAAGCGCGCGCGGCCTACGTTCCGCTGGACCTCAATCTGCCGCACGAGCGTCTGCGGTACGTCGTCGGAGATGCCATGGCGCAGCCGATCTTTGTCGATGCCGCAGGGCAACGGAAGCTGCGCGACGCCGAGGTAAGCACGGTCGAAGTGCTCCTTGCCACGGCTAACGAGGGCTTGCCGGATCACTCTCCGGAACTCCCCTCGTCCAGGAACGATCTTGCCAACATCCTTTACACATCGGGTTCGACGGGCAAGCCGAAAGGCGCCATGCTCGAGCATGCCGGCATACTGCGGCTGGTTGTCGATACGACATGGCTTAAATTCTCCGCCAGCGATGTCTGTCTGCAGATCTCGGCGCTCTCCTTTGATTTGTCGAGCTTCGAGATTTGGGGGCCGCTGCTGAACGGAGGCTCTCTGGTTACGGCTCCTCAATCGCCTTCGATTAACGACATCGGCCGTTTACTGGAGCGGTTCAAAGTCACCACCTTGTGGCTGACCGCAGGCCTGTTTAATGTGGTGATGGAGGAGGAACCGGATGCCATTAAAAACATTAAGCACCTGCTCACCGGCGGCGACATCGCCTCGCCTCGTCACGCACGAATAGCGCTGCTGCATTTGAAACGCGGCGAGCTTATTAATTGCTATGGCCCGACCGAGAATGCCACCTTCAGCACATGTCATCGAGTGAAGCGCTCCGATACCGAGCAGTCCTCGATTCCGATTGGATTGCCGGTGGATAAGTCCCCGGTTTATTTGTTGGATGAATCCATGAAACCGATTCACGATCTCCAGGTCGGTGAAATTTTCGTGGGCGGAGAGGGACTCACGCGCGGCTACTGGAACCGTCCCGAGTTAACCGCCGAAAAATTCATGCAGGTCGAGATCAACCCAGGGATCTTCACGCGTCTTTATCGAACCGGAGATCTGGGCAGATACAATCGGGCGGGGCTTCTTGAATTTGTCGGGCGAACCGACTTTCAGGTGAAGATCCGAGGATTTCGTATTGAACCCGAGGAGATTGAACTCGCGCTCTCCGCGATGCCGGGCCTCGCTGCCGCCGCTGTGATTGCGAGGGGAACAAGCCCCGAGACAAAACAACTTTGCTGCTATTACGTTCGGGATAGGACCACGAGCATTACGGCGAACACGATCAAATCGTTTCTCGGGGTGCAATTCCCGGATTATATGGTCCCGGCGGCATTTCACGAGCTGACATCGTTGCCGCTGAACACGAACGACAAAGTGGACCGGAAAAAGCTCGAGGCCTTGGTTGCGAGCCCTATAACGGCAGGTCCCGTCGATGGGCGGAAGAGTCCGGCCGAAAGGATTTCCCCGGAAGTTTGGGCGGATGCGATGGCCGGAAAAGGGGCAGCGCGCGACCGCGAGTCCTTCGATTTAGGCGGGAGTTCGCCGCTGGGCGCTCGTCTGTTCGCCCGGGTCCGCCAAGCGATTCGGAAAGCGAATCCGTTTTCCGCCGTGGCTAATTAGGTCACGATTGGCTTCCTTTCTTTCAATGCGCGCGGACTTGAGAACACTCTAATGCCTCGATCGACACTAAGCCGCTTCACCGTGATCTCGGGTGGGGCGCGGCGCTTTCATCTCCAACATGACGGCTTGCAGGATGAACTTTGGTCGAGCTTACGGCAGGAAGCGATCGACGCTTACGCCTGCGCTCCCATGCTGGGCTCGCTCTTCATGGATTCCATCCTCAACCAGCCGTCTTTCGAGGCCGCGGTTTTCCACCGCGTCGCCTCGCGCCTGAAAAACGACGTTGTAGGTTTAGCGGTGTTCGTTGAGGCCTCCCATCGCGCGCTGGCCGCTCAGCCGTCTATCGGCGAGACGCTGCGAGCCGACATTGCCGCGGTGGTCGAGCGCGATCCGGCCTGCGAGCGCTTCCTTGAACCTTTCCTCTATTTCAAGGGCTTCCATGCCATCCAGACGCATCGCTTGGCGCATTGGCTGTGGCACAACGGCGAGCGGGACTTGGCGCTTTACCTGCAGTGCCGCTCCTCGGAGGTGTTTCAGACCGATATCCACCCGGCAGCCCGTTTGGGCCGGGGCATCTTTTTGGACCATGCCACCGGTTTGGTGGTCGGTGAGACCGCCGAGATCGATGACGATGTCTCTCTGCTGCATGACGTGACACTGGGCGGAACCGGCAAGGAAGCGGGAGATCGGCATCCGAAGATCCGGCAAGGCGCGACCATCGGCGCCGGAGCCAAGATCCTCGGCAACATCGAGGTTGGCGCTTTCGCGCGGATCGCCGCTGGTTCGATTGTCCTGCGTTCCGTTGCCGCTTACGCCACGGTCGCCGGCGTGCCAGCGAAGGTAATCAAGACTGCCAGCCATGCCGACGCGGCTCGCAGGCCCGGCCACATTCCCGGCGATCTTTCCTACACATCGTTCGACTACTTTATCTGAAAACTCGAAGGGATTCGGCTAAGCCGGCACACCCGGGCTTGACCGGCTCAGCTTCCGATTGCCGGTAATCGGATAGGCTGCCGGCTCCCCGTCGATCTCTCCACTTATCAACTTATCTCCTCGCCTGCATCGCGATATCAGCGCCAGGTACACGTTCACACGCGGCGTTGGGCCGCAGTTTGAAGAAAACAAGGCTTTACCCCTCCAACCTAAAGGAACTTATGATTCATAGACCACTCATTTACAGACTAAGTATGCTCCTCTCGGCGCTGTTCCTTAGTGCTGGATTCATGACGGCTTCGCCGCCAGTCGTGATGAAACTACTCATTCTCGCTTGGAACGGCAACGATGGCAGTTACCAGTCCATCGCCAGAGACCTGGGCCAAATCGGCGTGCCTTACGACACCGTCTTCGTGAATAACCTCACGCCGGACGGGTCGGGAAACCGGTTATCCGGAATTACTTTAGTCGATTCCGCCAACGCCCGCGGATTGTACCAAGGAATCGTCGAGACCGACAGTAGTTTCAACGTCTGCACGAACACCTGCACAAGCCTGCTGTCGGCGGCGGACGTGTCAAAGCTTAACGCCTACGCTTCGCAGTACGCCGTCAGGATGGTGTGCTACTACGGTCCGCCGGGAGCGGCCTGGGGACTGCAGGCAGCCGATAGCGGCGCGACCTACACAGCGGCTAGTCCTTTGAACGTGACACTCACTCCCGCGGGAGCCGCCGTGTTTTCCTACCTGAATCCGGCCGCTACGATCCCGGTCAGCGGCCCGGCCTTGGAACCGGCTGGTCTGATCCAGGGCAGCAGCGGAATCTGGGCCTACAGAGCGACGCCAACGGCAGCCGCCGGCGAAACCACCACGCCTCTTCTTATGGCTGGATCTTATACCGTCGGCGCAACCCACACAACGGCGGACGGACGAGAAACTCTAGCTCTCACCATGGATAACTTTCCGGCTTTTCTTCACTCCACAGCCTTTAGTTACGGAGTAATTAATTGGGTGACAAAGGGAGTGTTCCTGGGTTCGCGCCGAGTTTACCTGGGCCCGGAAATCGACGACCTGCTGCTTGGCAACTGGCTGTATGCGCCCGCGCTGCACCCGGCTTGCGAATCCGCCGGCACCTGCCCAACTTATTTTGCCCTGGCGCCCGACCTCCAAGCATTGGTGAACTGGCAAGCCAACTTGAAGCTGGATCCCTTGTTTGGGAGCTTTCATCACACATTCGCTTATAACGGCGTGGGAACCACCTGGTTCGATCCCACCGACCCAATTTTTTCGGCGATCGCCGCATCGGCTTCGCAGTTCACCTGGGTCAGCCATACCT
>OCTA010005592.1_pt1 | contig 10841 bp, 3 predicted proteins | sample 1538991 | NCBI WGS metagenome assembly OCTA01 (sample SAMEA3539302, study PRJEB22396) | soil metagenome | biome: tundra; feature: field; material: soil | place: USA | collected 2010-05 | depth 0.15 m | reverse complement strand
TGTGCGCGTACCTGCGCGAGACCGGCGACATCGCCTATCTCGACCACAAGGTCGCGTACTGGGACGGCGGCGAAGACACCATCTGGAACCACATGCTGCGCGCCGTAGACTTCACCCTGAAGCACCGTGGGCCGCAGGGCCTGCCACGCATCGGATTCTCCGACTGGGACGATACGATGAACGTCGACCACGGCAGCGGCAAGGCGGAAAGCGTGTGGGTCGGTCAGCACTTCTGCCGGGCCATGCTGGATCTGGCCGAGCTGTCGGACCACATTGGCGCCACGACCGATGCCGAGCGCTTCCGCGCCCTTCACAAAGAGATGGCCGGGATCATCAACCAAGTGGCCTGGGACGGGGCGTGGTACGCGCGAGCCTACGACGACGAAGGCAAGCCAATCGGCGTGAAGAGCGAAGCCCACCACAAGATTGCGCTCAACACGCAAACCTGGGCTGTCATCGGCGAAGCGGCGCCGCCCGAGCGAGCAAGACTTGCCATGGAGAGCGCCCACAAGCACCTCAATTGCAAATATGGACTGGCACTGCTATGGCCGGCCTACGTCGAAGGCGACGAACGCGTGCGTGGCACCACGACCTATCCACCGGGCGCGAAGGAAAACGGCGGCATCTTCTGCCACGCCAACACCTGGGCCATTGTGGCCGCTGCCAAGCTGGGCATGGCCGAGCGGGCGATGCAGTATTACCTGGAAATCACGCCCTTCACTCGCAAGGACGTCGACTGCATGAAGGTCGAGCCCTACGTCTATTGCGGCAACATCGCCGGCCCCGAGCACAAGCAATTCGGCTACGCCCGCAATGCCTGGCTGTCCGGAACCGCATCGTGGACCTACGTGGCCGGCACGCAGTGGATCCTCGGCATCCGGCCGACCCACCAGGGCTTGATGATCGCACCGGTGATCCCCGACAAATGGAAAGGCTTCAAAGCCACGCGCATATTCCGTGGCGTGCGCTACGCCATCGAGGTGAAGCGGCAAGGAAAGGGCAATGAGGTCTCCCTAATCGTCGACGGCAAGCCGATCGCTGGTGCGGTGGTGCCCTTGCCCGCTGCCGGGACGAAAGAGGTCAAGGTCGAAGTGCGGCTGGGGTAGGCGCACGTGGCAGGGGTTCGTCGAGCGGAGAACGGTTTGCGCGAGCAAGTTCAAAAGCAGGGCACGGCTCGCGTTTGGGGTGTCCTGGTCGCACGAGTCAAGTTGTCGCGACGAGCCATGGCACAGCTTGGCTGTGCTCAGCGTCTGCAATTCCCCACCGAATGGTTGAACCCGCTGGCGTCGAGGCGGTTTCTTGCCATAGACTTCTGGTCAAGTGCGTAACAAATCATGAGAATACCTTCTGCCTGTCTTGCTGCCCTCGATCTTGCTGCGATGTTGGCCCTTTCTCAGGGGTGTGTGCGAGCCAACTTTCCTCCCATGCCCCCAACCGACGGGAGCGGCGGCGGTGGAGCCGGAGAGCCCGACACGGCGTCGCCCGATCTGCCAACCGATCTGCCAACGACTTGCGACCCGAACCCGGTCCCTGGCTGCACCCTTCAACCCGCGGAACCCTGTGATCCCGTTTGCCAAACCCAAACCGGCACCAAGTGTAACTGGTGCACGCAAAAGTGTAGCATCGATAACAGCGGCGCCCCCACCTGCGCGTCCCTTGATCCGAGCCCGAAACTGCCTGGCGCTGCGTGCAACATCAACACTGGACCGGTCTACCAATCCGATGATTGCGATCGCGGCGCCATTTGCCTCAATTCCGGTGGGGCCGGGGCGGTGTCAGCGAACTGCTTCACGCTGTGCCGGAGCAGCACGGATTGTCTGGGTGTTGCGACCGGATGCACGCCAAGGCCGCTTGAGATTGGTACGACCACGCTCGTGTGCGATCCCCCACCCGACACGTGCGATCCCACGGTGCCAACCGCGTGCTGCAATCCCATCACGGACGACACCAGTTGCAAGGGCAGCCCGGGCACCTGCTATCTGCTTTCCAAGGATTCCCAAACGGGCAATAGCCGAACGGTATGCGAGTATGCAAGCGGCGGCACCAACGCCAAGATTGCCTGCACCTATTCGCGCGAATGCCTGGCCAAGTTGACCTGTGCCCCCGCTCCCGGTGGCGGTTTGTGTCAGAGGGTCTGCGACGACACCCATCCATGCCCGGCGGGTGCGCTTTGCAACAAGGCCACCACCGGTGGGCAGTACGGCTACTGCCCGCCTTGACAACGAGGTAACTCCCCGTAGGACTTGCTCGCCCAGGGCATTTTGCGCTTGATCGGTACTCCCTTTGGGACAAGCTCTGCTCTGGTCTTCACTAACCTGTGGATATGGACTGTGAGAGGTGAATCAGTGCTTAAATCATCCCTAGCTTTTGCGTCACACGTTGGCCAATTTCGTCGATTGTCCCTGATCGGGATCTTGGCTATGGCAACCTTGCTTGCCAACCCAGGGTGCAAAAAGAACCCGGCCCCCGCGCCGAAGGTGGATGGCGGATCGCTCGACGGAAATCGCGATGCCATCGCAGCAGACGCGCTTCGAGCAGATGCAACGCCTGCGTGCTCGCCCGGTGCGGGAGATCACCGCAAGGGCAAGGCTGAAGCCTGTACTTGCAACGGCGAGTGTCAAAGCGGCTTCTGTGCCGACGGTGTCTGTTGCACCTCGGCCTGTACGGACGCATGCAAGTCCTGCGGTCTGCTGTCTGCACTTGGCGACTGCGGCTTCATTCCCGCCGGCGTGAAGGCAACCCATGCGCCCCTTTGCGCTCTGAGTACACCCGGGACCTGTGGTTTCGATGGCAAGTGCGACGGACAGGGTGGCTGCCGCAAATATGTTGGTGGCACCGAGTGCGTTGCCGGCAAGTGCGACGGAGACACCGTGGGCGGGCGGTCTGAGTGCGACGGAAAGGGCAATTGTGCCGCGGTATCGGCGACCAACTGCTACCCCTTCAGCTGCGACCCTTCCAACAATCAGTGTGCCACCCAATGCACCTCCGATTCACTGTGCGCAGCCGGACAGAAGTGCCAGAGCCAGAGCTGTGGCAAGAAGTTGAACGGCTATGCCTGTCCCACCGGCGACGGCGAGTGTGCCAGTGGCCATTGTGCGGATGGGGTGTGCTGCAACGTCTCCTGCACGGGCGCGTGTGTCTCGTGCAATCAGACCGGCTCGCTCGGCCGTTGCCAATTCATCCCCGCAGGCATTCCCGACCTGGCCTGCACTGCCAGCGACAGATCGACCTGCGGCGAAACCGGGCTCTGCGATGGCTATGGAGCCTGCTTGCTGTTCCCTCAAAACACCCCTTGCGGATCGGCGTCTTGTACGGATGTTTACCTCAACACGACGCCAACGTGCGATGGGCTCGGCACATGCCGACCACCTCAACTTGTCGACTGTTTCCCCTTCCTGTGCACGAGCGGAATCTGCAACAGCACGTGCAGCAAGGATACCGAGTGCTCCGCGGGGCATGCGTGCGTGGCGTCTTCCTCGGGAGCTACCTCCGTCGGTCTGTGCGGCAAGAAGCGCAACGGTCAGACCTGCGCGAATGCCGGCGAGTGCGAGTCCAACCAATGCGTGGACGGCGTATGTTGCGAGAGTAGCTGCGACGGCGCCTGCCGGAACTGTGCCCTGCCCAACTCTCTCGGCCAGTGCATCGAAGTCGGCGTGAACGCCCCCGATCCCCGCCAGACGTGCTTGGATACCGGAGCGCCCTCCTGTGGCACGACCGGTCTGTGCGACGGCAGCGGGGCCTGCCAGAAATACGCCGTCGGCACCGAATGCGGCCCAGAGAGCTGCGCAGCCGGTGTACACACCCCGCCTTCGACCTGCAATTCCTCGGGTCAGTGCGTGGAGCCGCAGTCGAAGGCCTGCAATCCGTTCGTTTGCAACGGCAAAGTTTGCTTTGCCGCTTGCAATAACGACAACCAGTGCGTAGCAGGGAGTTTCTGTAGCGCTGCCTCCTGCGGCCCCAAACCACCTGGCGCGGAGTGTAGCGCGGCCACGGAATGCGCATCGGGATTCTGTGCCCAGGGGGTGTGTTGCAACAGCGCGTGCAGTGGGGCCTGCAAGGCCTGCAACCTGTCCGGGTCGCTTGGCCTGTGCAATTCGGTCTCCGACGGCTCCCCGGATCCGCAGGGTCTGTGCCCAGTAACCCTGCAGTCGACTTGCGGGACCACGGGATCCTGCAAAGGCGGCGCATGCGCCTATTTCGGCAAAGGGCTCAATTGCAAAGCCGCCCAGTGTGCTTCCATATCCGCTCAGACCCCGGTCTCGACTTGCGACGGCGTAGGAGCCTGTGCTACGCCTGGCAATGTTCCCTGCGGCACCTTCATCTGCAGCGCGGCGGCATGCAAGTCCACCTGCCTTGCAGATTCGGATTGCGTCCCGCCCAACACCTGCGCCGGCAACTCCTGCGGTTTGAAACCGGTTGGTACGGCCTGTACGGCTGGCACTCAATGCGTGAGCGGCTTCTGCACTGAAGGCGTGTGCTGCGACAGCGCGTGCAGCGACGATGCGACCACGGGCCTGTGCAAGAGCTGCAAACTCTCAGGCAAAGTGGGGACCTGCTTGCCCGTCGCCGCTCTCGGCCTCGATCCCAAGGGGCGATGCGTGGCCAGCAGCACAGGTACGGACTACTGCAAATACGACGGCACCTGCAACGGCAGCGGAGCTTGCAGCCCCAGGTCGAACTCCACAGGCTGCCGCCCGGAAAGCTGCACCGGAAGCGTCCATACCATCGCCGCCACTTGTGACGGCGCGGGCGCGTGCCCGGCGGCCAATACCTCTTCGTGCGGCTCGTATGTTTGCAATTCCCCTAGCCCAACCTGCCTGAGCACATGCCAAAAGAATGCCGACTGCACAGGAACCATCACCTGTAATACGATCACCAAGAAATGCGGGGACAAGTCGAGTGCCGGGGATCAATGTTCGGTTGGCACCGATTGCACCAGCGGGTTCTGCGTGGACGGTTACTGCTGCGACAAGGCCTGCACGGACTCCTGTCAGAGCTGCACCCTCACCAACAAGGTTGGTACCTGTTCCAACATAGGCTCTGGACAGCCCCCACGAGACAGCACCGCATGCGCGCCAGCGTCGAGCGGCTCGTGTGGCAACACCGGAAACTGCGACGGATCTGACAAATGCGAAGTCAGAGCAACCTGCAACGACAACAACAAATGCACGCAAACCGATAGCTGTACTCAACCCAATCAACTCAATCAATGCGTCGGAATCAGCCCCGTGACGTGCTCACCAAGTGATTCTTGCCACGCTGTGGGTACGTGCGACCCGGCGACAGGCGTCTGTTCGAATCCTCCGATCACGGATGGGACGTCCTGCAGCGACGGGAATGCTTGCACGCTAGCGGATACGTGCCAAGCCGGCGTTTGCCACCCAGGCACCCAAGTGACGTGCACGGCGCTCGACCAGTGCCATGCGGTGGGTACCTGCAATACGACTTCAGGCATTTGCACCAATCCGGCGAAGGCGAACGGGACGGCCTGTAACGACGGGAATGCCAACACGGTTGGCGACGTGTGCACCAATGGAAGCTGCGCTGGCATCGATCACTGCATCGGCGTGACCTGTCCCCTGCCCGACCAATGCCACGTCGCCGGAGCTTGCGTCGATCACGCGACGGGCGCCTGCTCGAACCCGAACAAGGCGGATGGGACGGCCTGCAACGACGCCAACGCCAACACCGTCGGCGACGTGTGCACCGGCGGGGTCTGCGTCGGCGTCGATCACTGCATCGGCGTGACCTGTCCCCTGCCCGACCAATGCCACGTCGCCGGAGCTTGCGTCGATCACGCGACGGGCGCCTGCTCGAACCCGAACAAGGCGGATGGGACGGCCTGCAACGACGCCAACGCCAACACCGTCGGCGACGTGTGCACCGGCGGGGTCTGCGTCGGCGTCGATCACTGCATCGGCGTGACCTGTCCCCTGCCCGACCAATGCCACGTCGCCGGAGCTTGCGTCGATCACGCGACGGGCGCCTGCTCGAACCCGAACAAGGCGGATGGGACGGCCTGCAACGACGCCAACGCCAACACCGTCGGCGACGTGTGCACCGGCGGGGTCTGCGTCGGCGTCGATCACTGCATCGGCGTGACCTGCCCCCTGCCCGACCAATGTCACGTCCCCGGTACTTGCGTCAACCACACGACGGGCGCCTGCTCGAACCCGAACAAGGCGGATGGATTGACCTGCGATGACGCCAACGCCAACACCACCGGCGACGTCTGCACCGGCGGGGTCTGCGTCGGCGTCGATCACTGCATCGGCGTGACCTGCCCCCTGCCCGACCAATGTCACGTCCCCGGTACTTGCGTCAACCACACGACGGGCGCCTGCTCGAACCCGAACAAGGCGGATGGATTGACCTGCGATGACGCCAACGCCAACACCACCGGCGACGTCTGCACCGGCGGGGTCTGCGTCGGCGTCGATCACTGTAGCGACGTGACTTGTACCCCGCTCGACCAGTGCCACCTCGCCGGCACTTGCATCGACCACGCGACGGGCGCCTGCTCGAACCCGAACAAGTTGGATGGCTCGACCTGCGTTGACGGCAACCCCAACACCACGGGCGACATCTGCACCAATGGAAACTGCGCCGGCGTCGATCACTGTAGCGGCGTGACTTGCACCGCGCTCGACCAGTGCCACCTCGCCGGAACGTGCATCGACCACGCGACAGGCGCCTGCTCGAATCCAGCGAAAGCCAATACGGCGACCTGCACCATCCCGCCGTCATGCACTAACGGCACTAACGGCACTAACGGCGTGGCCAGCGGAGGCGACAGTACCTGTGACGGCGCAGGCAACTGCACCGTCCCAACCATCCAAGACTGCGGTCTCTACCGGTGCGACTCCGCCGCGCAGTACTGCCTCACAGTCTGCTCCACCAACGGGGACTGCGTGTCAAATGTCTGCGACACCACCAGCGGCGTCGGCGTCTGCCAACCGTGAGACTCAGTAGCTGCTGCCGTCCGTAGGCGCCCTGACCTTGCCGCGGTCCAGGGGGAAGTCCAGGAACCACAGTGGGTTCCGGTGATGAGCCCGTGCTCGCTCGCCGAGGCGCTGCGATCCAAGCCCTCACCGAGGGTGGTTTGACCCTCAAGTCCTCACCGAGGGAATCCTGCCTAACCGAGGGCGAAAAGCTTGCGCGCAAGCAACCACATCAAGACAGGCGGGGCGAGGAAGAAGGCGGCTCATTGCTTCGTCATGGTTCACGGGTTGCGTTACCTGCTATGGCCGACGAGGCGTTGCCGCCAGCGTGCTACGCACTTCTTCACAAGATAGCAAAATCCTCAAGATTCACATATTCTGGCGCCTTCACTCGGGCGGCGGCGCTTGGGGCAGCACCACGTTTGTAACCAGAACCGGAGGTCATCGTGATGAGTCGTTTCCCTGCAACACAGCTTGCTCATCGAGCAGCCCTGCTCGGCATGCTCTTGGCCACTCTCTCCGCCGGACAGGCGGCGGCCCAGGACAAGGACAAGAACGAGGTGACTACCCGCGAGGTGACTACCCGTGAGGTGACACAGACCCGCGAGGTGACTCCACGCGATGCGACTCCCCGCGAGGTGACTCCTCGCGAGGAGAATCCAGAGTACCGCTTCGATTTCGGCCTGTTCGGCGGCGGGCACTTCTTCACGACAGAACACATCCTGGGGCGGGTGAAGGGCGACCCCTCGGAGATGTCCCCGCGCAACTCCGGCATGTTCGGTGGTCACCTCGGCTTTCACTTCAATCGCTGGTTTGGCGTCGAGGGCGAGGTCATGGGCATCCCGACCCACAACCGAGACTTCGTCACGCCAGCGGGCGGCGGGGATCCCCAAACGACCAAGTTGTGGGTTTTCGCGTATCGCGCCAACTTCATACTCAACCTGAATGACAATTACATCGTGCAGCCGTTCCTGCTGGCCGGCTACGGCGGCATGACCTCGCTGTCGGGGAATTCCCTGGTGGTGCCCGGCGACACCGCCGGCTTCGTCCACGGTGGCGCCGGATTCAAGGTCGGGTTTACGCCTTGGGTCGGCCTGCGCTTCGATGGCCGCATCATGGTGCCGTGGACCGCGGTGCCCGGCATCCCCATCGGCGATCGCATCGGCTACACGGGGCCCGATCTCGAGGTCTTCGCCGGTCTTTTTTTCAACTTCAGCGAAATCGAGAAGATCCACATCTATCACAACGAGAGAGTCATCGAGAGGGGACCCAAGGTCCGGCCCGACAGGGACGGCGACGGCATCCCCGACGACGTCGACAAGTGCCCCAACGAGCCCGAGGACAAGGACGGCTTCCAGGATGAAGACGGCTGCCCCGATCTGGACAACGACGGCGACGGCATTCCCGACGCACTCGACAAGTGCCCCAACGAGCCCGAGGACAAGGACGGCTTCGAAGACCAAGACGGCTGCCCCGATCTCGACAACGACCACGACGGCATCCCCGACGCGCTCGACAAGTGCCCCAACGAACCCGAGGACTTCGACGGATTCCAGGATCAAGACGGTTGCCCGGATCCGGACAACGACGGCGACGGCATCCCAGACAAGATCGACAAGTGCCCGAACGAGCCCGAAACCTTCAACCACTACAAGGACGAAGACGGTTGCCCCGACGAGGTGCCGCCCGAGGTGAAGAAGTTCACCGGCGTCATCGAGGGCATCAACTTCAAGACCGCGTCCGCGGAAATCCTGCCTGGATCGTTTGCGATTCTCGACCGCGCGCTCAAGGTCCTGCAGGACTTTCCCGAGGTGAATCTGGAAATCTCCGGCCACACCGACAACAAAGGCGGGGCCGCCTACAACCTCGGCTTGTCCCAGCGTCGCGCCGATTCCGTGAAGATGTATTTCGTGTCACGCGGAATCGCCTCTTCGCGACTGGTTTCGGTCGGCTACGGCAAGGATCGCCCGATCGCGGACAACTCGACCGCCTCGGGCCGCGCCACCAACCGCCGCACCGAATTCCGCCTGATCGACGCTGCGAAGTAGCAAAGGCGAACCTCACCGCGGCCGGCCCAGCCACTGGCCGCGGCGAGGTCCACGACCGCAATCTCTCGAACAGCTTATCGGCGACGAAATGTCTGTCTCCTTGGCGGCGAAAAGCATAGTTTCGGGTGCTATGAGTCTTTCTAACGCGGTAAGCAAGTGCGACCTGCATATGCATTCCGCCGCCTCGGTCATGAACGATGAATGGTACACACGTCTGTTCGGCTGTCCTGAAAGCTATGCCGATCCCGTGCGCCAGTACGAGCTGTGCAAAGCGCGCGGCATGACCCTGGTGACCCTCACCGACCACGATTCCATCGCGGGCGGCCTGCGCCTGCGCGACCGACCGGACTTCTTTCTTTCCGAGGAGGTCACTACACGATTTCCCGAGAACGGCTGCGTGATGCACGTCCTGGTCTGGAACATCACCGAAGCGCAGCACGAAGAACTCCAGCGCGTCCGCGACAACATCTACGATCTCGTGCGCTACCTGCGGACCCACAGCCTGGCCCACGCCCTGGCCCACCCTTTCTTGAGCTCCAACTGGCGGCTGGACGCGGCCACTTTCGAGAGGAGTTTGGTCCTCTTTCCGACCTTGGAAGTTTGCAACGGACTGGTCGACCAGCGAACCGACACCAGCATGGCGCACCTCCTGGCGTCGCTCACGCCCGAGGCCATCGCACGGCTGGCGCGCAAGCACGGACTCGACTTGCCCGAAGGCGGGGCACGCCGGCCCGCGGTGTGTGCAGGTTCGGACGACCACGTGCACCGGCGCTGCGGCAACGTATACACCGAGGCCGACGGTGTCCTCGACCCAGCCGCTTTCCTGGATCGGGTAATGAGTAGCCAGGCCCGGCCCGTGGGCAGCACGGCCGACATGAATCGCATGGCTGCCTGTATCAAGCACACCACCTACGAGCACTTCCGCCACGAGTGTGGGCTGAGCCAGACCGACAACAACCCCTACGTGGACCTGCTCGAATGCGTGGCCGGCCGTGCTCCTGCCATCACGGAAAAGATGCCGAGCACCGCGGCCGCATTGATTCGCAGTCTGGTCTCGGCAACGCAGAAGCTGCCCAACCTCGGCGATACCGCACTCGATATCAGGCACATCGCCGAAACGCCAAGCGCGGAAAGTGACGCCAAGATCGTCGCCGCAGTCGCCGAGGTGTGTGACACCTTGCTGGCCAAGGTGGCGCAGAATCTCATCGAGTCCGTCCAGAACTTCGACATCTACTCGATCCTGGCGACCTTGCCCGACCTCATGGGTGCTTTCGCTGCGGCCACACCGCTCATCTTTGCCGCCGATCACTTCGCCAAGCAGGAAAGCCAAGTCCGCCGCGTGTGGCGCGACTTTACCGCTTTTCCGCCACCCAGCTCGAAAGAGTATCTGGCCGTGTTCTCCGACTCGCTCGAGAAGATCGATGGCGTGGCCACCTGGTGCAGCCGTTTCAACCAGCAGGCCAGCAAGGCCGGCCGGCGCGTCTGGTTCGCCTCGTGCGACAAGCTGCCATCCCACGGCCCCGAGGCGCAGAACCAGCAACCCCTGCCACTGGTGGCACGCTTCAACCTGCCGCTCTACCCTGGCTTCGACATCACGATTCCTTCGCTGCCCGCCACGCTGCAACGGCTCTGGCAGGAAGGCATCACCCACGTCGAGGTCTCCACGCCGGGGCCCATGGGCCTGGTCGGTTTGATCGCCGCGCGCCTTTTGCGCCTGCCCATCACCGCCAGCTATCACACCGACCTGCCGGACATGATTTCCATGCTCACCGGCGAGCCCGGACTGGCCAAGCTGGCGCGACGCTATCTCGGCTGGTTCTACCGCTCGGTCGATCGCGTGTTCGCGTTCTCG
>OCTA010005590.1_pt1 | contig 10842 bp, 7 predicted proteins | sample 1538991 | NCBI WGS metagenome assembly OCTA01 (sample SAMEA3539302, study PRJEB22396) | soil metagenome | biome: tundra; feature: field; material: soil | place: USA | collected 2010-05 | depth 0.15 m | reverse complement strand
TCAGGGTCCGACGCTGCCGCGCTGCGATCGACGCGCATCTTCCAGCCCTGCGGCGCTTGGGCGACAAGTGGCGCAAAAGCGACTAGCGCGAGTGCCGCAACATAAACATGACGTTTCATCTCGTGTTTCTCCTTACCCTTCTTGCTAGCTCGGGGATGCTACGATTATAGACCTTACCGCAACGTCCCGATCTGGTAGCTCGCCTCAACCATCCGCGCCTGGTAGTCGTACTTCGCGGCGGTGTTCGCGATTTCGGCCGACGTCAGGTTGAGTTGCGCCTGGCTCAGTTCCACGATCGAGCCTAGCCCCAGATCGTAGCGGCTTTGCGCCAGGTCCAGTCCCATCCCCGCCTGATCGAGCAATTGCCGGGTAAGACCCATGCGGTCGTATGCCGTGGTTGCGCTCAGATATGCTACGCGGACGTCGCGGACCACCTGGTTCTCCAAGCCGGTGATGTTGTCCCCGGCCGCTTTGGCCCTCAGCTCGGCCTCGGTCTGGCGCGCCCTGAACAGCCCGCCGTTGAAGATCGGAATGGTCACGTTGAGGCCGATGGCGCCGTATCGTCCCGGAATGGTCGAGTAGCCCGTCGGCACGAAACCGGCGGTTCCGATGACGCCGACGCTCGGATAATAGAGGTCGTGCTCCGCCTTGGCGAAGCGCTCCGCGGCGCTCTGCTGCAGCCGGAGATCCTTCAACTCCGGGCGATTCCGGACAGCCTGCGAAATGAGGTCGCTGACGCGGTCGGGCAGCGGCGCAGGCATGGGCTCTTCTATCAAGTCGAAAGCCGGTTCGTTGGGAAGCCCCATGGCGGTCGCCAGGTCGGCCTGCGCGGCCATTACATCGTTCTGAGCCTGGATCTGAAGCAGTTTGGCATCGGACAGGTTCACATTGGCGAAGCTCACGTCCAGGTTCGACCGCAATTTGCTTTCCGCCAACGCGCCGATCTGGTCGGCGACCAGTTGGCGCGCTTGCACCGTCTGGTCCGCGACCTTCAGGACGGCTTGCGAGCGAAGCACGCCGAAGTACGCGCTGCTGGTACTCAGCAGGATTTGCGCGCGGGTAGTTTCGGTCGCTTGGTCCTGCGCTTCCGCGCGCAGTTTGGCCATGCCCACCAAGTTGCCGGTTCGGCCGAAATCGGTGATCATCTGACCGGCGGACAGGCCCGAGCCCACGCGGCTATAGACCACCGGGTTGTTCAGTCCGCCCGCCGCCAGGCGGCTTCCGTTGTCGGCGCCCACGGTGGTGAAGCTGCCGAACAGATTGGGAGCGAGGTTCGACTGGTATTCCTTGGGGACCTGGTACGCCGCGGCGGCGTTGTACCTGGCTGCCGAAAACAGCGGATTATTCTGAATCGCCAGGCGCTGGGCATCGGCCAGCGTCAGATGCAGGGGAGCTTGGGCGTGAAGAGTGCACGCCAGCACACCAAGAAGGCAGGCGGACCCACAAAAAGCGCGGGTACCCCGGCCCGCCCCACTGAGCGAAGCAGACGGTCGCGGCATTAGTTCGATCTCCGTTCGGCGTAGACCGCCACGTAGGCGGCGGGCACCAGGAATACGGTGAGCGCCACCGAAGCGCTCAGGCCGCCCAGGATGGCGCGTGCCAGCGGCGCGTAGGCTTCGCTGCCGGCGCCCATCTTCAGCGCCATCGGCAATAGGCCGATGATCGTGGCCAGCGACGTCATCAGCACGGGCCGCAGCCTGACGCGGCAGGCCATCGCCACCGCCTCGCGCACGGGCATGCCCCGCTCGCGGAGATGACGGGTGAACTCCACGATCAGAATGCTATTGGAAACCGCGATGCCGACCAGCATGACAACGCCCATCAGCGACATCACGTTCAGCGTCGTGCCGGAAAGCCAGAGCACGAGGATGACCCCGGCCAATCCCGGCGGCACGGCCAGCAGAATAATGAACGGATCGAGGAACGACTGAAACTGCGCCACCAGGATGAGATAGAGCAGCGCCACAGCCAGACACAAGCCGATTCCGAAGCTCGTGAAGGAGACCCGCATGCCCTGCACCATGCCGCCCAGTTTCACGCTCAGCCCCTCCGGGACCTTCGTGCGGGCGATGATGCCGTCAATGGCGCTCGCGATTCCGCCGAGGTCCTCGTTCAGCGGCCGCACATAAATGTCGGTGGTGCGCCGCAGTTGGTAGTGGTCCACCTCGGTCGGGGCGCTGATGCGCTCGATGTCGGCGATCATGTCCAGGCGCGTCGGCTCCGGAAAGCCCGGCCCGCGCAGCGGGATGGCCCGCAGGTCCGCGAGGCTCTTCACTTGCATCTCGGGATACTGTACGGTCAGCATGTAGTCGAGTCCGGATTTCGGATCGATCCAGTAGCTCGGGGCGATCATTTGGTTCGAAGTAAGCGCGGTGATGACGTTGTCCACCACCTCGCGCTGATCGAGGCCGAGCTGGCTCGCTCGCGTGCGGTCCACATTGAGCTGCAGCGCCGGGTAGTCGATGTCCTGGGGGATGAACGCGTCCGCCACGCCGTCGATTTTCCGAATCTCCGACGCCAGTTGTATAGCGGCGGCATTGGATTTCTTCAGGTCGGACCCGGCCACCTGCACGTCGATCGGCGCAGCCAGCCCAAGGTTGAGCACCGCGTCCACCAGGCCGCCGGACTGGAAGTAGGCGCTCAGCTCGGGCAACTCCGTTTGGATCTTTTCCTTCACCCGGCTCATGTACTCATAGCTGCCGACCCGATGGCCCTCTTTCAAGCTGACTTGCACGAACGCGGTATGCATGGCCGAGTTGCTGGTGTAGATGGAGGAGAACCCGGGAGTGGAGCCGATGTTCGACACGATCATTCCCAAGTCACTCGGAGACACCACCTGGCGTATCAGGTTCTCCACTTTGGCCACCTCGCTCTCGGTCACGGCAAGACGTGTCCCCGTGGGCGCCTTCAAGTTCACCACGAACTGGCCGGCATCCGTCCGGGGAAAGAACGACACCCCGAGTAGTGGGAATAGAGCGAGGCTTGCAGCGAATACCGCGCCGAATGCCGCCAGCGTAAACACCGGACGCCGCAGCGTGACGGCCACCAGCTTGTCGTACCATTTTAAGAACTCCTCAAACCGGGCGTTGAACCAGATATTGAACTTGTCCGTGAGAGTCCAGCGCCGCTTGGGGTGGTCCACCGAAACCGGCCGCTCGGAGGAGGGCGTGCCGTGATGCGCGGATGCCTTGATGAACCGCGCGCAAAACAGCGGGACCACGGTCATGGCGACTGCGAACGATGCGAACAGCGACAATGCCACCGCCAGCGCCAACGCGGAGAACAGGTACTTGCTCACGCCGTAAAGAAATGTGACCGGGAAGAACACAACCACCGTGGCGAGGGTAGCGGCAAGCACGGGAAGCGCGACTTCGCGGCCGCCCCGTTCCGCGGCTACCGCCGGCGTCTCGCCCAGCTCCAGGTGGCGATAGATATTCTCCAGAACCACCACCGAATTGTCGATCAGACGCGAAAACGCCAGCGCCAGGCCGCCCAGCACCATGCTGTTAATGGAACTCCCGCCGAGCGAGAGCGCGATGAACGCGGCCAGCGCCGAAAGCGGAATGGAGAAGAACACCGCAACCGTGGCGCGCATGCTCCCCAGAAACACCAGGATCATGATGGAGGTCAGTAACAAGCCCAGGCCGCCTTCGTGCAGCAAAGTCTCGATCGCCGTTTTCACGAACACGGATTGATCGAACACTACTTTGCTGACCAGTTCCTTCGGGACGTCGAACAGGTGCAAAACCGTCTTCTTTACGCCGTCGACCACCGCGATGGTATTAGTATCGCCGCCCTGCTTCATGACCGGGATGTAGACCGACCTTTGCCCATCTACCCGGACGATGTTCGATTGAATCTGCGACGCGTCCTTCGTTACCCCGATGTCCTCGATCCTGACAGGCGACTGGCCCACGGTCTTGACGGGCAGCCGGTCGATTTCCGCTACCGTTCGCAACTGGCTGTTGGTGTAGATGTTGTAATCGAGCGAGCCGAGCTGAACGTCGCCGGCCGGAAGAATCAGGTTGGCCGCGTTCACGGAACGGACCACGTCCATCAGGCTCAACTGGTGCGCTTCCAGCTTGTACGGGTCGGCGTAAACCATGATCTGGCGGTAGCGGCCGCCGAACGGGGGCGGCACGCTCGCGCCTGCGACGCCGGCCACCTGGTTGCGCACCTGGAACTGCGCGAGGTCGCGAAGCGCCGTCTCGCTGAGCCCTTCTCCCTTGAAGGTCACCAGGCACACCGGCAGGCTGGAAGCATCGAACTTCAGCACCACCGGCGGCAGCGTCCCCGGTGGGAGACGGCGTAATTGCGCCATCGCCAGGTTGGATATGGTGGTCACGGCCGAGTCCGGATTGCTCCCCGGCTGGAAGTAGACTTTGATGATGCTGACGCCGGGGAGCGAGCGCGACTCGATGTGCTCGATGCCGCTGCCCAGCGTGAAGAACCGCTCGAAGCGGCTGGTGATATCGGCCTCGATCTGCTCCGGCGGCATCCCCGAATAGAACGTCGCGACCACGACCACCGGGATGTTCATGGCAGGGAACATGTCGACCGGCATGCGCGCCAGGCTGGTGACGCCGATCACGGCGATGAAGAGGCAGACTACGACAATGAAATACGGATTGCGGATCGCAAAACGAGACATAGGGGATGCTCACTCGGACGCGGCGGCTGCCATAACGGTGACCTTGGGCCGAACCTCCTGGCCGGCGCGCAAGCTGGAGCGTCCGCCGATCACGACCATGTCGCCCTCGTTCAGACCCGACCGCACCTCCACGCGCTGCGCGGTCTCGATTCCGAGCGACACCTGGCGGGATTCGACCCGATGGCTCGGCGTCACGACCATCACGCGGCCGGCGGCGGTCTGCCCGGAACCGTTCCCTGCGTCCCTGTCGACTGCCATCACCGGGATTGAGACCACGGACGGATGGCGCTCCAGCGTGAGGTCCACCTCTGCGAACATACCGGGAATCAGCACGAGGCTGGGATTCGGCACGTCAACCTCGGTATCCATGGTGCGAGTGGCCAGCGATAGCTTGTCCACGAAGCGCGCCACCTTCCCTGGGAAACTCCGATTCAATGTCGCTACCCGAACTTCGACTTGCTGGCCGATATGCACCGTCGGGACCGCCGATTCCGGCACGGGCAGGATGAGCCGCAGCAGGCTGTTTTCGGAGAGCCGCACCACCGGCATGGCCTGGGTTTGCGAGGCGGTTCCCGCCTGGATCATCGAGCCCGTATCGGCATAGCGCTTGGTGATGACCCCGGCGAAGGGCGCGGTCACGCGGGTGTAGTCGAGGAGCGTCTTGACCTTTTGTGTTTCCGCCGCGCTGACGTTGGTCTGCTCGGTGGCGGCGGCCAACGCGGATTTCCCCGCCGCGATCTGCGCCTCGGCCACGAGGTCCTTGCCGCGCGCGTCGTCGATTTCCTGTTGTGCGACCAGGCCCGGCTTCTTTTCGGAGACCGCGGCAAGCCGCTGGTAGGAGAGGTGGGCGATCTCATGCGCGGATTCGTCACGCTGGATCTCGTCCTTGGCGCGCGCCACCTCGGCATTGCTCCTCTGCATGGTGGCATTGGCCCTCCGCAGATCGTCCGCCATCTCGGGAATCTCCAGAGTCGCCAGAAGCTGCCCCGCGCCGACGCGGTCGCCCACGTCCACGTCGATCTGCTTGATGTATCCGGCCACCTTGGCCATCACATCGACTTCCTGGAATGGTTTGAATTCCGCGGTCAGGACGATGCCCCGGGACAGATCTTCGGTTTGGGCTTGCGCCACCGCGACGGTAGGGATCTCCGCCGCCTGGGCGCCACGAGCGTCCGTCCGGGAACACGAAGACATGAGCCACGCCGCCGCGACGGCGGGCAAGATGAGAAAGCCGGATTTCCGCATGAACCCTCCGATCTCCTATTGCCGATGATAGGCGAGAGGTCCCCAGCAAGAGAATACCGGCTGCGGGGTATTTATGGGGTTGGCGGGCGGTCTCTAGGTGGGGAAGATAATCGTTTCGCGGGTATCCGCTTGACTCAGGTCGGTGCAGTTGGAAGCACTTGGTAGGGCGGGCGCCCCCGCCCGCGCGGAGGCCCCTGCCTCCGCTTCCGGCAGCGGGACGAGGGCGTCCCGCGCGGTCCAGGGGGACCGCCCCACCAAGCCGCTGCCAGAGCGATTACCTGAGTCAAGCGGATAACCCGCGGACCAGCGGGTCCGGGCTAGGGCCTCAGCCCCAGATGACCCAATGGCTAATTCTCCGCCTCCCGCACCGGTTTGAGGTCAATGAACGTCGGCTGATCGGGATCGCCGGCGGTCAGCTTGCCACCAACAACCGAGAGTTCCATAACGTTGATCGCAGTGGAGCGTCGCGGCACGGGACGAGGAGCGCCGGACGGCGCCGCGGACTGAGGCGCCGCCCCGGCGTTGGATGGCCCAAGCGGCTGCGGGCCGCCAAAATAGAACCACCACGCACGGTCGCCGCTGATCACGACATCGCCGTGAGACCCGATGAGAGTCTCGTCCTGTGGCGTCCAGTGCAGGCAGTCATCCGAACTCCACACGCGCATCCCCGTGGCCCACGTATCGGCGATGAGCCAGTACTTTCCTTTCCAATGAATCACCTTCGGCCCCTCGCCGTTGCGGTCGGTAACGGCGTTGCCTTTGGCCTCCCAATGGAACAGGTCCGGGCTGTCCGCATAGGAAAGCGACTTCGGCTTGCGCTCGTCCTTATACCACATGCGCCAGGCGCCGTCGGGAAGTTGAATCACGCAGGCATCGATCACGCGATCGGACTTCAGGTCGACCGGGCCGGCCGTGTCCCATTTGACCCCGTCTTTGCTGGTCAGGTGCACGATTTCGCGCGGGTGGTTCCAGTCGTTGAAAATGCCCGGTACGAAGCTGAGGAACATGTGGTACGTTCCATTGTGCCAGATCACTTCGGGCGCCCAGTAGGTGTAGTCGTTCGGATGGGTGTCCTTGCCGTAGCGGATGTCGGCGATGCCGCGGTAGGTCCAGGTCGCGCCGCCATCGGACGATTCGGCCATGCCGATGTTCGACCCGTGAATCCAGGTGACGCCGGGCGCATCGACCGCGGTGGCGCGGCGCGCGGTGTAGTACATGAACCATTTCTTTTGCTCGGCGTTGAAGCAGAGGACCGGATCGGTGGGCGCATCGAACGGAGGATCGCGATACAGCGGCCTGGGCGCCAGTTTGCCGGCGGGCGGAGACCCAGCCACGCGAGGCCAGCCGTCGTCCCACGCCATCGTCGAGATCTGAAGCTGCGGTCTGCCTGTCGCCGGGTCGTAAGCGTGGAACAGCAGGTAGTCCGTCTTGCCATCCCGGAACACGGCTTCGTGTCCGGCGCCATGCCACATGGGCGTGACTGCCGCGACCACCGGCGTCCCCCCGCCCTCCGTCATCGGCTCTCCGCTCTTATCCAGGTAGGGGCCGGTGATCTTCTTCGAACGGCCGGCCACCACGTTGTAGTCGCTCCTCACACCACGGCAGCAGAAATCGAACGAGGCAAACAGGTACCAATAGTCTCCGTGGCGCGTGATGAACGGAGCCTCGATTGCGCCCTCCACCGGCGGCGTCTGATGCGGCTTCCCCCGTGGCCTGCTCGCCAGCGAGTAGAGCGTAGTGTCCTTACTCGATAGCTTGCCGGTCTGGGGGTCGATCCGCTTCATCTTGATGCCGCCCCAAAAGCTGCCCCAATTGAGCCAGAGCTTATCTTTACTCTCGATCGCGAGGTTGGGGTCGATGGCGTTGAAGTCGTCTTCGCCCGCCCTTGACCGGACCACCATGCCCTCGTCGGCCCACTGGTATTTCGGGCTCTTGGGATCCAGCGTTTCGTTGGTGGCCAGCCCGATGGCGGAGTCGTTCACGCCGAAAGACGAGAGGGCATAATACAGGTGGTACTTCCCGTTAAAAAACGAGATATCGGGAGCCCAGGCGTCCCTCGCTTTAGGAACCTCCTTCGCTACCCAGTCCGGGAGCTTCTGGAATACGCTCCCACACAACGCCCAGTGGCGCATGTCGGTGGAACACCGGATCGGAATGATACCGACGCCGCCGGGCGCCCGGCCGGTAGCGAAGACGTAATATGTGTTTCCCTCTTTCATGATCGCCGGGTCGTGTACCGCCAGGTCGCCATCCAGCTTGAGCAGCTCCGGCTGCGCAGAGGCCGCTGTAGCGGGAATCGGCGCTCCTGCGCATAAGGCTGCAATCATTGCAGTGGTTCGTATCGGATTCAACGTTCTCGATATTCTCATTCGAAAACCGCTCCTGGTCCGACTGGGCTTCCGTCCAGCATTGTAAGCTTTAACGTTCCACCACGAACGGAATCTCCACGAAGCTCGCGGATTCGGTGAAGCGCGGCCCGCGCATGTCGTATGCCACGACGCGGAGCACGTGCTCCCCGGACGCCAGGCGCGCGGGACTCCACCATTCCGTATTGCCCAGCAGCCATGGCGCATTCAGGCGGTAGGTGTACGGCTTGTCGTCCAGGTAGAACTCCACTCGCTTGATGGGCCAGCGCGGATGCCGGTCCTCCACCACGGCTTCCACCCAGATGCGATCCTTCACCACCTGGCCGGCGGCGAGGCCGATCACTTTGATCACGGGCGAATCACCGGCTTCGTAGAGGGGGCGGGGCGGCGCCGGCGAGCCGGTCAGTCTCGCCACCTGCTCGAAGAACAACCATTTCACCGGCGTGTCGATGCTCCAGTTCGTGGGCGGAGACTGGAAGCCGTCGCGATAGTCGTTCCAGCCCTGGTCGTAGTAGCCCCACCCCACGCGCTCGTCCGCCGCCGCCTGAAGGTTGAATGCGCTAACGCCGTCCTCGTTGATGAGCAACGGCCGATCGGTTCCGCCAATCCGGCGCGATGCTGCAATGGTCTCCCGCGCCTGTTCGGGGGTCTGCCCATTGGTGTGGATCAGGATGTAGTCCATTTCCTTGACTGCCGCGATGGCCTGCTCGCTTCGCGCCTGCAATCCGCCGACCCAACTGGTCGAAACCGGAAACCGCCCGGCCGCCGCGGTCTTGGCCGTCCGGAGAGCCTCCAGCACGCCATCCGGCTGAAGAATCCGGTGGCTGTAACCGCCCACGCTGACTTCGTTGTTGACTTCGATCAGGACGTTCCGATGCGGCAGGCCCTTCAGGTATCCGATGGCGTTCTCGATGGCGCGCTTGACGTACCGCCCGTCCGGCGCGATCTCTACGCGCTCATCCTGGCCCTGATAGAAGAGCCCTACGATGACGACCATCCCCAGCCGGTCCGCCTCGACCAGCACCTTGGCCAGACGCGTGGCGTAAGCCGGCTTGAGTTCGCCTTGAGAATCGAACGCCGAGTTGTTGTGCGGCTGCGTGGGCCCATTTTCGCCGTAATTGCCGTCATTGGGGCCGCCGCCTTGCAGGTTCACGGTGAAGGCAAGCAGCCCGGCGCGCTGCCAGCCGGGAAGCGCGGCAAGAAATTCGCGGAGGTTCCGTTCGGGGTCCCAGGGCCCATCGGGGTAGTCCCAGAATATGGCTCCCAGCGTATTGGACTGGTACGGGTGGAGCCGGGACCCCTGGTTCGGGTAGTTCGCGTCGTCGAAGATCGCCTGTACGGCGCGGACATTGAGCAGCGTTCCGGCCAGGTTCGGATTTGCGGACGGAAAACCCGAGGCCGCAGTGTAAGAAAGCTGTCCGTTGATCGTAAACTGGGATCCGCGGATGCCGACCACGGTGTTTCCGGCGGTTTGCGCGCCGCCGAAAGACAGTAGAAGCGGGAATATCGCCAGGATGCGCTTGAACATGTCAATGGACCAAGCCGGGGAAGAGGGCGCTCCATCGACCCCGGCATCGCCTGAGAGAGATTACTGTACCGCGCCGCAACCTTTTCGGCAGCGGCGAAGCTGCTTTCGGCGATGACACAGGCGGCCATTCGGTCAAGGTCGTCGAAGTTGCGTGGGGCGATCTCAGCGCGAAAAGCCATGTTTCTTCCGCAATCGCTTCTCGGCCTCTTCGAGGGGCATGCCTTGGCCGTCCTCAAACTGTTGCAATCCTTGGCGGATTGCGGCGAGCGTTTCAGCCCGCTCCAGCCGGTCGAGCAGTTCCTGGTAGCTTTCGGCGTCCTGCACAACGATCTCCGCACGACCGTTGACCGTAAGTACCAACGGGCTTCGCTTCTCCTTCAACCGGTTCACGTACTCCTTGACATTACGCTGGAACTCCGTCACGGATCGCACTTCTCTGAGATCGATCATCGGCCCGCCTCGTGTCATGCTTAAAGCAGATAATTACATGATTGCACGGGGGGGACTCACCAGTTTCTTGTACTTGACCAGCGCCACCGGGCGCTACCATGAACCTTCGAGACCCAATGGCGAAAGAAGTCCTACCAGCACGGGAACTGCCGGCGCCAGTCGAGCTGATCGAACGGAAGATCTACCTCATCCGCGGCCAAAAGGTCATGCTCGACAGCGACCTGGCCGAGTTGTACCAGGCGCCGACGAAGACCTTGAACCAGGCTGTCAAGCGCAACCCCGATCGGTTCCCCGACGATTTTATGTTCCGCCTCACGGATGAAGAAGCCGAGGCCTCGAACCGGTCACAGACTGTGACCGGTTCCCAGAAGCACCGCGACCCCCGTCTGTTGCCCTACGCCTTCACCGAGCACGGCGTGGCCATGCTCTCGTCCGTACTCCATAGCACGCGCGCCGTGCAGAGGCAACATTGTCATCATCCGTGCGTTCGTTAGGCTCCGCCGGATACTGGCAAGCCATACCGCCCTGGCCCGCAGAATCGAAAAGGGGCTCTATAGCAGAATGTGTGGGTAAAGGAGCGGCGATTGCCCGCCTCGTGGTGC